>Ga0268386_10000007_pt1 | contig 101131 bp, 96 predicted proteins | sample RVTome_15_FD_200260 | JGI IMG/M metagenome (GOLD analysis project Ga0268386, IMG submission 200260) | Soil microbial communities from uranium-contaminated site in the Upper Colorado River Basin, Wyoming, United States - RVT150D86... ... | reverse complement strand
CGGTGTCGATCAGCGGCTATCACATGGCCGAAGCCGGCGCCAACCCGATCACCCAGCTCGCCTTCACACTTGCCAACGGATTCACCTTCGTGGAGAACTACCTGGCTCGAGGCATGGACATCGATGATTTCGCCCCCAACCTCTCGTTCTTCTTCTCCAACGGGATCGACGCCGAGTACGCCGTCATCGGCCGGGTCGCCCGCCGAATCTGGGCCAAGACGATGAAGCACAAGTACGGCGGCAACGAGCGCTCGCAGAAGCTCAAGTACCACATCCAGACCTCGGGGCGCTCACTCCACGCCCAGGAGATCAGCTTCAACGACATCCGGACCACGCTGCAGGCGCTTTACGCGCTGTACGACAATGCCAATAGCCTCCACACCAACGCCTACGACGAGGCCATAACCACACCCACGGAGGAGTCGGTGCGTCGGGCGCTCGCCATCCAGCTGATCATCAACTCCGAGCTCGGGCTCAACAAGAATGAGAACCCGCTCCAGGGCAGCTTCATCATCTCCGAGCTGACCGATCTGGTCGAAGAGGCGGTTCTGGTCGAATTCGAGCGTCTCAACACCCGTGGGGGGGTGCTCGGCGCCATGGAGCGTCAATACCAGCGGACCAAGATCCAGGAAGAGTCCCTCTACTACGAGCAGAAGAAGGAGTCGGGTGAATACCCGGTCGTTGGGGTCAACACCTTCCTCTCCAAGGAGGGATCACCCTTTGTGATCCCCGAGCAACTGATCAGGTCGAGTATCGGGGACAAAGATCGTCAGATCGCCAACCTGAGGGCATTCCAGGCTCGAAACGCCGGCGCGGCCGGGGAGGCACTTGCCGAGTTGCAGCGTGTCGCCGTGCGTGGCGAGAACGTGTTCGCCCAACTGATGGAGACGGCCAAGGTGACCTCTCTGGGTCAGATGAGCGGGGCCCTCTACGACGTCGGCGGCGAGTACCGAAGGAACATGTAGATGCCCGGTTACGGGGGGCCGGCCGATCGCCTCCGCCTCGACGAGGAAGCTGTCTCCCGGATCGCGGGTCTGGAGCGCAAGGGCGCCACCATGCCGTATACCTCACGGAACGGGCACATGACGAGCTTTCTCGACAAGGGAGGCTCGGCCGCGGTTCGGCTCGACGAAGCAGCGCGCGCCGAGTTCTTGAGCCGTTACGACTCGGGCATCGCCGCGCAACACGGGAGGGAGATGAAAGATTTCGTCGTGGTCCCGGACTCGCTCCTGGAAGACCCTGTGACCTTCGGTGAATGGCTGCGACGTGGCCACGAATGGGTGGGGACGCTCGAGCCGAAGTGATCATGCTCAATCAGAGAGACTGACCGAACCGTCGTCGGCGATCCTCCAGCCGGGGTTGTACGCCACTTCCCAAGGGTGCCCATCCGGGTCGGTGAACACTCCCGAGTAGCCACCCCAAAACGTCTCTGCGGGCTCCCTGGCGATCGTCGCCCCCGCGAACCGGGCCTCTTCGATGATGGCGTCCACCTGGCTCCTGCTTCGAGTGTTGTGAGCGAGGGTGATCCCGCCCCATCCGCCTCCATCGGCGACAGAGCTGTCTTCGGCGAGGCCGGCACGGTCCCACAGACCGAGCACGATCGCACCCGCCTGGAAGAAGACGACGTCGTCACTGGAGCCGGGACCCTCTTCCCAACCCAGGTTCCGGTAGAAAGTCCGGGAGAGCCCGAGATCGCTGACACCGAGCGTCACCAGACTCAGTCTCTGTTCCATGATGGGAGGTTATCCGCCGCCGAACCGGTTGAGGAAACCGCCCGGTTTCTCCTCCGACCGATTGAGAGCTCAGGGGAGCTTGAAGGCCAGGACGTCGGCCGGCATGATCTCGGGCGCGGCGCCGAGCAGGTCGGCGTTGTCGGTGAGTGCCGCCACGATCTGGCCGTTGGCGTGAGCTTGGCGATCTTTCTCCGAGACGAAGGCGTCGAAGATCCAGAACGTGCCGGGTGCCGTGCGTACCGAGAACCAAACCACTGTCCCGGCTTCGGCGTTGGCGAGCTCGACCGCCCCGGTCAAGAGCTCCTCGAGCGCGGACTCCGATCCGGGAGCTGCCTCGATCTTGGCCACGAAGGCCACGCTGAGTGGGTCGCTGTTCACGTTATGGGCTCCTCCATGCGGTCTACCTGGTGTCGACGATACGGTCGGGATGGGCGATCGGTTCGCGGGACGCGTGCGCTTCCTGCGACTCCCGATCGGAAAGAGCCACCGTTACGCTTGCCGCCGATGACCCGCAACATCCCCGACAAGCCATCGCTCGACGGTCTCGAGCGGAAATGGGACCGACACTGGGAGCAGGCCGGCACCTACCGGTTCGACCGGACCAAGGCCCGGGACGAGATCTTCTCCATCGACACCCCGCCGCCGACGGTGTCGGGCTCTCTGCACATGGGCTCGGTGTTCGGGTACGTACAGACCGACACCAACGCGCGTTATCGCCGCATGGCGGGCAACGAGGTCTTCTACCCGATGGGTTGGGACGACAACGGTCTCCCCACCGAGCGTCGGGTTCAGAATCACTACGGAGTCCGCTGCGACCCATCGCTGCCCTACGACCCTGAGTTCAGGCCCCCACCGGAGCCAGAGCAGCCCACAGTGCATATCGGCCGGCGGAACTTCATCGAGTTGTGTCATGTCCTCACCGACGAGGACGAGAAGGTGTTCGAGCATGTGTGGAGGACCCTCGGGCTCTCCGTCGACTGGACGCAGACCTATGCCACGATCGACGACCACAGCAGACGCACCAGCCAGCAGGCTTTCCTCAACAACCTGGCCCGGGGCGAGGCCTACTCCCAGGAGGCGCCTGTCCTCTGGGACGTCGATTTCCAGACCGCGGTGGCTCAGGCCGAGTTGGAGGAGAGGGAGAAAGGTGGCGCCTATCACCGCATCGCCTTCCGTATGCCGGACGGCACGCCGATCTATGTCGAGACCACACGGCCGGAGCTGATCTGCTCTTGCGTGGCCCTCGTGGCCCACCCGAACGACGACAGGTATCGGCCGGTGTTCGGATCGACGGTGACCACTCCGCTGTTCGGCGTGGAGGTCCCCGTGGTCTCCCACGAGCTGGCCGACCCCGACAAAGGGACCGGGGTCGCCATGATCTGCACGTTCGGCGATACCACCGACGTCACCTGGTGGCGTGAGCTCGACCTTCCCACCAGGGCGGTGATCCAGCACGACGGGCGGTTCCAGGAGATGACGCCGGAATGGCTCGCCGATGCCGCCGCCGTCTACGCCGAGATCAAGGGGCTGTTCGCCAATCAGGCCCGGAGGAAGATGGCCGAGCTTCTCGCCGCGTCGGGTGATCTGGAGGGAGAGCCGCGTCAGATCATGCATCCCGTCAAGTTCTACGAGCAGGGAGAGAGGCCGCTGGAGATCGTCACCAGTAGACAGTGGTACATCCGCAACGGTGCCCGCGAGGAAGACCTGCGCAAGGAGCTGCTCGGGCGTGGTGAAGATCTCGCTTGGGTACCCGATTTCATGCGGGTCCGCTTCCGGCACTGGGTCGAAGGGCTCAACGGTGACTGGCTCATCTCCCGTCAGCGTTACTTCGGGGTCGCCATCCCGCTGTGGTATCCGGTAGGCGACTCCGGCGAGGTCGACCACGACGCTCCGATCGTCCCCTCCGATGATCGGCTCCCCATCGACCCCAGCTCCGACACCCCCGCCGGCTACGACGAGTCGCAGCGGGGTCGACCGGGTGGGTTCGTCGGCGATCCCGACATCATGGACACCTGGGCCACCTCCTCGCTCACCCCACAGATCGCCGGTCATTGGATCGATGACCCCGACCTGTGGGAGCGCGTGTTCCCGATGGATATCCGCCCTCAGGGCCACGACATCATCAGAACCTGGCTCTTCGCCACCGTGGTGCGGTCACATTTCGAGCACGGGATGCTCCCCTGGCGGACCGCCACGATCAACGGGTGGATTCTCGACCCGGACCGCAAGAAGATGTCGAAATCGAAGGGCAACGTCGTCACGCCCCTAGAGCATGTGGAGCGCTACAGCGCGGACGGCGTGCGGTACTGGGCTGCAAGGGGCCGGCCCGGGACCGACACCGCCTTCGAGGAAGAGCAGCTCCGAATCGGGCGCCGGCTCGCGATCAAGGTCCTCAATGCATCCAGATTCGCCCTCGGATTCGCCGAGAGCGACGTCGACCCCTCCGCCATCACGGAGGCCCTCGACCGGTCGATGCTCGCTCGTCTCGCCGAGACGGTGGTCGCGGCCACCGACGCCTTCGAGCGCTTGGACTACGCCAGGTCCCTGGACGTGACGGAGAGGTCGTTCTGGGGTTGGACCGACGACTACGTGGAGTTGGTCAAGAGTCGTGCCTACGGCGAGGGGCCCGAAGCCCGGTCGGCACATGCCGCGCTGCAACTGGCGCTCAGCATCTATCTGAGACTCTTCGCCCCCTTCCTCCCGTTCGTCACCGAAGAGGTGTGGAGCTGGTGGCGGGAAGGGTCGGTGCACCACGCTCCCTGGCCGACGCCGGCCGAGCTGGTGGACCTCGTTGGAGACCCCGCCGTCGTCGCGGCCGTGGCGTTGGTCCTGGGCGAGGTCCGCAAGGTCAAGTCCGACGCCAGGGCCTCGATGCGGGCGGCGGTTGGGCCCATCAGGGTCACGGCTGACGCCGATGTATTGGACCAGGTGAGATCGGCGGCACGTGATCTGCTCGATTCGACGAGCGGCGAGTCGATCGAGTATCGAGAAGGCGAGTTCGCCGTTCAGGCGGACTTGGTCGACTCGAGCAATTGAACCAACCGGTCGTAATCGGCGTCGACGGATCGCTGCGCACGACGAGCCAGCAACGGCTCCAACAGCCTGAGTAAGCGACCCTCGGGCCCTCCGGATATGTCCGCCGAGACCCGACTCGAGCCTTCACCCGCCGGCTCGACACGGCGCACGACCCTGATCGGGAACGTCGACTCGATCGTCTCGATCTCGATCAGTCGCCCCGGATCGAAGGTCTTGACGACGAACGTGGAGACGATGTCTCGTCCCATGAATCGGGCCCGCTGCTCGTAGGTCGAGCCCACGGAAATCGGTGGCGGCGACGTCCATGTGCACGAGACCATGCCGCTCTGCCACACGGGGTTGTTGGTCGCATCCGCGAAGAAGGCGAAGACCTCTTCGGCGGGCCGCGCCACCGTTCGCTCCGCGCTCATCCGCATGGGAAAAGCCTATCCCGAGATCAACCCGCATGACGCAGCGCCCCCTGTGGGTAATGTCCGTAGACGTGCCAAATGTCAGCCATCTGGTGGGGAATGAGTGACGAACCGCGGGGCGCTGAGATCCGTGAGGCCTGGAGAGACAACTGGCCCCCGCCCAGTTACTGGATAAAGGTCGGGCTGGCCCTCATTGGTTCCGTAGCCGCTCTCTTCGTGCTCGGGATCTTGCAGGGCATCCTCCTATTGATCATCGCCTCTTTTGTCCTGGCCATCGGCTTCCAGCCGGCAATAGCGTGGTTCGAGCGAAGGGGCATGCGTCGCGGCGTCGGGCTCGCTTTGGCCCTCATGTCGTTCCTCGTGGTGATCGGCGGACTGCTGGCCCTGGCCCTTCCGCTGATCTTCTCCCAGGTGGGAGAGCTGGTCGAGGGACTGCCCGCATTCATCGCAGAGCTGCAGGAGGGGGAAGGTCTCATCGCCCGCATGGCCGGTCTCATCGATGTCGACCAAATCGCCGCCGAAGGTACGTCTGACCCGGCGGCTGCCATCGAGGTGGTCGGGAGCATCGCCGCCTTCGGCTTCAACTTCCTCACTGTGTTGCTGGTCACGCCCTATTTCGCCATGTCGATGCCTGGGATCAAACGATGGCTGGTGCGATTGTTGCGCCCCCGTCATCGTGAGGACTTCGTGCGCCTACTCGGTGAGTCCACAGACCTCGTCGCCAACTTCATCATCGGGAACTTGATCGTCAGCGTCGTCGCCGGGGTGGTGACTTGGGTCGGTCTGAGCGTCATCGGTGTGCCGTACGCCCTGGCTCTGGCCGCCTGGGTGGCGATCACGGACCTGATACCCGTGTTGGGCGCTCTGCTCGGCGCGGCCGGAGTCGCTGCAGTCGCCTTCGTGGAAGCCCCCGAGACTGTTCTCTGGGCGATTCTCCTGTTGATCGTCTACCAACAGGTCGAGAACTTCATCATCGCCCCCCGAGTCATGAACAAGGCGGTGGATCTCAGCCCGGCGACGGTGATCATCGCCCTGATGGTCGGGGGGAGTCTCGCCGGGCTCGTGGGTGCGCTGCTCGCCCTGCCTCTCGCCGCGTTGATCAAGATCATCATCGACGACTATGTGGTCCAGGAACGCATCGCACAGGTCCGTTCCGAGGTGGCGACCGAACAGGTCACGGGTCGTCGCTCGCGCCGTCGCGGTGGCGCCCGCCCACTGCCGTAGGGCTCAGATGGATGCGCCGAGAAGGGTGGCCGCGAGCAGGAGGACGCGGTCGTCCAGCCATATCAGCGGTTCGACCATCCCGGCCATCTGTCCAGCCGAGCAGGTTCACCGGGCTAGCGCTCCCGTCCCAGGATCCGGTCGATCTCGGACAGTCGCTCGCTGATCCCAGCTTCGCGCCCATGATCGCCGGGCTCATAGAGGGCACGGGGCTGGACACCGTCGGGAAAATACTGCTGACGGACCACGCCATCGGGGTGTTCGTGGGCGTACTGGTATCCCTCCCCGTGTCCTAGGTCTTCGGCGCCTTTGTATCCGCTCGAGCGGAGATGGAGCGGCACCGAGGGAGTGGGACCGTTGTCAACGAGGGCTCGAGCCGCCGACATGGCGCGACCGACCGAGTTCGACTTGGGCGAGGTGGCCAGGAACAGGGTGGCGTGGGCGAGATGATAGGTCGCCTCGGGAAGCCCGACATAGGCCAGGGCGTCGGCGGCGGCAACGGCCACCATGAGAGCCTCGGACTCGGCGAGACCGACATCCTCCGACGCCAGGATGATCAGTCTGCGTGCGATGAACTCGGGGTCTTCTCCGCCCTCGAGCATCAACATCAACCAGTACATGGCGGCGTCGGGATCCGAGCCGCGCACCGACTTGATGAAGGCGGAGATCACGTCGTAGTGGGAGTCCCCGGTTTTGTCGTACCTGACCAGACGACGCTGCATCGCCTCGGCTACGTCTTCGGCCGAGATGACCGGACGACCTGCGGCGACCGCCAGCCGACTTGCGACCTCGAGAGAGTTGAGGGCCTGCCGGGCGTCGCCACCGGTCCTTGTCGCCAGCTCGAAGGCTGCCTCGTCGGAGAGTGCGAGCTCGAGGCCGCCCAGGCCACGGTCCCGGTCATCGAGCGCCGACCGGAGCAGGCCGATGATGTCCTCGGGGGTGAGAGACTCCAGGCGGAACAGCGTCATCCGGCTCATCAGGGGGCCGTTCACCTCGAAGTAGGGGTTCTCGGTGGTGGCGCCGACGAGAACCAGGGTCCCGTCCTCGACACCCGGGAGCAGGGCGTCTTGCTGATTCTTGGCGAAGCGGTGGATCTCGTCGAGGAACAGGACCGTTCTCCGTTCGTCCGTGGCGAGTCGCTGTCTCGCCTCGGCGAGCACCTCCCGGATGTCCTTGACCCCCGCCGAAGTCGCCGAGAGCGTTCTGAAGGCGGCATCGGCATGGTTGGCGATGATGGTCGCCAGGGTGGTCTTCCCGGTGCCAGGCGGGCCCCAGAGCAACATCGACACCGGTTCCCCCGACTCGACGATGTGACGGAAGGCCGAATCGGGGCCGAGCAGTTGGGGCTGACCGGCGACTTCGTCGAGAGAGGCGGGTCTCATTCTCGTGGCCAGCGGAGCAGAGCGGGCGGCGAGGTCCCCGGCCCGGGCTTCGAACAGATCTGTCATGTGGCTCCGACGGTACCCACCGACGGGTAGCTTCGGCGCATGCCAACCAACCCAGATGTCGACGCTTGGTTCGACCAGTACGAGCACCCCGCCAAAGACGCCATGCTCCGGGTGCGTGAGATCATCATGACCGACGCGCGGGTCTCCGAGACCATCAAGTGGAAGTCGCCCACTTTCATGTACGAGGGCAACATGGCGAGCTTCAACCCGAGAACCAAGGCACATGTCAGCCTGATGTTCCACAGCGGGGCGACGATCCCTGGCGATCACCCCAGACTCGAGGGTGGGGGAGAGACCGCCCGCTACATGAGGTTCGCCGACCTCGACGACGTCGAGGCCGCTCGCCCGGAGATAGCGTCGATCGTGGCTGCCTGGTGCGAGTCGAGGTGATGCTCTGAACGGGTCGATCGGACCTCGGGCGCCAAGCTCGTCGTCGGGTCCCGCCGTCGTCCGTGGCGCCGGCTAGGCAAGCCATCGTCGTTACGATTCCGGAGTGACTTCGGGAGTTCTCGGCTCGGCCGCCCTCTGGGCGGCCATCGCTCTCGGCCTCCTCGCCGCGGTCACGGCGCGTCGCTGGGCCCTGATCTGGTCGGCGGCCGCCGGCGTGGTGTCCACGACGATCCTCACGTTGGCGCTACTCGGCGGGGACTTCTCCCTGGAGTATGTGGCCGCGACGACCAGTGTCGCCACCCCCTGGCCCTATCGGCTCGCCGCGCTCTGGGGTGGCATGGATGGGTCCATGCTCTTCTATTCGACGCTGACTGTCCTCGTCGTGGCGTGGGCCTCCAAGAACACTCCCATCGTGCGGGTGGCGGCCGGTGTCGCTGCCGGTCTGCTCGCCGTCACGCTGTTCTTCGCCAACCCGTTCCACGTCACCGACGTGCCGGGAATCGATGGCACCGGCCTCCTCGCCATCCTGCAACACCCGGCGATGATCTATCACCCGCCTGTGCTCTACCTGGGGTTGGTCGTCCTGGCCGTCCCGTTCGCCTTCGGTGTGTCGGGGCTGCACCGTGCGGATCGAGGGCGCTGGATGGCGATGAGCCGGCGCTGGCTCCTCATCTCCTGGGCTCTGCTCACCCTCGGTATGGCCTTTGGCGCCAACTGGGCATACGTGGAGTTGGGCTGGGGAGGGTTTTGGGCGTGGGATCCGGTGGAGAACACCGCCCTGATGCCGTGGCTGGCGATCACCGTCTTTCTGCACACCTCCCGTGTCGAGGAGGACGCCGGTCGCCTCAGGCGGTGGAACGTGACCTTCGCAGGGCTTCCCTTTGCGCTGTCGCTGATGGGTGTCTATCTGACCAGGTCGGGGGTGACCGGTTCGATCCACTCGTTCGCTGAAGACCCCGTGGTGGGCCGGGTGCTCCTGGGAGCAGCCGCGGTAGTGGCGGCGATCGTGGTAAAGATGGGCTTCAGCTCGCGACCGGGTGATCCCTGGGGCCCGATCCGGGCCGGGCGTAGCACCTGGCTGGCGCTCAACGGGGCCCTGCTCGCGACGGTTCTCGTATTCGTGACGACCGGCTCGGCATATCCGGCCTTTGTCGCCGTGTTCCGTGAGGGTTCGCTCACCGTCGACAGCAGGTTCTTCGTGGAGACGGTATTGCCCATCGCCGTGGTGGTTGCCGTAGCTCTGTCGCTCGCGTTGCGGGCCGGATGGCGGATCTACGCGGTGATCACGGCCGCGGTCCTGGTTACCGGTCTCGTCGTCGTGGGCCCCCGTCCCGGAGTGACCCTGTTCGCGCCGGCCCTGGTCTCGGTTGGTGCCCTGGGGTATCTCCTGGTGTGGAAACGGGGGCCGACCAGGCTGAGGGCGGCCCAGATCGCACACCTGGGGATGGCCGTCTTCCTGGTCGGAGTCGCCGGCAGCTCTTTTGGGGATGACTTCACCGGCGCGATGATGCCCGGAGACCGCGTGAGTGTCGGTGGTCACGAGATCGCTCTCGTCGCCATCGAGACCGGGGAGGCGGACCGGTACCTGTTCGTGAAGGCCGTCTTCGACGTCGACGGCAGCCTGATGGAGCCCGAGATCAGGGCATACGAGTCACAGGAGGTGCCGGTAGCCGAGCCGGCTTTTCGCTCCACCCCCGTCGACGACGTTGTGATCGCCGTGTCGCTCCTCTTCCCCGATCGGGACACCGTCGCCGTCAGTGCGTTGGTGCGCCCGCTGGTGTGGTGGGTGTGGGTGGGTGCTCTGCTGATGGGTCTCGGTGGCCTGATCGCTCTCTCTTGGCAATACGGAGTCGTCGGAAGGCGACGTCGATCGGCCAGAGCAGCGCCGCGGCCAGGAGGAACCACCACCGGTACCGCATCTCGGTGACCCCATCTTCGAGACCCTCCGGGTCGAATGCCTCGGCCGTCGTGATCTCGCCACGTCCCCCGGTGCTGATAGAGAGGCCGGCCATCAGGTCGGCGTCGGGCTCACCGGGGAGGTATTCGGCAGCGAAACTCCTGGTGGCCAGTGTCGAGAGGACGGCGGTCTCGCCGGTGGGGGTCTCGATGCTGATGCCCACCGCGTATGTGCCTCCCTGCCGTGCCGTGACCGCGGCGCCGAATTCGAAGTCGGAGATCCGGTCGAGCCTGACCTCCTCGGTGGTGGCGTCCGGATAGCTGACTCGGGCGGTGGGTTGGGTCCCGGCCGGCCAGACGGCGGCGTTCTCCAGCGAGATGGTCATCAACTCGTCGGTGATCGTTGCCTCGACCCTCTGTCCCTCCGCGCCGCCCAGGGGGAAGGTGTCCCGAACCAGCGTCGACCAGAAGTCGCTGTATCCCTCCCATCCCGCCCAGCCCGCCGCCCACCTCTCGCCGCCGTCGCTGGTCCACGAGCTCACCTTGCCCAGACCAACCCGCCAGGCAGCCAGGAGGGGATCGCCGAGCTCACCCACCTGGAGCTGGACATCAGCGGTGGGCTTCGGGGAGGTGGCCACGTAGCCGAGGATGGCGGGGGACGAGGCGATGTCACGCACCGCGTCGGCCGTCGAGGTCACCACCGGGTAGAACTGCCCCTCGTTGATGAAGGTGCGCGCCGCCAATCGGGCCTCCTTGACGAAGATCTCCGGGATCTCGTTGAGGTCACGACCCGGATAGAAGCGCCCGCGGCCGGCTTCGGCCAACTCTTCGAGCGCGGGAATGGCGCCCTCGCCGGTTGCCACAACCGACACGGTTATCCCCTTCTCGGCCACGGTCTCGACCGCCTCCAAGAGACTCCTAGCGACGGGAGCGCCTACGAACTCGGCCCCGATCTCGAGCTCGGACGTGAACCCATCGGTGAAGAGGATGATGTGTTTCAACTCCTTGTCGGACTCGAGGAGCGCGTTTGCCGCCTCTTCGAGGGCAGGAACGATGCGGGTCTCACCAAACGGGCGCAGGCTCGAGATCCCGGTTTCGATGGTGTCGCGATCGGGGAACTCCTGGAGCGGGATCACCCATTGGCTGTCGCCGCTGAAGGCGAGGACTCCGACCTCGTCACTACTCCCCAAAGCCTCGATGGCGCGCACGGCGCCGGCCTTTGAGATGTCCGTCTTGTTCACCCCACCCTCCCGGGTCTCCATCCCACCCTCGGCGCAGTGGCAGGCCCCCATGGACTCACTGGTGTCGATGAGGAGCACCTCGGCCACCTCGGCCTCGCGTTCGGTGTCGGGTGGCTCGGCATCGACCGGGAGCAGGGCCTCGAGCGGGGTGTCCCGATAGCCGCCGAGCCCGTATGAGTGGGTGCCCCCGACCACCACCAGGCCCCGGCCCAGATCGCGGACGAAGGTGTTCAAGACGTTGACCTTCTCCTCGCTCAAATCGCGGGCGCTGACGTCGACGAGCACCGCGGCCCGATGGATCGAGAGCTCTTGGACACCGGGTATGGCGGCGACACCGATGCGCTCCACGACCAGGCCCCTGGCGGTCAGGGCGTCCTCGAGGATGCGGCCTCCCCCGTCCTCGCCTTCCACGATCATGACGCTGGCCGGTCCCCTCACCTCCACCCCGGCACGATGCTCGTTGTTCTCAACCACCGAGTCCCCGCTCACCCGCACCACCGCGGTGAACTGTTGTAGGCCCGATTCTCCGGCATCGACGCGGAAGGTCACTTGGTTGGCGCCCGGGTCGAGGGCGATCTCCTGGGATGCAACCACCCCCTCGTCGTCGGAGAGCTCGACGATCCCCTGACCGGTGATGGTGGAGAGGACCTCGACGACGATTTCGAAGCTCTCACCGGCATTGACCGAAGAAGGCATGTCGAGGGCCGACACGGCGGCATCGTTGACGGGTACACCCGTCACGGTGTGTACGTCCACGACCACGCCCAGCGTCCGGAGTCGGTCGATCTCCGCCTGGAGGTCGCCCGTGTTCCCCCGGCCATCGGAGACGAGAACGATCCGCTGTCTGGTCTCTCCAGAGAGGATCGACTCTCCGAGACGAAGCCCCCGCGCCAGGTTCGTGGCATCGGGTTCGACGCCACGGGCACGACGATATGGCTCGGTGCCGACCGGGCTCCCCACCCGGGCGTCGGATCCGAATTCGACGACCGCCCACTCACCGCCGCCGGCCTCGGTGAGGGCCGACTCCACCCACGACCGCGCGGACTCTTTGGCCCCCTCGCCCATAGAGGCCGAAACGTCCACCACGAAGACCGTGGTGACGTCGGCGGAGCTGCGCGAGATAGGCGGATCCACCATGGCGAGGACTATGAGAGCCACGATCAGGCCTCGGACTGCCAGCCCGATCCGCCACTGTCTCCGAGAGACACCCCGGGACCGGTGGCTGATGTACAGCTCGACCCCCAGAACCAAGAGCAGAGCGCCCAGGACCCAGGGAAGGAGGGTGCGGGAGATGCTGGTGGTGGCGTCAAGCAACGGATCGGCCTCGGGTAGGGGCCGGATGTCGGGCAGGCCGGCCGCCGGTTGCAGCGCAGATTCGGTGGTGTCTCCGTTGACTGCGACTTCGAAGGTCTCGCCGTCGACGGGCGCGACGGTCCAGAAGCCGGCGAGGTCGGCGATCGGCTCGGAGTCGCCGACCGAGACGAGAGTCGTGTCGCCCCGGGGATCGGTGACGTTCCCTCCGGCTGCCCCGATCGGGACTCGATTGCCCACTGTCAGCGTCTCGGTGACCCCGTCGGCGGTGGTGAGCCCTCCCACCATTCGCGCCCCGATGATTGGATAGGCGATGTCGATGGGCAGGTTGGATTGCTCCAGCGTGAAAGCGATGTAGTAGAAGGGGACATCGTCGATTTCGCTCGCCACGATCAGCGGGGCCCCGGGAGCGCCCAGGATGATCTCACCGAACTCGACCTCGAGGATCTGCGCCTCGGCGATGGCGATCCTGCCGACGTCGATGTCGTCGAGAAGGGGGTGGCCCGAGACGAGGGTCGGTATCGGGTTCTCCACCCTCCCGATGGGCAGGACGCCGGGTGCTCCGCCGGGCGCATCGATGGCGATGAAGGGGGTGGTGGGCTGGGCGGGAACGGCGGTGCCGGCGTAGATCTCGAAGTCCACCTCCTCACCGGGTGCGACATCGGTGTCGACACCTGGGATCGAGGAGAGCAATTGGTCGATGAAGAATCTGGCTTCCCCGTGCACCCGAGCCTTGAGCGACCCGAGCACCGGTGCACCCACATAACGCTGGTTGTCGTACGCCAGCAGGTCTTCGCCATCCAGATATGCAGCGACGCGGGTCCCAGTGGGCAGCTCGAAGGTCTGTTCGACGACACCGCCCCCCGGGATCTCGATCTCCTCGCTGAGCACGGTTATGCCATCCACGTCGAGACGGAGCAGTTGAATCGCATCCGGTCCGCCCGTCGACTGGACGGTGACCCTCGCCTGGAGACCGCCGGGACCGGCGTTCACCGAGAGTCCGGTGATGGCCCGATTGATGTCAGTGCGCCCCACCGCGACGTATCTGGTCCCCAGTGGCGCCAGCTTCTGCTCGGTTTCGTCGAGTTGGCCGTCGGACAGGAGGACGAAGTCGGTGGCGCGGTCGGGCAGGACGAGAGACTCGGCGAGGGCGAAGGCGGCCTCGAAGTCGGCGGCGCCGGCATTGGTGCGGATCGTGTCGGCGGCTCGGGTGAATTCCGTCGGATCGGGGCTCTGGCTGACCAGGATCGTGGGATGAGTGCCGGCGACGACGAGGCTGGCGATGCCCTGGTCAGGAAGCTCGGCGCGCAGCTCCGTCGCTCTCGTCACCGCCGCGCTCAGGCGATCCGGTGTGCCGTCGATTGCTGACATCGAGCCCGAGGCGTCCACGATGAAGACGGTGTGCTCGGCCAATGCGGCCTCCTCGAGCACCGCGGGCCGGGCGAGCGCGAGAGCGAAGAGCGCCACCGCGAGGAGCTGGAGAATCAGCAGCACGTTCCATCGGAGCCTCTGCCAGGGCTCGGATGCTGTTATCGAGTGCTTGAGGCCATCCCAATGGAGAAGTGAGGAGACCGTGGTTGGCGGACGGCGTGGGGTGAGCATGTGCAGGATGACGATTGGCGCGGCGAGAAGCAGGGCGGCGATCCCTGCAGGGAGCAGGAGACTCACCGCAGCACCCCGGCGCTGCGCCACGACTGCAGCAGGAGGGTCTCCAAGTCGTCGCGGGCGTCGACCCCGACATAGCTCGCCCCGGTGCCACGGGTCACGGCGGCCACGTCCTCGCGCCAGCGACGGACCCGGTCTCGGTACGCGCCGGCGACGTCGTCGGTGACACTCACCGTGAGACGATCACCCAGTTCGCGATCGACGAGCTCGAGGTCGCCAGAGAAGTCGGGTTCGAGGTCCTCCTCACAGAGGATGTGGAGGATGGTCACGTCGGATCCCGCTGCACGTAGTTGCACCAATGATCGCCACTCGTGGGTGAGCAGGTCGGAGGCGAGGACGGTGAGCCCGGGAAGCGAGCTGCGGCTCAAGAGCTGACCCGCCGCCTCGGCAAACGGTGTCATGCCGGTGGCCTCGAGGGCTCCGACATAATCGAGGAACGCCGGCACAGAGCCCCTCCCTGCGAAGCGAGGGGCGGTGCCCCGTGTTGGGAAGGTGTGCACTGACACCGAGTCGTGGGCGCTCAAGGCAACGAATCCCAACGCGGCGCAGAGTCGCTTGGCCTGCAGCATCTTCCCTCCGATCGACATCGACGCCGAGGTGTCGATGAGGAGACGGACCGTGATCTCGTCATCCGCCTCGAAGAGCTTGATGAGGACCTGGTCGAGCCGAGCCAGAACGTGGTAGTCGATGCGGCGAAAGTCGTCACCCGGGTGGTACTCGCGAAAGTCGGCGAAGTCGACGGTGTTGCCGTAACGCTTCGACTTGTGTTCGCCCCCGAACTTCCCTACGAGCCGATGGCGACTGCTGAGCTGGAGGCTCTCGAGCCGGGCCATCAGTGCCGGGCTGAGGAGGGTCAAGGGGCTCCCCGGATATCCGGTCTGGGCTCGGGGACGGAGTGGATCAGCTCATCGATGATGGCATCGGAGCGGACCCCTTCGGCGGTCGCCTCGTATCCGAGCACGAGCCGGTGGCGAAGAGCGGCCGGAGCCGCCCATCTGATGTCTTCGGCGGTCACGTGGGGGCGCCCGTCAATGAGCGCGGCCGACTTGGCGGCGAGGACGATCGACTGTGCCCCGCGCGGCGAAGAGCCCCAGCGCACATAGCGCTTGACCGGTGGCGTGGCCGTGTCACCGTCTGGATGGGTGGCCTCGATGATCCGTGAGACGTATTGGAGGAGGTGGGTGGCCACCGGGAGTTGGGGGGTCATGGCGATCATCGACCGGATTGTCTCGATGTCGGCGGCCAACGGCACCTCGGGAACCGATCCGGTCGTCGTCCGACGCAAGATCTCCTCGAGGACCTCGGCGCGTGGCGGGTTGACCGTGACCTTGAACATGAACCGATCGAGCTGCGCCTCGGGCAAGGGATAGGTGCCTTCGAGCTCGATCGGGTTCTGGGTGGCGAGGACCAGGAACGGCCGGGGGAGAGCCCTGGTCTCACCGGCAACCGTGACATGACGCTCCTGCATCGCTTCGAGCAGGGCGGCCTGTGTCTTGGGTGTGGCGCGATTGATCTCGTCGGCCAGGAGGAGGTTGGTGAACACCGGCCCGGCCCGGTAGGCGAATCTGCGACGTCCGCTCTCGTCTTCCTCGAGGACCTGGGTGCCCACGATGTCGGCGGGCATCAGATCGGGAGTGAACTGGACCCGCGAGAACTGGACACCGACGGCCTCGGAGAACGCCTTGACCAACTCGGTCTTGCCCAGCCCGGGCACGCCCTCCAGGAGAACGTGGCCCTCGGCGAGCAGGCCCACCAGGGTCTGGCGGATGAGATCCGGCTGGCCGGCGATCCGCTGTCCGACGGCGGACTCGATGCGCGCGGCGACACCGGAGTAGTGCTCGAGATCGGCATGCTCCAGCTTGCTCACGGTGCCTCCTAGCGGGCTTCGTCGGCGAGTAGGTCGAAATAGGTCTGGACGATGCCACGCATCGACGGAGGAAGCTGCAGCTCGCCAAGGGCATCCGCCGCCTGATTCAGATACTGCGGCAGCACCCGGGCGTAAGGCACCACGGACTGACCGGACCGGGTCGGGGCCTCGCCTTTTCCGACGATCTGCCCTTCACCGGCGCCGCCGTCGATCCCGACCTGGATGATGTCGGAGACGTTGCCCAGATCGACCGGATCGAAGACGTTGGCCGTCTCGACCCCAGTGCCATATCCCTCACTCTGCGATCCCCCGACGGTTCCCTGGCCCCCCTGACCGGATGCACCGCCTGCCCCGGGGGCGACACCGGAGATCTGCCCGCTGCCGCCACCCTGCTGCGGTTGTCCACCGGCTCCTCCCTGACCCTGACCCTGACCCTGACCCGCCCCAAGACCCTGACCTCCTCCGCTTCCTTCACCACCCTGTCCCTCTTGGTCGCCCTGACCCTGTCCTTGGCCCGAAGTGGAGGTCCGGGGATCGCTGAGACGGGCACGAGCCCCTTCCAGGGCGCGCTGGGTCTCGGCGAGCGCCTGTTGCCCTCGGGTGCCGCTGAGACCGGATTGTTGACCGTCCGCCGCCTGCTGGAGGGACCGGGCCGCCCCGCTCAGGTTGCCCGCCCCCATCGCCCGGGCAGCCTCGGAGAGTTGGCTGGAGAGAGCCGGGTTCCCGGCCGCCTGTGCCCCGGCGAGATCTTCGAGCCTGTCCTGGATGGCGGCCAGCTCGTGTTCCGAGAGCCCTTCGAGGCCGTCGGCCAGCTCCTCGAGTTGGGATGAGGCATCGAGTGGGGCACCGTCGGCGAGCGGTCGCAGGGCGAGATCTCGGGCGAGACCCTGCACGGCCGTCTTCTGGGATAGGAAGGCCGGATCGATCCGTTGGCTCAGCCGGGTCTCGGCGTCCTCGAGTGACTGCAGGGCCTCTTCGAGGGTCTGGGCGCCCCTCAGCTCCTCCGCCAGCCGCTCCAACTCGGTCACTATCTCCTCGGCGGTCTCCAAGTCCGAGTCGGCGACCGCCTCGGCGATCTTCTGAATCTGGGCCGCTTCCGCCTCGAGGGCAGCCTCGATATCGGAGGAGAGCGCCGGTGAGGAGCCCAGCGGCGGGAGTACCCCGATGAGCAGGGCCAGCGTGGCGGTGATCGCGAGCTGACGAAGCCGGTGGCGATCGGCGTGTATCGGGATCGCCTGAGCAGGGGTCGAATCGGCGGTGAGCCGGTCGGCTCGTCGTTGAATCAGCTGATGGACGCTGTCCTCGGAGTCGGCGAACTCCAGGGCGGTCGTGAGGGTGTCCCGGGCGCGGAGTCCTCGCTCGGCGGCGCGGGCGGCGTCCCAATCGGTGATCCTGATCGTTGACGCTCTCGAGAGGAGCAAGAGGGCCGAAGCCCCCAAGATCGTCGCGACACCCCAAAGCCCCCGATCGAACGGGGTGAGCCAGTCGGTGGCCACCACGAGGACGATGCCCATGCCGAGATGCGGAGCAAACCGCTGTGCCGTCGCCAAAAGCCAGGCGAGACGCATCCGAAGCCGGATGCGTCGCAAGAAACCGCGACGATCAACGGTCAATTGGCATCTCCTCGGGTTGTAGACGCTCGAGACGTCTCATGTGGTTCCCTACATAGTGTCGACATCACTTCAGAACACCCTCGTCCTGCATTGATATGTCGCGTGCGCTGGACGATCGGCAAGTTGTCCTCGAAGTCAAGCAGAGGTGTGAACATGTCTGATTGGCGGCCATCGGCGGTACCTTTTTGTCGCTGTGGGATTCATCGCTCCGAGCTCGATGTGGAGAAGGCTCGCCGTCATCGGGGGCCTGAGCGCCGTGGCGTTCGTGGCTCCGCTACTCGACCTCTACGGGAGCAATCCTGAGGTGTTCGTCGCCAATCGCACCAACACCGTCGAGATCGTGCTCTTTGGGGTGGGAGCGGCGCTGCTCATCCCGCTCTTCTCGTGGTTCGTGCTTGCCGTCGCAGACGTGATCGGTGGCCGGGTCCCGGCAGTGGCCTTCTGGTCGATCGTCGCCCTGCTCGCCCTCGCCACCGGTCTCGTTGTCAGTCGCCAGGTGCTCCCCGACACGACGTGGTGGGCCGTGGTGCTCGCATTTGCGATCGGGGCTCTCGTGTTCTGGCTAGCGCGCACCATCGATCTCCTGTTCGTGATCGCGGCCTTGGCCCTCCCGGCGCTGCTGATCATGTTCCTCGCCACTTCGGCGTCTGCCCGGCTCATCTGGTCCCAGTCGGAGCCGGTCTCGGACTCTGACGCGATCGGATCACCAAGTCACATCGTGATGTTTCAGCTCGATGAGATGCCCATTGCATCGATAGTGGACACGGACGGCACCATCAACGGGGCCCTTTTCCCCAACTTCGCCCGTCTTGCCGCCGAGGGCACCTGGTATCGGAACGCCCTCTCCGACTCCATCGCTACTACTCAAAGCGTGCCGGCCATCCTCACCGGGGTGAAAGGCGAAGCCGGTCAGAGCCCATCCTTCGTCGACCACCCCGACAACCTGTTCACGCTGGTGGGCCAGACCTACGAGACGCACGTGATCGAATGGGTTGCCGAGCTTTGTCCCGAGGAGACCTGCCCCGACTACGCGGGGCGCGCCCCGGCTCGATTCAGCAGTCTGCTCAAGGACGTAGGTGTCGTCTACGGGCATCTCACCCTCCCTCGAGCCGTCCGTGATGCTCTTCCCGGCATCGACAACAGCTGGAGAGGCTTCCTGGGGCAGGCCGACAACCCGGAGGGAGCCGCGGTCGAGATCGAAGGCCTACCGGTGCCCCCCGACGGTGAGCGCGAAGAGTGGGTCGACTGGGTGCAGCGCCTGATCAACGGGATCGACTCCGGCATGCCGCCCACGCTCAGCTACGCCCATCTGCGCACCCCGCATGTGCCGTGGGTCCTCAACCCCTCGGGAACCCAGTACCAGCGTCCCGAGGAGTACACCGAGGTGGAGGGGGTCGAGGGCGATGGAAGATGGGGGCTCGACAGCGCACCGGCGCTACTCGGTTTCCAGAGACACCTCTATCAGGTCGGTTTCCTCGATCGCATGCTGGGACGGATGCTGGATCATCTCGATGAGACCGCGACGTTCGATGACACGATGGTGATAGTGGTTGCCGACCACGGTGCGTCTTTCGTTCCCGGAGAGCATCGGCGTTGGCCTTATGAGAACAACCGCGACGACCTGTACCGGGTCCCCCTCTTCATCAAGTACCCCGGTCAGGTCACCGGGGAGACGGTGGATCGTCCTGCGTTCGGAGTGGACATCCTCCCCACGATCGTCGATGTGATGGACATCGACACCGACTGGGACTTCGATGGGGTCTCCCTCCTCGGGCTCGACATCGACCGGCCCCATGAGCCACTGCGATGGTGCTGCAATGGCTCGGGCGCCAGCACCGATCTCGAGGTCCTCTATGAGCAGGTGGAGCGAAACCACGAATGGGTGCCCGACCAGTCCTCTTGGCAGGGGGTGGCGGCGGTCGGGCCCGATCGCCGCCTGGTCGGAGCACCCACGACCGAGCTGGAGATCGGGGCCACGGATGCGTTCAGCTGGTCCCTCGAGCTGGGAGTCGACCTCGCCGAAGTCGATCTCTCCTCGGGGCTGGTTCAGACCTTGGTGACGGGCCGCATCGAGGCTGACGCCGCACCGGAGAGCGATCAGGTCCTCGTGGTGCTCAACGATGTGGTGGCCGGAGTGGCCCATCTCTCCCGGGACAGCGTAATGGGGGGGACCATCGCCGGACTGGTGGCCGAAAGCCTGGTGCGAGACGGGGCCAACGACGTGGATCTCCTCATTGCCGACGGAAACGGAGGCTGGATGAGCGGCACCAATGACGACCTGTCGCTGCAGTTGGCTGACGGGGAGGGGCGGGTCCTCGACATCGGGTCAGAGGGGAGTCGTCGCATCCAGGTGGATGAGGTGGTGGCCACAGAGGACGGCTGGGAGATCACGGGATGGGGCGCCGACGTCAACGCCAAGACGACACCGGATGCCTTCTACGTGTTCGTCGGTGACGATCTCATCTACTCCGGCCCACCCAACATGGAGAATCGGAACGTCCCGAGATGGTTCGACAGCGAGGACCTCCTGCACTCGGGGTTCACCGTCCAGATCGACGCCGGCGACGTGCCGGATGGGATCGACCGGCTCTGGGTGGTGGCTGAGTTCGGGGAGCATTCGGTGGCCGACCCCGCCAGCCTCACCCGCTGAGGGGCGCCAGGCTGTACAGGGCCCGCACCCCTCCGCCCAGTTCCCGGACCGCCAGTGTTGAGAAATCCAGGCCGATCAGCTCCTCGAACTCACGTCGAGTCCGGCCCGGGTGAAGTTCGGCTTCGGTCTTGTTGGCGGTGAGCCGGGCCACCATCTCGTCCTCGGGGGAGACGAACTCCACCACTACCGGGCAGTGGAAGGAAGCCAGCCATCTGACGACCGAGGCGGGAGGGATGCTGGCGGTGTAGATGAGGTGGTGGATCAGCCCGAAGGCGATCACCAGGTCGGGGTCGGCCCGTGTCGTCAGGGCGGGTCGCTCCTCTCCTGCCCATCCCTGCGCCGGAGATGGGTTGGTCAGGTCGCCCAGTGCCAGGCTGACAGTGGTCCCCTTCCGGTAGAGCGCGTCCAAAACCTCCTCGTCGCCATCGACCGCAATCACCGTCGCCCCGGTGCGCGCCGCGATCTCGGAGAAGTATCCGTCGTTGGCCCCCAGGTCGAGCACTCGCCCCGGCCTTTGGGTAGCCAGGGCCGACGACAAGAACTCGCCCTTGCTCTCGCGGTCGCGGCCCACGTGCTCACAGGCCTCATACCCCACCCAGCCCTGCCCCGTGCCGTCCCATTCGAGATCTGTCACCAGCCTCTCGAGCTTGCGGACATTGGTCAGGATCAGGTCGGCATTGAAACCGGCGGTCTTCAGCTCGCTTCGCACCGCGGCGCCGGACATACTCTCCTCCATCCGGGCCTGCAGCGACACATGCAGCATCGCGGCCGGTTTCATCCGTTTCCCCAGCGAGAGGAGATGCTTCATCTCGCCGGCGGTCGGACCGTCCATGTTCCCGCGCAGCCAGGGCTGGAACGGGAGCCCGGCCCAGGAGCGGAGCATGAGAGGGAAGAGGAACTGACGGGTGAACTGGCGATAACCGATCCAGGGCTCTCCCGGCGCGTAGGTCTCGAACGAGCCGATGTCGATGAAGCGGGGCCGCCCGTCGACGAATTGGATGTTGTACGGGGTGGCGTCCTTGATCGTCAGTCCCTCGCCCAAGGCCTCCTCGAGAAGCTCGAGCTGGAGGAGGGCGGCGTCCCTGAGCATCGAGAAGGTCCATTCGTACGGGTAGGAGATGAACGGGATGCGGGGATGCTCGAGAACGCCTGCGGCGTCGCCGTGGGGCTCGTCGATCAGCGTGCTCGCGATGAGCCTGCCGTCCGCCGTAGCCCGGTCGAAGAGGGAGCTGGCGGAGAGTGCCTTCCAGCCGGCGAGCCCTCGATCGTCGAGAAGGCGGAGGACGCGGGAGTCGTCGAGGACGATGTGCGACGCAGGGTCGCGGAAGGACCCCGGATCGGGACGAGGCACCTGGAGGTCAGGACTCGGTCGTGACGGGCTGTTCGTCGGGATCGGGCTGCACCTCGGTGATCGCCCGCTTGCCCATCAGCCGGGCTTTCCATGCCTTGAAGGCAACGAGTATTCCGGCGGCCCCGCCGAGGATCGCCTGCAAGATGAGGCTTCCCGACCCGGCGTCCAGGTATCCAAAGATCATCAGTTCATCCTTCCCAGGGTGAGCGGGCTGACGCTACGAGCACATATTCGTACAAGTCGCGCTACATGCCAACCCTTTCAGGCGCCATAGAGGGTCCGCCCGTCGCGATCGTCGGTGTGGATTCTGCCGATGAGGTGGAGGTGCTCGAGATGCGAGACCGTCTCGAGAAAGGCCAATCGCGCCTCGACCGCGTTGAGATTGGGACGGAAGGACCTGGTCATGACGGTCCACGCCGTGGTGTCTCCCTTGGCGAGCAGTGCCACCATGTCACGTAGTCGCCGATCGTGGTGGAGGAGGATCTGGCGAGCCCGCTCGTCACCCCGCTCGATCAGCGACCCGTGCGCCGGATACGTCAAGCCGATCTCCATTTCGACGAGCCTCTGGAGAGACTCGAGATAGTCGCCCAAGGGGTCGCCGATGTCGAGGTCGAACATGATGACCGGGGAGATCCGGGGGAGGACATGATCGCCGGAGAAGAGGATCCCCGTTCTCGAGTCTCGCATGCAGATGTGGGCCGGTTCGTGGCCGGGGGTGTGGATGATGGTGAGCGAACGCCCGCCCCCGACTTCGATCTCGTCGCCATCGGACACCAGATGGTCCGGCGGGTCGATGATCGGCATGTAGTCGGGTCGACCCATGCCCATTGTCGCGTTGACCATCTCGTCGGGAGCCCCGTGAGCGTGCGCGATGCTGCGCAACCGATCCACATATCCCGGAGTGTCGTTGTATCGGTCGATGAGCCTGGCGGCACGCCGATGCATGACGAAACGACATCCGAGCTCACGGACCAATCTCGACGACATCCCGACATGATCGGGGTGGAGATGGGACACCACCAGGGTGTGGACCGCCGACTCCTCGAGCCCGAGTGCGGTCAGCCCCGCGGAAAGGGCTTGGCGACCCGGTTCCCAGTCGGTTCCGCAGTCGATGAGCAACAAGCCGTCATGGGCCTCGATGGCGTAGACGTTCACCCAGGGCGGTGACTTGAAAGGCAATGGCGCCGGAACCATGTGGATCCCGTTTCCGAGGGATTGCGGTTCCGGGAGGCTCATCTGTGCTCGTCCCCATGTGGTCTCCGATTGGCCCACCAGTAGTAGAGCCAGCCGAAAACGAGGATCACGGCGAGCACGACCGCCGACCAGAGCGCCACACCCAGATAGCCGTCGGATACCCGCGGGTCGAGGAAGGGATAGGGGTACCAGTCGACGAGTTCCCCCCGAATCAGCGAGTAGGCGAGGTAAACCGCGGGGAAGATCAGCCAAATCGCCAGTATCGCCGGGGATAGTCGACGGGGTGGCGGATGGAAGAGCCAGTCCATGAGGATCGCGACGGGAGCGACGACGTGGATGGTCCAATCGATCCACGGCTCGGGGACCGCCACATCGGCGAGGTTGGGGGCGAGTATGACCGCATATAGCAGTCCGGTGACGCTCATGTAGACCGTGATCGCCCCCCGAAAGCCGGCGAACCCTGTGGACTCGTCGCGCCCGGGTGTGCCCGCCAGCAAGGTCAACATGATCACGGCGAGGGCGTTGCTGAGGATGGTGAAGTAGCTGAAGAACCTGACCACGGTGAGGTCGGAGCGGGAGAGGCCGATGAAGAGTTGGGACACCAAGGCCACGGTGATGAGCGATGCGAGAGCGAGACGCAGGGCCCGGTGTGTGGTTTCGCTCATGGCTGCGGGATGCTAAACGAGCGACACGAGCAGACTTCGCCCGTGAATCTTGCCCCAAAGTCACGAGTCGCCTGGTCGACGGTTTGTTATGATTCCGTAGGCACCCGAACCGGGTGCCACGCCTGGCCTGTGCGCTCCTGGCCCGTCGGAGACTGCATGAGGCGACCGGCTCTTCGCCGGTCCCGGACGCTTGGTGCAGAGAATGTGACGGGGACGCTCAAAGGAGCACGAATGGCAACCAATCTCTTTGTCGGGAACCTTCCCTTCACGACCGGCTCACCGGAGCTGGAACAGCTCTTCAGCCAGTATGGCGCGGTATCTCGCGCCCAGGTCATCTCCGACCGCGACACCGGGCGCTCTCGAGGCTTCGGCTTCGTGGAGATGGACTCCGATGAGGATGCGCAGAAGGCCATCGACGCCCTCGACGGCTCCGACTTCGCCGGCCGTCAGATCAAGGTGAATGTCGCCAGGGAGAGGTCCCGCTAGGCGACCAAGCGTCTCCGAACGCCAATCAGCCGTGCTCGACGGGGTCTTTGATCCCGAAGCTGATGTCGAGCGTGACGCTGAAAAGGGTGGGTGCCCCGGAGTCGTCCACCTCGCCACCAACTTTGACGATCTCGAAGCCGTGGATGTCGGAGATTGTGCTGGAGGCGCGTGCCAGAACCGTGCGCACCGCGTCCTCGATCGAGCCTCCGGCCTTGCCGGAGAGTCTGATGGTCTTGGTGATCGATGACATCGCTGCGAGGACAGTAGCTAGCGACGCGTGAGCGCGGAGGCGACAGCCTGCACCCCGCTGCCGAGAACGAGGGTGTAGTGGTTGACACCCGGCAGGTATTCCATGGTCAGAAGTGGATTCCCGGCTGCGGCCTCCTCTGCGACGGCTACCGGGATCATCCCTCCCGGCTGATCCGCCGTGCCCCGCTCGACGACGATGAGATGAGTGCGCACTCCTGTCCTCGCCGCGGCGGCGTTCGTGGCCGGATCGACGGTGATCTGGCGGGCACTCACCCGGATGGCCTCGCGGTTTGCGGAGACCTTGAAGTGCCGGCCGGCGGGTCCGAGCTCGTAGTCGAGGGCCGCAATCATGCCATCCTCCCAGTGCCGCTCCAATGCTGGATGCGCCCGCCAGTAATCGAGGAACGCCTCGCGGGTCTCGAACTCCATGTCGAGACGGGCCAGCGACGGGCCGACGACCGCATCGATGACGTCGTCGGGATCGGCCGCGGGATCGAACGGGATAGGGAGCCCCCCATCGAGGAGGATGAGACGCTCCACACGTTCGGGGTGCCGTTGCCCGACGAGCGCAGCGATCCAGGCCCCCATCGAGTAGCCGGAGACGACGGCACGATCGACTCCCAGGTGGCTCATGGCGAGGGCGATGTCGTCGGCCATGGTGGCCAGGTCGAAAGGAGGTGGTGCTGACACACTGCCCCCCCGACCTCTCAGGTCGAGCGCGATGAGCCCTGGTCCGGGGGGAAGACGGTCGACGACGCGAACCCACCAACGAGATGTCCCGCTCAGACCGTGCACCAGGACGATGGTCGACTCACCGCTACCGGCAGCCCGGTGCCAGACGTTGAACTCGCCGCCTTCAACTGGTATGGGCACGTCCTGCATCGGGCGGGGAATCTAGGCGCGTGCGAGGGGCCGGGCTGAGAGCCCGGCCCCTCGCTTCTCGGGTCTGATTCCTAGCTCAGGTCGCCCGGCTCTTTGCCATGTTTCCGTAGAGCACCACCAAGATTGCTGCGACGGCCACAGAGACGAACAGACGGATCCAGTCGATGCCCGATGTCTCGCCGCCACCGAACGCCTCATAGATGAGGCCGCCACCGATGGCTCCGACCACGCCGACGACGATGGTCATGATGAGCGATATGTTCTGCTTGCCTGGCAACACGAGGCGGGCCAGTGGCCCGACGATTATCCCGGCAAGCAGACCCTGCCAGATCGTGCCCAGTATTCCATCCACTGCTGGTCCTCCTTCGACGTTGCCTCCAACCTAACAACTCTTTGACGGCCGGTCCGCCAAGGTGGTTACCGCCCGGTGGCAATATCACCCCCGACCATCGTCGCCACCACGCCCATGTCGTCGTCGAAGACGGTGACATCGGCGCGCATGCCCGGCTGGAGAGCCCCTCGATCGGGCAGTCGCAGGACGCGGGCGGGGTTGGCGGAGCCGCAGACCAGCGTCGAGGCCACGTCGACGCCGATGACGGTCGCCAGGTTCCTGAGGGCTTGGGGGAGTGTGATCACACTCCCCGCCAACTTCCCCTCCACCGTCCGTGGGCCGGCGTCGCCGACGGTGATCGGGCCGTCCCCCAAGGGGTATGTGCCCGCTCCCAAACCGAGGGCGGCCATGGCATCGGTGACCAGGATCGTTCGTTCCGAACCAAGGAGCCGCCATGTGATCTCGAGGGTGCCGTCGGCGATGTGGAGCCCGTCGACGATGAGCAGACACGCGTCCGCGTCGAGCAGGGATGCCCCCACGGTCCCGGGGTCACGGTGCCTTAGGCCGCTCATCTGATTGAAGAGGTGGGTGGCCAGAGTGGCGTAATCCGAGAAGGCACGGCGCGCCGTGGCGAAGTCGGCAGCCGTGTGCCCGACGGACACCGCCACACCGCCATCACGGAGGATTTTCGCCACCTCGGATGCACCCGGGCGCTCCGGAGCCAGGGTGACGATCCGCACCAGGCTCGAGTCTGCCCATGAGCGGGCCACGTCGACATCCGGGTCGACGATGTGGGTCACGTTGTGGGCCCCGTGCATCTCGGGTGAGATCCACGGACCTTCGAAGTGAAGACCGAGCACCTCGGCGCCGCGATAGGTGGCGGGCCGGCGCTTGGCGACCACTTCGAGAGCCAGATCGGTGATCTCCGGCGGAGAGGTGACGATGGTCGGCACGAAAGCGGTCACGCCGACCTCTGGCAGGCGCTCACCCACCTGCCAGATGGTCGTTGGGTCCTGGGTGAAATCGTGGCCGAAACCACCATTGATCTGGATGTCGATGAGCCCTGGTGAGACGATGAGCCCGTCGGCGTCGATGATGTCGTCGTCGGTTGGCTCGGCGACGAGGAGACCGTCGCGGATGTGGAGATCACCGACCTCGCCCCCGTTGAGCCGACCACCGCGAATGGTTGCCATGACGGCGAGTCTGTGCCGGGACTGGTGGATAACGCAACTAGATGATGTCGCTTCGTATCGTCTGATCAATGAGCCGTGTCGTCGCCTTCTTGGTCCTCGTCTTGGCTGCGGCCTGTGCAAGGTCGACCGGTGAGCAGACCGAGACGACGTCCCCCCCGGTGGCGGGCACCAGCTCGACCGTCACGACCACGACCACTACGACGGTCTTGGCGCCGACCACCAGCAGAATGTCTCCGACTACCACCCCGACATCGAGCCCGTTTGCCCGTCCCGACTGGTTGGGAACGAGGCCACTGCCCCTCAGGCCGGATGGCCATGGTGAGGCTCAGCCCACCCCACCCGAGATGGTCGACCGGCGATTCGAGACCATCGATCTGCTCGAACCACCGTCGAGCCCTGACTTCCAGGCGTCTATTCAGCCCGTCCCGCCGGCGGTCTTGGCCCGCTCCAGCTGGAACGAGGCTTGCCCTGTGGGTGTGGATGACCTCCGCTATCTCACCATCAGCCACTTCGGCTTCGACGGTGACATCCATACCGGTGAGATGATCGTCAACACATCGGTGGCAGAAGAGGTGGTCGAGGTGTTTCGGAAGGCTTACGAGACCCGTTTCCCCATCGAGCAGATGAGGGTCATCACTGCCGAGGAGGTGGATGACCATCCGACGGGTGATTGGAACGATACGACCTCCTTCGTCTGTCGCCCTGCCGTCGGGTCGACGTCCTGGTCACAACACGCCTACGGGCTGGCCATCGACCTGAACCCGTTTCACAACCCGTATCTGAAAGGAGACCTGGTGATACCGGAGCTGGCATCGGCATACACCGACCGGGACACCGTGCGGCCCGGGATGATCTTCGCCGGCGACACGGTGACGGGGGCCTTTGCCGGGATCGGCTGGGTCTGGGGCGGGGAGTGGAACACCCTCAAGGACTGGATGCACTTCTCGCTGACCGGGCGGTAATTGGTCCCCGGAACCTCCGGTAGTTGGTCCCATATACGGGTCTAACCGCCTCGAGATCTCGTAATGGCTGATTCTCGAGGCAGCTGGTCCCATATGCGGGCCCAACTACCGGAGGTTTCAGGTGCCGCTCGCCATCGAACATGTGTTCGATATAGTGTGACCGGTGTCCCGGTACGCCGAACTGCATTGTCATACCAACTTCTCTTTCCTCGACGGGGCATCGCATCCCGAGGATCTGGTGGAACGGGCGATCGAGCTCGGGTATGAGGCGTTGGCGATCACCGACCACGACGGCTTCTACGGGACATCCCGGCTGTGGCAGGCAGCTCGGGCGACCGGGCTCCCCGTCGTCTATGGGGTGGAGATCGCCCTGGAGACCGATCCGCCGGGGGCTGTCGACCCGGTGGCCACCGCCGAGGAGTGGGACCGGAAGAGACACGCCCGGGCCAAAGGGGGCCAGGGGCGGCTCCGCCGGGGGCGATCGGTGCGCTCTCACGGTGTCAAGCCAACGGTTCTGCCCGAGTCCGAGCATCTGGTGCTCCTCGCCGGCTCGCCGGACGGTTACCGGGCTCTGTCCCACCTGGTGACCAAGGCACAGATGCGGGGGGAGAAGGACCATCCCATCTACACCTGGGACGACCTGGTGCTGGCCGCAACCAACCGGGACATCCATGCCCTCACCGGGTGTCACCGGGGCGTGGTGCCGAAGGCTGCGGCCGCTGGTGATCTTGGCCGGGCCATTCGTGAGGCGTCTCGTCTCCGCGAGGCATTCGGTCCCCGGCTCCACATGGAGATGTGGCATCACGGCATGCCCGCGGACGATGCTCGCAACGATCTGATGTGGGAGGTGAGCCAAAAGCTCGGACTGTCGACGGTGGCCACCAACCAGGTCCACTATCACGACCGGGCCGACGCCGATCTGTCGGAAGTGCTGGCGGCGATCGGTGGGCGGCGCACCCTGGGCCAGGCCGACGGTTTCCGCCCGGGCACCGACGAGCGCTATCTGAAACATCCCCGTGAGATGGAGTGGCGTTTCCGCCGCTATCCCGGTGCGGTGGCCCGAAGCGCCGAGCTGGGCCAACGGCTCGCCTTCGATCTCGGGCTGGTCGCTCCCAGGCTGCCCGACTTCCCGATGCCCGGTCACTTCCGGGATGAGATGGCCTACCTGCGACATCTCACCTGGGAGGGTGCCCGTGACGTCTATCCCGGTTCCGACGACGGTATAGACCCCGCGGCCCGTCGGCGGCTTGAGCACGAGCTGGACATAATCGAGCGACTCGGTTTTCCCGGGTACTTCCTGGTGGTCAAGGACATCGTCGACTTCTCCCGGGAACAGGAGATCTACTGCCAGATCAGAGGATCGGGTGCCGACTCTGCCGTCTGCCGGTGCATCGGGCTGACCCGGGTGGACCCGATTCGGCTGCATCTGCCCTTCGAGCGTTTCCTTTCCGAGGAGCGGGGCAAGCCACCGGACATCGACATCGACTTCGAGGCCGATCGACGTGAGGAGGTGATCCAGTACTGCTATCGCCGCTACGGTCGGGAGCGGGCGGCGATGGTGGCCAACGTCGTCACCTACCGGGCCAAGTCGGTGCTTCGCGATGTGGCCAAGACCTTCGGTTTCACCCAGGCCCAGGTCGATGGGCTGTCCCGGTATGTCGACACCAGGGATCCTGCCCAGCTCCGGGGGATGGCCCCTCTCCCCGAGGGGATGACCACCGAGATGATCTACGACATCTGCTGGCGACTCGATGGCTACCCCCGTCATCTCGGTATTCACTCCGGAGGCATGGTCATCGCCGACCGGCCGCTGTGGCAGGTGGTGCCGTTGGAGTGGGGGCGACTGGAGGGGAGAACGGTCATCCAGTGGGACAAGGACGACTCTGCAGCCGTGGGGATCGTGAAGTTCGATCTCTTGGGGCTGGGGATGTTGAATGCCCTGCATCTCGCTGCCGACCTCATCGAGGACACTCACGGAGTCGCCGTCGACCTCTCCCGCATCCCCCAGGAGCCGGCGATATACGAGTCGATGACCCGGGCGGACACGGTGGGCCTGTTCCAGATCGAATCCCGGGCGCAGATGGCGACCCTGCCCAAGATGAAGCCGAAGACCTTCTACGACCTCGCCGTGGAGGTCGCCCTGATCCGCCCCGGGCCGATCCAGGGCCAATCGGTGCATCCCTATCTGCGTCGTCGCAACGGCGCGGAGCCCATCCGTTACCCGCACCCGTCCACCGAGCCGATCCTGGAGAAGACTCTCGGGGTGCCCATCTTCCAGGAGCAGTTGATGGAGCTGGCACGGATCTGTGCCGGGTTCAACGGCTCACAGGCCGACCGGCTCCGTCAGGCGATGACCCACAAGCGCTCCGAGCAGGCCATGGGCCGGTTGCGTGACGAGGTATACGCCGGGATGGCCGGCAACGGCATCACCGGTGTGGCGGCCGACGAGATCTGGGAGAAGCTGCAGGGGTTCGCCAGTTTCGGGTTTCCCGAGAGCCATTCTGTGAGCTTCGCCTACATCGTGTACATGTCGGCGTGGCTGCGTTTTCATTACCCCGCCGAGTACCTCGCCGGTCTGCTCAATGCCCAGCCTATGGGTTTCTACAGCCCCAACTCATTGGCGCAGGACGCGCAGAGACATGGAGTGGTTGTGCTCGGCCCCGACGTCAACATCTCCTGGCACGACTGCACCGTGGAGCCGATCGACGTCGACCCCGATGATGTCGTCGGCTATCTCGGCCAGGAATGGCGGCGGGGGCGGGGTCATGTCGAGGACCCCATTCGGCCTGCCGTTGGGGTGCGCATGGGTCTCCGCTATGTGCGCAACCTGGGAGAGAGGGAGGTCACCAGGATCGAGGCGGGGCGTATCCTCGGTGGCGAGTTCATCTCTCCCGAGGATCTGGCGTTTCGCACCGGGCTCGACGTCGACTCCCTGGAAGGGCTGGCGGCATCGGGTGCCCTGGAGTCGATCGGCCTGGGGCGGCGGGAGGGGATATGGGCTGCTGGTGCTCTCGCCGAGATCGATCCGGAGCGGCTGGCGCTGTCCCCGGGTGTGGAGGCTCCGGCACTGCCGGGGATGAGCGAGGAGGAGTCCCATCGCGCCGACCTGTGGTCGACCGGTGTCTCTTCCCGTCACCCGATGCACTTCGTCCGGGATCAGCTCGAAGGGTGCCTGACCGCGGCCGAGGCGCTTGCCATGGGTCGGAACAAGGGCAGGGTGAGGGTGGCAGGGGTGGTCACCCACCGGCAGCGTCCCGGCACGGCCAAAGGTGTCTACTTCCTCAATCTCGAGGATGAGACCGGCTTGCTGAACATCGTGGTGCTGCCTGATGTCTGGGCCAGGCACCGTCATGTGGTCCGGAAGAGCCCGGCCCTGGTGATCGACGGTCGTCTCGAGTTCTACGACGGCGTGACCAACATCGTGGCGAGAGATTTCGAGCCGATCGGGGTCCAGACGGTGCAGTCCCGAGATTTCCGCTGACCGGTCAAGGGCAGTTGAAGATCTCCCAGCCGGCGCCGTTGTAGACCTCCCAGGCGGCGGAGGCGGTGGCGGCTTCGGGGTCGGTGGCGTCGACGCCGGGGAAACCGGCGTTGGTTGCCCGCTCCTCCCAATAACGGGGGAGATGGCCGAACAGGCCGATTCCACCGGTGCGGAGGTCGCTGGCACCCGGATCGAATCGTGACGCGCACCAGGCCACACGGACCGCCCGATTCACGTCGGTGGGCTCGAAGTACAGGCTGACCAAGGCACGCACTTCCACTTCGGACAGCCATCCGGAGCTGGAAGATGCGATGGTGCCCGTGGACTCTCCAGCCGCGAGCTCATCGACCTGGTCGGCGGGGCCCACGGCCTCGGCGGCCTCCTCCGTGGTGTCCTCGATGGCGGTGGCGATTATGACTGAGGAGTCGCCGCCACTGCCCACCAGGGCGAAGTTGAGACCGGCGTAGGCACCGGCGGTGTGACCGATCGAGTCGGCCGCCGCCTCGGCCTGAACTGCGTCGGGGTCGGCGTCGGCCGTCCCGAACGCGGCGAAGCCCGCGATGGCGAGCAGGGCGACGGCGGCCCACCCAGCGACAAATGAGAGGCGTCTCGAACGCATACAGAAAATGACTCCATGTGGGTCAGGGACCCACACCCAGGGCTGTGAACCCTAACGAACTGTGGATAACAATGCACGATCGGATGAACAGATCGACCGGGGGTCTAGACGACCGACACTGCTTCCCCCATGCGGCGCACCATCTCGACGAGCACATCGGGGCGCGTGGCGAAGTTGAACCGGACGAACTGGGAGGCTCCCGTGCCGAACGGCTCGCCACCGGTCACTGCGACTCGGCCGCGCTCCAGGAGGAAGCTCCCCGGGTCCTCGAGGCCGTACTCGCTCAAGTCGATCCAGGCGAGGTACGTCCCCTCCGACGGGGTGTGCTGCGCCCGGGGTAGGTGCTCCGCGACCATCTCGGCCAGGAGATCCCTGTTTCCCTCCAATGTCTCCATCGTGGCCGTGAGCCACTCCCGGCCTTCTTCGTAGGCGGTCGCGTTGGCGATGAGGCCCAACGTGCCCACGCCCACCTTGTCGGGGGTGTAATACGAGCTCCACACCTCTCGGTCGTCGGCCGCGGTCAGCGCGACCTGAGCGCACTTGAGACCGGGCAGGTTCCAGGCCTTCGAGGCGGATGTGACGGTGATGACACGCTCGGGATCGAGCCGCGCCACCGGCAGGTGATCGTGATCGCGATAGGTGATCGGGGAATGGACCTCGTCGGAGATGATCCGGGCGTCATGGCCGGCGACCATCGACACGAGCTCGGACAGCTCGGCCCGCGACAACACCCGTCCAGTTGGATTCCATGGGTTGCACAACACGACGCATCCGGCCCCTTCGTCGAGAGCGCGATCGATGGCGTCGAGATTCAGTGTGTAGCGCCCTTCCTCGTCGCGGCTAGAGCGAGCCTCGATCAGGTCACGGCCGGCCCGCTCCACCATCGAGAAGAAGGGGAAGTAGACCGGGGAGTGCAGCACCACCGGCGATCCCGGACGGGTCAGATGCACGATGGCCCGCCGGAGGCCCTCGATCACGTCAGGGACAGGAAACACCCAGGCCGAATCGACGTCCCAGCCAAATCGGTTGGCCCAGAAGCCAACGGCGGCGCGTGCGGTTGCTTCCTCCGCTTCCGGGTAGGGATACCCGGTGAGACCGCGTTCAATGGCGTCGTGAAGAGCGACGCCGACCGCGGGGGCGAGCCCGAAGTCCATCTCGGCGACCCAGGCGGCCAGCACGTCGTCGTCGTGGAATGTCCACTTCAGGCCTCCGGAGCGCCTCCAGTCCGCGGGGCCGGCGCTCAACGGAGGGCACCCAGCCTGCTGCGGGCCCATTCCCACTCCGGCTTGGTGGGGTCGAGCACAGAGAAGTGGTCACAGCCCGTTCGGTGGAACTCGATCCCGTGGTGATGCGCGTAGGCCGCAGAATGGGCCACCGGAACGATCTGATCGGCGTCGCCGTGGAGGAGTGCGGTCACTATTGAGCCGGGAGCCACGACCGATGGTGCCCCCGATGCCAGCATCAGCGCCGAACCCCGGGCACACGGGTCGTCGGCGTCCACCGACGCCGCCAGATCGAGCACCGGTCCCATGGCGAGGTGGAGAGCGACAGGTGTCGCCGAGCGGGTCGCCGCCCACGCGCTCAGGAAAGATCCTGCCGAGTGGCTGACGACCAGAACCCGGCGCGACCGGAGATCCAGTTGCGGAACGAAGTCGAGGAAAGTGAGCAGGTCATGGCCCGACGCCGGCCAGCCCCCGCCATTGCCCAGCCGCCGATACTCGACGTTCAGAGTGTCATAACCTCGGATGGCGAGATCGACGGCCAGAGACTCCGTCGTGTCCCTCTCGTGTTCCTGGCGCCATATGCCACCGTGGACCAGCACCACCAAGTCCATTCCCCCTCCACGACGCAGGTCGGCGACGTTGTCCTGATGGGGGCCGTAGCGGGCCGTTTCGAAAGGCACTGAGTGCCGATTGACCAGGTGCCGCATCGCGTCCCGGTAGCCGACGAGCCCGCGCCCGTAGATGGTTCGGACACAGGCGTCCGAGATCACCGAGACGGCTCGCCACGGCTCCCGTTCCCGAATGTTGGAGATGTGGACCTCCACCGTGGGCGTGGCCACGGCCCGAATCGCGTCGGCGATGGCACGGGAGGTGTGGGTGAAGGCCCCCGGGTTGATCACGATCGCGTCGCCGTCGTAACCTTGGATCAGATCGATGATTCCGTGCTCACTGTTGGTCTGCTCGCATTGGACTTCCACCCCCATGGCTCCGGCCCACTCGTCGACCATGGCGTGGAGGTCTTCGAGGGTGGTGGATCCGTAGACGTCGGGCTCCCTCGTGCCCAGCAGGTTGAGATTGGGACCGTTGACGACCAGACAGCGCATCAGGCCACCTGAGGCAGATGCTCGTCGACCAGGATGTCCGCCTCGTCCAGGATCTCCTGAGGGAGACCGGCCTCGAGCAGCTCATGGTGCTCGGCGAACCGGGCTTCGATGCTCTGTCGCACCAGCGCGGTGGAGATCCCGGGGGAGCGATCGGCCAGTGACCCTGCAGTCCTGGGGTCCCAGTCGAGGCCCAGAGCCCGGTAGACCGGGATCAGGACATCCCGAATGCGATGGCCTTCGTCGACGACGACGACCCCGCCGATGTGGGCCGCCCCCCGCACCAGACGCTGCCCCACGCCCATCACCTTGACCATGCCTGCGACGTTCACCGACCACCGACCCGGGCAATACTCACCAGGCAGTTCGCCGACCCGGGCGTCGACCCCGAGGGCTGTGAAGGCCTCTGCCATTCGGTGGGAGATCATCTCGAATCGCTCCTGGATGCCCGTCTTGGGATCGGGCTCGGGCAAGGCGAGGGAGAAGGCGATGGTTTGCTCATGGAACACCGCAGCCCTCCCTCCGGCGAGACGCTCAACTGCGGCGAAGCCATGGGCTTCGGCCGCCCGCACCGCGGCGGGATAACCCGCGGTCACCCGGTCGGCGCGGCCGAAGGCGACGATCGGGCCCGGAGTGTGCAGACGAAGGGTGGGGCCCATTCGCCCCGCAGCCACGGCGGACAGAATCGAGTGACTGATGGCCACGTCGAGTGCACCCGGGCGACTATCCCGAACCAATGTGAGGGAATTCACCGGATTCAGCTTACGGACAAGGACAATGGACACCCTGAAATCGCGGGTAGGAACGAATCGAGAAGGGCCATCGTTCATGTGGCGAAATGCATCGCATGCCCCCAAAGGCGGGAAGGGACAAGTGACCGTGTGGCGCGTGCTGCTGGTGACGGCGGCGATGGCACTGGTCGCGTGTGGGGACGAACCGCTGGAATCGATCGGCCTGCGCAGCTCGGAGTGGATCAACGAGCCCACCGTTCCCACGACTGTCGTGGTCAACACCACGACTCCGACGTTCGTCGGCGCCGATGAGCTGGAGTGGGCCAACGACGAGATCGAGACGCCCAATGTCGAGGACACCGAGACGCTGCTCGCCGAGGTGTTCGCCAGACGTCAAGGTGACCGTTTCATCCAGGCCAGCAGGTTGGAGATCGCCACGGCTCTGCCCGATGTCGGCTTCCCGGGGATGGCACCGAACGGCGCCGAGTGGGTGTCCTCGCAGCTGGTCTTCGACAACGACGGCTCCGTCGCCGACGACCCCAGCGCCGCTTTCGGCATCTGGTCCGCCGAGCCGTACACGCGGTCGAGGTCGGTCGCCCAGATGGCCGTGCTCCGAGTGGCGATGGATCTGGTCACCGCGACCGAGCTGGCCTCGGGCGAGATCGAGCCGAGTTGCGCGATCTTCGCCGACCGCACGACGGACTCTTGTGAGATCTTCAGCGTCGGACAGCGCGACACCTGGCTGTTGACCGCCTCCGGCGGGCCCACCCTCGTCTGGTTCGAGGGGCCGTACCGATACGAGCTCTTCGGGCGCTCGTTTGTCCCTCTCGACGTGCTGCGCCGGATGAGCGGCGAGATGGTCCCTTTGACCTCGATCGGGGCCCCGGCGTCGTGACGCGGCTTCGGTGTGCCCATTTCGTCGAAGTACCCCGATCCCACGGATAGCCTCTCTTTCAGTTCTCAGGAGGTAGATAGATCTTTCATTCAGGTGGGTGGTGGAGCTATCTCCAGTATGACGAGGAGCAAGACCGGCCGGAGATAGACCGCGCCCTCCTGCGGCGGGTGTGGAGCTACGGACGCCCCTACACCAGGGGCCTCATCGCTCTTCTGGGGACGATCATCGTCATCTCGTCACTCTCGGTCGTGCCGGCCATCCTCATCGGTCTCCTCATCGATGAGGCCATCGAACATGCGGACATCCGCCAGCTCACTTTCCTGGGGATTGCCATGATCGCCGTGCCACTGGTCATTGCCCTGGTCGGAGTGGTGCAGCGCTGGCTGTCGGCCAAAGTCGGTGAGGGGATCATCTTCGACCTCCGTTGTGAGCTCTATGCCCACCTGCAGAGGATGTCGCTGCGCTTCTTCACCGCCACCAAGACCGGTGAGCTGATGAACCGGCTCAACTCGGATGTCGTCGGCGCCCAGCAGGCAATCACCGGGACATTCGTGACCATCGTCTCCAATGTGGTCTCGGTGGCGGTGGTTCTCTTGGTGATGTTCCGGACCGAATGGCGTCTCACCCTCCTCGCCGTCGCGGCCGTGCCGTTGTTCGTCATCCCCGCCCGCAGGGTGGCGAAAGTACTGCGTCGGATCACGCAGCAAGGCATGGAGCACGAGGCTCGGATGTCGGGGATCCTCCAGGAATCGTTCAATGTCTCCGGGGCCCAACTCATCCGCCTCTTCGGGCGCTGGGACGAGGAACGGGCCCGGTTTGCCACTGCAGCCATCAATGTCCGGGACTATGGGGTGCGGCGGGCCATGGTGGGTCGGGGGTTCTTCGCTGCCTTGGGCCTGGTCTCGGCGGTGGGCACCGCAGCCGTCTTCTGGGTGGGTGGTCTCTTGGTGATCAACGAGGCGATGGACGTGGGTGACCTCGTCACGTTCTCGGTCCTTCTCACCCAGCTCTATGGCCCCCTTTCGGCGATCACCAACTCGAGAGTCGAGTTCGCCACCTCTCTGGTCTCGTTCGAGCGTGTATTCGAGGTTCTCGATCTGGAGACGGACATCCCCGAGCCTGTCGAGCCCAAACCGCTGATGGGTGTCGGGAGGGTCGAGTTCGACGAGGTGTCGTTCCGCTACAGGGGAGACGGCCCCGAGGGCCTCGAGGCCGTGCAGCGCTTCAGCTGGCATCGCACGGCAGACGACGTCGCCGTCGTCTCCCAGGCTTCGACCAGGGAGTGGGCTCTCGAAGACGTGAGTTTCGTGGCCGCTCCAGGCACCCTCACTGCTCTCGTCGGCCCGTCGGGTGCGGGGAAGACCACGATCTCGTATCTGGTGCCGCGGCTCTACGACGTCACCAAGGGCCAGGTGCTGATCGACGGAATCGATGTGAGGGACGTGGACCTGAAGGAGCTGTCGCGGGAAGTCGGCGTCGTGACTCAGGAGACCTATCTGTTCCACGACACCATCGCGGCCAACCTCCGCTATGCCCGACCCGAAGCGACCCAGGACCAGCTCATTGCGGCGGCCACCGTGGCCAACATCCACGAGATGATCGTTCGTCTCCCGGACGGCTACGAGACCGTCGTGGGTGAGCGTGGATATCGGCTCTCCGGTGGGGAGAAACAGCGCATCGCGATCGCGCGCGTGGTGCTCGAGGATCCAAAGGTGCTCATCCTCGACGAGGCGACCTCTCATCTCGACTCTCGATCAGAGGCTCTGATCCAGCAGGCCCTGGAGGTCCTCATGCGGGGCCGGACCTCGATCGTCATCGCCCACCGATTGTCCACCGTGCGCGCCGCGGATCAGATCCTGGTGATCGACGAGGGGCGGATCGTCGAGCAAGGTGACCACGACTCACTGGTGCGGGCCGGCGGTCTCTACGCCGAGCTCAACCGGACCCAATTCACCGGGATGACCGCGTAACCGCACATCTCAGGCTCCGCGCGTCAGGTTCTCGAATAGGAGACGCCGGGTTGTCGAGAGAAGGAGGACCTCCCCGTCGGTCGACATCCAGAGATGGGGGCCTGCCTTTAGCCAGGCCCGACGGGGCAGTGCGTCGAGATTCCGCCGTTTCCGCGGCGAAGGGGGCGCATAAACGAGAACCTCGGGAGAGGGGGCACCCAGGGCATCGACCGCGCCCACCAGGTCGAAGCTGCCGAACAGGGCGGCGAGTGCCTCGGCCGGGTCCACCGGGCCGGTGTCGGATAGCCAGTCGACCCGTCCGCACTCGTCACATGCCGCGATGGCGATGCGGCCCACCCACACCGGTTTGTGCTCACACCACTTTTCGTACTCCATGTCCCACAACGTACGGCCCGGGTGGGACAGAAATCGCCGTGCGAGGCGTCGAGTCCCGATATGTCGGGACTTTTGACCGTGTCCCGTCTGTCTGACCGGGTGGGACAATGAGACCAGGTCCCATACCAGGAGGTTTGAGATGGAACTGCGCGAGCTCTTGAGCGGTGAGGTCGTCACCGTCGTCGGAGATGCCACCACCGCCGAAGCCGCCGCGCTCATGCTGCAGGCCGGGATCGGCTCATTGGCCGTCGTCGAGCATGGTGAGCTCTCCGGCATCTTCACCGAGCGTGACGTGGTGCGCAGCGTCGCCTCCGGCGAGACGTCCAACGCGGCGACTGTCGCCGATTGGATGACCCCCTACCCGGACTCGTTCTCTCCGGACATGGATGTGAACGAGGCTGCCGATTGGATGCTCGCGGTCGGCTATCGCCATCTTCCCGTGGTCGAGCGAGATGAGCTGATCGGTATGGCCTCGATCAAGGACATCCTCTGGGCCATGACCAGTGAGGGCACCCGTTGAGATGGAGCTGATCGCCACCGAAGAAGCCCTGAAGGTCCTCGAGGCGGCACCGGTCGCCCATCTCGGGATGATCGAAGCCGATCGCCCCTATGTCACGCCGATGTCGTTTGTGATGAGTGGCGAGCGCATCCTGTTTCGCACCATGGCCGGCAGGAAGCTGGAGGCCCTCCGTAAGAACCCCACGGTCTGCATCGAGGTGTCGAACCTCGACGAGGAGACGGGTGACTGGGTGAGTGTCATCGTGAGGGGCACTGCGGTCGAGGTCGACGAGGATGATGTCAAGGTGGCCATCGTGTCCGAGTTGTTCCACAAGTACGAGAAGGTGATGGGCTCGCCCCTGAGCGCCACCGGCGGGGTGCAGCCGATCATGGGCCTACCCCACGTGATCGCGGTCGAGATCGAGGAGATCACAGGAATGGTGTCCGGACGGGGCTTCTCCGGGCGTACTCGGCCGGGTCGTCTGTAGATGTTCTTCGAGTACGCCACCACCGTGGGGGCCGACCTTCCCGATGTGGAGAAGGCGCTGGACCGCTTGCGGGCGAATCTGCAGGAATGGGCCGACGTCGCCTATCGGGACGGTGAGCAACTCCGGGCCCGCGTCGGTCCTTCCGACACCGTGGCCCACGAAGTCGAGCTGGAGATCGGAATGGCCGAGATCCACACCACCGGTCTGGTCTATCCGATCAGGTGGACGGCAACCGGGGCCCGGCTCCTCTTCCCGGAGCTGACCGGCGATCTCCGACTCAGCAAAGTGGGCCGAGGGCGCACCACGCTGACTTTCAAGGGGATATACCAGCCGCCGCTGGGCTCATTGGGCCGGGTCGCCGATCGAGCGCTGCTGGGTCGGGTCGCCGAGTCGACCATCAAGGACTGGACCGATCGGCTCGCTGCGGCGCTCAGCTCGGCTGAGTCGAGGTCGTGAGGGGGATCTCGAAGAGCACCCGGGTCCCGCCGTCTGTCCCGGTCGTGATGCGGAGCGCTCCGCCCCTTGACTCGGCGCGCGCCTTCATGCTCGCCAGGCCCATGCCGACCGAGGTTCGGTTCACGTCAAAGCCCTCCCCGTCGTCGACCACCGTCACCACGAGATGGGAGCGTTCGACGGAGACGAGGACCTCGACATATGACGCGTGCGAGTGACGGAGAGCGTTCGACAGGGCCTCGGTCATCAGCAGCACCACGTCGTCGTCCCAGGGGCCCCCTGGCGCTTCGTCGATCCTCAATGAGACCGAGGTGGGGTAGGCCGAGCCCATGCGGGCCACGACCTCCTGGAGACGTGCATCGAGATCGAGAGCCGGAGTCAGTGTGTCCCTCAGCTCGAAGATGTACCGACGCAGCGTGGCAACCGACTCGTCGAGCGTGTCGACGGCGCTGTTGAGTTCATCGGCGATAGAGGCGTCCTCGAGCTTCGACCCCAACGCCTGCAACCCCAAACCCACCGCAAAGAGGTCCTGGATCACCGAGTCGTGCAGATCGCGAGCGATCCTGTGCCGGTCCTCCACTATCGCCACCTGTCGCAGACGTCTCTGCAGCCGGGAGGTCTGGATGGCGGCACCGGCGATGTGAGCCAGCGCCTCGACGACGATGGCGTCGTCCTCGGTGAACCCGCCATCCTTCTCGGTGAGATAGAGGTTCCCGAAAGCCTCTTCACCCACGGAGATGGGAACGCCGAGAAAGGTGCTCATTGGGGGGTGGTGCTCCGGGAACCCGACAGAGTCGGGATGCTCGCCGATCGACTCGAGGATCAGCGTCTCACGGTCGTGGATGAAGGTCCCCAACACCCCCTTGCCGATGGGAGGGTGGCCGATCGCTCGAGCCTGATCGGTGCTCATCCCTGTGTAGACGAACTCAGACAGCACCGAGTGATCTCCGAGAACTCCCAGGGCGGCGTACCGCGCCTCGGTGGCGGTCTTCGCCTCGGTGACGAGGGTACGCAGCAAGCGGCCCAGGTCGTCCTCGCCTGCGACTGACGCGGCACCTTCGATCAGAGGGGTGAGCCGGGTGATTTGACGCTCGTCTGGCATTGCGGCGACGTTACAGGCCATTACCGTTGTCCTCGTGACGCTGCGAGTCTCATTGATCGATGACCATGAGGTGGTCCGTGCCGGTCTCAAGGCACTGATCGACTCCCAGGACGACATGACCGTCGTCGGGGAGGCGGGGACGGTCGAGGAGGGGGTGCGACGCGTTGGCTACGACGAGCCCGACGTCGTGGTGGTCGATGTGCGGCTGCCCGATGGGAGTGGCGTCGAGGCCTGCCGTGACATCAGGGAGAGGTTTCCCGACGTCAAGGTGCTGATGCTCACCTCCTTCGCCGACGAGGAGGCACTGTTGGCGGCGATCCTGGCCGGAGCCGCTGGATACGTCCTGAAGCGGATCAAGAGTCAGGAGCTCGTCGAGGACATCCGCAGGGTCGGCGCCGGAGAGTCGCTGCTCGACCCTGAGATGACCGATCGGCTCTTCGCCAGACTGCGCAACGGCTCTTCGGAGGACCCCCTCCTCGGGACCTTGACGCATCAGGAGCGAACCATCGTCGACCACATCGCCGCCGGCCTCACCAACAAACAGATCGCCGAGGAGATGTTTCTTGCCGAGAAGACCGTCAAGAACTACGTCTCCAATGTCCTCGCCAAAATGGGGATGAGCCGACGCAGCGAGGCCGCGGCTTATGTGGCTCGTGTCGAAGCCGAGAAGGGTGGGCCGGATCTGCCCGAGAGCTGGGGCTGAACCCGACTTTTCGGGAGACCCATCACACCTGCTCCAGGATGACCACCGGGATGAGGCCCCGGGACGTCTTCTCCTCGTAGCCGGCGAACTGGGGCCAATCTCTCTTCTGTCGCTCCCAGATACGGTCCCTCTCCGGTCCGGTGACGACTCGGGCCCGGACATCCACCTTGTCGGTTCCGACCTCGATCATGGTGTCGGGGTTCGCCCTGAGGTTGTGATACCAGCCCGGATTGGAATCAGCGCCGCCCTTCGAGGCGAAGACGGCGTACCCCTCATCGACCTCCTGATACATGAGGGGACTGACCCGCAGGGTCCGGGTTCGGGCACCCTCGTGATGGAGGAGGAGGATCGGCTTGCCGGCGAAGATCCCACCTACCTCCCCGTCGTTGGCCCTGAACTCGTCGATGATGCCGTCGTTCCAGTTGCTCATGTTGGGGTCAACGGTGCTCGGTCCCTGAATATTCGGCCGGGCTCAGAGCTCGATGACAGGCATCTCCATGGTGTCCTCGATGCGAACTCCGGGGACGAGGAGCACCGGGAGGTGCGAGTTGACCATCACCCGTGCCGAGACGCTGCGCCACGCCTCCTCGGTGAACAGCCGCCTGGTGGCTCCCATCACCACCATGTCGGCAGCCGCCTGTTGGGCGGTGGCGATGATCGCCTCGGCGGGATCGTCGCCTTCGACGAACCGGATGTCGCATTCGATCTCTTCGGCGGCGAGTGCGGCACAGATAGGATCCACCGCACGCCTCCCGCGTTCCTCCAGATACGCAGCGGCCTTCTCCTCTTCGGTGGATTCGGTGTCCGACGAGTCGAGGAACGAGCGCCGCACGTCATCGTCCAGCGACTCGAGGAAGGAACGGGGGACCCGGATAACCGTCATGACCGTGACGGAGGACTCTTCGCCGATCAGTTGGCGACAGAACTCGGCAGTGGGGGCCGCGGGCAACACGCCGGTAGTGGCTATGAGGATCCGCACCGACGGAACATTAGGGTGGCGGGACCGGTTACGCAGAGGTGATGTTGGACCCTGAAATCGTCAACAAGGTGACATGGAAGATCCCCAATGCGCTCGCCCTGGTGGGGTCGGCCTCGGGCGAGGAATGGAACGGGATGACCACCAGTTGGATCACTCAACTCTCGATGGAACCGGTGCTGATCGGGGTTGGAGTCGACAACAAGGCCGTGACCCATCGTCTCATAAGCGAGGGGGGCTCATTCACCGTGAACCTCTGGTCCTCGGAGGACACCCGACCCTTCGTCAAGTTCTCCAAGCCGGCCGAGCGTGAGGGCGACAACCTCAATGGCCGGCCGGTCCGGACCGAGACCACCGGAGCCCCGGTATTCGAGGATGCCATCGCCTGGATGGATTGTGCGGTGCGGCAGTCCATCGACATGGGAACACACACTCTCTTCGTGGGTGAGATCGTCGACGCCGGCATTCACGACGAGGAGCAACGCGCCGCTGCGATTTCGGACACCAGGATGAAGTACGGCGGCGTCAAGCGGGGCGGCCACTGAGAGCAGGGAGCAGCAGTTGGATGTATCGGTAGCGGATAAGGTGGCTCTCGTCACCGGAGGAAGTCGAGGCATCGGCCAGGCCACGGCGCTGGAGATGGCCCGGAGTGGCGCCAGGGGTGTCGTCATCACGTCTCGCAAGCAGGAGAACGTCGACGAGTCGAAGGCCGAGCTCGTCGCGGCCGGGGTGGACGGTGCGGTCATCTTGGCCCTGGCGGCGCGGGCCGACGACGAGAGCTCGGCCCATGAGACGGTCGCCGCCACCGTCGACGCCTTCGGCTCCTGTGACATCCTGGTCAACAACGCCGGGACCAACCCGGCGTTCGGCAACCTGATGGAGGTCGATCTCGGCGCCCTCGACAAGACATGGTCGGTCAACATGCGGGCCCCACTGCTTTGGGTGCGGGCGGCGCACGCCGGTTGGATGGGAGAGCACGGTGGCGCGATCGTCAATGTCGCCTCGGTGGCCGGGTTGCGCCCGAGCCCGCTGATGGGTGCCTATAACATCTCCAAGGCTGGCCTGGTCCACCTGACGCGTCAGCTGGCGCTGGAGTTGGCCCCGTCCATCAGGGTGAACGCGGTGGCGCCTGCGGTGGTCAAGACCCGTCTGGCCGGGCTCCTGCTCGAGGACGAGGACGCCACCGCTGCCATGCACCCACTGGGCCGCGTTGGCGAGCCCGCGGACGTGGCCCGGGTCATCGTCTTCCTCGCTTCGGACGCCTCCGAGTGGATGACCGGCACGATCGTCCCCGTCGACGGCGGCGTGGTCGGGGCGGGCTCGTCTGGGATCTCCTAGATGGGCCACCCACTTCCCGACCCGGGTCTCGCCCTGCGTTATCTCAGTGGGGCTGTCGACGATTCAGCGCTGTTCGCCCACGCCGCGGCACTTCGCGATGAGGGAAAAGGGCGCACCGTCACGTACAGCCGCAAAGTCTTCATCCCCCTAACCACCTTGTGTGTCGATCGGTGCGGCTACTGCACCTTCGCCAAGCCCCCGGGCGCCGGAGGGCTCTACCTCGAGCCCGAAGAGGTGCATGCCGTGGCGCAGGCCGGTGCCGCCGCCGACTGCACGGAGGCCCTGTTCACCCTGGGCGACCGGCCCGAGGAGCGCTGGCCCCAGGCACGAGAGTTTCTCGCCTCGAAGGGCCACTTGACAACGCTGGAGTATGTCGCCGCCATGTCGGAGCTGGTGCGGTCCGAGACCGGGCTCTTCCCCCATGCCAACCCTGGGCTCCTCGACGATGCCGCCTTCCGGCTGCTCCGGCCGACCAACGTCTCCATGGGGATGATGCTGGAGAACATATCGATCCGGCTCACCGAGCCCGGTATGCCCCATCATGGGACTGTCACCAAGCTGCCGGCGAGGAGGGTGGCGACCCTCGAGGCTGCCGGCCGACACAAGGTGCCGTTCACGACCGGGATCCTGGTGGGCATCGGGGAGACCAACACCGAGATCATCGACTCGCTGTTCACTCTCGCCGAGCTCGCCGAGCAAACGGGGGCTATTCAGGAGGTGATCATCCAGAACTTCCGGGCCAAGGCGGACACCCGCATGCGGCACAGCGCCGAGCCCGTGCCCCGGTGGTTCGCCCGGGTGGTGGCGCTGGCTCGCTGGGTCATTGGGGCCGGGGCCAACGTCCAGGTGCCGCCCAACCTGACCGAGGCCTACGAGATCTACCTCGGCGCCGGGATCAACGACTGGGGAGGGGTGTCCCCGCTGACCATCGACTGGGTGAACCCGGAATCGCCGTGGCCCCATCTCGACGAGCTGGCCGCTCGCACCGCAAAAGCCGGCTTCGAGCTGCGTCCCCGTCTCCCGGTCTATCCCGAATACATCGACGAGGAATGGATCGATCCGGGGCTTGTTGACGATGTGCGCGCCGCTACCGACCAAGATGGCCTCGCCGCAATAGGTTCTAAGCCTGGAGTGAGATGACTGTCACGTATTCGCGTGTGCGACCTGCCGAGATGTTGGCCGAGCCCACCGCGGTGAGCCGTCGCCGTGAGGGCACCACCGTGCTCGAGATGTCGGGCCCGTCGTCAGCCGAACTGAATGCGGCCAACAGGGCCGGTGTCCTGATCGCCGCCACCTCAGCAGGTGGGAATGAGCCGGCCGGTTGGGTGTTGGCCCCGACAGAAGCTCTGGAACTGTCACCGGCGTGGTGGCGCCTGACGCTGCTCGACGATGGCTCGCGAGAAGAGGTGCTCGACGCTCTCGCCCGCACCCGCGCCGCCTTTCTGCGCACCGCTCGCTCCAATGTCCGCGCTGCCGCCGAGCTGGCCGGTCTTCCCTCGATCGACACGGCAGTTTCGGTGTTCGTCGACGATGTCGACCAGGCCCTTCAGGCCGTGAGCGATGGCGCCACCGACCTCCTCCTCCGCGACTGGAGTCATGAGCGGATCGGTGAGCTTCGTGATCGGCTTCCGGACGCTCTCGTTGAGCGTCCTCTGTTCGGCATCGGTATCGAGATCGACGAGGCCCGTGCGGTCCTGCCCGCCGAGATCTTCACCGCCTGGCTGTCCCAGGTCGACGCCTCGGGCGTGATTCGGCCCGGTTACCCCTGGTCTCCGGGCAAGGACATGCCACCGCCCGTTCCCCGGAATCGCCTTTCGGCCGAGTGGCCCGATGCGATGTGGGTAGAGGGGTCTGCCCCCGAAGGGCTGGGCGGTGCCGGCGACCTCCGCCCGGTTCTGGAGCGCTCGCTGGCGGGGAGCCCGCCGACGGTCGTCGAGATCCAGTCGCTGTTCCGGGCCCGCGGCGACCAGGTGGATGCGATCGCATACGTCGCCGACATCCTGCGCGAGCGGCGGGTCGGTGACACGGTCACATATGTGGTCAACCGCAACATCAACTACACGAACCTCTGCTACTTCAAGTGTGGATTCTGCGCCTTCTCCAAAGGGCCGAAGTCCCTGAATTTGCGTGGGGAACCCTATCTGATGGGCATCGACGACATCGTGGGCCGGGCCCGTGAGGCCTGGGCGCGAGGCGCCTCGGAGGTGACTCTGCAAGGCGGGATCCATCCCGATTTCACCGGCAACTTCTATCGAGAGGTGGTCGAGGCGATCAAGGCGGAGATGCCGGAAATGCACATCCACGGTTTCACACCGCTCGAGGTATGGCAGGGAGCAGAGACCCTCGGCATCAGCGTCCGCCAGTTCCTCACCGAGCTTCGTGACGCCGGCCTGGGGACTCTGCCGGGAACGGCCGCGGAGATACTCGATGACGACATCCGGGTCCACCTCTGCCCGGACAAGATCAGGACTTCCCAATGGGCCGAGGTGATGATCACCGCTCACGAGCTGGGGTTGCGGGCCACGTCGACCATCATGTTCGGCCACATCGACCATCCCCGATCGTGGGCCAACCACCTCGAGGTGATCCGCGAGATTCAGCGGCGCACTGGTGGGTTCACCGAGATGGTGCCCCTGCCGTTCGTTCACATGGGCTCGCCCATCTTCCTGCGAGGGCGGTCCCGGCCCGGGCCGACCTGGGACGAGGCCGTGTTGATCCACTCGGTTTCCCGCATCGCCTTCGACGGTCTCATCGACAACATTCAGGCCTCGTGGGTGAAGCTGGGCCTCGACGGCGGCGCACGTCTCCTCGATGCCGGATGTAACGACCTCGGCGGCACCCTCATGGGCGAGATCATCACCCGCTCCGCGGGTGCAGAGCACGGCCAGGAGGTCACCCCGGCCCAGTTCGTCGAAGTCATCGAGTCTGCGGGTCGTACACCTGCCCTACGCAACACGACCTACGAGATCCTGGACCGGGTCTAACAGTTATTCGCCATCGTCGCGGCTGAGCGCTTCGTACCATTTGGCGTCTGATGCGATTCTCCATCTACCCCGAGCTGCCGGCAGCCGACATCGATCGCGCGGCGCGGTGGTACCAGGAGAAGTTGGGTCTCGATCCCGTGCTACACGGCAATGAGCCGGTGGCACCGGGCACCACGCACTTCGAGTCCGAGCTGCTCTACGACACCGGCACGGCCCGTTTCGGCGTGTACGAGTCCTGGGCCGCGGGTCGAAACGAGGCCACGGCGGCGCGATTGGTGGTGGATGACTTCGACTCGGCCTTCGCCGAGTTGAAGGGCAAAGGGGTCGTCTTCGAGGATTACGACTACGGCGACGACTTCCGCACCGTGGACGGAGTCCTGGTGTCCCCCGACGGTGAGAAGACGGCTTGGTTCAAGGACTCGGAGGGCAACCTCCTCGCCATCGGCTCCGTCTAGCCAGCAGTTGGCCCTGCTCAGCCGTGATAGGTGAGACCTCGTGGGGCCATGGCGAAGCCCCATTCACCGAGGGGCGCGGCCAGTGGTGAGGCGGTCGCCGGCTCGCCGTTGACGGTCATCAGAGTCAGACGGCGATGTCGACCGGCCACTTCGGCCAGGGCCCGGGAGATCTGCCCGAAGCGCTCGGGAGACGGGTCGAGAAGCGTGAGACCGCGGCGACCTTTGTCGAGATAGCCGAAGAGGATGCCGTCGTAGAGCAGCACATATGCTCCGGCATCGCGTGCCAGTCTCACCTCGTCGAGCTCGGGCCAAGGAAGGACACCGCCAAAGGGATTCGCCGGGTCGGTGGCGGCAACCACGACGAGGCCCATAGAAGTCTCGCTGCGCAATCGATCGACAGCACCGGGGAGAGCGAACTGAGAGCCCCCGAGACCCTCGACGAAGTAACCGCGTCGGATCCTCCCCGTCTCCTCGAGATGGCTGAGAACCGGATACAGGGCACTGAATCCACCCGGGTAGCCCTCGGCGAGCACCGTGCTCCGGGTGACGACGCCGTGCCGATCGAGCAGGAGACCGGCCCAGGCCGCGTGTCTCTCGGTGGCGGTGGCTGACTGGCGAATCAGCCGGGATGTAGACGACCACCGGCCCTGGGCATGGGCCGGGAAGCGACTGGACAGGGCGCGCCGCCCGGCACTCGTCGATCGGCGGCGGGTGGTGAACGCCCGTACCGGAGCGAACGTGTCGTTGGTCACCAAGCCGGCCCAGACCAGGTCCCAGAGTGAGTCCAACAGCTCGTCGGGGTCACCACCGCCGACGGCCCCATAGATGTCGTGGAAGAAGCTGGCCCCGGCGTCCTCGAGGTGGGCGAGGATCGCGCTGCCCTGGGCGCCGGGCTGGTAGCCGGGATCCGGCCCCGGCCACAAGGTGGCCAAGCTCTCTCTGGGGTAGAGCACGATCCGCCCATCTCGGGTGCCGAGACCCCCTTGGCCCACCCAGACCAGATCACCGGTCAGCATCAGCTGGTCGATCGCGGTGCCGGGGTCCTCGACTCGGGCGGTCAAGACGTCACGCTCGAGTGTCGAAGCGGGCACGGCCACTCCTGTCAGCTTGTGAAGGGCATCGGTGAGAGCGTTTCGTCCTCTCGGTGGATCGAGGGTGACCCCTTGCCATGCGATCTCGAACCTTGCCAACGCACTTGCCTCGACCGGTTCGATCTCGGAGCGGAGCACTGCGAGGGAGCGACGCTTGAGACGTTTTAGCACTGCGTCGTCGACCCATTCCCTACCAGCCCCGCCGGGGCGGAAGGCGCCCTGGACGACGCGGCCGGTCTGTTCCAGCTGGCTCAGGGCGGTCTGGACGACACCGAGGGGAAGATCCAGGGCGTGGGCGACATCGGCTGCGACGAACGGGCCGTGGGTCCGGGCGTATCGACCGACTACGTCACCGAGGGGATCATCGACCGGTTCGAGGAAGACGTGGGGCACTCCGGGAGGAGGCTGGACCCCCAGCCCGTCACGGAGACGCGCTACATCTTCGATGGCGGCCCACCGCTGGCCTCCCCCCATCACGACCTCGACCACACGCCTGGAGTCGACCAGTTGCTGGAGAGCCGAACCCACATCGACAGCCTCGCTGCGGACCTCGATGTCGTCGGTGGTCAAGGGCCCGAGATCGCGGAGCAGATCGTGCAGGCCATCCCGATGCCTGATCCTGCGGCTGTCGGTGAGATGTTGCAGCTCCAGCTCCACGGCAGCCACCACCTCCGGATCGATGAGCTCGCGAAGCTCGCCTTCGCCGAGCAGCTCCCGCAGGAGATCGCGGTCGAGAGTCAGCGCGGCGGCGCGTCGCTCGGCGAGAGGGACGTCGGCCTCGTACATGTAGGCGGCGATGAATGAGAACAGCAGTGAAGAGGCGAAGGGACTCGGGCTATGGGTCTCGACGATCGCGACGCGGATCTTCCGGGAGCGGATGTCACCCAGGATCTCTTGGAGTGCGGGCAGGTCGAAGTCGTCCTGGAGGATCTCCCGATACACCTCGAGCAAGATGGGGAAGGAGCCGAACTGCCTGGCCACCCCGAGGAGGTCGGCGGACCGTCTGCGCTGCAGCCACAGCGGGGTTCGCTCTCCGGGCCGGCGCCTGGGGAGCAGCAGCGCCCGCCCCGCGGCCTCGCGGAAGCGAGCTGCGAAGAGGGCCGTGTCGGAGAGATGGGCGATGAGGAGCGATTCGACGTCTTCCGGATCGAGGAGGAGATCGTCGGCGGACGGTGGGTCGTCGGAGTCCGGGAAGCGGAAGGCGATACCGTCGTCAGACCAGGTGACGTCGACATCGGTGCCATTTCGAGAGCGGAACCGGTGACGGAGGGCCATCGCCCAAGGGGCGTGGATGCGTGCCCCCAGCGGCGAGAGCATGACGATCCGCCAGTCGCCGATCTCGTCCTGGAAACGCTGGACCACGATCGATTGGTCACTGGGAAGCACCCCGGTCGCCTCCCGCTCCTCGGCTAGATAGGCGACCAGGTTGTCGGCGGCAAGATCGTTGAGGTCGTACTCGTCGATCAGAAGCGTGCGTGCCTGGTCGGGGTGGAGTGCTCCCAGCTCGCGAGTGAACCGGCCCACCGCTCGCCCGGTCTCGAGAGGCCGGCCCAGACTGTCGCCATGCCAGAAAGGCATCCGGGCCGCCGTCTCCCCCGGAGCCGGGACCACCTCGACTTTGTCATGGGTGATTTGGCTGATTCGCCATGCGGTGGAGCCGAGGAGGAAGGTGTCCCCTTCGCGTGACTCGTAGACCATCTCCTCGTCGAGCTCGCCGACCCGGCTCCCGTCGGGGAGCGTCACCCGGTAGAGGCCGCGGTCGGGGATCGTCCCGGCGTTGGCCACGGCCAACTGGCGTGACCCAGGCCGGGCGGTCACCTCTCCCGTGGCGCGATCCCAGGTGATTCGGGGCCGCAGCTCGGCGAACAGATCGGAGGGGTAACGACCGGAGAGCATGTCGAGGGTCTCGTCGAATACCGCCCGGCTCAGGTCGGCATAGGGTGCGGCGCGACGGGTGATCTCGTAGAGGCGATCGGCCGAGGTGTCGGCGGAGACGGTGGTGGCGACGAGCTGTTGAGATAGCACGTCTATCGGATTGGCCGGCACCCGGGTGGACTCGACTCTGCGCTCGGCCATCTGGCGGGCCACCACGGTGGCGACGAGGAGATCTCCCCGGTACTTGGGGAACAACTTGGCGCGGGAGACTCCGCCCACCTGATGACCGGAGCGCCCGACGCGCTGCAGCCCCGAAGCCACCGAGGTGGGTGCCTCGATCTGGATCACCAGATCGACGGCCCCCATATCGATGCCAAGCTCCAGGGACGAGGTGGCGACCACGGCCTTCAGATCACCACGCTTCAGGGCCTCCTCGATTTCCAGTCTCTGCTCCCGGGCGACAGAGCCATGATGGGCCCGTGCGATCTCACTGCCGGCCAGGTTGTTGATCTCGGAGCAGACACGCTCGGCGAGACGACGGGAGTTGGCAAACACGATCGTGGAGGTGTGGCGATTGATCTCGGCGAGCAGCTCCGGGTACACCGCCGGCCATATGGAGCGAGTGGCGGGATTGTCGGGATCGAGTGGGTCGGGCTCCGCCGGCTCGTTCATGTTCTCAACCGGCACCACGATCTCGAGGTCGATGCCACGGTCTTGGGGGACGTCGATGATGGTGACCGGGCGGGCCGTCCATTGGTCTCCATCCAGCGTGCCTCCCCCCAGGAATCTGGCGATGGTGTCGAGGGGGCGCTGTGTTGCCGACAGGCCGATGCGCTGTGGCGAGATGTCGGTGATCTCCTCGAGACGTTCCAAGCTCAGGGCGAGATGGGCGCCGCGTTTGCTGGCCGCCACCGCATGGACCTCGTCCACGATCACCCAGCGCACCGTGTGCAGCACCGATCGCACCGCCGAGGTGAGCATCAGATAGAGCGACTCGGGAGTGGTGATGAGAATGTCCGGTGGGTTTCGCTCCATGCGACGCCGGTCCTCCTGCGGGGTGTCCCCCGTGCGGAGGAAGGTGGTGAGCTGGGGGAGCGGGTCGTCACCGAGACGCTCAGCAGCATGACGGATGCCGGCAAGGGGGGCTCGGAGGTTGCGATCGACGTCGTGGGCCAGCGCCTTGAGTGGGGAGATATAGAGCACCCTGCAGCGCTCCGCTTTGTCGGGGATCGGTTCGGTCAGGAGTCGGTCGAGGGTCCAGAGAAAGGCGGCGAGGGTCTTCCCCGATCCGGTCGGGGCATGGATCAGGGTGTGGCGGGCCGAGGCGATGGCCGGCCAACCCTCGGCCTGGGCCCGGGTCGGGGCGCGGAAAGAGGCCTCGAACCAGGTCCGGGTGGCGGGTGAGAAACCGTCGAGCGAGCTCACACCCCGAAGGTATCAGGCGTGGGTGACAAGATCTGTCCGCTGCATCGTGGAGATGTCAGTCGGGCATCGACGTCGAGATGTGATGAGGCGACCTGAGAAGCGAGGCCGGAGCAGTCAGTCGTCGATGTCGATCACATCGTCATCTGCCCCGGTGGTCACCGACCAGCTCTCACGACTCGTCCGGGTGAACACCGTCATCCGGGTCGTCATGCGTTTCGACACGAGCCGGTAGATCAGGCCACGGACCGCAGGGATCAATAGGAGGAAGCCGAGCGTGTCGGTGATGAAGCCGGGCGAGATGAGGAATGCCCCGGCGACGAGGATGGACGCGCCGTCGACCATCTCCCGTCCGGGCAGCTCGCCCTGTGACGTCTTCCTCTGGATGCGACCCAGCACCGACAGACCGGCGCGGCGCACCAGGAACGACCCCAGGAGGGCGGTGGCGAGGGCCAGACCGAGGGCCCACCCGAGGCCGATCCACGACTGGACCCAGAAGAATGTGGCCATCTCGGCAAGTGAGATGAGGACGAAGATCGCGAGGAAGCGCACGATCCAACGGTACCGGTCGGGCGCCGTAAGGTTTGGTCCAGGGAAAGTCAACGATGTGCTGACTCACCCACTCAGGGGGTCACGCGGGCCCAACGGAGAGAGATCAGGCGCTGAGCTCGAGGGGCAGGGCGTCGACCGCCGCCAGCTCGAGGAAGATCTCGACCACCTGGGGGTCGAACTGGGATGCGGCGTTCCTGCGGATCTCGTGGACTGCGAAGTCGACAGGCAGCGCAGGTTGATAAGCCCGCTTGGAGGTCATCGCGTCGAAGGCGTCGGCGACGAGGACGATCCGGCTCAGGATGGGGATGGCATCGGCGACGAGCCCGAAGGGATATCCCTGGCCATCGAATCGCTCGTGGTGATACAGGATCGCCTCGGAGATCTTGGGGTCGAGGCGATTGCGGGTCATGGCGAACCCGAGCTCGGGATGTCGTTCCATCAAGTCGCGTTCGTTCTGGTCCAGTGGGCCGGGCTTGCCCAGGATCCCCGGATCCAAGTGGATCTTCCCCACGTCGTGGAGAACCCCGGCCAGAGCGAGACGATCGAGATCGTCATCGCCCAGCCCGAGACCACGCCCCAGATCGACGGCGAGGTTGGATACGCGATGAACGTGCCCGTGCAAGTCCTCGATCACGTCTTCCATCACCTTGATGAGGAAGTCGTCCGAAATCTCGTTCATGGCAAACACCACCTGGGCAGTTTCGACTGGACTAGACAGATTGTGGATAAGTCGCTGGTCTCATTCGCTGCGGGGCGCCGGGCACCAGTCATGTAATCGTCGCGGTTGCCCATTTGGATACGGTCGTCACAATGGGGTCGATGGACGCCGCCGGCCCGTTAGTCGAGGTCTTTCTGCGTGTGAACGGGTATCTGACACTCTCCGAGTGGCAGATCCAGGCCCTCAACAAACATGGCCAATGGGACACGGTCACCGACGTCGACATCGTCGGTCTTCGTTTTCCCGGTGACGTCTTCCTGGCCGACTCGCACGACCCGGACCTGCGGCCCACCCTGAGAGTCGCTGGTGAGCTCCTGCTGCTCGAGCCGGGCACCATCGACGTCATTGTGGGGGAGGTCAAGGAGGGGGAGGCGATCCTCAACACGGCCCTCACGCGCCACGAGACACTGCACACCGTGCTGCATCGGCTCGGCTGGCTCTACGAGGGCCATGGTCTGGCGGAGGTGGTGGCTGATCTGGTGAGGGTCGGCACGAGTCATTCTGCTGCACCTGGTGGCGGGATGGTCCGCACCAGGCTGGTGGCGTTCGGGCAGTCCCCGATGCTCACGGTCAACACCATCCCCTTGGGGAGGATCCTGGAGCAATCGGCCGCTTTCCTGGCCGCCCACGACGACCTGCTCCGCTCGGCGCAGTTCGCCAACCCGGTCGCGGCAACGCTCAAGCTGTTGCACAAGTCCGGGTTCGGAATAAGCCGTAGGCCCTGAGACCGCCAACGAGGGTCAGTCGCGGGTTTGGAGACGCTCCGCATAGGCCGTGACCGCCTGAGCGTGCTCCGGCGTGGAATGGGCGATCGCCTGGAGTGCAGCGGAGAACTCGAGGAATCCGTCGAGGTCCATGCTCCGGGCCTGGCGGAGGAGGCGTTTCGCCATCACGACCGCAGGTCTCGGTTTCTCGGCGATGGCCCGGGCCACCTCCATCACCCTCGCCTCCAGCTTCTCCTCGGGCACGACTTCGAGCAGGACGCCATAGGACTCGGCCTCCGCCGACGTGATGAAGCGAGCCGTCAGGGCCAGCTCCGTGGCTCGTTGCCATCCCACGACCCGGGGCAGTAGCCAGGCGCCACCATCACCGGGGATGATCCCCATCTCGATGAAGGTGTGGGCGAAGCGAGCATTGCGCGATCCAAAGCGAAGGTCGCAGCCGAGCACCAGGTCGAAGCCGGCGCCAACCGCCGGGCCGTTCACCGAGGCCATGGTGACCAGGTCGGTCGTGGCCATGAACCGGGTCAGCTGTTGGATCGTGTCCCGGTACTTCTCGGCCATCTCCGCCGGTGACCCGGCGAAGAGGCCGGCCTTTGCCGCCATGTCCTTGACGTTCCCACCCGAGGAGAACGCGGGGCCCTCGGCGTCGATCACCGCCACCGGCACCTCGGGGTCGGTTTCGGCGTCGTGGAGGGCATCGAGGAGATCTTCGATGGTGTCCTCACCGGTGATGGCGTTGCGACTCTCCGGGTCGGCCAACGTGATCCGGGCGATACCGCCCTCTGTTCTCGACTTGATGCTCACACGATTCCTCTCTCCGCAGCTCGCTCGACGAAGGCCTTGGCGCGCAGGGGATCGGGTCTGTGCATGGCGTCCCCGTCGACTTTGATGGCGGATCCGACGATGAGGGTGTCGGCGATCCCGACGAGGGCATCGATGTTGTCCCGGGTGGCGCCGGACCCGATCACAACGCGAGTACCGGCTCCGACGGCGGCCCGCACCTGTCGGGCCTCGTCGAGGTTGGGCGTGGCTCCGGTCCCCGATCCGGAGACGATGACGGCATCGGCCAGCCCGCGGTGAACGGTGTCCGCGGCGGCCCGGCCGGCGTCCAACCCGACGGGTGGGGTGGCGTGCTTGACCATCACATCAGCCCAGACCTCCACTCCGGGCGCCAGCAGCGCCCGGGCCCTCATCACCTCGGCAGCTCGCCCGATGATCGGGCCTTGATCGGTGTACATCACTCCGGTGAGGACATTGACCCTGATGAAATCGGCACCGATGGCGGCGGCGATGCCGAGCGCGGCGAGGGCGTCATTACGGAGGACGTTCACCCCAACCGGGACTCCGGTCTCGGCTACGGCCGCCACGGCGCGGGTCATTGCCGCAACCGTCTCCGGCGGAACGCGATCGGTGAAGAAAGGGACGTCACCGAAGTTCTCCACCATGAGTGCCGGGAATCCGGCGTCGACGAGAGCTCTGGCATCATCGGCCGCGACGGAGACCACCTCGTCGAAGGATCCGCCGAACCGAGGCGAGCCGGGAAGGGGGAGAAGATGGACCATCCCCACGAGACGGGGGAGGCGCTGGTTCACAGGAAGGTCTGTGCGAGCTCGATCGCCTTATCGGCTTGGTCCCCGGTGACTTTGAGTCTGGTGTCCTTCACGTCGACGCGACGCACGGCGAGGCGGGCCCAGTCCGAGGCCGATCCCTTGATGAGTTGGTCGGTATCCTGGGGGCCGTAGACCCACTTGGAGTAGCCGGGGCCGATGACCTCGATGCGCACCGGCTCGTAGTGCTCGCCGGCCTGCTTGAAAGCGTAGGGAAGCGTCTTCCAGCCGAACCAGCACACGTGCCTAATCCGGGGGGTGTCCTCGACCTCGATGCCCAGGGTCTTGTAGATGTCGAGACCGTGCATCCAAGTCTCGGTGAGCCGGAACGTTGCGAACGTGCGCGCACTCATGTCGCCGGCGATCCAGGGAAGACGGTCTTCGCCGCTCATGTGCGACAGGGGCTCGACGACCTTGGCCCTCCCCCCACGCCACCACTCGATCACGTCCTGGGGCCGCATTCCTCGCCCTTTCTTGATCGGCTTCTGTCGCAGCGGCTCGATGTCGGTGGCTGCCTGCCACTCCTTGATCCGGTCCCCGTCCTGCAGGGCATCGGCGCCGAGGTCCTCGAAATCGGCGAGGTGGGCGATGGTGTCGCGGACCGTCCACGGCTTGTTCGGGGTGACGAGGTCCCAGACCTTGATCGGGATCCTCTGCAGGGACTGATCCAGAAACTGCTGTTCAGCTACTAGGTCCGAAAGGATGTCACGCACCAGGCAATTCTAATAGGCAATTGTCGGATACGACCAAGACGAGCCCTGGCCTACCAGGGTCTTTCTGCTTGCTCTTCGGTCATGCTGGCGGGGATTTCAGTGGTCTCGGGAAGGCTGGCCAGGTCGTTGAGCCGGTCGATGAGCTGGCGGAGACGGCCGAACTGACGTCGATCGAAGTAGAAAGTGATTCGCGCCATGTCGAGGGCGTCCTCGTCTTCGATCTCGGCCTGGTTTGGCTCTACCCGCTCGATGGAGCCTTCGACGACGATGTCCGCGAACTCCTCGTTGAGTTGGGCCAGTTCCTCGTCGGTGGGTGCCTCCCGGACCCGGAGGATCAGCCTCCCTGCCGTGAATCGCGAGGAGTGGTAGTTGGAGTAGAACTTGAATATGTGCTGGCAGGCCTCGTCGCTGTCGGTCGTGTGCAGGAACAGGGCGAGGTCGGACTCGGAGATCATCCCGTTGCCGAGCAGGGTCTCTCTCACGAATTCGATGAGCGGCCCCCAATAATCGGTTCCCGCCGCCTCGAGCAGCACGATCGGGTGGAGATCCGACTTCCCGGTCTGGATCAGGGTGATCAACTCGAAGGCCTCGTCGAGTGTGCCAAAGCCCCCGGGCAGGATGACGAACGCGTTCGACTCCTTGACGAAACCGAGCTTCCGGGTGAAGAAGTACTTGAAGTTGACCGTCCGACCTTCGGCGATGTACCCGTTGGCGGTGGCCTCGAAGGGAAGCCGGATGTTGACCCCGTAGGTATTGTCGATTCCGGCGCCCTTGTTACCAGCCTCCATGAGACCCGGGCCGGCGCCGGTGATCACCCCCCATCCATGACTGGCCATGGTCGCCGCGAACTGCTCGGTGAGTTTGTAGTTGGGGTCGTCCTCGGTCAGCCGGGCTGAGCCGTAGATGGTCACCTTCGGCTCGGTGTGACGACTGAATACGAGGTTCGAGTACCTCATCTCTTTGACCGCGGTGTTGATCAGCTTGAGGTCGCCCCTGGTCGCCCCGTCGCGGTGGAGTTTCAACGCGGTCGTGATCAGTTCCTCGATCAGGTCCTGGTTCTCGTTGTCGGAGCTGTCGGCGACGAGACTGCGCAGGCGCTCGTTGAGCTCCACGTTGCCGAGGTCATATGCCATCAGGCCCCCAACGTACCTGCTTCGGCGGGATCGTCACCATGCCGTGCCCTCTGTCCCGCAGGCGGAAGTCCTAGAACGGCTTCTCGGATGGGCCCTTGCGGACGACGGCGTTCCATACCGTCTCGTAGTGGTCGCGATCGAATCGGTCCACTTGCGGGAGCACGAACTCTTCCCATGCTTCTCGCAACGGGTCGTCCCGATCGGCATAGATCAGGAGTCCCGTGGGGAGCCGGTCGAGCACCGAGCGCAGCGAGAGCGGCGTTTCCACCCGGACGCCGGAGTCGGTGGCGTTGAACGATGCGTTGATCTCCACGGTGAGACGGGCCATTGCGTCGACATAGACGTCCTTCAGGTCCGGATAGCGGCGCTGCAGCATCGCCTTCACCTGATCCTCGGCGGGGAACGCCTTTTCCCAGATCACCCATCTGTCGGCAAAAGCCTTGTTGAGCGTCTGGGTGCCGGCGTAATCACGGATGTCGGTGGGGTTCATCGTCCCGAACATCCGAACGTCGTCACGGAGGCGGATGGTCTCCCCGTTGGGCAGGTCGAGGGTCGCGTAGCGGTCGAGCAACCCATGCAGAGCAAAGAGCGTTTCCGCCCCTGCGGCGTTGAGCTCAGACAGGTTCAACAGGGACGGCCCCCGCAGCGCTCGGGTGATGTCACCGTCCTGCCATCGGCTCTCGGTCCCCCCCTTGCCATCACCGTGGAGATGGGTCGACCCGATCAGGGTCACGTCGCGCACCTCGCCGGTGAGGGGTATCCGGAAGTAGGGGAGACCCATGGCCGCGGCGAACTGCTCGATGTCGTGGTCCTTGCCGGTGCCCATGTGGCCTCGCACCGCGACATGCAACGGGACCAGCCCCGCGGCCTCGCTTCGGCGGGCCTGTTCCACCTGGGCGAAGCGGTAGAGCATCCCCAGGTCGACGTAGTGGGGGTCGGGGTCGGGGATCTTTCGCTTTCGCGACTCGGCGTCCCCCAGGTTGGAGGGGATTTCGAACTTCTCCAGCTCGATGGGCCTGCCCTCTCCGGTGGGATCTTCGAACACGACTGTCTCAGGCAATTGATTTCTCCTTGTCTCCGAATTCTGACGCTCGCAGCCACCAGGTGTCCATCCCCGAGTAGGCGAGACTCCTGCGCAAGGCGCCCCGCGTCCCTTCGACCATCGCCCGGGTCAGCTGGTCCGGCTCGTCCACGACCTCGTGTCGTCGGTAGGCCTGGTCGACCGTATGGTCTCCGATCCCGATTCCGATCACCGTCGTCCCGGTGCTCTCCACGGTCTCGACCGACCTCGTGAGAGTCTCCACCGACCCCCGGGTCATCCCGTCGGCGAGCACCATGAGGATGCGAACATCCGCCCCCAGCCGCCCCATCCGCTCGGCGGCATGGATGACGTTGAACTCGTCGACATTGGCGGCCTTCTCGAAAAGCGAGACAGGAGGAGCGGAGCGGATGTCGCGGCGGGCCAGCGTTGCCGCCTTCCGGGGGTTTATGGCGGTGAAGAAGAGACCGGCGAGAGTGTCCTGGGAGTCCCGCCAACGGCGCTCGAATGGCTTGACCATGTAGTGGTTGACGGTGGAGATGAGCCGATCGGCTGCCGACCCTTGGGTCCGTTTCAGGCCCGCCGTGGCGGCGGAACGGCCCCGGACGTAGGTCTCCTCGGTGTCGTCGGGCCGGGCGGCGAAACCCCGGTTGAATACAGCCACCTCGAAGTCGATCTGCAGCTCGTCACAGAGGCGCGCCATGCTCCACGCCCCGAGCATGGCAGCAGACATGGCCCACTGGGTACCGGTTTGTGCCCGACGACCGGGGCTCAGCATCGAGGCTGACCCGTCGACGAGGAGGGAAACCGCATAGCGACGCCTGGTCCGGGCTGCCCTTCGCTCATAGAGGCGCTGATAGAGCCCGGCGCCGATGAAGAGCGCGGCATGGGGCGAGACGTCGCCTTGGTCGAACCCGGATCGAAGGCCACGTCGTTGGTTGGCCGCGAACAAGGGGAAGAGCTCGCCCGAGACGTGACGCTGGTCGACAGACCACCGCTTCGAGGCGTCGGCGATGGCGGCGATCCCCTCCTCACCGAACCCGGCGAAGGCGGACGGGATCGCGGTGACGACGAGCTTGCCGCCCTGGCCAGTCGGCAGGAACACCCGTGGAGCCTGGCTGACCCGGAGCAGCTGATTGGTCGACTCGTCGTCGGCGATCTCCGAGGCTCCCTTCTCCGCGGATTGGGCCGAGCGGGCGTCGGCGGCGCGCCTGGTGTCCTGGTACGACTCGGCGTCGGTCAGGATCGTGGAGGCCAATCGCACTGTGTCCATCCCTTCCGCGGCCTTGCCCGCGTCCGTCTTCTCCGCCGCCTTGCGCTGGGCGTTGCTTGCGGTATCGGGCACCTCCGTGATGAGGCCGTGGGCGCGGGCGATCGCCTCGAGCTCCAGGGCGAGCTGGGCGACGTACCACGGATCGTCTGATTCGGCTGCTTGCCGGCAATGAGCGGTGGCCTGGTCGAGTGCGACCGCCGCCCGTGCTTCGAACCGCCGCTCCAGCAGGTCACGCTCCGCATAGCCGGCAGTCAGGAGGAAACAGCCCAACACGAACTGGCTGAGCGCGCCCGAGCGGGCGATCGCCTGGCCAAGCGATGACAAATAGAGGTCCTGGAGCACCGAACGGGCCCCGGGGTATATCGACAGCCCCTGGGCCTCCTGTCTGGCGTCTTCCAGCGAGAAGAACAGCACTTCGGCCACTGGCTTGTCGGTGCGCTCCAGGGCGGTGAGCAGGTCGATCTCGGCCTCGGGGATCACATCGCCTGCAATGGGCCAGTCGGGGGGCGGCTCGCGCTTGTCGTCGAGATTGGTCGAGACGAGATGGAGCACCTCGTGGAGTGCCGAGGCCAGGGCAACCTCGTCGGGCGTTACCGGAGCGTTGCGGTGGTAGGCCGCCTGGAAGATGCGGGGATCACAGACGATCTCGTCGACGGACGCAGACGACTCCGGGCCCAATCGCACCCGGAGGTTGGGGTTGTCGGAGAGGCTGCGGGCGAGACGGGTCACCGCCGGGGCAACCCGCTGGTATCGGCCGACCACGGCCTCGATGGCCTGGTCCTCGGGGCCGATCAGGTCGGTCAGGAATGTCTGGTCGCGTCCGCGCACAAGCGTTCATTGTCTCATGCCTTGTCAAGCGTATGAACCGGGACTTCCCCCAACCTGATGTCGGGCTTTACCCTTCGCGCGTGCACTACGACCTGACCACGCTCCCCAACGGCCTTCGCGTCATCACCGAGTCCATGCCCTCTCTCCGCTCCGTGGCCATGGGTTGCTGGATCGACACCGGGACCAGAGACGAGAACGACAACGAGGCAGGGGTCTCCCACTTCCTCGAGCATCTCCTCTTCAAGGGGTCGGAGAAGATCTCGGCGCGAGAGGTCAACGAGACTCTCGACGCCATCGGCGCCGAGGCCAATGCCTTCACCTCGAAGGAGACCACCTGTTACTGGGCGCGCCTCCTCGACCAGGACGTGCCGGTCGGTCTCGACATCCTGTCCGAGATCATCCAGCGACCCGCGTTCCGGCTCAACGAGATCGACTCGGAGCGTCAGGTGGTGGTCGAGGAGATCAACATGAACGACGACGACCCGTCGGACGTCGTCTTCGAGAACTTCTCGACGGCCGTGTTCGCCGGGCACCCCCTCGAAGAGCCGGTGCTCGGCACCCGCGAGTCGATCCGCGGTATGACCCGCGACGACATCCACGGATACTGGAAGCGGCGTTACGGGGCGGGCTCGATGGTGTTTGCCGCCGCCGGGTCTGTGGACCACGACGAGGTCGTCGCCATGGTGGCCGAGCGCTTCGGCGACTGGTCCGGCGAAACCGTCGACCATCAGAGGGCGAAGGCGGAGACCACATCCCAGGTCAAACTCACCAGGCGGGACACCGAGCAGGCCCATCTCGTCATTGGTGGCCCCGGTCTCGATCGCGCCGACGAGCGACGCTGGGCCTTCGAGGTCCTCACCCACGTCATGGGCTCGGGCATGTCCTCTCGCTTGTTCCGGGAGGTCCGTGAGGAGCGTGGCCTCGCCTATGCCATATACGGGTTCAAGCTCTCCTACGCCGACAACGGGGCATGGGGGGTCCACGTGGGCACGACGCCACATCAGACCGACACCGCCCTCACCGTCATCCGCGACGAGTTGGCCAAGGTTGTGGCAGAGGGGATATCCGCAGAGGAATTGGACCGGGCCAAGGGCTCGATGCGGGGTGGTCTCGCGCTGGCACTAGAAGACGCCAACAGCCGGATGGTCCGTCTGGGACGCGACGAGCTCGCCGGGATGCCGCACCTGTCGGTCGACGAGAGGCTCGCCAAGTTGGAGGGCGTCGATCTCGAGATGGTCAGGACGGTGGCCGCCGAGATCTACGGCGGACCGACCCGCGTCCTGGGAGCGGTGGGCCCGTTCGAAGTGGGTGAGCTCGACGACTATCTGACGGTCTGACGCAGGTCAGTGTGCCGGAGGCGCCCTTCGGCGGGCTGGTCGACGCATCATCGGAGCGAGCGCCATCGGCGCCGTCTCAGCCCTGGAACGAGAACTCGATCGACATCGGCTTCTCACCGATGTTGACCGTGCCGGCGAGGGGGTTGGTTGGCTTCTCGATCACAAGCGCACCACCGAGATCATGGATACCGTCGCTCGAGGGCCAACCCCTCGTCTCCAACATCGAGACATTGCCCGCCAGCGAGATCCAGAGGACGGAGTTGCTCACCTGGGTGAGGTCGATCAGCCGATCGGCGCCACCGGTCGGTGACAGGCTCTCGCCGGGCCCCCCCGCCGCGAACACCGCGACAGCGCCCCCAGCTGCCGTCAGCGTAAGGATTGCGGCCAATCCCAGCCCGGCGAGACGTTGTGTGATCACTCCCTGCATGCTCTGGCCACGTTAAGTGGCGAGTGGCACGCATCAAATGGCTATTTCGACGAACCGTGAAAGGACTAGTCCATAGGCCAGGGCGGCTACCACCGTCAGCAGCGTTACACCGAGCACACTCCGCCTCCGGTTGTCGGAGAGTCTGGCGAGGAGGAAGGCGACGACCACCCAGAAGGTGATGTCGAGCGGCCACGCCAGCACCAGGTCACCGAACAACACACCGAACACCGCCGAGATGGGCAGCCCGGCGTACAGCATGGTGATGCCGAGAGTCTCACAGGCAGCGACACACCCGGTGTCGTTGACCAGGGCGAGCCCGATGGTCATGAACACGAGTGCGCTGCCGACCAGGAGTGCCGTGGCGATGGCTGCGCTGCGACAGCCCGGGGGCTCTGGTTTGGTGGCCAAGGCGGCGGATCGTATGCCCCGGCGTCGGCGAAGCGTAGATTCAGTCGCATGACTTATCGTGAGATCCTCCTCGTCCTGCACATATCCGGCGCCGCCACCTGGCTCGGGGCCAACGTGGTTCAGGCGGTGGTCCCTCCGGTGGCCGCTCGTGTCGGCACCGAGACCCTGGCCGGCTGGTATCGGGTGACCTCCGCCTTGTCGACCCGGCTCTACGTACCGGCGGCGGTGCTGATCCTGCTCACCGGGATCTTGCTGGTGCTCGAGAACGATGCCTACGGATTCGGAAGCGTCTTCGTCACCATCGGCTTCGCGATGATCATCGTCGGCGCCCTGTTCGGGCAGTTCGTCTTTGGCCCCGGCGGTGAGGCCGCGGCCCAGGCGGTCGAATCGGGGGAGGTCGACCGGGTCAGAGGGGCCGTGGCTCGCCTGACTCGCTTCGGGCTCATCGACACCCTCCTCCTCCTGTTCACGATCACGGCGATGGTTATACGTCTCGACTGAGTCATACCATCTGGCCCCCGTGAACCGTGCCCGGGCCGTCCTCGTGTCGCTGACGCTCCTCGCCGGCGCCTGCACCGCCGAGCCTGGTGGGGGTGGTGTCAACATCGAGCCCACCGGTGCCACATCGAGCCCGACGACGACGTCGACATCCACGACGACCACGACGACTCCCCCAACGACCACGACCACGATCCCCACCTATCAACTGACCGGGAGGGTGGTTCGGCCCAACGGGACTCCGGTCGCTCGCGCCACGGTGGCGATGGGGGAGATCACGACCACGACCGACCACATGGGCTCGTTCACTCTGGTCACATCCAAACCCGACACGATGAGAGTCTCCAAGCTGGGGTGGGCCGGAGCCGAGATTCCCTGGGACGAGACGGTGCGTCACTTCGAGGCGACGATCGTGCCCGGCACCGTGCGTGGGCTCCGCATCAGCCCCGAAGCGGCCGCCAGTGACGAAGCCTTCGACGACTTGATCGCTCTCGCCGACCAGACCGCGGTCAACGCGTTCGTGTTCGACACCAAACTGGAGGGAGGCATCGTCCCCTACGAGAGCCAACTCCCCGAGGCACAGGCCATTGGAGCCGTCGACGTCATCTACGACCCAGCGGCGCGTGTCGCCGAGACCCACGAGCACGGCATCTATGCAATCACCCGTGTCGTGGTCTTCGAGGACGGCCGACGCAGTGCGGCCTACCCGGATGAGAGGCTGGTGGGTGGGTGGCTCGATCCCCGTTCACCGGCCGGCCGCGCCTATGTCATCGCCCTGGCAGTGGAATCTTGCGATCTGGGGTTCGATGAGATCCAATTCGACTACGTCCGCTACCCGGCGGGTCGGGCTGCGGAGAGCTCCGGGCAGCTGAGCCTGACCCAGGAGGAGCGGGTTACGGCGATCGCCGACTTCCTCGCCGAAGCCCGGGCCGCGCTGCATCCGATGGGCTGTGCCGTCGGTGCCGATATCTTTGGCATCGTCACGTCCACAGACGATGACCAGGGCCTTGGTCAGCGGCCGGAGGAGCTCTCGGCCCATGTCGATTCCTTGAGCCCCATGGTCTACCCGAGCCATTACTCCAACGGGTGGCTGGGCTTCGAAGACCCGAACTCGCGTCCGTACGAGGTCACGGCAGATGCCATTTCCGACGCCGTCCCCCGGATGGCCGAGGGCTCTGTGCTCCGGCCCTGGCTGCAGGCTTTCTGGTGGTCCAACGACCAGATCCGCCAGGCGATCCGGGCGGCCGAGGATCTCGGGGTGGGTTGGATGTTGTGGAATATCGGCAGCAACTACGACGCGGCCGCCCTGCCCACGGATGAGGAGGTCAACCGTTAGCTACTCGGAGTGACCGGTCCTCACGTCGGGCGCACCCATTCTGGCTGCGTCGGCGGTCCGGTCGTCCGGCTGGGACTGGGAGTCGAGCTCGGCGTGCACCCTTGCTCGGTAGTGATCGATCTCTCTATTCACCGTGGCCCGATCCCAGCCGAGGATCTCAGACATGAGCCTTGCGGTTGGGGGCGCGGCATCGAGGCCGCGATCCCGGGTCTCGACGGACAGCCGGGTGCGCCGGGTGAGCACATCGTCGAGGTGTAGGGCGCCTTCGTGGGTGACGGCATAGGCGAGCTCGGCCATCAGATAGGGGGCGTCCCTGACCACCGGCATCCCCCAGGTCGCTTCGGAGGAGGCGAGGGAGCGGACTTGCCCGGCCAAGGCCCCATAGCGCGAATGGAGCCGGTCGTCTTCGGGCGGCGCCACCCCGATCAGAGTGACGGCTTCGGTCCGTGATTCGGGTAGCTCGACCCCGAGGTAAGGGGCGATGGCGTCGACTGCGTCGGATGCCATCACCCGGTAGGTCGTGTACTTGCCGCCGGCGACACTGACCAAACCCGTGCCCCGGTCGATCACGGCATGCTCGCGGCTGAGCTTCGACGTCTCCTCGGACTCGCCTTTGAGCAGGGGGCGAAGTCCGGCATAGACGCCGACGATGTCACTGGCGGTGATCGGAGTGCGTAGCGCGGTGTTCACCCAGGTCAGCAGGTATTCGATGTCAGAGCGGCTCGCGGCCGGATGAGCGCGCGTCAATGACCACGGCGTGTCCGTGGTCCCCACGATCCAATGATCGCCCCATGGGATCACGAACAGGACGCTGACCTCCGTCCTCAGGAGGATTCCGGTGGCCGCGTCGATTCTGTCGCGTGGAACCAAGAGGTGCACCCCCTTGGAGGCCCGGACGTCGATGCCATGCTCATTGGCCAGGGCTTCGACGTCGTCGGTCCACACTCCGGCGGCATTGATGACCGACCGTGTCGCGACGTCCAACTCGGTCCCACTCTCGAGGTCGACCACCCGCACCGAGTGGACCCGTCCGTCTTCGAGTGACATGCCCACGACGCGCGTGCTGTTGGCCAGCAAGGCGCCGTGTGCGGATGCGGTGCGGGCCACGGTCATGGTGTGGCGGGCGTCGTCGACGACCGTGTCCCAATAGCGAACGCCGCCCCGGGCCTCGAGCGCGGGGGCGAGCCGCTGGAGCCCCTTCCTGCCGAGATGTTCGTGCCAGGGCAGGGGGTTGTCGGCGAGACGGGCCATGATCTCGTAGAGAAGCACCCCGGCACCGACATAGACGCGTTCCCAGAAAGGATGTTGGAGGGGGTAGATGAACGACGCAGGGTGGACCAGATGGGGACATATCGTGTTGAGCATGAGGTTCCGCTCTCTCAGCGCTTCGCGCACCAGTCCGAAGTTGAGCTGCTGGAGGTAGCGCAACCCGCCATGGAACATCTTCGACGACCTGCTCGAGGTTCCCGAGGCGTAGTCCCGCTGTTCGACGAGCCCAACTCTGAGCCCGCGGGTGGCGGCGTCGAGTGCGGAGCCGGCTCCGGTGACCCCGCCACCGACCACGAGGACGTCTAGAGACTCTCGGGACATGCGGTCGAGATGCTCCTGACGTTGGACGTGATTCAGTGCGGAGCTGTCGCCGACGGGTATCACCGGCTCACCTTACGATTGGCCCATGAAGATCGGAGTCCAGCTTCCCGAGGTCGAGCGCCCGGTGCGATGGGCCGAGGTTCGCGAGGTGGCCCTGGCCGCAGAGACGTGCGGATTCGACTCGATCTGGGTGGGTGACCATCTGCTCTACCGAGACGAGGAAGGGGCCAGTGGCCCCTGGGAGGCGTGGTCGTCGCTTGCGGCCCTCGCCGAGGTCACGGAGCGAGTGGAGCTGGGGCCCCTGGTGGCAGCCACGTCGTTTCACTCTCCGGCAATGATCGCCAAGATGGCGGTGACCGTCGACGAGATCAGCGGAGGTCGGCTCATACTGGGTTTGGGGGCCGGATGGAACCAGGTGGAGTATGACGCGTTCGGTTTTCCATTCGACCGAAGGGTGTCTCGTTTCGAGGAGGCGTTCACCATCATCAGGACTCTGATCCGTGACGGCGCCATCGACTTCGATGGAAACTTCTACGAGCTGAGAGAGATGGAGCTCGTGCCAAGGGCTCGACCCGACATGAAGTTGATGGTGGGTTCTAATGGCCCTCGCATGCTCCGGGCGACGGTCCCGCACATCGACATGTGGAACACGTGGCACGTCTGGTTCGCCAACCGGGCAGATGGTCTCGCCCCACTCTTCGCCGAGCTCGAGGCCGCTTGCCGGGAGACCGGGAGGGATCCTGTCGGGATAGAGAAGACGGCAGCCGTGTATGTGAGCCTCTCCCGCGGAGAGGGGAGACGCGCCGGGAGCGAGAACAGACCCGAAGTCGTCCCGATCTCCGGGAGCCACGAGGAGATGGCACTTGCCCTTGGTGGGTTCGCCGGGGCCGGGCTGGATCACATCCAGGTGGTGCTCGACCCGATCGATGCGGCCGGAGTCGAGGAGCTGGCACGGGTGGTCGAGCTCATTCGATAAGGTCCGGACCATGGAGATCTCGTCGAACAGCTTTGACGATGGGGAGGCCATCCCCGCTCGCTGCGCCTTCGCCAAACCCGACCCTGACGACCGAGTGACCCTCTCGGACAATGTCAACCCTCATCTGCAGTGGTCCGACGTCCCTGAGGGGACGAAGTCGTTTGTGATCATCAGTCACGACTACGACGTCCCCGGCGCCGGTGACGATGTCAATCAACCCGATCGCGAGGTGCCCGAGGACCTTCCTCGAGTCGACTTCTTCCACTGGGTGCTCGTCGACCTTCCCCCCGAGAAGCGCTCGATATCAGAAGGCGAGTTCTGCGCCGGGGTCACCGCAGGGGGAAAAGAGCCCGGCCACGCCCCGAATGGGCGTCAGGGTCTCAACGACTTCACCGGCTGGTTCGACGGAGATGCCGACATGGGTGGGAGATACTTCGGATATGACGGCCCGGCGCCGCCGTGGAACGATTCGATCATCCATCATTACGTCTTCAGCGTCTTTGCCTTGGACGTCGAGAGGCTCGATGTCTCCGGCGATTTCACCGGACAGGATGTGCGCGAGGCGATGTCGGGGCACGTGCTCGCCGAGGCCTCCATCGAGGGCACCTATACCCAGAACCCTCGGCTGCTCGAGTCGTGATCCACTGACCGGACCACGGTCGCGGGCTGTCATTGCTCGGTGACGGTGACCTTGTGAATGACGACTTCTTCGTGCGGGCGGTCGCTGTGGTCGGTGCTGGTCGCGGCGATGGAGTCGACGGTCTCCATCCCGGCCGTGACCCTGCCGAAGATCGTGTAGCTGTGGGGCAGGCCACCATCTCGATGCATGATGAAGAACTGGCTGCCGTTGGTGTTGGGGCCGGCATTCGCCATGGCCACCGTCCCTCGTGAGTACTCGCCGGAGCCTTCGGTCTCGTCACGGAATTTGTACCCGGGACCGCCACGACCGGTGCCGGTGGGATCGCCACCTTGGATCATGAATCCCTCGATCACCCGGTGGAAGACGACACCGTCGTAGAAGCCGTCGTTCGCCAGGAAGACGAAATTGTTGACGGTGAGTGGGGACCGCCCCGGGTCGAGGTCGATCACGATCTCGCCGTGGTTGGTGTCGAGCGTCGCCGTGTAGCCCTTGGAGCCATCGATGCTCAGGTCGGGCGCGGAGTCGTATTGCCTGGTCATTGGTCCCTTTCGATGCCGTCGACTATCCGAAGTAGGCGGGTTGCCTGCCATCGCTCCACTTGATCGAGCAGCCCATCGAGGCGAATTGCTCGTCGGTGACGGGCTCGCCGGCGAGGACGGCATCCATTGCGGCGCGCAGCTCCTTGCCGGTGACCGGGATGCCGGAGTCGGGTCGGGACTCGTCCATGCGGCCCCGATAGACCAATCTGCGGTCCGGCCCGAACAGGAAGAAGTCCGGGGTGCACATGGCGGTGTACGCCGCGGCAACTTCCTGAGTCGCATCGAAGAGATAGGGGAAGACGTATCCGTATGCCTCCGCTTCCCTCTTCATCAGCTCAGGCGAGTCGCCGGGGGAGATGGCGGGATCGTTGGAGCAGATGGCGACGACACCGATGCCGGACTCGGCGTAGTCCCGGCCGATGCGGGCCAGCTCGTCGCGGACATGTTTGACGTATGGGCAGTGATTGCATATGAACATGACCAAGAGCCCGGTCTTGTCGTCGTATTCGGAGAGCGAGACCGTGCGGCCGGTGACGGTGTCCGCCAGCGCGAACGGAGGTGCTTCGGTGCCAAGGGCGAGCATTGTCGAGGTAACAGCCATGCTTTCGAGTCTAAGGGGACTCGAACCTGGAGATCACATCGCCAAACGCCTCGATCGATCCTTCGAGGGCAACGTCGGGCAGTGCTATCACCGAGTGCTCGGCTCCGGCTTGCGCATATTCGGAAAAGAGAGCCTCCAGGTCGTCGACGGTTCCCGCGTTCATCCGTCTCATGAAGACCTCTGGGGTGGTGTTGCGATCGCGCAGCCGATCGACCTGCTCGCGCAAGTCCGACCGGTTCCTGGCGACCAGAGCGTTCGTCAGGTGGGTGACCTCGACACTGCCAGGGTCTCGCTCGAGCTCCAGGCAGTGCCGGCGCAGGACTTCTACTTTGTGCCGAACTCGATCCGGGTCGCCGAAGATGTTGCAGGCATCGGCGTATCGGGCAACGAGTCGAAGGGTCTTCTTCTCGCCACTGCCCCCGATGAGGATTGGGATGCGATCCTGGATCGGCCGGGGATAACAGATCAGGCCCGGTGAGTCGATATGGCGGCCGGAGAAAGGTGGCGTGCCTTTCCCCCAGAGGAGCGGAAGCATCTGAAGGGTCTCCTCGAGCAGTTCGTATCTCGTCGGGGTCGGCGGGAACTCCACGCCGTAGGCGAGGTGCTCTTCCGCGTCCCAGGCGATGCCGAGACCGCATATCGCCCGTCCTCCGGAGAGAACATCGAGGGTGGCGATCATCTTTCCCAGGATCACGGGATTCCGGTGGGTGATGCCGGTGACCAGTGCACCGAGACGGATCTGCCTCGTTGTGGCGGCGACATACGCCAGCGCCGTGTAGGCCTCGGGGATGTCCTCCCAGGGGCGACCTATCCCGCGGATTTGACGAAAGTGGTCCATGACCCAGAGGTCTCGGAAACCGGCGGCCTCCGCCCTTCGGGCGATGGAGTCGAGCGTGGCAGCCAGGTCATCCTCCCATCGGAACGACGAGACGATGAGACCAAAGGTGTGGGTGGCCGACGAGCGGCTCTCGGCGAGTGTGGCGGCCCGGGCCACCGCCGGAGCGACCACCGCCATCGGCTGCTCGAAGTAGACGCCGTCGAACGCCTCGACGTCGAGGGCGGCGCGCACCTCCTTGAACCGGCGCAGCTGTTTCCGGAGAACAGCCTTGGGTACCGGCCGGGCTCGCAGGTCGTTGCGTTCCTCGCAGACCGCCGGGTCGGTGTCGAACACCACGCCATACGCCGGCATCCCTGCTTGGTGAGCTAGGTCCACCCAACGCTGCCGCGCCCCGTCGTCCAAGCCCAACGTGTCGATCACAGTGGTCAAGCCTCGTCGGGCGCGCTCAACGACGATTCGCTCCAAGATCTCGAATGCCGCCGTCCCCGCCACCTGGTCGTCCTCTCCCGCGCCCACCATGGCGCGGAGACGGTCGGAGGAGACGATCTCGTTGGAGGCGAAGTGACTGTCGGCCCACATGGACTTGCCGGACCCAGTCGGTCCCACGAGGACCACGAGGCACGGTGCGGGGAGTCTCAGCTCCATCGACGTGTTTCTAGCCGGTCGATCGGTAACCTTGTCCGTGTGAGCGACAAACCATCCGCGCCGTTCGGCCTGCTGGCCACCGCGATGGTGACTCCGTTCGACATCTCGGGAGCGGTGGATCACCAGAAGGCATGGGACCTCGCTCGTCACCTGACCGACCACGGCACCGAAACGCTGGTGGTGGCCGGCACCACCGGGGAGTCACCAACTCTCGACGACATCGAGAAGGTGGCTTTGTTCAAGACGGTGGTCGATGCGGTGTCGGGGAAGAAGACGAAAGTCATCGCCGGCACCGGCACGTACGATACCGCCCACTCGGTGAAGATGACCGACGAGGCGGCACGACTCGGCGCCGACGCGGTCCTCGCCGTGACGCCTTACTACAACAGGCCATCACAGGACGGTCTCGTCACCCACTTCACCGCGATCGCCGATGTCGGCGTCCCGGTGATGCTCTACAACATCCCGGGCCGGACCGGGCGGCTCATCGAGATCGACACGTTGGCCCGCCTCGCTGATCACCCCAACATCGTGGCGGTGAAGGACGCGGTGGAGAGCGTCGACTTCACGTCCACCACGGTCGGTCAGATCCCGGGCTTTCCGGTGTACTCCGGACAGGACAGCCTCACCCTTCCCATGATGGCAGTGGGCGCAGTCGGGGTCGTATCGGTGATCTCCCATCTCGCAGGACCTCGAGTCAAAGCGATGGTGAAGGCGGCCCGCGACGGGAACCATGACGAAGCCCGTAGGCTGCACCACGAGTTGCTCCCTCTCTGCCATGCCTGCTTCCTCGAGCCCAACCCTGCTCCGGTCAAGGGCGCGCTGAGCAGGTTTTGGGAACCGGTCGGCGAGGTCCGGCTGCCACTGGTGCCGGCGAGTGAGGACACTCTGGCCGCAGTCGAGAAGGCGATGGGGGCGATCTCGCCCTCGTGAGCGTCTCCGTCACATTCCTGGGTGGGCTGGGGGAGATCGGCCGCAATTGCGCCGCGGTCGAGATCGAAGGGGAGGTCGCCCTGATCGACGTAGGGCTGATGTTCCCCGAGGAGGACATGCTCGGTGTCGATCTGGTCTTTCCCGACTGGTCGTGGCTGGTGGAGCGGAGGAGTGACGTGTCATTCGTCGTCCTCACCCATGGGCACGAAGACCACATGGGTGCTCTTGGCTACTTCCTTCGCGACATCAACGTCCCGGTGTATGGGACCGAGCTGAGCCTCGAGCTGGCGAAGGGCCGCGTCGAAGAGCTCGGCGTCGAGGCGGACTTCCGCACCATCGACCAGCAGAAGTGGATCTCCCACGGACCGTTCAAGTTCATGCTGATCCCGGTGAGTCACTCGGTCCCCGAGGCTTCGGCGGTGGCGCTGGACACCCCCGAAGGCATGGTTTTGCATTCCGGCGATTTCAAGCTGGATCCAACCCCCATCGACGGAAGACCCACTGATCTGCGGTCACTCGCCGCGTTGGGCCGTACGGGGGTGCGCCTGCTTCTCTCCGACTCGACGAACGCGGAGAAAGAGGGCTTCGAGCCGTCCGAGAGCTCGGTCGGCCGGCCCATCGCCGACGTGATCCGTGATGCTCCGGGCCGTGTCATTGCCGCGTGCTTCTCGTCACATGTCCATCGGGTCCAACAAATCGCCAACGCCGGAATCGCAGCCGGGCGCAAAATCGCCTTCTTCGGCCGTTCGATGCACCGCAACACGACCATTGCCACCGACCTGGGCATCCTCGACGTCCCCGACGGCTCGGTGGTCGACATCAAAGAGCTCGGTCAGCTGCCCGACGATCAGCAGCTCCTCATAACCACCGGCTCTCAGGGGGAGCCCTTTGCCGCCCTGTCCTTGATGTCCCAAGGCAGGCACAAGTTCGTCGAGCTCGACCAGGAGGACACGGTCCTCATCTCCGCCAAGCCGATCCCGGGAAACGAGACCGCCGTGTCCAAGGTGATCTCCAACCTGATCCGCCGTGGAGCGAATGTGGTCCACGGCCGCAACTCACATGTGCATGTCTCCGGACACGCCGCCCGGGAAGAGCTGCTGACCTACCTCAACCTGGTTCGGCCCCACGCCTTCGTGCCCGTCCACGGCGAGTACCGGCACCTCGCGGCTCATGCCGACCTCGCACGGAGCATGGGGATCAGTCACGTCGACGTCCTCGAGGACGGCGATCGGGTGGTCATCGATGGTAACAAGACCTTCGTGGAGCGTCGGGCTGTGCCCGCCGGGTATGTCTACCTCGACGGGTCGGCCGTCGGAGACGTGCAGAACGCGGTGTTGCGCGACCGCTCACATCTGGCCGATGAAGGTGTCGTCGTGGTCACCGTCGGCATCGACCACGACACCGGCGAGATCATCTACGGACCTGACCTCGACAGTCACGGGATGATGGACGACCCCTCTGCAGTGCTCGACAAGGCAGGCGACGCCGTGCGCTCGGCGATCGAGTCACACGAGTCGGGGCGGACCGACCACGCCGAGATGCAGAAGACGGTTCGTCAGGCCGCGGGCAAGATCATCCGGGCCGAGACCGCCCGCCGACCGGTGATCATCCCCATCATCATGGAGGTCTGAAAAGGCCGCGCCCTCGTCGCTCCAAGGCCGCGGCGGGGTCAAGACGCAGGGGTGCCCACCTCCACCATCACCTCCTCGATGCTCTTGCGACGCAGGTCGGGCACGACACAGTCGTCTGCCGGGTAGCCGATGGGGAACATGCAGAAGGGCCGCTCGTTCTCGGGCCGCCCCAGCAGCCGGGTGAGGAACGCCATGGGTGATGGCGTGTGGGTGAGTGTCGCCAGACCCATGTGATGCAGCGCCGTGATGAACACGCCTGCAGCAATCCCGCAAGACTCCTTCACGTAGAAGTTGTGCCGTCTGGAGCCGTCCGGGCTCCGCCCGTAGCGCTCTTCGAACATGACCACCAGCCAGGGCACCGTCTCCAGGAACTCCTTGTGCCAGTCGGTCCCCAGGGGCTCGAGTGCCCGACGCCAGTGCTCGGGGAGACGGCCCCCCTCATAGTTGATCCGCTCCTCCTCCTCGGCGGCCAACCGAATCCGCCGCTTCACCCCCTGATCGCCGGTGAGCACGAAACGCCAGGGCTGGCGATGCGCACCGGAGGGTGCGGTCGATGCGGTGCGGATGGCCTGCTCCACCAGATGGCGCGGCACGCTTTCGTTGGAGAAGAAACGAACCGAGCGTCGTCGGTCCATCTCCTCATAGAACGAGTCGGCCCTCGCGGTCTGCTCGGCGATGGAGAGACGCTCGAAGTGGTGGACGATCATGGGTGTGGTCATCCCGCAAAACGTACCCGGGTCGACTCTCGTGCAGATGCCAGACCCGCTCGAAGAGAAGATGGTGTTCCGCGTCGGCGCTGCCTGATACTCGACCTCTTGTGAAGTTGTCGATGCGACACATATTGCCCCGCATCGCGCCATCCAGGCGAGACTTAGGGGCATATTCACCCCACTTCGCCAGGTCCTGGGTATTGTTTCCGATACATGCCAACCCGGACATCCACCCGCAAGGGCTCCGGGCGGAGACGGGTGTCCTCGAAGAACAAGAAGAAGAGTCCTCAGAAGAAGTCCCTGACCCAGACGCTGGCTGCGGTGCGCGACTCGATGCGAGGCACATTGGGCCGCCAGACCGACGATGTCTGGGGTCTTCTCCTCCTGGTCCTCTCGGTGCTGGTGACGCTCGCTTTCTTCAGGCTCGCCGGGCCGGCAGGCGATGGCTTCGAGTCCGGCTCGAGGTTCCTGTTCGGAGTTTGGCGGTTTGCTCTGCCCGTGGCGCTCGCCGGGATCGGGCTCGCCCTCATCGTTGGCAAGCCCCGCGATGGAGCGCGGCGTCTGGTGCTGGGGGGCCTGGCCACCTTCATCGGCACGCTCGCTCTCTTCCACCTGCTCACCGGGGCCATCGCTTTCCGCTCCAGCATCGATCTGGTTCAGGAGCGTGGCGGGGCGGTGGGATCGCTCATCGCCTTTCCCATGCGCAGGGTCCTCGGTCATTGGGGGGCATTCGTGGTCATCGCCGCGGCGATAGGTATGGGAGTCCTCGTGATGACCCATACGTCGGTTCGTGAGCTGTTCATCGGCGTCGCCGACCTGTGGCGTCGTCTCCGCAAGTTCGCCCGTGAGGTCGTAGGCCCCGACCCCGAGGTGCGTGGGGCCCACGTCGCCCGTCCCATCCCGGTCGTGGAGCAGAAACCACGGGGCAAACATCAGAAGGTGGAGGCTTCCCATCCGCCGAAACCGGCCTCGCCCGAGGAGTTCGAAGCCAGTGAGGAACCGGAGCCGGTGCTCGCTCTCGCACCTTCGAAGAGCGACTATCAGCTGCCGCCCCTCTCGCTGCTCGACGGTGGCACCGGGGGCGAGGTCGACAAGCGCTCGCTCGAGGACACCGCCCGCCAACTCGAGGACACCCTGCTGCAACACGGCGTCGACGCTCAGCTCACCAAGATCGTCCCTGGGCCGACGGTCACTCGCTACGAGATCGAGCTGGCCCCGGGAGTGAAGGTCAACCGCGTCTCGAACCTGTCCCATGACATCGCATACGCCCTGGCCACACCGGATGTCCGTATCCTGGTCCCCATCCCCGGCAAGTCCGCCATCGGTGTCGAGGTGCCCAACGCCAAACGGCGTCTGGTCTCTCTGGGCGACATCCTCTCCAGCCCGGAGGCGGCCCGACCTGCCCATCCGTTGACCGTCGGCCTCGGCATGGACATCTCCGGTCAGGCTCGACTCCTCAACCTGGCCGAGCTACCTCATGTCCTCATCGCCGGTGCCACCGGTGCCGGCAAGTCGTCGTGTATCAACTCGATCGTCACGTCGCTGCTGATGCGGACCCACCCTGATGACGTCCGGGTGATCATGGTCGACCCGAAGCGGGTGGAGCTCGGTCAATACAACGGGGTGCCTCATCTGCTCACCCGTGTCATAACCAACCCGAAGAAGGCCAACGAAGCGCTGAAGTGGGCCGTGGCCGAGATGGATCGGCGTTATGACCTGCTCGCCGATGCCAAGGTGCGCGACATCGAGGGTTACCGCGAGAAGCTCGATGCCGGAGGGCTCGACTCCGAGGGGTTCGACCGCTTCCCCTACATCGTGGTCATGATCGACGAGCTGAACGACTTGATGATGGTGGCGGGCAAGGAGGTCGAGGAGTCGATCGTCCGCATCGCCCAGATGGCGAGGGCTGTGGGCATCCATCTCGTGATCGCGACCCAGCGGCCTTCGGTGGATGTGATCACCGGCGTCATCAAGGCCAATGTGCCCAGCCGTCTCGCCTTCAGTGTCGCCTCCCAGACCGACAGCCGTGTGATCATCGACGGCGCCGGAGCCGAGAAGCTCGTAGGCATGGGCGACATGCTGGTGGTCACCGCAAAAGAGCCCCGTCCCCAGCGCATCCAAGGGGCCTGGGTGCGGGAGACAGAGGTCCATGCCGTGGTCGACTGGGTGAGGAGACAGCGGGAGGCTCAGTATCAGGACAAGCAGGTTCTCGAGGTGGCCGCTGCCGCGGCGGCAGCCGCCGCCGCCGCCACAGCCGACGAGGAAGCAGACGAAGATGCCGGTCTCATCCGCTCGGCGATGGAGCTGGTGGTGCGGTCCCAGCTCGGATCCACCTCGATGCTGCAACGGAAGCTTCGAATCGGCTTCGCCCGGGCCGGACGGGTCATGGACGCCCTGGAGCAGAGAGGCGTGGTCGGGCCCTCGGTCGGGAGCAAGGCGCGCGACGTGCTAATGACCGTCGAGGAGTTGGAGGAAGCCCTCGCCGCCGAGTCGGCCTCGGTCTGAGCCCGACGGACTGCTTCGGGCCCGGGTCTAAGCTCCCCATCCTTTCGTCGAACTTCACAAGGAGATGTGCGTGAGCTCACGCAAGTCGGGGCTGGGCCGCGGGCTCGACGCTTTGATCCCAAGCGGCGCCGCATCGGGCGCGGTGACAAGGCAGACTCAGAGGGATGAGGGGGTCGCCACGTTCCGGCTGCTGAATCCCGACGGGTCGGTGCGGGACCGGCTCCCCATCACCCTCGACGAGATGAAGTCGCTCTACGCCGACATGGTGGAGGCCAGAACGTACGACACCAAGTCGATTGCGATGCAACGCCAGGGTCGTCTCGCCACCTACGCCCCGTTTCGTGGCCAGGAGGCAGCCCAGATCGGGGCCGCAGCCTCTCTCCGCGAGGACGACTGGGTGGCGGCGACCTATCGGGACGCCGCTCTCAATTGGCGCGCCGGCTATCCATGGGAGCTGCTGATACTGGGCAGGACGGGTGACGAGCGAGGTGGAGAGGTTCCTCGAGGTGTCAACGTCCTGCCGCCGTCCATCACCGTCGGCGGGCACATGATCCACGCCGTGGGCCTGGCTTGGGCCGAGAATCTGATGGGCACCGATCGCATCGCTCTCACGTCGTTTGGCGACGGAGCAACCTCGGAGGGCGACTTTCACGAGGCGATGAACTTCGCCGCCGTCTTCAACACCCCGACGGTCTTCTTCTGCCAGAACAACGGCTACGCCATCTCGTACCCGACGTCGGAACAGACCAAGTCGGAGTCGATCGCCATCAAGGCCGAGGCTTACGGCATGCCTGGGGTCCAGGTGGACGGTAACGATGTCGTCGCGGTTCTCGTGGCGGTGAGAGAGGCCGCGGCCCTGGCTCGTGCCGGGGACGGCCCGAGTCTGATCGAAGCCGTCACCTATCGAATCGGGCCACACACCACCGCCGACGATCCTTCCCGCTACCGGGCGGAGGACGAAGGCGGCCGGTGGGAGGAGAAAGACCCCCTGGAGCGGGTGCGTCGGCTCCTGGAGCGGCAGGGCGCATGGACCGTCGAATGGCAGGCCGACCTCGAGGCCCAGGCTTCAGCGACCATCGAAGCCGCGGTGGAGTGGGCCGAGGCTATCCCCGAGCCGACCTTCGAGGAGATGCTCAACCGGATGTACGCCGAGCCCACTCCGCCGCTGCGAGAGCAGCTGGAAGGCGACCGGTGACCGGCGCGACCGGTTCTGTGAGGGTTTGTGGCGCTGTAGGCGCCACAAACCCTCACAGAACGGTTTGTAGGGGGTCGCGTGGCTGAGCTCAACCTCGCCCAAGCTCTGAACGGTGCGCTCGACACGGCGCTGGACGCCGACGAACGCGTGGTGCTGCTGGGTGAGGACATCGGCCGCGTCGGCGGCGTCTTTCGCATCACCGATGGTCTTCGCGAACGGCACGGTCCCAATCGAGTCTTCGACACACCGGTGGCAGAGTCGGGGATCGTTGGCGCCGCATTCGGTATGGCCGTCGCGGGAATGCGCCCCGTCTGCGAGCTCCAGTTCCTCGGATTCTCCTATCCGGCGTACGACCAGATCATCAATCACGTGGCCCGGATCAGGAATCGGACCAACCATCGATTCACCGCTCCCATGGTCATCCGCATCCCCTACGGCGGTGGCATCGGTGCCGCTGAGCATCACTCGGAGTCCACCGAAGCGATCTACACCCACATCCCGGGAATCAAGGTCGTGGTCCCCTCCACACCACGTGACGCCCGCGGGCTGCTGCTCGCTGCCATCGAGGATCCCGACCCCGTCGTCTTTCTCGAGCCGATCCGTCTCTACCGGGCTGTCAAAGAAGACATCCCCGACATCTACTACAAGGTCGAGATCGGGCCGGTGCGCATGGAGCGGGCCGGCGACGACGTGACCCTCATCTCCTGGGGGGCGATGATGAGAGAGACGCGGGCGGCGGCCGACCAATTGGCCGAAGCTGGGGTGTCCGCTGAGGTGCTCGATGTCAGGACACTCAGCCCGCTCGACCGCGAGGGCATAGTGGCCTCGGTCGAGAAGACCGGCCGGGCAGTCGTGGTCCACGAGGCCCCGCTCTCCGGGGGGATGGGCGGTGAGATCGCCGCCACCATCGCCGAGCGAGCGCTCTATTCGTTGCACGCACCTGTGCAACGTGTGGCAGGGTGGGACACGATCTTTCCGCTGAAGCGGTCGGAGGCCCACTACCTTCCGTCGGTGGACCGGATCGTTGACGCCGCGAGCAAGACACTGGAGGTTTGAGTGGCCCGCGAGTTCAAGCTCCCCGACATCGGCGAAGGCCTCACCGAGGCTGAGATCGTTCGCTGGCTGGTCGCCGTGGGCGAAGAGGTGACTGCCGACCAGCCCATCGTCGAAGTGGAGACCGACAAGGCCGTGGTCGAGATCCCGTCTCCGTATGCCGGGGTGGTCCTCTCCCACGGCGGCGCCGAAGGCGATGTGATCGAGGTGGGGGCGGTACTGGTCACTATCGGTGAGCCCGGGGAAGAAAAGGCTCCTGCATCCGATGGCGAAGCGCCAGGTGCGAACCCGGCGGCGATTCCGGCGGTGGCCCTCGATCCCAAGCCCATCGTCGGGACGCTCAGCGAGGACGCCGAGCTGCTCTCGCCTCCGGCAGAGGCGACGACGGCTCCGGCCGCCATCCAGGCTCTACCCGTCGTCCGCAAGCTCGCCCGCGAGAACGGGATCGACTTGGAGACGATCACCGGCACGGGCCCCGGGGGCCGCATCACCCGTGCCGATGTCGAGGCCGCCATCGCGGGCGGGGACGAGACCCCCCCGGCGACAACCACCCAGGAGCACGCGGCGCATGTCGAACCCCACGCAGTCCGGGAGATCGCGGTCGGTGCCGGGCATGGGATATCAGACGAGGACATGGTCCCTGAAGAGGCCCATGCCGTGACCCGAGGAGACCAACGCCGCCCCCTGAGCCGGCTCCGGCGCACCATCGCCGCCAACATGGCGAAGAGCTGGTCGGAGATTCCCCACGTCACGACCTTCGAGAATGTCGACGCAACCCGCCTGCTCGAGGTGCGCCGGGCGCTCGGCGATCGGCACGGGGTCAAGATCCCGATCGAGGCGATGGTCATCAAGGCGGTCCTGCCCGCGCTCGAAGAGTTCCCTGAATTCAATGCCAGCCTCGAGGGCGACGAGCTCATCCTGCATGGCGCTCGCGACATCGGCATCGCGGTGGACACGCCAGAAGGGTTGATCGTCGCCGTGATCAAGAACGCGGAGCAACGCGGCATGCTCGAGCTCGCTTTCGAGGTGCGCCGTCTCGGGGAGGGAGGCAGGGAGCGCAGCCTCACCCCGGCGGAGCTCACCGGCCAAACCTTCACCGTCTCCAACATCGGGGCCGTGGGGGGAGGTCACGGCACCCCGATCGTGCCACATGGCACGGTGGCGATCCTCTCGGTGGGGATGGCCCGGGAGCAGCCGATCGTCTATGACGACGATCTCGCCATCGCTCCGGTCATGCCGCTCTCCCTGTCGTACGACCACCGGGTGATCGACGGCGCAGTGGGCCGCCGGTTCACCGCGCTGATTCTGGAAAATCTCGAAGAGCCCGCTCTCTTCCTGGCCGGGTGATGGCGCACATCCACGTGCTCTCCTATGACGAGACCACCGGCGTGGCGCGACGCGAGTACGACGCGGCGATGCGGCGGGCCGGGCGGATCTGGAACATCGTTTCAATTCAGTGTCAACTCCCCGGGGTCATGCGGGACTCGATGCGGATCTACCGGTCGATCATGTACGGCCCGTCACCTCTCTCCCGGGCGCAGCGGGAGATGATGGCCGTGGTCACCTCTCAGGCCAACGAATGTCACTACTGAATCGCGGCACACCTACACGATCTCCGTGATGAGATCGACGACCAAACCGTTGCCGACCGGATCGCCGTCGACTGGAGGATGGCGGGTCTCGACGATATCGACGTCGCCCTGTGTGAGTACACGGAGAAGCTGACCCGGGCACCGTCGTCGGTCGGCCCCGATGACATGGCGGCTTTGCGTGTGGTGGGCCTGGACGATCAGGGCATCTCCAGCGCCACCCAAGTGGTCGCCTACTTCAACTACATCAACCGGATCGCCGAGGGCCTCGGGGTCGCCAAGGAGGACTGGCTCGACCACGACGGAACCCACGCCGGGGCGTAGCCTCCAAGCCATGGCCAAGAAGAAGCAGCAGCACAAGACGAAGGAGCCACAGGTCGTCGATCGCAAGGCCACCAGGAAGTTCACGGGAGTCTTCGGCGGGACGGAAGTCGCCTACACGGCGACGGCGGCCACCCAGACGTTCGAGTCGAGCGGCGAGAAGGTGTCCTTCTTCTACATGTCCTACACCGAGGACGATGCCGACCCCGCGACCCGTCCCATCCTCTTCTGCTTCAACGGCGGGCCGGGATCGTCGACGGTGTGGCTCAACATCGGCCTCTTCGGGCCCAAACGGATGCAATTCGACGACGACGGGTTCAAGATGGGCATGCAGGGGCGTCTCGTCGACAACGAGCACTCCATCCTCGATGTGGCGGACGTCGTGTGCATCGACGCCATGGGCACCGGCTTCAGTCGGACCGAGAAGAAAGGGGAGGAGAAGAAGTTCCACCATTTCAAGAAGGACATCGGGGCCTTCAGCGAATTCATCGTCCATTATCTCAACCGCAATGGGCGCTGGGCGTCGCCCAAGTACCTCTCGGGAGAGAGCTACGGGACCTTGCGAGGCGCCGGGATCGCCTACGAGCTGTTCGACAAACACAACGTCGAGCTCAACGGGATCATCTTCATCTCGATGATCCTCAACTATCAGACGTCGGCGATCGACTCCACCAACATGCTGGTGCATGCGGGCAATGACCTGCCCTTTGCCCTGTATCTCCCCACCTATGCGGCAACGGCCTGGTACCACAATCGGCTGCCCGAGCGGCATCAGTCGAAGAGCTTGCGTGAGCTCTTGGACGAGGTCGAGGAGTTTGCCCTCGGCGAGTACTGGTCGGCCCTCGCCCAGGGTGATCAGCTGGACGACGGCCGTCGGGCGGGGGTGACCGAGAAGCTGTGCGCCTTTACGGGTCTCGGCGCCGACTTCATCGATCAATACGACCTCCGCATCCACATCATGCGTTTCTGCAAGGAGTTGCTCCGGGATCAGAAGCGAACGGTGGGTCGGCTCGACTCCAGATACGTCGGCATCGATCGACCAGGCGCCAGCACGAGTCTGGAGGCCGACCCCAGTGGGGACGCGACGAGAGGTGTGGCCGCTTCGGCTCTCAATGGCTACCTACGTGGCGAGCTCGGCTTCGAATCCGAAGACATCTACAACATTCTGTCGCTGGATGTCTGGAAGGAGTGGGACTACGAGGACTTCAAGGGCAGGTATGTCGACACCTCGGAGAACTTCCGGGAGCTCCTGTCCCGGTCGCGGGGCACCAAGGTCCTCGTTGCCAACGGCTTCTACGACCTGGCCACCCCTCACTTCGCCACGGAGTACACGTTCTCGCACATGGGTCTCGATCCGGAGGTGCGCAAGAACGTCAAGCTCGAGTACTACGACGCCGGCCACATGATGTATGTGCACGTGCCTTCACTCGTGAAACTGGCCACCGACCTCAGGGAGTTCGTGGAAGAGACGAGATGAGACGCATCGGCATCCTCGGTGGTATGAGCTGGCAGTCGACGATCAGCTACTACCGGTACATCAACACCGAGGCCAGTGCCCGGCTGGGCGGGAATCACACCGCCGATATCCTCGTCTGGTCGGGAGATTTCGACCCGGTGGCGCGATGCACCGAGCGGCGTGACTGGGGCGAGCTGGCTCGCATCCTGGTGCCGGCCGCCCAGTCGCTGGGCGCCCAGGGCGCAGAAGTGATGGTGCTCGCCGCCAATGCGGCCCATGCGGTCGCCGATGCCGTCGAGGCTTATGGCGGTGTGCAGGTAGTCAACATCATCGATGTCACTGCCCACCGATTGAAGGAATCGGGCGTCGAGACAGCAGCGCTCCTGGGCACCGCCGCGGTGATGGAGGAGCCGTTCTATCGGGATCGCATGGAGAGCAACGGGGTCGCCTGTGTGATCCCGTCCGACAATGCTCGGGCCGAGATCAACCGGATCGTGTTCGAGGAGCTGGTGTTCGGCGTCGTCGATGACGGATCGCATCGCACGCTGGTCGACACCATCGATGTGCTCGCCGACGAAGGAGCGGAGGGAGCGATTCTCGCTTGCACCGAGCTCTCCATGATCCTCGATGAGGACGACGCGGTCATCCCCGGCTTCGACACCACCCGCATACACGCCGTCGCCGCGGTCGACGCCGCACTAGCCCGCTGAACCAGGTTCAGCGCTTCTCATCACGGACCATCGATTGGTCGGTGGGCCTTGACAGCTCATCACGCATCCTGAATAATTCAACAGGCGTTGAATTAGGGAGACGAGAATGCTGGCGATGATCCTCAAAGAGTTCCGCCAGGTGAAGCGGGACCGGCGCACGCTGGCGATGCTGATCGTGATGCCGGTGGTCCTCCTGTTGGTGTTCGGCTATGCAGCCAGCTTCGACGTCGAGGAGATCCCGACCATCGTGGTTGGCTCGTCGGCTCCTATCGCCGTCGAGCAGCTGCCCGACATCTTCACCGTGGAGCGCCTCGACGCCGGAGGCACCCGGGACGATGCGGAGGACGCCTTGGTGGCTGGGGACGCCCATTTCGCGGTGGTCGCCTATGGAACGGGGGCCACGGTCCTCATCGATGGCTCGGAGCTGTTCATGGCCCAAGCCGCCATCCAGGCCGTGAACGCGATGTCGACCCAGATCCCGGTCACCCAGGAGATCCTCTTCAACCCGGGGCTGGACACCTCGGCAGTCCTCGTGCCCGGTCTGGCTGGGCTGATCATCGTCTTCGTCGGGACACTGGTGACTTCGATGTCGGTGGTACGGGAACGTGAGGCGGGGACGCTGGAGCAGCTCGCGGTGATGCCCTTCAAGCCCAAGGACGTGTTCGTCGGCAAGATCGCCCCGTACTTCCTTATCGCGTCGATCGACATCGTCCTGGTTCTCCTGATCGGCACGCTCCTCTTCGATGTCCCCTTCAACGGATCGGTCTTCCCACTCGCGGTCGGGGCCCTGATGTTCCTATTCGTCGCCCTCGGCGTCGGTGTGCTCATCTCGTCGGTCTCCGAGAACCAGGCCCAGGCGATTCAACTGGCGCTGATGACCGTCCTTCCGCAGATCATGCTGTCGGGGATCATCTTCCCGCTCTCCTCGATGGCCCCCGGGGTGCGCTGGATCGGTTACCTGCTTCCCCTCACCTATTTCAACGAGGTAGCCAAGGGAGTGATGCTTCGAGGCGCATCGTTGGGCGATTTGCTGCTTCCACTCGGATTGCTGGCACTCCTCGGCTCGGTGATCTTCAGCCTGGCCGTTGTGCGTTTCGCCCGTCAGCTGCGCCCGGCTCGAGCGAGGGTGAGCGTATGAGCTGGGGAGTTAGGGGTGTCTCCGTCGTCTTCGACGGCGAGCATGCCCTGGATGACGTCAGCCTCGAGCTCGACCGCGGCCGAATCGCCATCGTGGTCGGTGGGGACGGCGCCGGGAAGACGACCCTCTGTCGCACCATCGTGGGTCTCGCGAAGGTGGTCGCCGGTGAGGTGAGCCGAGCGGAGCGCACTGGTTTCCAGTCGGAGACCTCGGGAGTCTGGGGCGACCTCACGGTCCTCGAGAACTTGCAGTTCGTGGCACGCGGATATGGTCTGGACTCGGGGCACTCACGGTCTCGTATCGGCGATCTCCTCGAGGTGACCGATCTCGCCACCGCAAGGGACCGTCTCGGGCGTCAGCTGTCCGGGGGCATGCGCCAGAAGCTCGGGGTGGCAATGGCCGTGCTCGCCGAGCCGGATCTGCTGGTGCTCGACGAGCCCACGACGGGTCTCGACCCGGTGAGCCGACTGGAGCTCTGGTCGTTCATCACTCTCTCGGCTCGGCAGGGCCGGGCGGTACTAGTCACCTCCACATATGTCGACGAGGCGGCCCGAGCCCACGAGGTGTTGGCTCTCGATGACGGGCGAGTGCTCGCCGCGGGCAGCGTCGCCGAGGTGGTGGCGTCCATGCCAGGGAAGATCTTCGAGGCGGATCGACCGCACGGGGCCGAGTCATGGCACCGCGGACATGCTTGGCGTGTGTGGTCCCGGGACGGCTCGCCGATCCCCGGAGCGACCCAGCTGACCCCGGATCTGGCCGATGTCGTCTCAGTCGCCGCCCTGACACAGGAGTTGGGAGTATGACTGCCATCGTCGCTCGAAGTCTCACCAGGAGGTTCGGGGACACCCTCGCCGTCGACGATCTCTCCTTCTCGGTTGCGCCCGGCGAGATCGTCGGTTTGCTCGGGGCCAACGGCGCCGGCAAGACGACGACCATGCGGATGACCCTGGGCCTGCTCACCCCGTCTGGCGGAGAGGTGGAGATCGCGGGTCGCCCGGCTCGCTTGGCCGATCGACGCATCATGGGATATGTCCCGCAGGGGCTGGGGCTCTATCGCGACCTGACAGTCTGGGAGAACCTCCGGTTCACATCGGCGGCCTTCGGGGTCGCCCCGCCCTCCCTCGAAGCCGAGGGTCTCGCCGAGGTGGCCCATCGGCGAGTGGGCGACTTATCCCTCGGTTTGCGACGCCGGGTGGCGTTCGCCGCCGCGCGATGTCACTCACCCACGATCTTGATCCTCGACGAGCCGACCTCCGGTGTCGGCCCTCTGGGACGCTCTCGTCTCTGGGAGACGATCCATGAGACCGCCGAGCGAGGAGCGGCGATCCTGGTGTCCACCCATCACATGGAGGAGGCCGAGGAGTGTGATGGCGTCGTGCTGATGGCCGGTGGGAGACAGGTGGCCTCGGGGACGGTGACAGAGGTCGTCGGGGGCTTACGGTCGGTAGCGATCACCGGTCGCGTCGAGGCAGGATCACTGGAGACCATGGGGAGGCTCGGGGGGACGGTGTTGTTGGACGGGTCGGGCTGGCGGGTGGTCGGCCTCGATCCCGAGCTGGTGCGGGGACTGGTCGGAGGGCGGGCGGAGGTCGACGACGTTCCGGCCACGTTCGAAGAGGCCTTCGTGGCTCTGTCGCGGTGAGCTCAGGGGCGGCAGGGAGAAGGGCCGGCTCACCCGACACCCGGTCGGAGATCCTCGAGGCGGCGCGGGACGTCTTTGCCCAAAACGGGTACGACCGAGCGACCATCAGGGCCATTGCCCGCACCGCCGAGGTCGATCCGTCGTTGATCCATCATTACTTCGGTACCAAAGACCAGCTCTTCGCGGCGTCGATCGACATCCCCATACCACCGGTCGAAGCCCTGCGCTCCGCCTTCTCCGAAGGTGATGGCCAGATCGGGCGTCGTCTCGCCGAGACCTTCTTCGCGGTGTGGGAGCAGGAAGAGGCGCGCGCTTCGCTTCTCGGGATCCTCCGCTCGGCGATGGGGGGTGAGGACCAGGCCGTCGCGGCGTTTCGCCAGTTCCTTTCCAGCGCGTTGCTCGAGAACATCGCTCCGATGATCCCCGGCGAGGACGGGCGGCTCCGCGCCCTGCTCATGGCATCCCAATTGGTCGGAGTGGCCCTCACCCGGTACGTCATGACCTTGGAGCCGATCGCCTCCGCCCCGGTCGGCGAGATCATCGACCTGGTGGCGCCCCGGATCCAGTCCTATGTCGACGAGGCGCTCGGATAGGCTCGCGGGCGTGGAGCGTACCGGCAAGAGCGTGGAGGATCATCTCGCCTCCTTGAAGGGGGACCGGGGAGATGAAATCCGGCGACTCGACGCAGCCATAACCGAGCACATGCCCGGCCATGCCCGGCACCTCTATGAGGGAAAGATGTGGGGTGGCACCGATCAAACGATCATCGGCTACGGGATCATGGACCATCGAAATCGTTCCGGGGAGGACGTCGAGTGGTTCGTCGTGGGGCTTGCCGCCCAGAAGCGCTACATCAGCATGTACGTCAACGTCGTCGTGGACGGCGCCTATCTGCTCCGTGAGTACGACGGGAGACTGGGCAAGGTCAAGTTGGGCAGTGCCAGCCTCGGCTTCGACGACCTCGCAGATGTGGACTTCGAAAACCTGATGGATCTGGTGGCGCGCGCTGGGGAGTCGGTCTAGCCGGCGTGGATGTCGATCAGCGCCAGCACCTCGGGCATGTCGACCTCGGGGTAGGGGTCGGGGGTCATCAATCCCAGGATGCGCGCCTGTGATCGGGCCGAGACGATGACACCCTCCGACCAGCGGGCGAGAAGACTTGCCTCCGGCACCCGGCAACAGGTCGGGTCGGGGCATGTCGAGGTCTCCCGGTTCTGACTGTCCCGACCCCGGAACCATCGGGCGTCGTCGAATCGGACCCCCAATGTGATGGCGTTCGCCGGCTCTCGTCCCGCTTCCACGTGGGTAGTGCAGAAGAAGGTTCCCGCCGGAGTGTCGGTGTATTGGTGATGAGTCGCGAAGCGGTCGTGGGAGTCGAAGGTGACCCGTCCGCCCCATTTGCGGCAGAGCCTCTGCGTCTCGATACCGCCATGCTCATCCCGAGGAACCGGTACGCCGTCGTTGGCATAACCCTTGACCACGACGCCCATCTCGTCGCTCACCAGCAGATGGCAGTCGATGCCGAGATGGCGTGCAATCAGGTTTGACGTCCGCCAGGCGGCCATCTCGTAGGAAACATAGAACAGCTCCTTGACGTCTTCGACATCGATGTCGTGGTTCTCCTTGGCCACCAGCAGCCGGGCCACGACGGAGTCCTCCGGGGCGAGGACCGCAGCCGCGAAGTACGCGGTCTCCATGCGTTGACGCAGGAAGGTGTCGAGGTCGGGCTCACGCTCGTGTTCCAGGACGAATCCGGCCAGTGTCTGCAGGACGGCTTTGCGAGCCTGTCTCGTCCGCAACTCGTTGCGCTGGGCGATGTAGATCCGGCGGCTCTTGGTGTCGATGACCGAGCGCGCGAAGGAGGGCATGTCGTCGATGGGCCTGAGCTCGAAGCCGATGCTGGCGGTGAGGTCCATCAGGTTGCGAGACGAGAAGGGCCCCTCACCCGAGTAACCGGAGGAGTCGAGCGCATCGCGGGCGGCGACCTCCACCTCCTTCAGATATCCGTCGGTTTCCATCAGATGGGTGTGAACCGCCCCGTTGGCTCTACGGACGTCCTCGGAGCCTGCCGACTCGAGGCTCGACTTCTCCTTGATGATCTCGTGGAGGGCGACGATGTGGGCGAGAGTCTGAGTATCGACTTTCGCCGAGGGCTTGATCGTCGGGATGCCCAACGCCTCGAACAACGAGCTCTCCTGGGCGCGGATCAGGGCGATCTCGAGCGAGTCACGACGGCTTGGGGGAGTGGCCTCCAAGAGCTCGGCGATCTCCACGTCGAGGGCACCGGCGATCTCCATGACCAGGCTGAGCCTGGGCTCCTTCTTCCCGTTCTCCAGCAGGGAGAGGTAGGGAGCCGGCTTGTCGACGAGCTCACCCAGCTGATCCAGCGTCAGCCCGGCCTCGTTGCGGTAGTGCCGGACTCGACGACCGAGGATCAGCGCATCGAGTTGCTGAGGTTCGGTTATTTCTACTCCCAATCTAAAGATGTCAGAATCTTACGCCAGACTGCAGGTTCATTTCAATAGAATCACCAAGATAATAGATTCTTATGAATCAATTTCGTCAGAGCGAGGTCGAGCGCAGGATCCTCACCGAGGAGGCCGTGGCCTTCCTGATCGATCTGGAGAACGAGTTCGGCTGGCGGCGGGGTCAGCTCCTCGCCAGACGCCAGGAGCGTCAGAGGCTCCTCGACGATGGCCAGCTGCCCGACTTCCTCGAAGCCACTGCCTATGTCCGGGAGGGTGAATGGTCGATCCCACCGGTCCATCGCGATCTCAGCGACCGCCGCGTCGAGATCACCGGGCCGGTCGACCGGAAGATGATGATCAACGCCCTCAATTCCGGCGCCAACGTGTTCATGGCGGACTTCGAGGATGCCACCTCCCCAACCTGGGACAACCTCCTCGAAGGCCATGTCAACCTGGTCGAGGCCTACCAAGGCACGCTGGAGCTGGAGACCGAGGCGAAGCGTTACACCCTGGACCGGGAGACGGCGACCCTCGTGGTCCGCCCGCGTGGCTGGCATCTCGACGAGAAGCACTTTCTCGTCGATGGGCGCCCCATGTCGGCATCGCTGTTCGATTTCGGCCTCTACCTGTCACACGGTGGTCGCGCCGCCCTGGCCAACGGGACCGGGCCCTTTCTCTATCTCCCCAAGTTGGAGTCCCACCTCGAGGCCCGACTGTGGAACGACGTCTTCATCTGGGCTCAGGACCGTCTCGGCATCCCGCGGGGGACGATCAAGGCCACGGTCCTCATCGAGAACATCCTCGCCGCGTTCGAGATGGACGAGATCCTCTACGAGCTCCGGGAGCACGCCGCCGGTCTCAACGCGGGGCGCTGGGACTACATCTTCAGTGTCATCAAGAAGTTCCGCAACGACCCCGCCTTCATCCTCCCCGATCGGAGGCAGGTGACGATGACGGTCCCCTTCATGCATGCCTACACCGAGTTGATGGTGAAGACCTGTCATCATCGTGGCGCCCATGCCATAGGGGGCATGGCGGCCTTCATCCCCAACCGCCGTGACCCCGAGGTGACCGAGAAGGCGATCTCCGCGGTGACTGCCGACAAGAAGCGTGAGGCCGAAGCGGGTTGTGATGGGACCTGGGTGGCCCACCCCGACCTGGTCCCGGTGGCTCGAGCCCAGTTCGACCTGGTGCTCGGTGATCGGCCCAACCAGGTGTCACGACGGCGCGACGACGTCGAGGTCTCTGCCGCGGATCTGTTGAACCTCGACTTCGAGGGTGACGTGACCATGGAGGGTGTTCGCACCAACGTCTCGGTCGGCATCCAGTACCTCGCCGCCTGGCTCTCCGGCACGGGTGCCGCCGCCCTCGACAACCTGATGGAGGACGTGGCCACCGCCGAGATCTCGCGATCCCAGATCTGGCAGTGGGTTCATCACGGGATTGTCACCTCCGACGGCACGCCGGTGACCGAGTCCTTGGTGCGCTCCATCGCCGGCGAGGTCGTCGCCGAGCTCGACGGGGAAGATCACCACGAGCTGCACGACGCCCGCAAGATATTCGAGGAGGTGGCGCTGTCCGATGACTTCGTCGACTTCCTCACCCTGCCCGCCTACGAACTGATCAACTAGGAGAAGCAGTGACCCACCTCGCACAAGAAGCAGTCCGTCTCGCCGAGGAGTGGAGCAACGACCCCCGCTGGGACGGGATCATCCGCGACTACTCGGCCGAGGACGTGGTTCGTCTGCGCGGCAGCATCCGGGAGCAGCACACCCTGGCCTACCGGATGTCGGCCAAACTCTGGGACCTCCTCCACCACGAGGACTACATCAACGCCCTCGGGGCGCTGAGTGGAGGCCAGGCCGTCCAGATGGTAAAAGCCGGCCTCAAGTCGATCTATCTGTCCGGATGGCAGGTGGCCGGTGACGGCAACCTCTCCGGAGAGGTATACCCGGACCAGTCTCTCTACCCGGCCGACTCCGCACCGGCGATGGTCAGACGCATCAACAACGCGCTCCGACGTGCCGATCAGATCCACTGGGCCGAGGGGGACACGGAGACCGACTGGTTCGTCCCCATCGTCGCCGACGGGGAGGCCGGCTTCGGTGGGGCTCTCAATGTCTTCGAGCTCACCAGGAGCTTCATCCTGGCCGGCGCCGCCGGAGTCCACTTCGAGGACCAGCTCGCCGCCGAGAAGAAATGCGGTCACATGGGAGGAAAAGTCCTGGTCCCGACGAGCCAGCACATCCGCACCCTGCAGTCGGCACGGCTGGCGGCGGACGTGATGGGCGTCCCCACGATCGTGGTCGCCCGCACCGACGCGAACTCCGCCACTCTCATGACGTCTGACATCGATCCCCGCGATCGCCGGTTCGTGGTCGGAGAGCGGACCGCGGAGGGTTTCCACGAGGTGACCGGGGGGCTCGACTCCGCCATCGCCCGCGGGCTGGCCTATGCACCTCACTGCGACCTCATCTGGTGTGAGACCGCCAGGCCAGACCTCGACGAGGCCCGCCGTTTTGCGGAGGCGATCCACGCCGAATACCCCGAGAAGATGCTCGCCTACAACTGCTCGCCATCGTTCAACTGGAGCGCCCACCTCGACGAGGGCACCATCGCCCGGTTCCAAAAGGAGCTCGGTGCGATGGGTTATCGCTATCAGTTCATCACCCTTGCCGGGTTTCACGCCCTCAACGCCTCGATGTTCGAGCTGGCCAAGGGTTACGCCAAGGGCGGGATGGCGGCATATGTGGAGCTGCAGAACTCGGAGTTCGCCATGGAGGGCCAGGGGTACACCGCCACCAAGCACCAGCGTGAGGTGGGTGCGGGCTACTTCGACCTCATCAGCCAGGCCGTCTCCGGCGGCCAATCGTCGACGCTGGCGCTGAAAGGCTCCACCGAAGAGGAGCAGTTCTAGGGGAACCTCCGTTCGAGAACGGTCCCAGCGAGGGTTTTACCTGCGCCGGGACGGGGTACCATGCCTTTCCGGACATGCAGACGCACCCGCTCCGGAGGGACCACTCATGAAGATCGTCCACGTCGTGGGCACCGGCACCATTGGCGAGCCGCTGATAGGGCTGCTCGCCGACAACAAAGCGCACTTCGGCATCGACGAAGTGACCTTCCACAAGCGCACTCCACTCGTCACCGAGAAGGCCAAGGTCGAGGACCTGGTCCGTCGTGGCGCCGTCCTCTCGGTCGACGACAACCGCAAGGCCACCTTCGAGGAGCTTGGCCACGCCCCCAAGTACGACACCAACGAGGCCATAGAGCGGGCGACGGTGGTCATCGATTGCACGCCCGTGGGGAACCAGATGAAAGACGAGTTCTACAAGGACGCATCCGGGCCCATCGGATTCATGGCCCAGGGCTCCGAATACGGGTTCGGCAAGATGTACGCCCGGGGAATCAACGACGAGGCGTTGATCCGGCACGAGGACAAGTTCCTTCACATCGTCAGCTGTAACACGCACAACATCGCGGTGCTGATCAAGGCGCTGGCGATGGACTCGGACGGGACAAATCATCTCGAGAACGGCCGGTTTCTGTGCATGCGCCGTGCCAACGACATCTCCCAGGACACCGGGTTCATCGCCAGCCCGGTGGTCGGTGGTCACGATGACGACCGGTTCGGCACCCACCACGCCCGGGACGCTCACGATCTCTTCACGACCCTCGGCTACGACCTCAACATCCACTCGTCGGCCATCAAGCTCAACACTCAATACATGCACTCGCTCCACTTCTCGCTGAGCCTCGACCGTGAGATCGACCTCGATGAGATCCGGGATCGGCTCGCTGCCAACACCAGGGTGGCGACGACCCACAAGAGGTCGGCCAATCAAGTGTTCTCCTTCGGCCGCGACCACGGTTACTACGGTCGGATCATGAGCCAGGCGGTGGTCTCCCTCGAGACGCTGGCGGTGCGTGACGGGAACGAGGTCCTCGGCTTCTCATTCACCCCACAGGACGGCAACCCGCTGCTTTCCACGATCGCGGCAATGCTGTGGTATCTCGACCCGACAACCAGGGACGACCGGATGGACATCCTGCGCCGCTATCTCTTCGAGGAGATCTAGGCAGTCGTGGACCAGAGGGCGAAGATGTTCGCCGAGGAGGCGATACGAGCGCTGGGGCGGCTCGACGTTTCCGGCGCCCGCATGTCGATAGCCCAGGCATTCGACGTCGACCACAAGATCGGTGCACTGGCCGACGCCGTCAATCTCGCGTGCGCCGAGATCGAAGACGGCAACGAAGTGAGCACCGCGACCTGGAACACTCTCGCCGACGCGGTCGACACGGCCGACCTCGTGGCGGTGGTCGAATCGTCGCGGACGTAGTGGGCCCGCGAACCTCCGGTTGTTAGACCCGTATACGGGTCTAACAACCGGAGGTTCCGATCTACCGTACCTAACCTTGCGCCGGTGATCGTCGAAGTCATCGCGGTGGGGACCGAGCTTCTGCTCGGCCAGATCACCAACTCCAACGCCTCCCACATCGGCGCCGTCCTCGCCGACCACGGGCTCGACGCCCATTTCCAGCAGGTTGTCGGGGACAACCTGGAGAGGGTGGCGAGCGCAATCGGCACCGCCATGGCGCGCGCCGACGCGGTGATCATCACCGGCGGTATCGGCCCCACTCGTGACGACCTCACACGGGAAGCCGTGTGTGAGGCGACGGGGCGAGAGATGGTGCTGAGCGAGGAGTACGCCGAACATCTCCGGGCCTGGTGGGACGTACGGGGCCGGGTCATGCCCGAGTCCAATCTCCGCCAGGCCGAGCACCCGCAGGGGGCCGAGCTCCTCATGAACCCAAAGGGCACGGCGCCCGGGCTCGCCATCGACCACGACGGCACGCTCGTCTTCTGTGTCCCCGGTGTCCCCCAAGAGATGGAGCACCTCCTCGCCGTCGAGGTGATGCCCCGAATCGTGGTCCGAGCCGGAGGTCCCTCGGTGGTGGCGAGCCGCATCCTTCGCACCTGGGGCCAGAGCGAGTCGATGGTGGGAGAGCTCCTGGACGATCTCTACCTGGGCTCGACGAACCCGTCAGTCGCCTTCCTCGCCTCGGCCGGGGAGATCAAAGTCCGGATCACCGCCAAGGCGGACACTGAGGAGTCGGCCCTCGAGCTCATCGCCCCGATCGAGGACGAGGTCAGAGAGCGTCTCGCTCCGTGGTACTTCGGGGCCGATGATGACACCGTGCACAGTGTCATCCTGAGATCTCTCGATGAGAGGGGCTGGACGATCGGCACGGCCGAGTCGATGACCGGCGGACTGGTGGCCGCCTCCCTGACCTCGGTTCCGGGCGCTTCCAAGCATGTCAAAGGCGGGTTGATCGCCTATGACAGCGAGCTGAAGAAGCGTCTCCTCGGAGTGGAGGACATCTCGACGGTCGTCGACGTCGACACGGCACGGGCCATGGCCGACGGAGGGAGAAGGCTCCTTCACGCCGATGTCGTGGTCGCCGTGACCGGCTCGGCCGGGCCCGAGCCACTGGAGAAGGCCCCCGGGACGGTCGTGATCGCGGTGGCGACGCCGGAAGACACCAGGGGGCGCGAATTGCGGATGCCGGGTGACCGGGAGCGGGTGCGGGCCTATGGAACCACGAGCGCTCTACATCTGGCACGACTCGCCATCACCGGGCGATGGTGGACGACCTAGTCGGCCGGCTCTTCCTGGCCGCCCCTCTGCCAGCCGACATCAGATTCGTTCTCTCGGAGCGGATCGCCGAGATGCCGATCCCGGGCCGGATCGCCCCACCGGAGAACTGGCACATCACCCTTCGCTTTCTGGACACTGTCGACCGGGTGACCTACGAGCGATTCCTCAACGCACTCGATCCCATCTCCGAGACCGCCTTTCCCGTCGCCTTCGACGGGTTCGGCGCATTTCCCAACCCGAGGAAGGCAACGGTCTTCTGGGCGGCGATCGGGAGAGGGGAGAGCCAACTGGCGATGCTCAACGAGGAGGCCGAGGAGGCGGCACTCGCCGCGGGGTTGTCCCCCGAGGAGCGACCTTTCCATTCCCATCTAACCCTGTCGCGAATCAGGCCGCCGGTCGACGTCAGGGACCTGCTCGACGAGGAGCTCGTGTTCTCATGGCGATGTGAGAGGCTGATCGTCTACCGCAGTCATCTCGGGAGAGGTGGCGCCCATTACGAGCCCATTGACTCCATCGACCTCATCGGGTAGATCAACAATCACAGGTGCGAACACCTGTTCGGTCTAGGCTGTGGGCTTCCAAGAGATCCCAACGAAGAAGGTCCCGAAGAGGATTCTGTCACAGGCCACCGATACGGTTTCGAAGATGAGTCAGGAAGGAAGCAACGTGGAACGCGAAAAAGCACTGGACATGGCGGTCAGCCAGATCGAGAGGCAGTTCGGCAAGGGCGCCATCATGAAGATGGGTGAGGCCGCCATCCGAAAGGTCGACGTCATTCCCACCGGCGCTTTGGCGTTGGACCTCGCCTTGGGCATTGGTGGCGTGCCCCGGGGTCGCATCGTCGAGGTCTATGGCCCGGAGAGCTCGGGCAAGACATCCCTCGCCCTCCATATCGTGGCCGAGGCCCAGCGCAACGGGGGCATCGCCGCCTTCATCGACGCCGAGCACGCTCTCGACCCGGGCTATGCCAAGGCCATCGGCGTCGATGTCGACGAGCTGCTCATCTCCCAGCCCGACACCGGGGAGCAGGCTCTCGAGATCGCCGACATGCTCATCCGCTCCGGTGCCCTCGATGTCCTGGTCATCGACTCGGTGGCGGCGCTGGTGCCCCGTGCCGAGATCGAAGGTGAGATGGGGGATGCCCACGTCGGTCTCCAGGCCCGACTGATGAGCCAGGCCCTTCGCAAACTCGCCGGCACCCTGAACAAGTCGCGGACCACCGCCGTCTTCATCAACCAGCTCCGGGAGAAGATAGGGGTGATGTTCGGGTCACCCGAGACCACTCCCGGTGGCCGTGCTCTCAAGTTCTACTCATCGGTGCGTCTCGACATCCGTCGCATCGAGTCGATCAAGGACGGCACCGACAACGTAGGCAACCGGGTGCGGGTCAAGGTCGCCAAGAACAAGATGGCCCCGCCTTTCCGACAGGCCGAGTTCGACATCATGTTCGGCCAGGGCATCTCGCGGGAAGGCTCATTGCTCGATATTGCCGTCGATGAGGGTGTCGTCAAGAAGAGTGGGGCCTGGTACACCTTCGATGACGACCAACTGGGACAGGGGCGGGAGAACGCCAAGAAGTTCCTCCGGGAGAATCCCGAGCTCGCCATGCAGCTCCAGGCGAAGGTCTACGAGGCTGTCGGTATGGTCGACGTCGACGACACGGACGACACCGACGACACCGACGAGACCGGCGAGAAGGACGAGAAGGACGAGACCGAGTTTGCCCAATCAGCAGGGACGAACGACATCGAGCAGGCCGAGGAGACCGCCGCCGAGGATTGATTCCGGCATCGAATGTGCACAAAACCACTGTCCGGGGGTCACACCTCCGCACTCATCTTTCAGAAACTGGTCGGAAGTGCCCAAAAGGGAAGTACTATCGGTCACCGACACACGAAAACAACTTGAAATCAACCGGAGCCAAAGAGACATGACAGGAGGAGCGCCGCAACACAGGGTCAGTTGATCCCTAGCTTGTGATTCCCGCTTCGTTTCGTGTGCCGGGCCCCTCGGGGTTCCGGCATATCTTGTCTTAGAGGTCCTCGGGGAAGGGACCACAATGAGTACTGCTCAGGCGATAGGACTTTTCTCAGTTCTGGGGGTCGCCATCGGTCTTGGTTTCGGATATCTGATCGCCCGTCTCGCCATCGCCCGGCGTCGGGAGCGTGACACCACCAATGCCGAGGATCTGGTCACTTCGGCCCGCTTGGACGCCCAGAAGATCCTGGCCAATGCCGAGGATGAGGGGCGAGCCAAAGCCGACGCCTACCGGGAGAAAGAGGAACAGGCGCTGGCGCATCGCAAGCTCGAGTTGGGAAATCTCGAGTCACGTCTGACCCAGCGCGAGGAAACGCTGGAACAGCGCGCCTCCAATCTTGCCCAACGGGAGAAGCTCCTCATAGACCGTGAGGACGAGGTCACCACCCTCCGTGGCGAACTCGGGCTGCTGAAAGAGGAAGCCCGCCACCACTTGGAGCAGATGGCCGGGCTGGACATCGCCGCAGCCAAGTCCGAGCTGCTCGAGGAGGTGGAGGACGAGGCGCGACGTGAGGCGATGATCCTGGTTCGGGACATGGAGATGAAAGCCCGCGAGGAGGCCGATCGCCGTGCCCGGCGCATCCTGGCCACGGCCATTCAGAGACTGGCCGGTGAGGTCGTCACCGAGACGACGGTCTCGGTGATCCAACTGCCATCCGATGAGATGAAGGGCCGGATCATTGGCCGTGAGGGCCGCAACATCCGTCATCTCGAGTCGGTGACCGGGACGAGCCTCATTGTCGACGACACGCCGGAGGCGGTGTCGGTCAGCTCTTTCGACCCGGTCCGGCGCGAAGTCGCCCGGATCACGTTGGAGCGTCTCGTCGCCGACGGGCGGATTCACCCGGCTTCCATCGAGGAGGCGTACGAAAAGGCCAAGGACGAGGTCGAGCAGTCGATTCGTGACGCCGGGGAGTGGGCGTTGGTCGAGGTTGGGGTCTCCCGAATGCATCCCGAGCTGATCACACTCATGGGGCGGCTCAAGTATCGGACGTCATACGGGCAGAATGTGCTCAACCATCTCGTCGAGACCGCCAATATCGCTTCGATGCTGGCGTCGGAGCTCGGGGTGGACCCGGCGCCGGTGAAACGGGCTGCCCTGCTCCACGACATCGGCAAAGCGGTGACGCACGAGGTCGAGGGCTCGCACGCCCTGATCGGTGCCGAGATCACCAGACGCTTCGACGAAGACCCGGCCGTCGTGCACGGGATCGAGGCACACCACAACGAGGTGGAGCCGCGAACGGTCCTCGCCGTCCTCGTCCAGGCGGCTGACGCGGTCTCTGCGGCTCGGCCCGGGGCCCGTCGGGAAACTCTCGAGGGTTACGTCAAGCGTCTGGAGAGGTTGGAGAGTATTGCCCTCGAATTCAGCGGGGTCGAGCAGGTCTTCGCCCTCCAGGCCGGGCGCGAAGTACGCGTGGTGGTCGACCCCGGAGACGTCTCCGATCTCCAGGCCCGGGAGCTCTCTCGCCGGATCGCCCGTAAACTGGAGGAGGATCTCCAGTATCCGGGACAGATTCAGGTCACCGTGATCCGGGAGTTCCGCGCCACCGACTACGCCCGCTAGCGAAAAGACATGCCCGAGACCGTCTTACTTGCCACGCCCAGGACCCGCGAACTGTCCAACCGCCCGGCCACCAGGGTCGGGAAGAGCTACTTCATCCGCACCTTCGGGTGCCAGATGAACGAGCACGATTCCGAGCGGATCGCGGGTTTGTTCGAGCTCGACGGCATGACCTCGACCGACCGTTACTCAAACGCCGATGTCGTCTACGTCAACACCTGCACGATCAGGGAGAACGCAGACAATCGCATGTACGGGAACCTGGGTCAGCTCAAGGCGATCAAGGACCTCAACCCAGACATGCTCCTCGTGGTTGGCGGCTGCGCCGCGCAGAAAGACCGCGAGCTCGTTCGCCAGAAGGCCCCCTGGGTGGATGTGGTCATGGGCACCCACAACCTCGATCGGGTGCTCGACCTCATGGACCATGCTGAGCAATGGGGCCCGATCACCGAGGTGGTGGATGAGCTTCAGGCCATGCCCTCCTCGTTGCCGACCCGCCGCGAGCTGGAGCACTCCGCGTGGGTGACGATCCAGGTCGGCTGTAACAACACGTGCACCTTCTGCATCGTTCCCGCGGTTCGTGGTGTCGAGGTCTCTCGCCGACCCGGGGACATCGTAAAGGAGGTGGAGCGTCTGGCCGCCGATGGGGTGGTCGAGGTCACACTCCTCGGCCAGAACGTCGACACCTACGGCCGCGATCTGGCGATCGACGGGCGAAGACGTCCCATCTTCGCCGACCTCCTGCGCCGGGTGGGTTCAGTCGGGGGGATCCGTCGAGTGCGATTCACCAGCCCCCATCCCAACGACTTCCGCGAGGACGTGGCCCGGGCGATGGCGGAGACCGACGCCGTTTGTGAGCAGCTCCATTTTCCGCTCCAATCGGGCTCCGATCGCGTTCTTGCCGCGATGCATCGCGGCTACCACCGGCGCAAGTACATGGAACGGCTGGCGATGGCGAGAGACATCATCCCGGGCCTCGCCGTCTCCACGGACATCATCGTCGGGTTTCCCGGAGAGACCGATGAGGACTTCGGGCTGACGATGGAGGTGGTCGAGGAAGCCCGATTCGATCAGGCCTTCATGTTCATCTTCTCTCCGCGGCCGGGTACGGCTGCAGCGAACATGACCCAGGACTTCGTGGCCGACGAGATCATCCAGGAGCGCTTCAACCGACTGGTCGCGACTCAGAACCGGATATCTGCCGAGCGCAACCGCGCGCTGGTGGGTGCCACCGTGGAAGTGCTTTCCGAGGGGCCGTCGCGGAAAGACGAAGACGTGGCCACGACGCGCACTCGAACCGGGAAGGTCGTGCACGTTTCCGGTGCCCACCAACCAGGCAGCTTTCTCGACGTCACCATCAGCGCGTCGGCGATGCACCACCTGGTGGGGACTCCGGCCTGAGCCAAGTCCTGGCCATCCTCGGGCCCACCGCCTCGGGCAAGACGGACCTGGCCATCGCAATCGCAACGAGGGTGGGGGCAGAGATCGTCTCGGTCGATTCGATGCAGGTCTATCGGGGCATGAATGTCGGCACGGCCAAGCCCACGGTCATCGAGCGTCGCGGCGTGCCCCATCATCTGATCGACGTCGTTGACCCTGACGAGGAGTTCTCGGTGGCCGAATTCCGCAGATTGGGTCGGCAGATCATGGCCGAGGCGACCCAACCAGTGATCATCGTCGGGGGCTCGGGGCTGCACTTCCGGGCGCTGGTTGACCCGATGAGTTTCGCCCCGACCGACGTGGAACTCCGGATGGAGCTGGAAACGGTGAAGCATGAAGACCTGGTCGCCCGGCTTGGCGACGCCGATGCTGAGGCGGCGTTGCATGTCGATCTCGCCAATCGGCGGAGGGTGATCCGGGCCGTGGAGATCATGGAGTTGACAGGCGAGACGCCGTCCTCTCGTGCCGCTTCGGCGGAGGCCGAGGATCTGCGCAACTATGTGCCAGAGATCGCCTTCAGGGCGGTCGGTGTCGACCCGGGTGGTCTCTCCGACCCTCGGATCGAGCGACGACTCGACACGATGCGAGCCGGAGGCCTGGTGGAGGAGGTGTCTTCGCTGCACGGGCGCATGGGGCGGGCCGCACGTTCTGCCGTGGGTTACCGAGAGATCATCGAGCACCTGGACGGTGGGTGCTCCGTGGGCGAGGCTTTCGACGCCATCGGCCGTAACACCCGAAAGCTCGCCAAGAGACAGCGCACCTGGTTTCAACGTGACCCGCGAATCCGTTGGATACCCTGGATCGAGGACGAAGACAAGCGTGTTGAGAGGGTGTTGGAGTCTTTGCAGTGAGAGCATTCCAGTTCACCAAGATGCAAGGCCTGGGCAACGATTTCGTGTTGCTCGAGGGCCCTATGCAGCTCTCCTCCTCAGAGGTGGTCGAGCTGTGCGACCGCAGGTTCGGCATTGGCGCCGATGGCGTGTTGGTCGTCAGCAACGGCGATCCGATTCGTATGGATTACTGGAACGCCGACGGCAGCCGGGCGGAGATGTGCGGGAACGGGCTTCGGTGCGTGGCTCGCTACGCCTACGACAAGGGCTGGGCCATCGACCGCAACTTCTCGGTGCAGACACCCGTCGGGGCGAAAGGGGTTCGGGTCCTGGAGGATCGGATCGAGGTAGAGATGGGACGGCCGCGGATGGACGGGCAGATGACCATCGCCGGATCCGTTTACGAGATGGTCGACCTGGGCAACCCACATGCGGTCACCTTCGTCGATGATCCGGAGGCAGTCGATGTCATCGGCATCGGTTCGGCGCTGCAATCCGAGTTTCCCAAGGGAGTGAACGTTGAGTTCGTCCGGGTGGTCGACGGTCGCCTCGAAATGAGAGTGTTCGAGAGGGGGGTGGGCGAGACCTTGGCCTGTGGCACCGGAATCACCGCCGCCACGGCCGCGGCTCTCCAGCACTTCGAGCTATCCAACCCGATCCCGGTCTCCGTTCGGGGCGGTCGTGCTCTTGTCGACATGCGCGATGGAGCGGCCTGGCTGAGCGGCCCTGCCGATTACTCGTTCAGGGGTAACGTCGGAGAACGCTGACGACCTTGCCGATCAGCTCGACACCCTCGGAGAAGACCATCGGCTCATAAGCCGGGTTCGCCGAGTGCAGATAGACCTTTCCGTCCCGACGCTGGAGACGCTTGATTGTCGCCTCCTCACCATCGACCAGAGCGGCGACGATCTCGCCATCGCGGGCGTCGGGCTGCTTGTGGATGGCGACGAGGTCGCCCTCGTGTATCCCGGCCTCGATCATCGAGTCACCTTTGACTTCGAGTAGGAAGACCGGTCCCTCGCCGACGAGTTCGGTGGGCAGGGTCATGACGTCGTCGACGTGTTCGGCGGCGAGAATCGGGGTGCCTGCGGCGATACGGCCGAGCACGGGTATGTCCCTCGTGTGAGGGTTGTCGACCCGGGGGGCGGAAGGACGAGACTCCGCAGTGATCATGATGGCGCGTGGCTTGGCCGGGTCCCTCTTGATGATCCCCGCTGCCACCAGCGAGTTGAGCTGGGCGTGGACCGAAGACGGGGAGCTGAGACCCACGGCGTCACCGATCTCACGGACGGACGGCGGATAGCCGCGGCCCTCCACGGTCTCCCTGATGTAGTCGAGAACCTGTTGCTGTCTCTGGGTCAGCATGTGACTCCTCCTCGAACGGATGTTCGCCAGCCTAGCCACCTGGAGCGACCCGACCAAACATTTGTTCGATAGAAACTCGAACCAGCGCTTCCCCAACCGCGCGCCGAAGTCATCCGTCCATTGCTCGTCGAGGCGGGTTCCTTTTTTCGGTGCCCACTGGCAGGGGGAGCCCAGCATTGCATCCGCGGCCTTGACATCGAACAGTTGTTCGGTACAGTGTCGAACGCACGTTCGGTACCACGGGCGTCGTCCAGCAAGGCAACGAGCCCACAAGCGGGCCCCGATCAGGAGGGAGACATGCAGATCACACGTTCACAGCTTTCCGTTCAGCTGTCCGTGCTCCTTGCCACGATCTGCGCAGTCTTTCTCCTGATCGGAGGGGCCGCAGACGCCGAGGAGCCGCCGCCACCAGCCATCGAATACGTCGTGGCCCAAGGTGACACACTCTGGGACATCGCTTCCCGGCATATGGAGGTCGGTGCCGACGTCCGACCATTGATCACGGAGATCAAGGAGCGCAGTGGAATCGAATCCAGCGCGATCCAGCCGGGCCAGGTTCTCCAGATCCCACGACCCTGAGGATCGTGGTTCCGTTTACCCTGGGGCGATGCTCTGCCCCACCTGTGGCGCGACCGGGAACAGGGTCATCGACAGTAGACCCGCCGAAAACGGGACTTCGATACGTCGGCGTCGTGAGTGCGCCGGGTGCCGGCAGCGATTCACCACTTATGAGCGACTCGATCCCCAACTCACCGTCTTGAAGCGCTCGGGACGTCTCGAGCCGTTCTCTCCGGCCAAGCTGGCGTCCGGCATTTCGGCGGCCCTCGCCGATCGCCCGGTGTCGGGTTCGGACGTGGAGAGCGTCGTCGACCAGATCGAAGAGGTGGTGAG
>Ga0268386_10000006_pt1 | contig 103790 bp, 90 predicted proteins | sample RVTome_15_FD_200260 | JGI IMG/M metagenome (GOLD analysis project Ga0268386, IMG submission 200260) | Soil microbial communities from uranium-contaminated site in the Upper Colorado River Basin, Wyoming, United States - RVT150D86... ... | reverse complement strand
GAGTTGCCTGCCTGTGCATGCCCAAGACTGACAGTTTCCGGGAAAGCCGGATGCGGGAAACCCGCACGTCCGGTTTGATGAGGGGAGCGGCGGTCGCCGCTCCTACTCTCCCGTTCCCCTCGGCTGAGCATGCGATTCGCAAAGTGCGTCGCGCACCCTCATCCACAGATAACCGTTCGCAGTGTTTGATCCGAGCCCGGTTGATCTTCGCGGCGAGCGGCGCCGGTGACCACACGATTGCCGCGCGTCCTTGGGGGTTCCGGCGCGGCTCGCTATACTCAGTCGAGTCGTTTGATTCTGAAGCCGAATTCAGATGAGTCACGTTTCGTCCCCGGAGGCGATTGTCGGGTATCGTCCATTTGTGCTTTTCCATCCGTCCCACTTGCCGGGACACAACTCGGAAAACGTGATGCAACGCAGATTTCCACTTCTGATCGCGGTGCTTGCCGTATCGCTCGCCGGTTCCAACGGCCGCGCCGCCGATGACTGGCCGCAGTTTCGCGGACCGAACTGTACCGGCATTTCCACGTCGACGAAGCCGCTGCCGGTGACGTTCTCCGACAAGAACAACGTCGCCTGGTCGAAGTCGATCGGCGACGGCATCGGTTGCCCGGTGATTGCCGGGGGGCGCGTGTTTGCCAGCGGGATGACCGGGGAACGGCAGGTCGCGCTGTTCGCCTTTGACCTGCAAACCGGCCGGCAACTCTGGAAACGGACGTGGGACACGCCGGAGCTGGCGGAGATTCACAAAACGAACAGCCACGCCAGCACGACCCCGGCGGCCGACGGGAAACGCGTCTACTTCTACTTCAAAACGCTGGGGATGGTCGCACTCGACGCGGCAACCGGCAGGCCCCTCTGGCACAAGACGCTGCCGACGCCGTTCTTTGTCTTCAAGTGGGGCGCCGGCATGTCGCCGGTGCTCTCCAGGAACCTGGTGCTGTTCTGCCAGGACGACGATCTGTCCCCGGCGTTCTATGCATTCGACAAGGCGACCGGCAGGATCGTCTGGAAGGAAACCCGCGACGACCAGGCCGTGAATTACTCGCACCCCGTCGTCGCGAGAACGAAGCGCGGCGAAGAAATCGTCGTCGCGGGAACGGGCAAACTCATCGGCTACGATCCGAAAACGGGCAAACGGCTGTGGTTCGCGAAAACGCTGCTGCGGAACATCAAGACCACGCCGGTCGTCAATGGCGACACGATCTACATTTCCCTGCAGAGCGGCGGCATCGCCAACCAGTGGCTGGCCTCGGTCGACCGCGCCAAGACCGGCAACGCTGACGGCAGAATCACGAAAGCCGAAATGCAGGCCTTCGTCGGCAAGACGAAAATCCCCGAAGCGTTCTACAAACGCACGTTCGATCGCGGGGACCTCAACCAGGACGGCTTCCTGGAAGGGGAAGAACTCGACCGGGCGTTTCTTCCGCGCGGCAATTTCGCCGGCGCGCGCTTCGACGCGAAAAGCCCCGCCGACGAGTACATCCTGGCCGTCAAAGCCGGCGGCCGGGGCGACGTGACGAAAACGCATCTGCTCTGGAAGCACCGCACGAAACAGACCGACCACATCGTCTCTCCCTTCGTCCGCGACGGCCGCATGCTGCTGGTCAAAGGGGGCGGAATCACCACGCTGTTCGAAACCGCCCACGGCAAACCGCTCCGCGGCCCGAAACGCCTTCCCAACACCTGCAACTATTTCGCCTCGCCGATCTACGGCGACGGGAAGATCTACGTCGCCGGGGACAACGGTTTCATCGTCGTGCTCAAGAACTCGCGGGACTACGAAGTGCTTGCCCGCAACGATATGGGAGAGCCGATCATCGGCACACCGGCAATCGCGGCCGGCCGGCTTGTCGTTCGCACCAGGACGAAGCTGATCTGCATCGCTTCCCCGAAGAAGACGGCCCGGCGGTAGAGCCACCCGTGTTGACTCGCGACACGTGGACAGCCCCTGGGCGGAGTTGCCGGTCGCCTCAGCGGGTGTGACGTTCGCCGATGCAACCGACGCCGATGACGATCACTCAGAGGTCGTGAATCAATCGGAAATCATCGTGGCGGACGCTGCCAGCGGACGCTGATTTGCGGATGTTGGCAGCATCCGCCACGACTTCGTCACAACCTCTCACCGCTCAGAACAGACCGTGGATCGGTTCGCCGTGGTAGAGATGGTGCGGGCGGTCGACGTCGTCCTTCCAGACGGCGGTTTTCGGAATTCCCAGCGCGTGGTAAATCGTAGCGGCCATGTTTTCGGGCGTTTGCGGCGATTCGGCGGGGTACGCTGCGATCCCGTCGGACGAACCGACGACCGTTCCCCCGCGAATGCCGCCCCCGGCGAAGAACACGCTCTGCACCGCCCCCCAGTGGTCGCGGCCGGCGCCGTCGTAGTATTTGCCGAGCGTCGAGAGTTTCGGCGTGCGGCCGAATTCCCCGGCCATCACAATCAGCGTGCTCTCCAGCAGGCCCTGCGATTGCAGGTCGTCCAGCAGGGCGCACAACGCCCGGTCGGTCGGCGGGAAGAGCTTGTCTTTCAGCCGGGGGAAAATGTCCCCGTGCTGGTCCCAGGTTTCGTTGTTGCCGAGGTTCACTTGAATCAGCGGCACGCCGGCTTTCGCCAGCCGGAACGCCATCAGCAGCGACCAGCCGAAGCTGTTCGCGCCGTATCGCCGCTGCGTCTCTCCGTCGGCATGGATCACGTCGAAGGCATCCCGCACGCGGGGGTCGGCCAGCATCGAAATCGCCGACTGCCGTTCGCGATCGTACCGCCGAACGGTCGCTGCCTGTTCCATCTCCCGGCGTTGCCGGTCGACGGCCTTCAGCAGGTCGAGCCGGCGGCCCAGGCGGCGGCGGTTCATGCCGACGGCGAGTTTCAGATTCGGGGCCTGGTAGAAGCGGTCGTCTTTGTGGTCCGGCGGCGCTTTCGCATGATTCGGAAACGTGTATTCCGGATAGGCGCCCCGCCAGAAGGGATTTCCGTAGGGGGACGCCTCGATGAAAAACGGATCGCGCCGCGAACCCATCAGGCCGCCGTACGCGCCGGGAATGACCCCGCCGGACCAGTGGACGAGCCGCTCGGGCAGAACGATCGCCGGAGGCAGGTTGTTCTTCGGCGGGGCGACGGCATCACCGACCAGGGACGCAATCGAGGGCCAGTCGCCCGGTCGCGGCTGGCGGTCGCCGCGGAATCCGGGCGACTTCACCGACCGCCCGGTGAGCATGAAGAAGTGGCCCAGCGTGTGCCCGTTCGTGGGGTGCGTCAGCGAGCGGACCACCGACCAGTGCTTGCCGCGTTTGGCCAGCCCCGGGAGATGTTCGCTGATCTGCACGCCCGGGGACGCGGTCGACACCGGCCGGAATTCGCCGCGGATGCCAGCCGGGGCGTGCGGCTTCAGATCGAAACTTTCCTGATGCGACAGGCCGCCGGAGAGAAAGATGTAGATGCAGGATTTCGCCGCTCCTCCGCGGGAATTCGACGTTTCGTTCGCGGATGCCGCCCGCAGTTCGCGGAGATGATTCGTTCCCAGCCCCAGTAACCCGACCGCCCCCGCCTGGACGGCAGTGCGGCGGGAAATGAGCGGGTGGCTCCATTGTGATGAAAAGATTTCGGCCATCGAACCTTCCAATCGATTCGCCGTCCTGCGGTCCGCCGCGATCGCATCAATCCCTGCAATTACTAACCGATGAGGGCAGACATCGGCCGTCGTGACGTGATGGAACCGCCCGCCCGGTGTTCATCGCCGGCTGGTCCGGTGACGGCACAAGGGACGCTCTGGCCGGCGATTCGCAGCGGAGAGGGTGGGATTCGAACCCACGGTACGGTTGCCCGTACACCGGTTTTCGAGACCGGCACATTCGGCCACTCTGTCACCTCTCCGAAAACGTCGAAGGTCGGAAGGTCGCACGTCGAAAGGTCGGCGGATTCGATTTCCGGCGTTCGTGCTCCGGACCACGAGTTTAGCGGAAACCCGCGATTCCGCAAACCGGCGGTGGCGAATGACGAATGATGAAATCCGAATGACGAAAGATTGACGAAGTCCGAATGACGAAAAAGGGCGGTTCGTCGTTCGGGCTTCGTCATTCGTCATTGATTCTTCATTCGCCCTTCTTCAATTTGAACAGGGGCGTCATTCGACATTTTGACGACTGCCACCGCGTCGGTCTCGCCAATCCAGTCCTGTAGCGCCTTCACCCGCGGCGTGGGATCCTCGTTGAGGGCGGTGAGGGCTTTGACCACCGCCACGCAGCCGGGGAGCGTGGTGACGCAGGGCACGCCGTAGGCGACCGCGGCGGAGCGGATGCGGCCTTCGTCGGTGCGGGCGCCCTTGCCGCTGGGGGTGTTGAAGATGAACTGCACGTCGCCGTTGAGCATGTAGTCGAGCAGGTTGGGGCGGCCTTCCTGCAGCTTGCGGATGGCCTCGACCTCGATGCCGGCTTCGTGCAGCACGCGGGCCGTGCCGGACGTGCTGAAGATGCGGAAGCCGAGCTCCTTCAGACGGCGGGCCGGCTCGATGATCGCCCGTTTGTGCCGCTCGGCCATGCTAATAAAGACCGTGCCGGAGTCGGGCAGGTCGTTTCCGGCGGCGAACTGGCTTTTGGCGAAGGCCAGCGGGAAGTGGTCGTCGATGCCCATCACTTCGCCGGTGGACCGCATTTCGGGACCGAGGATGATGTCCACCCCGGAGAACCGCACGAACGGGAACACGCTTTCCTTGACTGACGTGTACACCGGCACCAGCTCGTCGGTCACGCCCTGCGCTTCCAGCGAGACCCCCGCCATCACCTTCGCCGCCACCTTCGCCAGCGACCGCCCGGTGGCTTTGGACACGAACGGCACGGTGCGGCTGGCGCGGGGGTTGACTTCGAGGATGTAGACTTTGTGAGTGGTGAGTGGTGAGTGGTGCTGATCTCCGACCTCCGACCTCCGACCTCCGACCTCTGTCCTTTGACTCTCATCTCTCAACTCTCCACTCTCAACCTCTTTCACCGCGAACTGAATATTCATCAACCCGCGGACTTTCAACGCTTTCGCCAGCTTGTACGCGGCCTGCTTGATATCCTCGATAACGTGCGGCGGCAGCGAGAACGGCGGGAGGGCGCACGCCGAGTCGCCGGAGTGCACGCCGGCTTCTTCGATGTGCTCCATCACGCCGCCGACGATCGTCGTCTCGCCGTCGGAAATCGCGTCGACGTCGACTTCGATCGCATCTTCGAGAAACTTGTCGATCAGCACCGGCTTGTCGGGAGAGGCGTCGACGGCTTCGTCCATGTAGCGGACCAGCGACGGTTCGTCGTAGCAGATTTCCATCGCCCGGCCGCCGAGGACGTAGCTGGGCCGCACGAGCACCGGGTAGCCGATGCGGTTGGCCGCCTGCCGGGCGCCCTCGACGTTGGTGGCGATCCCGTTGGGCGGCTGATGCAACCCGAGCTGCTGCAGGATCGCCTGGAACCGCTCGCGGTCTTCGGCGGCGTCGATGCTGTCCGGCGACGTACCGATAATGTTCACCCCGGCGGCTTCCAGCCCCTTGGCGAGATTCAACGGCGTCTGCCCGCCGAACTGCACGATCACGCCGTCGGGCTGCAGGCGGTCGCAGATGTTGAGCACGTCTTCCAGCGTCAACGGTTCGAAGAACAGCAGGTCGGACGTGTCGTAGTCGGTGGAGACGGTCTCGGGGTTCGAGTTGACCATCACGCTCTCGATCCCCAGTTCCCGCAGCGCGAACGACGCCTGGCAGCAGCAGTAGTCGAACTCGATCCCCTGGCCGATGCGGTTGGGGCCGCCGCCTAAGATCATGATGCGGCGAAAACCGGAACCCGAGTCGTCGGAATTGCGGATTTCGGATTGCGGATTGCGGATTGAATCACCCACCGCGGAATCCGCAATCCGCAATCCGCAATCCGCAATCGTTCCGGGCGACTCGTCTTCTTCTTCATACGTGGAGTAGTAATACGGCGTATACGCCTCAAACTCCGCCGCGCACGTATCGACCTGCTTGAAGACGGCGGCGATGCCGAGCCGTTTGCGGTGGGCGCGGACTTCCATTTCCGTGCTCTCCCACCAGCCGGCGAGCTGCTGGTCGGAGAAGCCGTTGCGTTTGGCGAGCCGCAGCAGGTCGTAGCCGGCGTCCTGCAGGCGATGGACGGAACGGATTTCGTCTTCGATGTCGACAAGCTGCCGAATCTGGTCGAGGAACCACGGGTCGATGTCGGTGAGCTGATGAATCTGCTCGATCGACATGCCGCTCTTCATCGCGTAGCGGATGTAGAAGATGCGATCTTCGTTGGGAATCGAGAGCTTGCGATTGATTTCTTCCGGCGTCGGCTGCTTTTCCGTTCCCCAGCGGTCCTTCTTCCCGCCGCCGAGGCCGAACTGGCCGATTTCCAGCCCTCGCAGCGCCTTCTGCAGCGACTCCTTGAACGTGCGGCCGATGGCCATCGTTTCGCCGACGGATTTCATCTGCACGGTGAGCGTCGGGTCGGCGTCGGGGAATTTCTCGAACGTCCACCGCGGGATTTTGGTGACCACGTAGTCGATCGTCGGCTCGAAGCAGGCCAGCGTTTCGCGGGTAATGTCGTTGGGGATTTCGTCGAGGCGATAGCCGACGGCCAGCTTCGCGGCGATCTTCGCGATGGGAAAGCCGGTCGCCTTCGACGCCAGCGCGGACGAGCGGCTGACGCGGGGGTTCATTTCGATGATGACCATCCGCCCGTCGTCGGGGTTGACGGCGAACTGCACGTTGGAGCCGCCGGTCTCGACGCCGATCTCGCGGATGCAGGCGATGGTGGCGTCGCGCATCCGCTGGTATTCCTTGTCAGAAAGCGTTTGTGCGGGGGCGACGGTGATCGAATCGCCGGTGTGCACCCCCATCGGGTCGAAGTTTTCGATCGAGCAGATGATGACGACGTTGTCGGCCACGTCGCGCATCACCTCCATTTCGTATTCCTTCCAGCCGATGACCGATTCTTCCAGCAGCACCTCGTGCACCGGCGAGAGCTTCAGGCCGTGGGCGACCTTCTCCTCGAACTCCCCTTTGTTGTACGCGATGCCCCCGCCGCTGCCGCCGAGCGTGTAACTGGGGCGGATGACCATCGGCAGGCCGATCTCCCGCAGCGCGTCGCGGGCGTCCTGCAGGTTGTGGACGACCCGGCTGCGGGGGACGTCCAGCCCGATGTTGACCATCGCCTGCTTGAATTGCTCGCGCTCCTCGGCTTTCGCGATGACTTCTTCGCGGGCGCCGATCATCTCGACGCCGAGCTGCCGCAGGATGCCGCGGCGGGCCAGGTCCATCGCGACGTTCAGCCCGGTCTGCCCGCCGAGCGTGGGGAGCAGGGCGTCGGGGCGTTCGGTCTCGATGATCTTCGCGACGTACTGCCAGGTGAGGGGTTCGATGTACGTGCGGTCGGCCATGTCGGGGTCGGTCATGATGGTGGCCGGGTTCGAGTTGACCAGCACCACCTCGTAGGCTTCGGCCCGCAGCGCCTTGCAGGCCTGCGCCCCGGAATAATCGAACTCGCAGGCCTGCCCGATGACGATCGGCCCGGACCCGATGATGAGGATTTTGCGAAGGTCGTCGCGGCGAGGCACGTTCGTACTCGTTGCGAAGCGTAGCGTGGACTTCAGTCCACGCGAGTCGTATGGAAGTGGGGACCTCTCGCCGGCCGGCATCCCGGGGGCACTCGCGTGGACTGAAGTCCACGCTACGATCACTCAAATCTCCGTAACCGTAACAGGTCGGGCGGGAGAATCAACTGAGGGGAATCGACAATCAATCCCTCATCCCATCTCACCGATCCGTCGTCGACGACCCGTTGTCCAGCCCCGTGTGCCCGCCGGCGTGGAAGCGGCCGCTGCGGCCGGGGCTGCGGGGGTCGTTGATCCGCCACACGACGACCGCCCAGACGGCGACGATCAGGCCGATGAAGATCAGCAGCGCCCAGACGGCCCAGCGGAGCAGACCGGTGCGGATTCGGTCGATCGGCTCCAGCGCGGATTGCCGGCGTTCCTGCACGACGACGGTCCAGCCGGTGTCGGCGACGGGGGCAAAGGCGGCCAGCCAGATCCCCTCGTAGCCTGCGGCGGATTCCAACTCGCAGTTGCCGACGGGGTCGGTGTACGTCTCGCTGGAGAACCCTGTCGCGAATGGCCGCCGGTCGTCCTCATTCGGCTCGGTGGCACTGGCGGCTGGTCCGCCAGTGGCACCTCGGGCGTCTTGCCGGGCGAACACGCGGCCGAACTCTCGAACGTGCTGTTGCTGCAAACGCTGGAGTTGATTCGTGATTTCCACCGGTAACGTGAGGGATTTGAAATCCGGATCGGTCTGCTCCAGCTTCGTCAGGTTCGCGGCCGTCATCCAGGGATGATCCAGCAGCTTTCCGTCGGCGTTCTCCACGAGCGCGACGCTGCGTTGGACGTCGGCATTGCCCGCGGCAGGAAGAGCGCCGGCGTAGTCGGCCAGCAGGTCGCCGAGGTCCATCGTGCGGGCCAGCACGCCGACGACTTCGATCTTCGTCCCGTTTTCGTCGCGGCTCCAGACCGGCACGGAGATCGCAATCATGAACTTCTTCGTCGACAGGCTGCGGAAGACGAGCGAGATGTGCGGCTCGTGAATCGGCTTCAGGTTCGGCGGCGTCTTTCCCTTCTTGTATTCGCGATTGTCACCGTGGAAGTAGTCGCGGTAGTTGAACTGCACGTCGAGCGTGTTGCGGAAATCGGGCGGGTCGCGCCAGCACTGGTAGCCGTTCGCATCGGTCAGGAACCAACTGCGGTCCGGGGAGCGATTGTTTCCTTTGCGGCGTCTGTCCCCCTGCGTTTTCAACCGGTCCAGCCACTCGAAGAGCTTCTTTCGCTCGTCCCAGGTTTTTTCGCGCAACTCTGCCAGTTGTTTCGGCGTCGCCCCGGCTTGTTCCGCCTCGCGGATTCGCCGCAGGATCCCTTTGTCTTCTTCCTTGCATTTCTTTGTCTTGGAGTCTTTGCACTCTTTGAAGAGTTCCTTCAGCCCGTCGGCCAGTCTGGCGTTCTCCTCGATGCGGAGCAATTCGTCCCGGCGGTCTTCCAGGTCGCGCTGGATGCTGCGGGCCATGATGTTCGCCGAGAGCACGTCGCTTTCCAGCGCCCGGTCGGTGAGGGTTTTGGACGACGTGTCGACCGCCTCGCGGCCCGCTTTGTTGGCGACCGGCAGCATCAGCAGCAGCAGGATGATCGGGAACACCACCCCCAGGATCATCAACGGCCGCCGCGACCGGTGCCGCTCGCGTTCGTTGAGCAGGTCCAGCACGGCCTGCGCGTTGGGGATGCGGTGCTTCGGGTCGATTTTGAGGCAGCGGTCGACGATGTCGGCCAGCCGGCGGTCGACCCCCCGCACCGAGCGATGGGCGGCCGGCTTCGGGCTTTCCCGCAGCACGCGGCGGTACTCGGCCAGCTTCTGTTCCAGACTGCCGGCCTGGCGGATGCGGCGCTCGTTCTCCGGAGTGCGGTACGGCACTTCCCCCACGAGCATCTGGTAGAACAGCGCCCCCAGCGCGTAGACGTCCCAGCGGGCGTCGGGGACGGCGTTCATGTCGGCCTGCTCGGGGGCCATGTAGAACAGCGTCCCCAGCGCCGGGTTCTGCTCGTCGGAAAGCCGCGACTGCCCGAAGTCGCACAGCCGCGGCTCGTAGTCGGCGTCGAGCAGCACGTTGGCCGGCTTGAGGTCGCAATGCAGGATGCCGCTGCCGTGCGCGTGCACCAGCCCCTGCAGAATCGCCCCGGCCATGCGGACGGCTTCCGGCGGGGGGAGCGGGCCGTCTTCGAGCATCGCGGCCAGCGAGCCGTTTTCGAGGTGCTCCATCACGTAGTAGGGGGGGTCGCTGTTCCAGCCGACGTCGAGCAGGCCGACGATGTTCCGCGACGTGTACAGCACCGCCAGCTTTTCGACCTCGCGGTTGAGCAGCGACCAGTCGAGGCCGCGGCGATGGCTGTAGAACTTGATCGCCACCTGCTTGCCGGTGTTCGCCTCCACCGCCAGCCACACCGACCCGTAGGCCCCTTCACCGAGCCGCCGCATGATGCGGTAACCGGGCACGACCGCGGGGGGCCGCAGATCGCGGGTGCTCAGGTCGGCGGCCCGCGAGAGCGAATTCACGTCCTGCACGACGGTGTCGCCGGTCGCCTCGGGTTCGTAGTGACCGGCTTCAGCCGGTCCCTTGACCGGCTGAAGCCGGTCACTACGAACGTCCTGAGCGGCGACGGCCCCGTTGTCGCGTTCCGTGTTGTCCGTGTCGTGAGTCATCCGTTGTCGGTCCGCGGCTCGAATCCCTCTTTCTCCAATTATGCGGACCGTGCCGCTGTTGGCAATGCGGGCGACGGCGTCATCGCCAACCACGTAGCAGAATTCGTGAGAATTCTGTAGCGTCCGATCCGTCCGGCAGAATTCTCACGAATTCTGCTACGAGTCTGGTACGAGCTCGATTCGACGACGTGCGATTACACGAAGCGTTGCCGCAGCGCGGCGAGGTCCGCGGGAGTGTCGAGATCGGTGAGAATGCAGGGATCATCCACCGGAATCTCCTCGACCTCGGCGGAATTCCGCCGCAGCAGTTCGTTCAGGCCGCGATCGGGCGGAATCTCCGCGACCGCATCGGCCAGCCGCCAGCGGAAGATCGTCGGATGGCCGCGACGGCCCTGAAAGGTTGGAACCAGAATCCCGGCAGACGATTGCCGCCAGCCGCGAAGGACGTCGCGAATGAGGTCGGCATTGAGAACGGGATGATCGGCCGGCGCCAGCAGCCACCCATCGTCCGGTTGCGGGGCCGCCAATGTGGCCGACTCGCTCCGCGAGTCGGGGTTGGAACTCGCGGAGCAAGTTCCCCACACGTCCAATTCGCGGAGGTAATGCAGCGCGTGCTCGACGCTCGTCCGCATGTCCGGCGGGTCGACCTCGGGCTGCACGGCGGTCGCGGCCGCGGCGGCGATTTCGTTCCGCAAAGCGTCGTCGTCCTTGCGGCAGACGACGATGCGCTCCGTGACGCCGGCGTCCCGCAACGAATCGAGCAGACGGCGGATGACCGTCGTCCCCCCCAGCGACAGCAGCAGTTTCGGGGCGCCCATCCGCCGGCTCAATCCCGCCGCGGGGACGACCGCGAACAGCCGGGGAATGCGTTGGCTTTCCGATTCCGTCATGGGGAGCTACAAGTAGGTCCGGACGGCCAGTCCGGACCTCGGTTGTCCGCTATGCAAGAAGCAGAATTCGTGAGAATTCTGCCGTCAGGCTGCTGCCATCCAGAATTCTCACGAATTCTGCTACTTGCCGGTCGGCGCATCAAGGTCCGGTCGGGCCGACGCGGACCTACTTCCCGATCCGACCTTCGACTTTCCGACCTTCGACCAATCCAACCGTGCAAATCCTATTGACCAACGACGACGGCGTCCACGCCCCCGGACTGGCGGCGCTGCACGACGAACTGCTGCGGCTGGGGGACGTGTGCGTCGTCGCCCCCAAGACCGAGCAGAGCGGCGTCGGGCTGTCGGTGACCTACATGCACCCGCTGATGGTCGACGACGTGCAGCGCGACGGCGCGCGGTGGGCACGCGCCGTGCACGGCAGCCCCGCCGACTGCGTGAAGCTCGGCATGCTCGAATTCTGCAAGCCGCGGCCCGATCTCGTCGTCAGCGGGGTGAATTCCGGGGCGAACGTGGGCATCAACGTGCTGTATTCGGGAACGGTCGCCGGCGCGATCGAGGGGGCGTTTTACGGCGTGCCGTCGGTCGCCGTGTCGCATTACATCGGCGAGCCGCCCGACTACCACCGGGCGGCGCGGCTGGCGGTCGGGCTGATCGAACAGTTATGGCGGCGGGGCCTCGAGCCGGGTTCGCTGTGGAACCTCAACGTCCCCGAGAACCGCCCCGGCTGGCCGCGGGGGGTGAAGGTCGTGTCGCTGTCGGTCCGCCGACACGTCGACCTGATGGAACGCCGTCTCGACCCCCGCGGCCGCCCCTACTACTGGAGCGGCCTCGACCCGCTGGAAAACCACCAGATGGACCCCGGCACCGACGTCCGCGAACTCGCCGACGGCTACATCACGCTGACGCCGCTCGATTTCGACATGACCCGGCAGGACGTCGTGGCCGCGGCAGCACCGGATACGTTTCAGATGCCGGAGGCATGAAGGATGAGGGATGAAGGATGAAGGATGCGCATTGCTCAGTACGAAGTACTCTCAGTACTCGGTACTCGGTACTCGGTAGGATAACCGGATTCCCGACCTTCCGACTTTCCGACTTTCCGACCTTCGACTTTCCGACCTTCGACTCTCCCTCTCACCAATTCGTGAACCCTCCGTCCCCCCTCCGGAACTGCGGCGTGCGCGCGGCGACCGGCGGGTACTTGGCGATCGCCGTTTCGTCGAACTCAATCCCCAGCCCCGGCGACGTGGGCGGCAGCAGGTGGCCGTCGGCGAAGGGGACCTGCACGGGGAACAGCTCCGGCAGCACCGTGCCCGGCGGGCGGGCCAGTTCCTGCACGGCGAAGTTGCTGATCGCCAGATCGAGATGCAGCGACGCCGCCGTCGCCACCGGCCCGAGCGGGTTGTGGAACGCCATCGGAATGTGATGCGTCTCGCACCAGCCGGCGATCTTCAGCGTCTCGGTGATGCCCCCGGCGATGCAGACGTCCGTCCGCGCGTAGTCGATCAGGTCTTCCTCGATCACCTGCCGGAAGTCCCATTTCGTCGCGAACTGCTCCCCGGCGGCAATCGGCACGTGCGCGTGGGCCGCGAGCTTGCGGTACGTCTGGGTGTTCTCCGACCGCAGCGGGTCCTCGATGAAAAACGGCCGGAACGGCTCCACCTGCCGGCAGAACGAAATCGCGTCCGCCGGGTCGAGCCGCGTGTGCACGTCGACGATGATCTCGATTTCGTCTCCAACGGCTCTCCGCACGGCGGCGACGTCCTCGACGCACCGCCGCACGGCCGCCGCCGGTTCGAACGTGACGCCGTCGTCTTCCGGCCGCGGGTCGAAGCGGACGAACTTCCACCCGTCCGCGACCTTCCGTGTGGCATCGTCGACGAGTTCCGCCGTCGTCCGCCCGCGGACGTGCGGGTAACACACCACCCGGTCCCGCACCTTCCCGCCGAGCAACTCGTACAGCGGCACGCCGAGCGCTTTCGCCTTGAGGTCCCACAACGCGACGTCCACCGCGCTCAACGCCGCACAGGCGATGCGTCCCAGCGGAAAGAACCCGCTGCGGAACATCACCTGCCAGAGGTGCTCCGTGCGGAAGGGGTCTTCGCCGAGGAGCAGCGGCGTCAACGTCTGCAACATCCCGCAGATCGCGGGTTCCTGAAACGTAATCCCCGCCTCCCCGATGCCGAAAATGCCGGCGTCGGTGTCGACCTTCACGAAGAGAAAGTTGCGTTCGTGGCCGACGGGGATGGGCGTGACGGCGGTGATTTTCATGGCCGGTTCAGGATACCGGCGGGAGGGGTGGAGGGTAAGCGTGGCCGGTGCCCGGCTCCAAGGCATTACCGGACAATTTTGCACTTCGGCAATGCGGCTTCCAGTTTCTTAACACCAGCGGCGGTCACCTTGGTGAATCTGAGGTCCAACTCTTCGAGCTTCGTCAGATTCTTCAAGACAGTGAGTCCAGCATCCGTGACTTTTGTCCCGTAGAGATCCAGCATTCGTAATTCTGCCAAGTCCGTCAGATAACCGAGCCCGTTGTCGGAAACGTTTTTGCTCGCGAGCCGAAGTCGTTTCAGTTTCGTCAGCCCTTTGAGGCGCGCAAGTCCAGCATCCGTGATCTTGGTGTCGAAGAGATAGAGTGTCTTCATCTTCGTGAAACGCATCAGTTCATCTAAACCGGCGTCAGAGAAGTCGGTAAAGCTGGCATCCATCCACTGCAGCTTGGAGAGACCTTTCAGGTGAGCCAGGCCGGTACCAGTAACTTTTGTTGCTTGAATATCCAGTTCGAGCAGATTTGCACATGTTTTCAGGTGAGTCAGTCCAGCATCGGTGACCTTCGTACCTCCCAGATCCAACGATTTGAGCATCGTCAGCGCCTTCAGCTGTTTCAGACCGGAGTCAGTCAGTGCTGTGCCGGCGAGGTTCAACCGCTGAAGTTTGGAAAGTCCCTTCAGGTGGACACAACCCGCGTCGGTAATCTTCGTAGCCTGGAGTTGCAGTACTTGAAGTGAAGTCAATCCCTTCAGGTGAATCAGTCCAGCATCGGTGACCTTGCTGCCGCTGAGGTCCAGCCATTGGATATTGCTGAATGGCTTCAAGTGTGCCAGAACTGCGTCGCCTTCGGTGGAGCGGAAAAGACTCACGCCGATAATCGGTTTTCCAGCTTTTTCCTTGTTGATGACCACGCGACCACCAGCTTTCTTGATCGCGGCGATCGCGTCCTCTGCAACAGAACCGCGCTTTCCTTCGTCGCGTGACCATGCGTGAACCGGAAGCGCAAGGACCAAGCAAGTGGCGGCAATGAGTTGAGGTTTCACGACTGATTCACCTGACGAGTTTCGTACGATGTCTCTCGGGATGAGAGGAACGGTTCCCGCATTATGCAGAATCTGATCGGCTACACCAGTAGGCCCACCGTCAAACCTCAAACGGCCATCCCCCCGAACGCATCCTTTGCACACCGGCAGCCAAACCGCCGGGCGTCATGCATCGCCACCGGCGTCATGCATCGCCACCAGGGTCATCCCGCACGGATACCAGCCATCAGCCGGGGCGCGAGCGCAACGACCGGCGTAGCAGAATTCGTGAGAATTCTGGCGTCACCCCTCGACACGGCAGAATCCTCACGAAATCTGCGACCGCTCGCCGGCATTCATTCCGGAATCTCGTCGGCCGTCAAATCCCGTTGGCCGGGGCCGCGGACGCGCAGGACGCGGACTTCATTTCTGACGACGGTGAACAGCCCGCGGTATCTTTTGCCGCGACGGGTTTTGAACAGGAACTGCCGCAGGTCGTAGTCCACGAATTCGTCCTCGGCCGCGAGTCCGTAGCCTTCCGGATTGAAGAGGAGCTTCTCCGTGGCCTCTTCGAACGCCAGATACCACGCGTCCGCACCCGCCGGGGAGCGCTGGCGGAGCCAGTCGAAGGTGTGCTGCACGTCGGCTCGCGCTCGCGGGAGGATGTTGAGCCGATAGCTCATGCACGGTCCCCGATGTTGTTCTTCGCGCGGAATTCCCGTTTGAATTCCTCGAACGGCTGGCCGGTGTCGCCGGCTTCCATGTCGCGCAGGGACGCCTTCACGGCGAGAACATCGGCGTGCAACTCTTCCGGCGTGGGATTCTCGATTCGCCAGAGTTCGAACAGTTCGTCAATCGACAAGTCCGCCCCGCCGTTGCCCAGTCGCTCAGTAGCGAAGTGGTGAAAGCTGTCGATCTGCTGCTGTGTGACGGGCATGGCATCTCCTCGGGACGTTGGCCGACAACATTCTACCATGCCAAAGAATGCAGGAAAAGAAAACGTCGTCTCCCCCCCGGCGTTAAAGGGCCGGTCCCCATACGCCTCTGCGGTGCACCGGCAGGCGAACCGCCGGGCGCCAGGGCATCGCCCTCGGCGTCATCCCGCAGGGATGCCAGCCATGAGCCGGGACGCGAGCGCGGCGACGGGCGTAGCAGAATTCGTGAGAATTCTGGCGTCACCTTTCGACACGGCAGAATTCTCACGAATTCTGCTACCAGCCACGGCAGAATTCTGACGAATTCTGCTACCAGCCACGGCAGAATTCTCACGAATTCTGCTACCGGTCACGGCCGCGTCGCCGCGAAGTCGTTCCTGCTTCACTCGTTGTTCTCGAGATGCCGCTCGACGCCCACCACTCCGGTCAGGCGGGAAAGCCAGCTACGGGACTACAGCGTAACAGATCGCTGATGGCACACAACTTGCGATCCGCTGGGTCGGTGAATGCCGCGATTGCTGAATTGACGGTGAATGCCACTCGATAACTGATTATTCAGTCGATACTTGAGGCAAATGACGGCGCGTGCGAATCGTAGCGCGGCCGAAAACTCATTCCTGTTCTGCGCACAGATCGGGCAATGATGCCCGATAGTTCGTCATGTCGGTCGGAGGCCGGACACGAAAACCGAAGGAGCGTCCCACCCGAAGCAACCTCTTCCTTTTCGCGCTCAAAAGGAGAACCCGAGATGAAACATTGGTTAGGTGTCGCCCTCATCGGGGCGATCTGGGGGCTTGGCGCGGTGGGCATCCACGCCTGGGCCGCCGACGACGAGGCGGCAGCTCCCAAGACGGCCAAGAAAGCCGACAGCCCCGAAGCGAAGGCGCCCGAACCGAAACCGGAGCCGCCCAAGGCGGAAGAGCCGGCCCCGCCCGGCAACGCCGATCTGCAGAAGATGCTCGACACCGTCTGGACGTTGATCGCGGCGTTTCTGGTGTTCTGGATGAACGCCGGCTTCGGCTGCGTGGAAGCCGGCTTCTGCCGGGCGAAGAACGCCGTCAACATTCTGGGCAAGAACTTCGTCGTGTTCGGCCTCAGTTCGATCGCGTTCTGGTTCGTGGGTTACGCATTCATGTTCGGTGTGGCCGGTCCGGATGACCCCGGCAAGTTCATCGGCATGTCGGAGTTCATGGTCAGCGGGCTGGAAGCCGATATGGGGACGGTGCCGCGGTTCGCCCACTTCTTCTTCCAGCTCGTCTTCGCCGGCACCGCCGCGACGATCGTCTCAGGCTGCGTCGCCGAGCGGATTCACTACGGCGCGTACATGATCTTCGCGTTTTTGCTGGTGGCGATCAGCTATCCCATCACCGGCCACTGGATCTGGGGGAACGGATGGCTGGCCAAGCTCGACACGCCGTTTCAGGATTTCGCCGGCTCGACGGTGGTGCATTCCGTCGGCGGCTGGGCGGGTCTGGTGGGGATCATTCTGCTTGGCCCGCGCATCGGAAAGTACGACGCAGAGGGCAAAGTCACCCCCATCCCCGGCCACAACATGGGGCTGGTATTTCTGGGGGGAATGATCCTCTGGCTGGGCTGGTTCGGCTTCAACCCCGGCAGCACGCTGGCGGCCAACCCCAAGGCGATCAGCCACATCGTCGTCACGACGAACCTGGCCTGCGCGGCAGGGTTGATTGCGGCGACGGCCACGGCGTGGATCGCCCTGGGCACGCCCGACTTCAGTATGACCGTCAACGGCGCGCTCGCCGGGCTGGTCGCCATCACCGCGCCGTGCGCCTACGTGTCGGCTGTCTACGCGGTGATCATCGGCGTCATCGCCGGCGTGCTCGTCGTGTACGCCGTGCTGTTCTTCGACAAGTTGAAGATCGACGACCCGGTGGGGGCGTTGTCGGTGCACCTGGTCAACGGCATCTGGGGGACGCTGGCCGTGGGGCTGTTTGCCCAGAAGGAAGCCGCCGGTGCGCCCGGCGGAGCCGACGGCCTGGTGTTCGGCGGCGGCGTGTCGCTGCTGATCAGCCAGATCATCGGCGTGGTGGCCGTGGGAGCGTTCACGGTCGGCTTCTCGTTCGTCGCCTGGATGATCGTCAAGTCGATCATGGGCCTCCGCGTCGAGCTGGATGTCGAAGTCGCCGGCCTGGACAAGACCGAAATGGGCATGGAGGCATACCCGAACTACCAGATGCTCAGTTGAAGTCGGAAGGTCGAAGAGTCGAAGGTCGAAAGTCGCTGAGGGATGAAGGATGAGCGAAAGCCGACGTCCGACCGACCACCGACTTTCGACACTCTCTTCGACCTTCGACTTTCGACACTTCGACCTTCGACTCTTCCCTCTCGGCGCGTCCTTTGTTTTCCCGATATGCGAATGTAAGCTAGACGCGGTCCCGCTCCCGCGGTTCCTCAGGCCGCGGGGGAGCGGGTTTCGCGATCCTTCAACCGTGGCATCGACGGCGGCGTCGGTGACAGGAGTTGTACCCCCATGAAAAAAATCGAAGCCGTCATCCGGCACTTCAAGCTCGAAGAAGTAAAGGACGCGCTGACCGAGATCGGCATCCACGGCATGACCGTCTCGGAAGTCCGCGGGTTCGGGCGGCAGAAGGGTCACAAAGAACAGTATCGCGGCGCCGAATACACCGTCGATTTCCTGCCGAAAGCGAAGATGGAAGTCATCGTTTCCGACGACCAGGCGCCGGCGGTGATCGACACGATCCTCCGCACGGCCCGCACCGGGCAGATCGGCGACGGCAAGATTTTCGTCGTCAACCTCGACCAGATGATCCGCATCCGAACCGGCGAAACCGGCGACGAGGCGCTCTGAAGAGCGGACGAAAGTCGAAAAGTCGAAAGTCGAAAAGTCGAAAGTCCTCGAATCCGGTTACCCTCTGGCCTTCCGACCTTTAGACTTTGGACCTTTCGACCTTCGACCCTTCGACTTTCGACTCTTCGACTTTTCCGACCCTGCTGGAGACCTGCCGTGAAGAAGATTGAAGCCATCATTCGCCACTACAAGCTGGAAGAAGTCAAGAACGCGCTGGCGGCGGCGGGAATTCAGGGGATGACGGTCTCCGAGGTCCGCGGGTTCGGACGGCAGCGGGGCCACAAAGAAACGTACCGCGGGGCCGAGTACACCGTCGATTTTCTGCCCAAGGTGAAGCTGGAGATCGTCGTCGCCGACAACCTCGTCGAGACCGCCGCCCGCATCGTCATGGAAACCGCCCGCACCGGCCAGATCGGCGACGGAAAGCTGTTCGTCACCCCGCTGGAGCAGGTCATCCGCATCCGCACCGGCGAAGCGGGAGAAGAGGCGATCTGACGTCGCACGCGACAGCGTCGTCGTTTAGCCGCGACTCGGAGTCTTCGGAGAGGAGCGCGTCGTGAGCGTCGCATGCCGCGCTCCTCTTCGCAAAGCCTGCGAGTCGCGGCTAAACTTCATTGAACACCATGCACACCGACGTCGCCGCCGCCGTCAATCCCCGGACCGCCATGCAGCGCTATCGCGCGCGGATTGCGGAAGTGCGCGCTCGGGCCCGGCGATTGTTTGACGGCGGGGCGACGGGAATCCAAGTTGCCGCCGCTCTTGCCGAGGGGATGGACGCCATCATCCTCGAATTGCTGGAAGACGCCCTGCGGACGGTCCGCGAGCCGGCCCGCGACGCGCTGCAATCGCACACGGCGGTGATTGCCGTCGGCGGCACGGGGCGGGGCGACCCGGCGCCGTATTCCGACGTCGATCTGCTGTTCCTCTTCTCCGGCCCCGTGCGGCCCCGACCTCGTTCCCAAGCTGGAGCTTGGGAACGAGATTTCCGGACGGTCACGTCGCAGCTCGTCCGCGATTTCTGGGACGCCGGCATCAAGCTGGGGCATGCCGTCCGCAGCGTGGGGGAAACCGTCGCCCTCGCGCGGGACGAGTCGGAGGTCGCCACGGCCCTCGTCGAGGCGCGGCTGCTGTGGGGAAGTGCGGCGCTGTTCAAAGAGCTGCAGCGGCAGTTCGTCCGCCGCGTCATCCGGGGCCGCGCGCGGGCCTTCTTCGAACGCTGCCTCGCCGCCCGGCGGAACGAAACGCATCAGCACGGGGGCGGCGGCACCGAACTCGAACCCGACCTGAAACGCTCGCAGGGGGGACTGCGGGACGTGCACCTCATCCGCTGGGTCGGCTTCGCCCGCTACGGCACCGCCGACATCGAATCGCTGCGGCTGAAAGGGGCGCTCAAAAAGGCCGACGCCCGGAAGCTGCTCAAAGCGCTCGAATACCTGACCCGCATCCGCTGCGACCTGCACTTTGCCGCCGGCAAAGAGCAGGACGTGCTGACCCGCGACGAGCAGCTCCGGCTGGCCGAGGAACGCGGGTTTCAGGCGCCGCAGGGGCAGCGGCCGGTGGAAGTCTTCATGCAGCAGTTCTTTCAGCACACCTCGGCCATCGCCCGCATCACGCGGCGGTTCGTGGCGCTGCATCGCCCCGAATCGATCGGCAAAAAGCTCTCCCGGCGGCTGATGGGCCACCCCGTCAGCGGACCGCTCCGCGTGCTGCCCGACTGCATCGACGCCTCGCCGCGCGATCTGATCTCCGTCTGCTCGCGGATGGAAGGCATCCTGGAGATGTACCGCGCGGCAGCCTGGTACCGGAAGGACCTTTCGCCCCGGGCCGTCGACGCAATTGCCGATGCCGAGTCGAACCTGGGAATCGAGCTGTCGCCGCGGGGGGCGAAGCTGTTCGTTGATATCCTGAAGCAGCCGGGGCACATCGGGCCGGTGCTGCGGAGCATGCACGAAACGGGCATTCTCGACCTGGTCATTCCCGACATGGCGCATGCCCGCTGCCTGCTGCAGTTCAATCAGTATCACCAGTTCACGGTCGACGAGCACACGCTGCGGACGATCGAAGCCGTCGAGTCGTTCGAACGCGACGCGGGGCCGATCGGCACGGCGTATCGCGCGGTCCGCCACAAGGAAATCCTGCATCTCGCGCTGCTGCTGCACGATCTCGGCAAGGGCTTCCCGGAAGACCACAGCGACGTCGGCCGGCTCATCGCGGAGAAAACCGCCGAGCGGCTCTGCCTGCCCGACCACCACCGCGAGACGCTCGTCTTTCTGGTGCACAAGCATCTCAAGATGACGTACACCGCCTTCCGCCGCGATTGCAGCGATCCCGATCTGCTGCTGGAGTTCAGCCGCGAGGTCGGCAGCCCCGAAACGCTGCGGATGCTGTACGTGCTCTCGGCCGCCGACCTGATCGGCGTCGGCCCCGGCACCTTCACCGACTGGAAAGCCGACCTGCTCACCGAGCTGTTCGACCGCGCGATGCTGATTCTCAGCGGCAAACCGTACCGCTTTCACGAAGAAGAGCGAATCGCGGCCATCAAACGCGACGTAGTGTGGACTTTAGTCCACACGTGCGGCAGCGAATCCTCTTCCGGCAAATCGCGGCCATTCGTGTGGACTAAAGTCCACACTACGGAGGCCAACGCCGACTGGGCCGCCGAACAGCTCGATTCCTTCTCGCCACAGTATCTCAGCGCGACCCCCGTCGAGCGAATCGTCGGCGACCTGCGGCTGATGCGGCGGCTGTCCCCCGGCGGGTTTCTGGTGGAAGGCGCCTACGACCCCTCGAACGGCACCGTCGAATACCGCGTGCTGGCCGACGCCCCGCTGTCGGCCGGCTGCTTCCATCGCATCACCGGCGCGTTGACGTCGAAGCGGCTGGAAATCCTCTCCGCCCAGATCTGCACGACCGCCGGCGGAATCGCGGTCGACGGCTTCCGAGTGCTCGACCGCGACTTCGCGGGGGCCGTGCCCGACTTCCGCATGGACGAAGTCGCCGAATCAATCCGCGCCGCGCTGCAGCAGACCGCGGCGATGGAAACGCTGTTCCGCCGGTTTCAGCGTTACGGCGACGGCAAACCGGCAGAGCCGCTCTCCGACCAGCAGCCGCGGGTCGCCATCGACAACGACTCGTCGGAGCAGTGCACGGTGATCGACGTTTTCGCCCACGACCGCCGCGGCCTGCTGTACACGCTCACGCGGGCGATCTTCGAGCTCGAGTTGTCGGTGATGCTGGCCAAGATTTCCACCCACCTCGACCAGGTCGTCGACGTGTTCTACGTCACCGACGCCCGGGGGGAAAAGGTCCGCGACGGCGAACGGCTCAAGCAAATCCGCGCCCGGCTGACCGACACCATCGACGAGTTCGAACGCGACGGGCATCTGCAGTTCGTGTCGTAAACCGGCGCGCCCGCGCCCGGGGGTGCGAGACGCACTTTGCGAATTCCGTGCACAACCGAAGGGGAACGCGGATTCAGCGGATCGAGCGGATTTGCAAACGCTTCAAGTTCTTGTTCTTGCGCAAATTCTTCAGTCGGCGATGGCTCAAGGATGAGACAGAAACATTGGTGACAGAAAAATCGATTCGGACAGGGGGCTGCGTATTCCTCTCAGTTGCCTCAGTTGCCTTCTGTTGGGATTCGAGATGTGAACGATCTTCGACCGTGAGATTCGAATGTCCATTCACGTTCAATCAATTCCACATTGGGATTCGCCGACACTCTTCCTGACTTGTCATCCCGAACCGAATCTGTTGTCCGCCTGAGTCGATTTTTCTGTCACCAATCTTTCTGTCGATCTTTGGTTGCGGCTGCGCCGCGCTGCGTTGATCCGCGTTCCCCTGTCGGCGGATCGACAACGGTCTGCAAAGTGCGTCGCGCACCCCGCGTCCGGACCTGCATGAGGGAAACGTTGACACGGATCGGCGACTTGGGATACTGACGGATTGGCAGTCTTCCGCGAGAATCCCCGCATGACCATCGAAGTGAAATGCCCGAACCGCAGTTGCGACCAGCAACTGGCGCTCAGCCCCGAGATGGCGGGGAAGAAGGGGAAATGCCCCAAATGCGGGAAGACGTTTCAGATTCCGCAGACGCTGGGGCACCGTGGCACTCCGGCGGCGCCGCAGGCGGCCCGGCAGCAGACGCCGGCCCAAAAAGCGTCGGACGTGATGGCCGCCGACGAACTCTCGGCCTACCTCGTGGACGACGACCTGTTCGCCGACGAACCGTCCCCCTCGCCGGCCCGCCGTCGCCGCCCCGCGCCGACGGCCGAGATGATCGACGACTATGAAGCCGACGTGGTCGAGGAGGTCTACGAAGAGCCGCGCCCCGTCCGCCGCCGTCACCGTCCTGGATGGTCCGACGGCGACGCATCCGTCCGGGGTCGCCGTCGCGACGAGTACGAAGACGACGAGGCCGAGCCGTACGAAGACGACGACGATGTTCCCCACGGGAGCACCAAGGGGGGTTCGGGCCTGTCGAAGAGCCGCCGCTGGATGCTGGGGAGCATCGGCTTTCTGATCCTGGCGATCGCGACGTGCGTGCTGGGGGGGTCGTATGTGTTTCTGATGCTCTCGGAAGCGTTCATTCAACTCGCGGGGGCGGCGAGCAGCGCTGCGCTGGGCAGGGCGGGCGGCACCTTCCTGAAGATCGGCCAGATCGTGTGGCTGCTGGCGACGATCGGCGTCATCACCGGCTATTCGTTCTGTCTGTTCATCCCCAACAAGCGGGCGACGCTGGGGTTGACGATCGCGGCGCTGTCGGTCTGCGTCGTGAACCTGATTCTCGGCATCATTTTTCGCTTCGTGCCCGCCGTCCGCAGCGATTGGGTCTTCACGATTCTGACGGGGGACTTCACCAGTTCGCGGATGGTGCACGCCGGCTGGTTCGGGGGCGGGCTCGACGCCGGCCCCGAAATCCTCAGCATGTTTATCGAGCTGGCGATCGTCGCGGAGCTGATGCTGCTGTCGCTGCTGCAAGCGGAGGTCGCACGGGCCCAGAAAGACCGGCATCACAAGGCCGACTGCATGCGCGTCGTCTGGTTCCTCACGGGACTCGCCGGCGCGATCGTCGTGATGTACTTCTTCATGTTCTTCGTCGGCGTCGGCAGCGACAAATGGATGGCCTACGTCGTCCGCATCTTCAACTGGGCCTGCAACGGCCTGCTCGTGCTGTCGATGGTGTTCCTGATCATGAACCTGTTCTTCACCCGCAAGTCGACCGCGTGAGGGTCGGCGCGTCGTTCGTAGTGACCGGCTTGGTTCGTAGTGACCGGCTTGGTTCGTAGTGACCGGCTTTAGCCGGTCGAGTGCGGTTTTCGTGTCGACCAACCGAACGCCGGCAGAACCGCCAGCGGTTGCCATCGACCGGCTGAAGCCGGTCACTACGAACGTGCCTACGAACGTGCGAGCCTGCAATCTACGGGTTTTCCCGTTGACAAGTACGGCAAAACCAGTAGAATCGACCCCGCTGACCCGATGGGAACCGAATGACGCGAACCGATGGCACGGCCGAAGCACGAGCATCCCACCCCCGCCGAGCTGGAGGTCCTCAAGGTCCTCTGGGAACGGGGAGCGTCGACCGTCCGCGACGTGCTGGACGAATTCACGCGGATGCACCGCCGCCGCGCCTACACCTCGGTGATGAGCCTGATGAACGTAATGGCCGACAAGGGGCTGCTCCGCCGCCGTCGCCGCGGCAGGGCCTTCCTCTACGAGCCGCGGCTCGCGCGGGACGCGACGCTGTCGGATATGATCGGCGACTTATGCGAGCGGGCGTTTGAAAGCTCCGCCCCGCTGCTGGTCTCGCGGCTGCTGGAGCAGGCCAACCCGTCGCGCCAGGAACTCGATGAGATCCGCCGGGTGATTGACGAATATCGTCGGCAGAATCGAGAGTCGAGAGTCGAGAGTTGAGAGTCAGCAAAGGCGGAAAGCGGAAGGCGGAAAGCCGCACCACTCACCACTCACCACTCACCAATGCTGGATTTCCTCAGCCAACCGGTCTTTCAACGGCTCGCGCTGACGCTGCTGCATTTTCTGTGGCAGGGGGCGGCGGTGGCGGTCGTGCTGGGGATCGGGCTGTGGAGACTGGACCGCGGCCGACCGCGAGCGCGCTACGCGGCGTGCATGGTCGCGCTGGCGGCGATCGTTGCGCTCCCCGTGGTGACGTTCCTGCTCGTTCAGCCGGCGGAGCGTCCGGCCGCGGGCGATATTGATCTGGATTCCGTCCAGCCGACGTCAGATTCCCGCATCGGCTCTGTTCCGCATCACGACGTTCGACCGGCACCGACGGGTGACGTTGTCGAAAGGCCGGCAATCGAATCGGTCAATCCACCGGATTCCCGACGCGAGACGCAATCACCGATTCCCTTTGTGTCGGAAGCCACGCCGTACCTCGTCTCAGCCTGGATGCTTGGCGTGCTCGTGTTCGGGCTGCGGCTGCTGTGCGGGTTCGTGGGAATGCGGCGGCTGCTGCGGGACCGCGTCGAACTGCCGGACGAACTCCTCGAAGTGGTTCGCGAACTGGGGCACACGATGCGGCTGGCGGCGAGTCCGCTGGTGTGCGGCAGCCGGCGGGTGGCGGAGGCGATGGCGGTCGGGTTCTTGCGGCCGGTCGTGCTGCTGCCGGTCGCGTGGCTGGCGGAAGTCCCCCCCGACGTGCTGCGGTCGGTGCTGGCGCACGAGCTGGCGCACGTCCGCCGCTGGGACCGCTGGGTCAACCTGCTGCAGCGGGTGGTCGAAGCGGTGCTGTTTTACCATCCCGCCGTGTGGTGGGTTTCGCGGCGCATGCGGGCCGAACGGGAATTCTGTTGCGACGACGAGGCGGCGCGGGCCGTCGGCGGCGCGGTCCGGTACGCCGAAGCGCTGGAGCACATCGGCCGGCTGCACTGCAACCAACGACAACTCCTTTTACGTGGAACGGATTGCCAATCCGTCCTTCTGACCAATCCGATTGGAGGCACGAAAATGGCACTGTTGAAACGCGTTCGCCGGGTGCTGGGCATGTCTGAAACGAAAATCGGCCGCGACGCCTGGGCCGTGGGCCTGCTGGCGGTGTGCATTCCGCTGATGCTGCTGGTGGCCTCCACGTGGTGGCCGAGCGGAAACTCGAGCATTTCGGCCGCCGTCGCCGATGACGGGGACAAGGATCGCGAGAAGGCGGAGCGGCCCGACCGGGAACGGCCCCGTGAAGCGGAGCAGCGCGAGCGGAAACGAGAAGAGCGGAAGGAAGCCGTCGAACGACGAGAGCGGGACCAGCCGGAACGCAAAGCCGCGGACCGCCCCGTCCCCGAGCGACGTGAAGGCGCGGAACGCCGCAAGCGCGATGTCCCCCGTGAGGGCGAGCGGCGCGAACGGGGTGAACGCCGCGAGGGGGACCGCCCCCGGGAGGTCGAACGTCGACGCGACGCTGAACGGCGTCGCGAGGTCGAACGAAAAGAGCGACCCCAAGGCGCCCGCGAACCGGGCCGCCGCGATCGAGGCCCGGGCGACGTTCGCCGCCGCGAAGGGGATCGCCCCCAGCCGGCGAACCTGCGGGAACTGCTGCAGATCATCCGCGAGCTGCAGACCGAAGTGCGGCAGTTGCGGCGGGAAGTGCAAGAGCTCAAAGGCCGCCGCGGCGACCGCCCGCGGGGCGAGCGCGACCGCGGGCGGCGCGCCATTCCCCGCCGCGACGGCGACCGCCCGCGAGTCGACCGACCCGACAACATCCCCCGCCGGCGAGACGGCGAAAAACGCCGCGAAGGTGACCGAGGCCGGCCGGCGAATTAACACCGCTCGTCGATGGAATGCAGTGCTTGGTCAACTCGACAATTACGGGTGATGACCCTAGAAGCCTGAAGCGCAAGAGCGCAAGCGAAGGGCGAGACACAAGTTCCTTCGCTTGCGCTTCAGGCTTCAATCCGTAGATGATGCGTTGACCGAGCCGTCGTGCGGAATTCATTCCGCACGACATTCCATGTCTTTCAGCGTTCCGGCCCCTCTTCTCTTCGTTCCCTGCGTTGCCTTCTGTTCGAGCGATTGAACCTGATCCCGAACAGAAGGCAACGAAGGGAACGAAGGGAACGAAGGGGACGAGGGCTCCCTGGATACCGGATCGCCGTTTCACTTCTGTTGGCCCGCGATGCAATACAGGTGCTTCCCCGTCCGCAGCAGCAGGGCGTTGCCGGCGACGGCGGGGGAGGCGAGGATTTCTTCCTTCAACTCGTTTCGCGACAGCACCTCGAACCGCCGGCCGGCGCGGAGGACGTGCGTCAGGCCGGCGTCGTTCGAGATGTAGACCTTCCCATCGCCCGCGATCGACGACGCATAGAACTTCCCCCCCAGCCGCTTGCGGTACACGAGCTTTCCCGTCCCGGCTTCGTAACAACTCAGCACGCCGGCCTCGTTGTGCACGTACAGCAGGCCGCCGTAGCAGACCGGCGAGCAGACGTAGGGACCCTGCCGTTCGTGCTTCCAGACGACGTGCGTCTTCGTGACGTCTCCCTGGCCGCCGGGGCGCACGGCCAGCACCGGGCCGGTCTTGCCGCTGGTCAGCAGGATCAGCCCCTCGGCGAACACCGGCGTCGGCGTGACCCAGCCGGTCAGGCCGGTGACTTTCCACAACTCGCGGCCGGTCTTCGGATCGTAGGCCCGCAGCGCGTCCTGCCCGCTGACGAGCAGTTCCTTTCGCGAGTGGTGAGTGGTGCGTCCTTCCGGCTTTCGGCTTCCGCCTTTCCTCGCCACGTCCACGACGATCGGCGTGCTCCAGGACCGGAAGAGTTTGCGGCGTTCGGTCTTCCAGACGGTCTTGCCGGTCTTCGCGTCGAGGGCGATGAGGAATGAATCGAACGTGCTGAACCGGTCGCCGTCGTGATCGCAGACCAGGATGACGCGATCTTCGAACAATATCGGCGAAGAGGCAAAGCCGAGTTCCGACTCGAAGTCGCCGAATGAGCGTTGCCAGAGCCGTTTCCCGGCTACGTCGTAGCAGACCGCGCCGGCGTTGCCGAAGAACGCGACCACCCGTTTGCCGTTGGTCACAGGCGTGGCAGCGGCGTGGCCGGTGAGGGCGGACGTCGCCTCGGGGTTCTTGTCGGCGATCGACTTCGACCACACGATCCGCCCGGTCCTGCGGTCGAGACAACGCACGATGCGCTTCGTGCCGTCGTACTCCGCGGACGTGAGAAAAATCCGATCGCCGAATACGACCGGCGACGACGACCCCTCGCCCGGCAATGCCGTCTTCCAGCGGACGTTCTTCTTCGTATCCCACTCGACCGGCAACCCCTTCGCCGTGGTGACGGCGTTCCCCCGCGGCCCCCGCCAGCGCGGCCAGTTCTCGGCCGCTGCCGGCCGCGCGAGCACGATCGCGGCGCCGCAACTCAGCAGCAGCGCGATTCGAAAGCGCGTGGGTAGCAGAATTCGTGAGAATTCTGCAGTGCGAGAAACGGACGGCAGAATTCTCACGAATTCTGCTTCCGCAGTGCGGATGGACGGCCGGCGATCGCTCATCGCCTCACTGTAGCCGCCGGTTGCAGCGAACGAAAGCGCGGCCAGTGCCTTGCAACGGAACGTGGAAATCAGCGTTCGCCCGCGACGCAACGCGGTGCCGGCAATTCCCACCACACGTTTGACCTCCGCGTCGCGGCATGGGACAACATACACAACTTACCGCGCCTCAAGAGAGACACCTGCCGATGATCTCCCTGAAGAAGATTCTCGTCGCCGACGATTTCAGCCCGCACAGCGACGTCGCGTTGAAGTACGCGGCGGAGTTCGCCCGCGCGTTTCAGGCCGACGTGACTGTCTGCCACGTCGTCGAAGGGGCGGGCATCCTGTCGCAGTTGCCTCCCGGCGGCGAGGCGTACTTTCCCCCCAATCTCACCGAAATCCAGGAAAAGTCGGCCCGCGAGCAGATCGCCGGCCGGCTGACGCGATTCGGGCTGCCCGACGCCGCCGTGCAGGTCCCGGTCGGGAAGCCGTTCGTCGAAATCGTGCGGCTCGCGAAGGAGGAAGACGCCGACCTGCTCATCGTCGGCACGCACGGCCGCGGCGCGATCGCGCACGCGCTGTTGGGATCGGTGGCGGAACGGATCGTCCGCAAGGCCCCCTGCCCGGTGCTCACCGTCCGCCAGGGAGAACACGAGTTCGTGATGCCGTAACGGCGTCCCCATCCGATTCCGAAATCCGCAATCCGAAATTCTGACATGGCCGATTCCGCGCCCGCATCGACCGGTTCTCCGTCCACGGCTAAGCCGCAAGCGGCGCCTTACCCCGGTACGCACGACATGCCGCAGTGGAACGTCGGCGAGTTGGTCGACGCTCCCAGATTCACGGCAAAGAACTGGTTCGCGATGCTGGGGCCGGGACTGCTGATGGGGGGCGCGGCGATCGGCGGCGGGGAATGGCTCGTGGGGCCGATCGTCACCGCGAAGTACGGCGGGGCGATGCTGTGGCTGGCGACACTCTCGATTCTCGGCCAGGTGGTCTACAACATCGAAATCAGCCGCTACACGTTGTACTCCGGCGAGCCGATCTTCAATGGCAAGTTCCGGACGCTGCCGGGACCGCGGTTCTGGGTGTTCGTGTACATCGCGCTCGACTTCGGGATGGTCTTCCCGTACCTCGCCGCCAACGCAGCCACGCCGCTGGCCTCGGTGATGCTCGGCGAAGTCCCCGATCCCAACAGCGGGGCAACCGCGACGATTCTGGGCGTCACAATGACGCACAAGACGCTGCTCCGCGCGCTGGGCTACGCCATCTTTCTGGGGGCGATGCTGCCGCTGATCTTCGGCGGCAAGATCTACAACGCCCTGAAGTGGCTGATGACGTTCAAAATTGTCGTCGTATTCGGGTTCCTGGTGATTCTGGGAATCGGATGGTCGACTTGGGACACGTGGGGCGAAATCTTCAGCGGGTTCTTCAAATTCGGAAACGTGCCGATCCCGACCGGAAAGGGGGAACCCGGAAAGACGGTCAATATTTTCGCGTCCGTGTTCAGCGGCGAGGGGTTCCCGCAGATCGACTGGTCGCTGATTGCGTTTCTCTCCGCGCTGGTGGCGATTTCCGGTTCGGGGGGGCTGAGCAATACTCCGGTCAGCAATTACACCCGTGATCAAGGCTGGGGCATGGGGCACCACGTCGGGGCAATCGGCAGCGTGATTGGCGGGCGCGACCTGCAGCTTTCGCACGTGGGCACCGTGTTCATTCCGACTCCTCACGACGAATCCATGCCCCGCTGGAAACGCTGGTACAAGCACGTCTGCCGCGACCAGTTGGTCGTCTGGATGCCCGCCTGCTTTCTGGGGCTCGCGTTGCCCAGCATGCTGTCCGTGCAGTTCCTCAAACGCGGGACGGAAGCCCCCGACCAGTGGACCGCCGCGGCCATGACGGCGGACGCGGTGAGCGAGACCGTCGGAGCGACGATCTCGTCCCTCGGCCCGTTATTCTGGCTGATGACGCTGTTCTGCGGTTTCCTCGTGCTGGCCCCCAGCATGTCCACCAGCGCCGACGGTTTCATCCGCCGCTGGGTCGACGTGTTCTGGACGTCCAGCCGCAAGCTGCAGAAGGTCGATCCCAGAAACGTTCGCTACGTTTACTTCGCGGTGCTCGTCGTGTACGTGGCCTTCGGATTGACGATGCTCTCGCTGGAAGAGCCGAGCACTCTGATCACGATCGCCACGACGATCTTCAACTTCGCGCTGGGCATCTCCTGCTGGCACACGCTGGCGGTGAACATGATCCTGCTGCCGGAACCGCTGCGGCCCAACTGGTTCGTGCGGATCAGCATGGCGCTGTCCGGCGCGTTCTTCCTGTTCATCGCGACGGTGGCGGCGCTGCAGAAGCTGGGAATGATCTGACCCGCCAATTCGTTCCATAGAAGCCTGAAGCGCAAGCGAAGGATGAGACGAAAGTTCCTTCGCTTGCGCTTCAGGCTTCAATCGGTCGGGCGAACGGTAACGGTGCACGACATTCCGACATTCATTTCTTCACCTCGAAAATCGCTTCGATTTCCACCGCCGCCCCGGTCGGCAGCGCGGCGAAACCCAGCGCGCTGCGGGCGTGGTAGCCGTCCCCCTCCTTGCCGAAGATCTCGTGCAGCAGGTCCGATGCGCCGTTGATGACGAGGTGCTGGTCGGTGAACTCCGGCGCGGAATACACGCAGCCGAGCAGCTTCAACACCCGCAGCCCGTCCAGCGTGCCGTGTGCGTTGTGCACCGACCGCAGAATCTTCACCGCGCAGTCCTTCGCGGCTGCGTACCCCTGTTCGACCGACAGGCCTTTGCCGAGCACGCCCTTCAGGTCACTGGTGTGGCCGGAGGTGATCAGCAGATTGCCGCTGCGGATGCAGAGATTCAGATAGCCGGGTTTCTGCTCGGGGAAGTCGATGCCGAGTTGCTTCGCTTTCTGATCCGGTGACATGACAGCCCTCCTCAGCTTGTGAATGCGTCGGTTTCGGCGGTGGGGGAAGTGTAGCAAAGCCACGGTTGATTTTCAGGGACTGATTACCGGAAACTGTCGCAAGTAGGTCCGGACGGCCCGTCCGGACCTCGGTGGGCCGAATGACAGTCCATCGCATATCCGGCGCTCAACAGAGTCCGTGGCTGTTCCGCTGCACATCATGTTTCGCCGTTGAGCGTCAATCGGCAAGGTCCGGACGGGCCGTCCGGACCTACAAGGAACTCGCACCATGCTCAAACACTCGCTAGCCGCCGTCATCCTGGGTCTCGGTCTCGCATCCGCCGCCGCCGCCGAGCCGAAAGCCGCCGATTGGTCCGCTCGTCAGATCGCGAAGCTGCCGAAGGGCGAAAAGCCGGTTCGCCTCTTCAACGGCAAAGACCTCACCGGCTGGGAAGGGCAGACGAAGAAGTATTTCTCGGTGAAGGACGGCATCATCGTCGCGAAGAACGGCAAAGACAACGCCCCCAAGGCCAGCACGTATCTCGTCACGAAGAAGAAGTACCGCAACTTCCGGCTGATCTTCGAGGCGAAACTCGTCACCAGCGAAATGCACTCCGGCATCGCGTTGTGGGGCAAGACCGTCAAGAAAGCCGGCGACCCGTACAGCTACCAGGGGCACCTCGTGATGTTCCCCTCCGGCTACGGTTATTACGACCTGTACCGCCGCAACAGCATTTACCGCGATACGAAAGGCATCGCCCGCAAGGCCGGCAAGCAGCACGGTTGGAACCGCATGGAAATCCTGGCGATCGGCAACCGCATTCAGCACGTCATCAACGGCGTCAACGCGGCCGACTGGTCCGATCCGAAGCCGGAATACTGCCAATCGGGACCGATCGGCCTGCAACTGCATTCCAACAAGGTTCCGCAGGAAGTGCAGTTTCGCGGGCTGATTCTCACTGAAAACCCGGAGAAGTCGCTCGTCACCGTCAATCCCGCGACCGTCAACGGCGCGAAGGTCAACATGCTGGAGCAGATTCCGGCGGCGATGCGGGCCTTCGTCGACAAGAAAAAGGTCTCCGGTATCGTGACGCTCGTCGCGAACCGCAAGGGGGTGCTGCACCTCGTCGCCGTCGGTTACGCCGACCTCGAGCAGAAGTTCCCGATGAAGGCCAACACGCTGTTCGCGATCGCCTCGATGACGAAGCCGATTACCGGCACCGCGGTGATGATTCTCAAGGACCAGGGGAAACTTTCGCTGGACGATCCCGTGTCGAAGTACATCCCGGAATTCAAGTCGGCCTCGCTGAAGAGCGGCCTGCCGAAGCGGCCGATCACGATTCGCGATGTTGTCACACATACTTCGGGGCTTGTCGGCAGCCAGCAGAACGCCGGCTCGCTGAAGGAGACGGCGATCGCGCTGGCGAACCGGCCGCTCGGTTTCGAGCCGGGATCGAAGTGGCAGTACAGCCCGGGACTTTCGGTCGCCGGGCGTGTCGTGGAAGTCGTCTCCGGCCAGCCGTTCGACGTCTTCCTGCGGAAGAGGATCTTCGGCCCGCTGAAGATGAACGACACGACGTTCCACCCCAACGCGGCCCAGCAGAAACGGCTGGCGAAAATCTATGCTCCCGGCAAGGACGGCAAATCGCTCGTCGCGACGACAAGCTGGATCGCCAAGGTCGACCCGAAACGCTCGCCGAACCCGTCCGGCGGGCTGTTCTCGACGGCTGCCGACCTCGCGAAGTTCTACCGCATGGTCCTCAACGGCGGAGAACTCGACGGCACGCGCATTCTTTCCGCCGCCGCCGTCAACGACATGACGACCATCCTGACCGGCGACCTGAAAACCGGCTTTACCGAAGGGAACGGCTGGGGGGTCGGTTGGTGCGTCGTCCGCAAGCCGCAGGGAGTGACGGCGATGCTCTCCCCCGGCACGGCCGGCCACGGCGGCGCGTTCGGCACGCAGGGCTGGATCGACCGCAGGAAGAACCGCATCTACGTGCTGATGATCCAGCGCAGCGGCTTCGGCAACGCCGACGGGTCGGATATCCGTGGGACGTTTCAAAAGCTGGCGGCGCCGTAGCGCAACGACTGTTTAGCCGCGACTCGGAGGCTTTGCGGAGAGGAGCGCGGCGAACAAGTGCTCATCCGCGACGATCACTCAGAGCGCTCCTCTCCGAAGACTCCGAGTCGCGGCTAAACGCACGGATCGTCGTTCACGCGATCGCCTTGCGAATCACATTCGCCACCAGTTCCGTGCCGGTCAGTTTCTGGTCGAGCCCCTGGTAGAAGTACGTCAGCCGTTCGTGGTCCAAGCCCATCAAGTGCAAGATGGTCGCGTGCAGGTCGGAGACGTGGCAGCGGTCCTTAACGGCGAGGAAGCCCAGTTCGTCCGTCGCGCCGATCGCCTGTCCCCCCTTCACGCCGCCGCCGGCCAGCCACATCGAAAAGCCGAGCCAGTTGTGGTCGCGGCCCGGTTTGCCGACCCCTTCGCTCGTGGGCGTGCGGCCGAACTCGCCGCCCCAGACAATGAGCGTTTCGTCCCACAACCCGCGGCGTTTGAGGTCGGTCATCAGCGCGCCGATCGGCTTGTCGGTCTCGCCGGCGTGCAGGCGGTGATTGGTGATGCAGTTGTTGTGGCCGTCCCAGGTGTCTTCGATGTGCCCGCCGCCGGAGTAGAGCTGCACGAACCGCACGCCCTTTTCGATAAGCCGGCGGGTGATGAGGCACTTGCGGCCGAAGTCGGCGGTGAGATTGTCGTTGAGGCCGTACATCTCGCGGGTCTGGGGGGATTCCTTGTCGAGATCGACGACTTCCGCGGCGCTGGTCTGCATTTTGTAGGCGAGTTCGTAGGAGAGAATCCGGGCCGCGAGTTCCGTCTCGCCGGGGTGCCGTTGCATGTGACTCCGATTCAGCCGTTCCAGCAGATCGAGCGAATCGCGCTGCGATCGCTTGGTGATTCCCGCCGGCGTCGCGAGATCGAGGATCGGCGACTTGCCGCTGCGGAAGAGCGTTCCCTGATACGCCGCCGGCATATAGCCCGCCGTCCAGTTCGACGCGCTGCCGATCGGCCCGCCGCGGGGGTCGGTCATCACGACGAAGCTGGGCAGGTTGTCGTTTTCGGTGCCGAGACCGTAGCTCAACCACGAACCGAGGCAGGGCCGGCCGATGAGCACACTGCCGGTGTTCATCTGCAGGCAGCCGGAAGCGTGGGCGGCGGTGTCGGCGTGCATCGAGCGGATGACGCACAGGTCGTCCGCGTGTTTCGCGGTGTGGGGGAAGATGTCGCTGATCGGCAGACCGCTCTTCCCGTGCGGATGAAACTTGAACGCCGACTGCGTGAGATACCCGACCGGCCGCCCGTTGGACCCGACGGCGTGCCGGCCGGCGTATTTCTGACCGTCGTACTTCGTGAGCGCCGGTTTGGGATCGAACGTGTCGACCTGGCTGGGGGCGCCGTTCATGAACAGAAAGATGCAATGCTTCGCCGGCTGGCGGAAGTGCGGCGGCTTCGCGGCGAGCGGCGATTCCGCCGCCTGTGCACTCGACGCGAAGAACCCGTCGCGGGACAGCAGGTCCACGAGCGCCAACCCGGCGAATCCGCCGCCGACTTCCCAGAGGAATTCGCGTCGGGTGCGGTTGCAGGGGGTGTGGTTGGGGATGAAGCGCATCGTTATTTCTTCGGCTCGCCGGGGAATCCGAGTTCTTCGAGCGATTTGGCATCCAGGATTCGCTCGGCAATAACCGCGAGCTGTTGCTCGTCGAGTCCTTCGAGCCAGACCGTGACGTCCTCGTTCAAATCGCCGAATCGCCTGGTGAGCAGGAGCGAAACGATCTTGCGTTCGCCCACGGCAATACCCAGTTTCCTGCCCTGTTCCAGTCCTTTTTCGAGTCCCTTTTCCAGCGATGTGGTCGCCATTCTCGCAGCTCCCTGGAATTGCTCGGTCTTCAGCAGACGTTCGTATTCGGCCTGCTGCTCGTCGTTGAGGACCATGTAGGTTTCAATGCAATCGAACAGCAAGTAACGCCGGTATTAATCGCGATCCATCTGGGAAACAGATTCTGCCGTCGCGGCTCGCAATGAAGCGGCCAACAGACCGCCGTCTACTCGTTTTTCTCGGCGGAAAGGCCCAATTCATCGAAAGACTTCGCGGAAAACAGCTTGCGGGCGACTTCCCGCAATTCTTCGTCGTCCATTCCATCCAACCGGGACTTTGCCGCGCCGGAAAGCGCCCCAAAGCGATCTTCGATCAGGAATTGGATCATTTCGCGACGGCCTTGTGCGGCGCCTTGCTGCAATCCCTGTTGCAGCCCCTGTTCGAGTCCCTGTTCGAGTCCCTTTTCCAGCGATGTGGTCGCCATTCTCGCAGCTCCTTGGAATTGCTCGGTCTTCAGCAGACGTTCGTATTCGGCCTGCTGCTCTTCGTTGAGGACCATGTAGGTTTCAATGCACTCGAACAACAAGTAGCGCCGGTACTCGTCGCGATCCATCTGGATAACGACGTCCGCCATCGCGGCCCGCAAGGCAGCACGATCGTCGTCCGGCGTCTTCATCAATGAAGCCATCGCAACCCCCAGATCATTCTTCTGCATGTATTCTACTGCATCCAGCGCCGGCAGTCCCACATAAAGATAGCGGAACACGAGCAGTTCCAGTGATCCGAATCCGTCCCGGAATTCGTCGAAGCCGATTCCCTCCAGTCCGACCCGAAGGTAGAGCGCGATCGGCAGCACCGGAAGTTCGTGCTCGTCGCGGAGGTGCGTGTAGTAGCGATGCATCCGGCGGCGGAGCGGTTCGACGGAATCAGACGACTCGATCTCGACGTGAATCAGCGACAACCATTCCTCCGGTCCCGCTTCGTTGTCCACCGTCGGCAGCTTCGCGACGAGATCGAGGGAGCGACGCTTCCCCTCTGGCGGGTCGGGGAAGATTTCCTTGTCCAACCATTCCGTGCGGGTGAAGTCGAAACGTGCGGCCCACTCGGGGAAGAACAGTTCGAAGAATTCCGGCAGAAACTCCCTCAGCAGCGTTTTGAAGCGCTGATCGTGATCCTTGAAGGGTTTGATCTCGCGGTCCATGCGCTAATCCGGATACACGAACTCATTCAGATTGAACACGACCCGGCACACACGCTGCAACGCCACCGACTTTGCCTCATCGACGGATATCGACCGCTCCTTCGCAATCCCCGCCGACTCGCGTTGGAGGAATGCGGTCAGCATCGACATTTCCGATGCGCGCGGTTCGCGGCACAGTGCGAGCCGGTACGCCAGTCGAATCTGTCGCTCTACGTCGTTCCCCGCTTCGTGCCGCAGCCGCTCGGCGAAATGTTTCGCCTGACGGTTCGCGAACTCGCCGTTCAAGAGCGTCAGCGCCTGCGTGGGAACGCTGGTCACTTTCCGCTTTTCCGAGCTGCGCGTCGTGTCGCACAGGTCGAGGACTTCCAGCATCGGCACCACCAGCGACCGCTTCACGAACGCGTACACGGTGCGGCGGGACGCATCGCGTTCGTCGAGCGGCTTCCAGATCTTGTCGGGGTCGCTGTGGCCGGCCAGCGCCTGCTTCGGAATCGACAGGTACGTGCTCGGCCCGCGCAGCTTGCGGTTGAGCTGCCCGCCGGCGGCGAGCATTGAATCGCGGATGGCTTCCACTTCGAGCCGCCGGTAGGGGAACCGCCAGAAGTTCATGTTCTCCGGGTCGGCCTTCGCATAGTCCGCCCGCTGCCGCTTGCTCATGCGGTACGTGCTGCTGGTGAGGATCAGCCGGTGCAGCTTCTTGAGCGACCAGTCGGCCTCGTGGACGAACCAGTGGGTCAGCCAGTCCAGCAGTTCGGGATGCGTGGGCGGCGCGCCGATGACGCCGAAATCGCTGGACGACGCGACGATCCCTTCCCCGAAATGGAACTGCCAGACGCGGTTGACAATCACGCGGGCCGTCAGCGGATGCCGCGGATCGACCAGCCAGCGAGCGAACGTCAGCCGCTGCCGCGTGGTGTGCTCGTCGGGCTTGAGAAACACCGGTTGCGTCTTCGCGAGGACCGTCGGCACGCCGGGCCGCACTTCCGGGCCGGGGTTCGACGCTCGGCCGCGGAGCAGCAGGTTCATTCTGACCGGTTCGGGGGAAGGCTCGACGAGGAAGTATCCGCGGGGCAACGCCGCCAGCTTGCGCCGTAAGTCCGTGATCTGCGAATGCAGCCGGACGATCTTCGCCGCCGTCTCCTTCGGCATTGCGCGATCGATTTCCGAGTTGAGCTGCTTCGTGAACTTCGTGACGAGTTGCTTCTGCCGCGGCGTGCGTTTCGCGGCTTCGGCTTGAAACGCGGCCACGGCGTCGGCAGGCAGGCTGCTGCGACCGACGGCAAGAAACTCCGCCTGAAACGCGAATCGCAGCCCCCATTTTCTCTTGTCCAACCTGCGGATCTCAGCCTCTTGCTTCTGAACGCGGGCCGATTCCGCGCGGGTCACTGCCGGCCGGTCCCGTTCCATCCGGCCGTTGCGGGGGCGTTTCAGCGGCGCGAAGATCGCCGCCATGCGATAGTAGTCGTGGGCGGTCAGCGCGTCGAACTTGTGGTTGTGACAGCGGGCGCAACCGAGCGTCAGCCCCAGAAACACGCGGGACGTCGTGCGGATCAGATCATCCAACTGGTCGAACCGGTCCTGTTTCGGATCGGCCGGCTCGTCGTCCCAGGGGCCGAGCCGGTAGTAGCCCGTCGCAATCACGGTCTCGGTACTGCGGTCCGGCAGCTCATCGCCGGCGAGCTGTTCCAGCACGAAGCGGTTGTACGGCTTGTCGGCGTTCAGCGCGTCGATGACGTAATCCCGGTACCGCCACGCCTGCGGTTTCGTCGCATCGCGTTCGTAGCCGTTCGTCTCCGCGTACCGCACGAGGTCCAGCCAGTGCCGGCCCCAGCGTTCGCCGTAGCCGGGTCGCGACAGCAGATCGTCGACGACTATCTCGAAGGCATTCGGGGAACGGTCGGCCAGAAACCGCCGTTGCTCCGCCGGGGTCGGGGGAATGCCGATCAAGTTCAGGTACACGCGACGCAGCAATGCGCCGCGCGGAACCGGTACGGCCGGCTTCCAGCCCTTGGCTTCGAGCTTCGCCAGGAGGAAGTTGTCGATGGGAATCCGGGGCCATTCCGCGTTCTTCACCCTGGGAATCGCCGGCTTGCGAACCGGGAGATACGCCCAGTGCTCGCGATCGACGGGTTTGACGAGTGCATCGTACTGCTCCGGCGACGGCTGTTTGTCGTCGGCCCAGCCTGTCGACGCTACGCCAAGCATCAGTGCCGGAAACATCGAACGGAATGACAATCTCAAATCCATGCGCAATCTCCCGCGCGAAAGTGTCGTAGGTGCGCCGCCAATTCGAATCTCCGCGCCCTCTGTTGGCTCCTGTTCAATTCATTCTAACAGGGACCGTGAGATTGCGACCGTCGAACCGCTGGCGCTCTTTCGCGGAGCGAAAGGCGACATTCAGAACAACCCGGCGATCGGTGTGGCGCGGTAGAAGCGGTGCGGGCGGCCGTCGAAATCGGTCCACTCAGCGTGCCGCGGAACGCCCAGCGCGGCGAAGACCGTCGCGGCGATGTTCTCCACCGTCTGCTTGTCGTCGACGGGATACGCCCCGATGCGGTCGCTGGCGCCGACGACGCGGCCCCCCTTCACGCCGCCGCCGGCGAACAGGCTGGTCATCACCGGGCCCCAGTGGTCGCGGCCGGATTGCTTGTTGATCTTCGGCGTGCGGCCGAATTCGCCGGTGACGATCACCAGCGTGTCGTCGAGGCGGCCCGTTTGCGCGAGGTCCTCGATCAACGCGGAAACGCCGCGGTCGAAATACGGGAACAGGTTCCGCTTCAGGTTGATGAAATTCCGGCGGTGCGTGTCCCAGGTCGAATTCTTGCCGAGGTTCACCTGCACGAACGGAACACCCGCCTCCGACAGCCGCGACGCCATCAGCAGCGACAGGCCGAACTTGTTCTTGCCGTAGCGTTCCAGAGTCTTCGGGTCGGCATTTTCGACCTCAAACGCGCGGCTGGTCTTCGCGTCCAGCAGCACCGAGAGCGCCTGCCGCCGCTGGTCGTCGAACTTACGGCCCTCGGCAAAACCGTGCAGGTCGAGCCGGCGGCGTTCGAAGCGTTTCAGCAGGTCGACCCGGTGCGACAGACGTTGCTCGCCGCCGCTGGGAAGATTCAACAGCGGCGTGTTGAAAATCGTTTTCGAGGCGTGATGGAATTCGTCCTCATCGAACCGGAAGCAGTCGGGACAGGCACCGTTGCCCAGCGGGCACTGAGCGGCGATGTCGATGTGCCACGCTTCCCACTTCGGGCCGAGTTTCCCCGCGTACTGGCCGGGACGCACGCGGGCCGCTTCGTTGACGCTCGGCTGCGGCAGCACCACGGCCGGCGGAAGTTTCGTCTGCCGGTCGCGGAAGGCGTAAGTGATCTGCGAGGGAATCGAGGGCCATTCGTTCGGCGTGGGGACTTTGGCGGTGCTGAAACCGGCCGGCAGATCGAGCCGACCCGTCAGCAGCATGTGGCAGGCCAATTCGTGCCCGTTGCTGTCGGTGCCGATGGACCGCACCAGCGCGTACCTATCGGTCTGCTTTGCGAGCAGTGGGAGGTGCTCGCAGATTTGAATGCCGGGCGTCTTCGTCGCGACTTGCTTGAACTCCCCGCGAACCGTTTCCGGCGCGTCGGGCTTCATGTCGAAGCTGTCGTGATGCGAGATGCCGCCGGTGAGGAAGACGAAGATGACTTTTTTCGGATTGGCGGACGAGGTGGCGGCATCGGCCGACCCGGCCAGTCCGGCGGCGCCGAGTCCCGCCAGTCCCAGCGAACCGGCTTGCAGAGCGGTGCGTCTCGAAAACCGGGGCTTGTTCCCTCCGTCGCTGGCATCGACCGGCATGGCGAATCCTCTCAGAACGGCGATGGGTGAAGGCCGCGCTGCAGGGCCTGATACATAGATTATCGTTGATGCATGCGTTGTGCTACAGCAAAACCGTGTCTGGTGACAAAAACATATTTGTTATACTTCACATAGCTGTCTGAACGATGCCGCGCGGCACGAAACCACCAAGAGTGCCTCATGATTCGCAATGAAGCCGAATACCGGGAAGCGGCGAAGCGACTGCGAGATGAGGCGGACCGGATCAAGGAACAGAAAAACCGGCTGCGGGAAATGAAGCTGACGAAGGAAGAAATCAAGCGGGCGCTCGATCCGGTGCGGTCGTTCCACGAGCAACTCAAGGAAGAAGTCGCCAGCTACGAGCGCCTGCTGCGCGGCGAATTCGACGAACTGCATAACTTCGAGGGCCTCGGGCGACTGCTTGTCGCCTTGCGCATCGCACAGCGGCTGACGCAGCGGGAACTCGCGGAGCGACTCGGCGTGCACGAATCGCAGGTGTCGCGAGACGAGCGAAACGAGTACCACGGAGTGACCGTCGACCGCGCCAACCGGATTCTGGAAGCGCTCGGCGTCGACGTGCGCACAGAAGTCGTCTCTGTCGGCGATCGTCGCTCTCGATCTCAGGTCTCGGTGGCGTCCTGATGCAGCGACGTTGAAGTGGAGCCGATTGCCGCCAGTCGCTTTCGCAGGTGCTCGATCAGCGTCTCCAGACACCCCCGTTCCAACAGCGCGATCGATTCCTGATAGATGCCGGTGCCGTAGGTTTCCGCGGTCGGCAGATAGCCGATCCGCGAGCCGTTGGTGAGTTCCATTACGATGATCGGCACGCCGGGAAAGCGGGACCGCAGTTCGCGCTGCAGCAGGTTGTACGGTTCCCCTTCGACGGCCAGCCAGACGGTGCCGCCGATTCGCAGCGTGGTGACGGGATACGGAAACGCATCTCCCGGCGGGAGGCCGTCCAACCGCGTGAGTTTCCGGCGACAGCGTTCGACCATGGCGCGGGCGTCGGCGGCGGATTGTTCGTCGCCGGCTGTTCGTGCCTGCTGCTCTGAGGCGGACCAGCGTTCCAGCTCGGCCCGCGTTTCGTCGGCGGTCGATAAGCCCGGCCGATACGAAAGATCGACTGTGAATGAGTCGCGCCGCCATAGGCTCGCGTCCTTCCGTTCCGTCTCGCTCAGCGGCCGGAACTCCCAAGTCCCGATCGTCGCCCCGGAAACGACCGGCCCGGCGTACGTCAGCTTCGTTTCCGGCGGCGGCAATTCTTCCAGGGCCGACAGCGCCGCGTAACCGAGTTGCCGGCCGTTGGCGTCGGCGATCGCCGGGTCGCCCACGAAGCCGACCCGCGGCCCGAGATCGCCCGATGCCCCCTGCAGAAAGACGCACGGCCTGCCGGTCGCAGTTTCGACCGTTTCGCGCATCGCGCCGACGAAATCCGGGCTGATGAGGCGGTTCTGCCAGGCGAGGGTCGTCGGGTGGCAGGCGTAGTTGACGATCGTCGCCACGGTATTCGAGTCGGAATCGGTGACGCGGGCGACGATGACCGCGTCGTCGGTCGGGCCGTCCGGATTGAACCCGCAGACGAACTGCCGGCTTTCTTCGTCGAAGAAATCGCGGTGGGCGGCCAGCGAACAGCGGCCGGTTCCGTAGGTGATCGTTGCCGGTTGAACGGAATTGACGGCGTCCGCGATCGCGGCGGCGATGCCGGCCGCGAGGTCCTGCAGATACGGCGCGATCAGGTCGCCGCCGGGTTGATCGGCCCGCCGTTCTTCCATCAGGCCGGCCGCGTGCGTGTGGGAGAAGACGACGAGCAGATCGTCCGGCGAGACGCCGCTTGCATGGCAAACACGCTCGCGCAATTGTTCCATCTCGCGGGGAAACAGCAGGCAATGGTCGACGGCAACGATGAGCTGCAGTTCGTCGCCGGCGAGCGGCCGCAACGCAACCGCCGTCGCAGTCAGCGGCCGATGCACGCCATCGGAGCGGTCGTGCGCCGCCGCGCCCCACATGCGGTGATAAATCCCCACCGGGGGCGTGATCTCCCGCCGTGCGATCCCGAACCGGCATCGGCTTTGAGGAGTTCGAAACTCACGCATTGTGCCATCCCCCATCAGCCGGCGGGCGCTAGCCCCCGGTTCCTGCGAAGCAGCCCTCAAACCGGGGGCTAGCGCCCGCCGGCTGATGACGCCGCGCTCCACTCCGCAAAGCCTCCGAGTCGCGGCTAAACGATCGATTCGCCATCACTCCACCACTCCACCACTCCATCACTCCCCGTCCCCGTCCACGCTTGCCGTCGGATCCGCGAACAGCCAGCAGAGGGCGGCGGCGAGGTACATGGCGGCGAAGACGTACAGCACCAGCTCCCAGTTGCCACTGCCGGGGACGTTCGGGTCTTCGTTCAACAGATACGGGACGACGATCGGAAACACAAACGCCCCGATGTTGCCTCCCATGTTCATCAGGCTGAAGACCATCGCCACGTGCCGGCCTCCCAGGTCGATCGCCGTCGTGTACGCGCACTGCCCGCCGAAGGCCGCGAAGAACGACCCGCCGGAAATCAACAGCACTGCCAGCGTCGGGTCGGAAATCGTCATCGACAGCAGAATCAGGGCGAAACAGGCGAACTGGCTCCCCGCGGCGACTCCCTGGCGGCTCCAGCGTTTGCTGCCGGTGCGGACGAAGATCCAATCCGAGAGAACGCCCCCCACCGGGCTGCCGACGACGACCGCCAGCAGCGGCAGGCTGTTCAACAGGCCCGCTTCCTGGCTGTCGACGTGATGCGTTTCCCGCAGGTACGTCCCGAACCACGTCGCGAAGAAGATGTATCCCACCGCGCGAAACACCTGCTGGGCGCAGAAGGCCATCACCGGCACGCTGGTGAACAGCCGGGCCCACGGCGTTTTCATGTCGCTGTCGTCGGCAGAGTTGTCCATCGCTTCGACGGGCGGACTCGGCGGTTTGGAGCCGATGATCGCCAACTCGGCCGCGTTGACGGCCGCGTGTTCCCGCGGGTCGTCGCGAAACCACGACCAGAAGCAGGCGGCGAACAGGAAGCCGGGCAAACAGAAGACGAAGTAGGAAATCCGCCAGCCGAGGCTTGTGAGCATCCAGCCGATCAGCGCGACGCCGATTGCCGCGCCGACCGACATCGCCGCCGCCAGCAGCCCGCTGGAAAGCGACCGGCGTCGTTCGGGGAGCCACTTGGAAATCGTCACGACCGCGCAGGGAAAGATGCCCGACTGCGCCGCACCCATCGCCAGCCGCGAGACCAGCAGCGCGATCAGGTTGCCGGCGGCGGCGAACAGGCAGGCGGCGGCGGAAAACGCGGCGACGAACAGCGTCAGCGCCTTGCGGGTCCCGGCGGTCTTCGCCAGCCAGCCCGTGGGAAGCTGAAACGCGGCATACGTCAGAAAGAACGCCGACATCACCCAGCCCATCTGGTGCTTGTCGAGTTGCAATTCGGCGGCGATCTCCCGTTCCATGATGCTGATCGTATTCCGCTGCGCGTAGGCGATCATCGCCGAGACGCACAACGCCGCGATGACCATGAACCGGACTTTAGTCGGTCGGCCGTTGGAATGCGGATCGTTCATCGCGCCGGCTCTTGTTCCGTAGGACGGATTGCCAATCCGTCCGTCCAGCAATCTCGAATGATGAATCACGTCGGAATGACGAAGTCCGAATGAATGTATTGGCGCACTTCGAGCTTCGCCATTCGACATTGCCTCGTCATTCGGCTTTCGTCATTCCGCTCGGACGGATTGGCAATCCGTCCTACAGGCAGTTGCCGCGGTCGCTCACAATTCAATCGGCCACGAAATCCCCGCCGTCACCCCGCCGTCCACCCGCATCACCTGCCCCGTCATAAACGCCGACGCCGGCGACGCCAGGAAGATCACGGCCCCAACCATGTCCTCGACTTCGCCGAGGCGTTTCAACGGCGTGTTCTGGTCAGCCCACTGCTGCATGTGCGGCTGCGACCAGAGCTTTCGCGTCAGGTCGGTGAGGATGAAACCCGGCGCCAGCGTGTTGACCCGCACGCCCATCGGCCCCCATTCGGTCGCCAGTCCGCGGGTCATGGCGACGACGCCCCATTTGCTCATCGCGTAGGGAAGGACACCTTTCAACGGAGCGTAGGTGTTGAGCGAATCGACGTTGATCTGCGACCCGCCGCCGCGCTCGAGCATGTGCCGGCCGGCTTCCAGCGAAAGGAAGTACGCCCCCTTCAGATTCACGTCGAGGATGAAGTCGTACTCCTCGGCGGAGAACGTCTCGGCCTTCTTGCGGACGTTCACGCCGGCGACGTTGACCAGCGTGTCGATGCGGCCGAACTTGTCGACGACGGTTTTCACGCAGTTGTGAATGTCGTCGAGTTTCGTGACGTCGCACACGGCCGGTTCCACGGGCCGGTTGCCTTCCGACAGTACCGCCGCCGTCTCCTGCAGCGTCTCGGCGTTCCGGCCGGTGACGATCACCTGCGCGTCGCGCTCGGCGAAGCCCTTCGCGACCGCCTTTCCGATCCCGCGGCTGCCGCCGGAGACGAGCACGATCTGATCGGCGACGGAGAAGAGTGGATCAATCATCGTTATCCCTCGCAATTGGGGTCGGGTGTGGAAAGTGAACCGTTGCAACTTCGCGAGGGACGCGTTTTAATCCGGTCTTATCGTCGCGGAAAACTGCCGCATTCACAATGGACGGATTGGCAATCCGTCCTACGGTTTTCGGATATCGAGGAACCCATGCACAAAGTCACCCTCATCCCCGGAGACGGAGTCGGACCCGAACTCGCCGCCGCCACCCGCAAGTGCATCGACGCCACCGGCGTGAAGATCGACTGGGACGTGCAGGAATGCGGCATCGAAGTCATCGAAGCTGAAGGGGAAGTCCCCAAACGCGTGCTCGAGTCCATCAAAGCCAACGGCGTCGCGCTGAAGGCCCCCATCACCACGCCCATCGGCAAGGGGTTCCGCAGCGTGAACGTCTACCTGCGGCAGGAACTGAACCTGTTCGCCTGCGTCCGCCCCTGCAAGCAGTACAAGGGCGTGCGGACGTTCTTCGAGCATCTGCCGGTGGACCTGGTGCTTGTCCGCGAGAACACCGAAGACCTGTACGCCGGCGTGGAATTCAAAGCCGGTGAAACGAAGACGGCCGACCTGCTGAGGAAGATCAACGAGTTGGCCAACGGGAAGAAAATCGGCACCGGCAGCGACACCACCGGCGTGAGCATCAAGCCCATCTCCTACGAAGGCACCCGCCGCATCTGTGATTTCGCCTTCGATTACGCCGTGAAGAACCAACGCAAAACGGTCACGTCGGTCTGCAAGGCGAACATCATGAAGTTCACCGACGGCCTGTGGTACGACGAGACGCGGGCCGTCGCGATGGCCTGGGGGGCGAAGTTCGAATGGAACGACCTCAAGCAGGGTGTGAAACCCGACCCGCAAAGCACCGGCAAGAACACCGGCGGGACGATCGAATACAACGAACGGCTCATCGACAACATGTGCATGCAGCTCGTTCAGAAGCCCGAACTGTATGACGTGATCCTCACGCAGAACCTGTACGGCGACATCCTCAGCGACCTGTGCGCCGGCCTCGTCGGCGGCCTCGGCGTCGCGCCGGGGGCCAACATCGGCGAACGTGGGGCGATCTTCGAAGCGACCCACGGCTCCGCCCCAAAGTACAAAGGGCAGAACAAGGTCAACCCGACCGCGTTGATCCTCTCCGGCAAGCTGATGCTGGAACACCTCGAAGAACGCGAAGCCGCCGCCAAGCTGGAACGAGCCGTCGCCGCGGTGATCGCCGAGGGGAAAGACGTGACCTACGACATGAAACCCGACCGCAACGACCCGACGGCGGTGGGGACGCAGGAGATGGCGGCGGCGATTTGCCGGAAGATGCGGGTGGAGTGACGGCAAGCGGGACGGCGTCAGCCCGCCGGTTCTTCGGCTCTCGACGGAATCACGGATGAACGACGAATCCCGCCTGGCGAAAATGCTGGTCGAATGCGAAGACGTCGCGAATTCCTTCACGCTCCATCAGCACGAATGAGACGCAATCGCTGAAACTGACTTGATGTCCCTGATACAACTCCAGGTAAATGACGGCCTTTGTCTCAACTTCGGCTGTCGGCCGAAGGATTTCACATTCCCCCGATGAATAGATCTCCTTCGCGCGAGCCGCGGCAAATGCGTAGGTCGTGCGCCGAGCCAACAACGTCAATAACTCGCTGATCACGAAGTTGCTTGTCGCAAGCGGTTCGCCACTTTCGGCGAGAAGCTCCCAGAAGGACGTCGCATGCTGATGCCGCGCGTCCCGCGGGTCGTAGCGGGCGAATAACGCGCCGGTGTCGACGAACATCATCAGCCGGCCTCGTGCGGATCCACGTCGTAAAGATACTTGTCGTGATTCACGGCGACGTCGGTGATGCCGTCGTCCGGGCCGTAATAAACTGCCACGTCCGCGAAGAACGGGTCGGCAGCCCGCTTCGCAATCCGCTTTAGGTGCTCCTCGACGGCGCGCTGCACGAGTTCGTCCACGCTGATCCCCTGCCGGCGCGCAACGTCAGCGGCCTGTGTTTCCAGTGGTTCCGAGAGGACGACGGGGTGTGACACGGGATTCTCCTGTATTGAACAATCCATTATAACCCGCTGGAATTGAGGAACAAACATCGATTCCGAGACTTTCCGGCGTGAATCACAGTGCCTATGCGGCTTTGATGTCTGCTCAAAACGGCGGCGTCGTTCCCGCCGTGCAGCGTTGCGGTTTGTCGGCGCTATCGTTCTTCTATGGCCTCGCCGTCCGCACGCGAAACCGCGCGTTCGACCGCGGCTGGAAGAAAACCCACCGCGCCGCCGTCCCCGTCGTCAGCGTCGGCAACATCACCACCGGCGGCACCGGGAAGACGCCGCTGGTCGCGTGGCTGGCGAACTGGTTTCGGGAGCGCGGCGTAAAGGTTGCTCTCTTGAGCAGAGGTTATCGATCGCTCGAACCAACAGCGAGCCGGGGGGTTCATCCCCCCGGTACGATCGAATCGCTACCTGACGACGCCTCGGACGCCGGCGGGGATGAACCCCGCCGCTCGCCGGCGAACGACGAAAAACTGGTCCTCGACCGACTCTGCCCCGGCATCCCGCACGTGCAGCAGCCGGACCGGGTGGCGGGGGCGAAGATCGCCGTCGAACAACACGCCGCGCAACTGCTGATCCTCGACGACGGCTTCCAGCACCGCCGGCTGCGGCGCGATCTCGACATCGTGCTGATCGACGCGCTGAACCCGTTCGGCTACGGCCGGCTGCTGCCGCGCGGGTTGCTGCGCGAACCGCTCTCCGGTCTGCGGCGGGCGGACGTGATCGTGCTGACGCGGGCGGATCAATGCACAAGGGCAGAGAAAGAATCGATCCTCGCCACCATCCGTCGGTTTGTCCCTCAGTGTGACGTCGCGGAAGTCGCGTTCCGTCCAACAGGCCTCGTCAATTCCGCCGGCGAAACGTGTCGGCTGGAATCGCTGCACGGCCAACCGGTCGTCGCGTTCTGCGGCATCGGGAATCCCGAGTCGTTCCGCCGCACGCTGTCCGGTTGCGACGTTCGCGGGTTCCGCGCGTTTCCCGATCATCACCACTACTCCCCCGCCGACCTCGATGAACTCGGACAACTCGCGGAGACCACCGGGTCATCAGCGTTCGTCGCGACGCTGAAAGACCTGGTCAAAATCGACCGGCCGGATTTGAACGGGCGGCCGTTGTGGGCCGTGCAGATTGGAGCGGAGTTCATTCGTGGAGCCGTAGCTCTTGAATCCGCGTTGACGGGAATCGTCGCAAGGGTTTCATAAAAGCCTGAAGCGCAAGAGCGCCAGCGAAGGGCGAGATGGGAGCTCCTTCGCTTGCGCGTCAGGCTTCGATGCGCCGATTCCAAGAGGATTTCGACATCAACCCGCCGGCGACTCACAACTGCTGCTGCACCCAGCCGAAGACCGTCACGACGCCGATCGCCGTGAGCACGAACATCCCCAGCACGAACAACAGACAGGCGCAGCCGGCGAACGGACCGCTCTGCGCGTCCTCCGGCAATTGGGTGAGGTCCTCGGCGAGGTGCAACTCAATCGTGTCTTCCGACGATTGGGGATGAATCAACTCGCCGAAATCGATCTGCAGCTTTGATTCCGACCCCTCCGGCATGGGGGACAGCCCGGCTCGCAGAAACTCGGCCCCCAGCCGCAGGTAGCCCGCGCGGTTGGCGGCGATCCGCCCGAAGTCGAACCGCACTTCCGCCCCGAATTTGGGAATCCGCGCGTCGAGCTCGGCCACCAGAGACGCCAATGCGGGATCGATCGGTTCGGTCATGGCTGCGTCTTTCAGTTTCGCGCGGACTTTTGACGACGATATCGCAGTTGATATCATATCGGGACCGGTTCGATTCCTTCGAGACCCGCGGGATGCCCCCATGTTACAGGTTCTCGGCTCGCTGAACCCCTTCCGCGACCCGCTCACTCGGCGCGAAGCAATGCGCATCGGCGGGCTGGCAGGAATGTCGCTCGGTCTACCGGAATTGTGGCAGTTGCAGCAACTGCAGGCGGCGCCGGCGGAACGAACCGGGTCGTTCGGCAAGGCGAAGCAGATTCTGCTGATCTACCTGCAGGGAGCCGCCACGCAGCACGAAACGTGGGACCCGAAACCCGACGCCCCGAAAGAAATTCGTGGGACCTTTGGCGCGATCCCGACGTCGCTGCCGGGCGTGTTCATCAGCGGTGGCCTGCCGAAGATCGCGAAGCTCATGCACCGCATCGCCGTCGTCCGCTCGATGACGCACGAATACAACAATCACTCGAACCACTACACGCTCACCGGCTATCCCACCGTCAACTTCCCCAGCGAGACCAATCCGGCCGACAGCCGGCATCACCCGTTCTTCGGCAGCGTGCTGGATTACCTGGCCGACCGGCGGCAACACGGCAAACGGCCGGCGATGCCGCGGAACATCGGCCTGCCGTGGAAGTTCAGCAACTTCTCCCCGGTCTTTCGCCGCAGCGGGCCGTATGGTGCGTTCCTCGGGCAGGGGTACGATCCCGTGTGGACGGAGTTCGACGGGAAAGCGACGAAGTCGGTCACGCGGGCGTCGTTCTTCCAGCGGAAGGACGTCACGGTGAAGGACCCGTTCCTCGGCGTCACCCCCGACAGTCGGCTGCGGATTTCGAAAGACGCCCGGCTGCGGGACGCGATGACGCTCGACCGGCTCGACCGCCGCCGCAGCCTGCTCGATCAACTGGAATCCGAGACACGCCGTTTCGAGACATCCAACGCCGGCCGCAGCGTGAACCGCTTCCGCGGGATGGCGTATTCGCTGATGACCTCGCCGAAACTCCGCGATGCGCTCGACGTGGGGAAGGAACCGGATGCCGTCCGCCAGACTTACGGCATGAACCTGTTCGGCCAGTCGTGCCTGACCGCGCGGCGGCTGCTGGAGGCCGGCTGCGGGCTGGTCTCGGTCTTCTGGGACGAATACAAGATCGTCAACACGGCTTGGGACACGCACGGGCGGATGCTCACGCGGCTGCGGGACGAACTGCATCCCGGTTTCGACGCGGGCATCAGCAGTCTGCTGACCGATCTCGAAGCCCGCGGCCTGCTCGACGAGACGCTCGTGATGTGCCTCACCGAGCACGGCCGCACGCCGAAGCTCAACGGCGGGGCCAGCCGCGACCACTGGTCGAACGTTTACAGCATCATGCTCGCCGGCGCGGGGATCAAACCGGGGACGGTCGTCGGCGCGTCGGACAAGCACGGCGGGTTCGTGAAGAGCCGCCCCGTCAGCCCGGAAGACATTCTGGCAACGATGTACCACTTGAAGGGCGTCGACCCGGAGACGACGATTCCCGATCGCCTCAACCGCCCCGTGCGGCTGGTCGAGCACGGCAAGCCGATCGCGGAACTGCTGACTTAAGCGTTTAGCCGCGACTCGCGGGCTTTGCGAAGAGGAGCGCGGCTTGGGACGTCGCGGAACCGCCGCTGGCACGCCGCGCTCCTCTTCGAAGACTCCGAGTCGCGGCTAAACGGTTTCCACCGTCGTCTTCCGCACGGCCACCGACCGCAGCGACAGCACCAGCAGCACGCTGACGGCCATCAGCCCTGCGCCGGTCCAGTAGGGGACGGTCAATCCCAGATCGAGCAACGGAATCCCCACGGCCGGTCCGGCAATGCGGGCCAGCGCGGAGACGCTTTGCCCCACGCCCAGAATTCCCCCCTGGGCCGATTCGCTCGTCCGCAGCGAAAGCAGCGAGTAGATCGACGGCGTCAGCGCCGAGAAACCGATCACCGCAATCGGCAGCACTCCGAACAGCAACGCCTGCGAACCTCTGGAGCCGGCCCAGCCGATGCTCAGCAACCCGGCCGCCATCAGCACCGCGCCGGCCAGCGCCATGCGAAACTCCCCCACACCCGGCATCAGCCGCCGCACGAGCAGCCCCTGGCTGAACATCAGAATAAACCCGATGTACGCGAACACGAAGAAGTTGTCCCGGTACGCCATGCCGAGTTGCTCCGTCAGCAACGCCAGCGTGCTTTCGAACTGCGCGAACGCGAACGTCGTGAGGAAGATCGTCAGTAGAATCAGCCCCACGCCGCGCACCCGGACGGCGTCGCTGAACCGCCGCAGCGCGAACCAATCGCGTTCCGCCGCTCCGGAGCGTTCCTTCCTCAGTGATTCCGGCAGGACGAACACCGCGCACAGCATCGCGACGCCGGAGAGCGCCGCCGCCACGTATCCGGGCCACGGACTGGGCGGAGCGTTCGGATCGCTGGAAACAAACGCCGCGCCGATCAACGGTCCGAAGGCGAAGCCGATGCCGAACGCCGCCCCGATCAGCGCCATTCCCTTGCCGCGCTCGCGAGCGCCGGTGACGTCGGCGATGTAGGCCTGCGCCGTCGGAATGGTGGCTCCCGCGATTCCCGCCCCGATGCGAGAGAGGAATAACCACGCGATCACCCCCATCCCCAGCCACACGGTGTCTTTCCCCAGCGAGGTCGCATAGCCGAACAGCGCGTAAGACGCGGTCGATCCCGCCAGCCCCAGAATGAGAATCGGCCGCCGCCCGACCCGGTCCGAGACCCGCCCCCAGATCGGCGCGAAGAGGAACTGCATTGCCGAGAACGACGCCATCAGCAGGCCGAGCGTCAGGTTGTCGGCCTCGAACGCCTTCCCGTAGCGGGGCAGCAACGGCAGCACGATCCCGAACCCCAGCAGGTCGATGAACACGGTCACGAAGACAATCATCAACCCGGACTTCGCGGGCCGGGCCTGGGGTTCATCGGTCATGGAGAATCCGTCGGCGGGGTCGTAGTGCGAAATTTATTTCGCACGAGATGGGGAGCGTGCGAAATGCCCTTTTACCAATTCGAAAAGGGGCGCACTACGGTTCCGCGTATTTATCCGCGCACGAACCACCAGGTCAACCAGAACAGCAGCGGGGCGACGACGAAGATCAGAACGATCGTGATCGCCACGGAACGGGTGTTGTCGGGCCAACGGGCCATAGTTTCGAACGGCAGTCAATGGAACGCGCCTGTTGGAATCGCCGCTTGACGGCTCGCTTCCGCAAGACGCGATTGGAATTCTTCCGCCGTGGGCCAGGGCCAGCGCGGCTGGGGATTCGAGGCGGCGTCGAAAATGTCGGCGTCCTTCCTGCCTTCGCTTTCCGTCCAGGCCTTGATGAACACCAGCAGCGCCGCACCGGACACTCCGTGTGCGAGCTGCAGCCGGTGCGACGGCAGCCGGTAACATTCCGGCTCCCGTTCCTCGCGTGCCCACGTGCCAAGGAATTCCAATTCGCCCTGCGTCAGTTTCATGGCGTGACGTCCTCCGCGTAAGTATAGCCTTGAAGCGCGCCGGGCATCAGCCTTTCTTCCGCAATCCATCGTTCGGGCGTCATCGCCGGGTCCGGCGGACTCAATTGGCTTCCGTAGTCGCGGGCACGCAACTCCATCTTCGTCCTTGAGTATCGCAACGGCGTTCTTGCCGACACCACCAGTGACCGACCGTCCCTGTCGTATTCGACTGCCCGCTCACAAAACGGGCAGGTGATCGCGCCGCCCGGTTTCTGTCCAAGGAGCGATTGGAACTCTGGTCTTCCCTGGTCCGCGTTTGGCACCATCTCGGCAAGCAAATCGCGAATCTCGCGACCGCATCCGGAATAAGGACAAGGTTGGTGCGGCCAGGGAGCCATCGGCGAATTCATTCGCTGGGAGCGTGATGGCCGTTACCGCGAGTTCACGAAGAACACAGCGAAATCGTCCAGCAGTTCGGCGTTCGGCGTATCCTTCTTGACGGCCTCAAGCTCCGCCAGTCCGAGCCAGAACTCCTTGCCGTCGAGCCGCCGCCGACAGCGGGCGCCGATGTCGTCGCCGCCGAAGAGCATCCACTCCGACCACACGCCGTCCTTGATCTCCAACAGCTCGAAGCGGTCCCGGTACGACGGCTGGGTCTTCTTCAGCCGCTTGTACTCTTTCTGGCTCCAGCCGCCCAGAACGTAGGGTTCTTCCCAGCGGAAGTCCTCGATGCCCCGCACGTCGCAGGGCAATTCGAGCGATTGCCGCAGATGCTCATAGTACGCGGCCATTTGCTCTTCAAGCGTCTCCGATTCGCCGCTGCCGACGACGGCTTTGATGCGTTTCCATTGCGCGTCCCTCGCTGCCTTCTCCTCGCTCGTCTCTTCGACGAAGGGCAGGATTTCGATCCGACTCGGGTCCATTGACGGCCTCCATTCCCGATGATGTGGTAGATGTGGCAACGGGCCGGCTCCGGTCCGCAACCGCACGCAATTCTGATGGCGTGTCATGCAACGCGTCAAGACCGACCCGGCCCGCTCCCTTCCGTGGCGGATGCTGCCAGCATCCGCCACGCAAGAACCGGCTTCTTGACGCCCTCCGTCCGCCGGCCCATAGTTCAAGTGTGACGCTCCTTCCATCCGCTGGAAAGGCCCGAAACCCGTGCAGACGGCCATCTTCCCCGTCGAAACTCTGCAGCGGTTCGCCGCTGACGTGTTTTGTTCGTTCGGCGTTCCGGACGCCGATGCCGAACGGGCGGCGGAGATCCTCGTCCTCGCCGACCTGCGGGGCATCGATTCGCACGGGATCGCGCGGCTGTCGGCCTACGTGGAGATGCTCCGCGCGGGGCGGATCAATCCCAGGCCGAACGTGGCCATCGTTCGCGAAACGCCGAGCACGGCGACCGTCGACGGCGATAACGGACTGGGCATGGTCGTCGCCCCACGGGCCATGCGGATCGCGATGGACAAAGCCGACGACGCCGGCACGGGGTGGGTCGCGGTGCGGGGCAGCAATCATTACGGCATCGCCGGGTATTACGTGCTGGAAGCGTTGAAGCGGGACCAGATCGGCTGGGCGATGACCAACACGACCCGGATGGTCGCCCCGCTGTGGGGGGCCGAACGCATGCTGGGGACCAACCCCATCGCGATCGCGTTCCCCGGTCTCGAAGAGCCGCCGGTGGTGATCGACATGGCCACGACCGCGGCGGCGTTCGGCAAGGTCGAGATGGCGATCCGCAAGGGGGCCGAGATTCCCCCCGGCTGGGCCATCGGTCGCGACGGCCTGCCGACGACCGACCCCACCGCGATGGCCGACGGCGGGGCGCTGCTGCCGCTGGGTTCCGAACGCGAGCGCGGCGGGCACAAGGGGTATTGCCTGGCGGCGATGGTCGACCTGCTCTCCGGCCCGCTGGCCGGGGCCAACTGGGGGCGGTTCACGCCGCCGTTCACCCTCAAGTACGACGAGCAGACTCGCGAGGTCGGCAAGGGACTGGGTCATTTTTTCGGCGCGATGCAGATCGCCGCCTTCGCCGACGTCGCCGAGTTCAAACGGCAGGTCGACGACTGGATTCGCACGCTGCGTTCCTGCCGACCGGCCCCCGGCACGGCCGGCCCGCTGATCCCCGGCGACCCGGAACGCGAAGCCGAGGCCCGCCACCGCCGCGACGGCATTCCGCTGATCGAATCGGTGACCGACGAGCTGCGGGAAATCTCGCGGCTGACGGGGGTGGCGTTTGAGTCGTATTGAAGCCGCGCTCAAAACACCGGGTGTTTTGAGCGTCAAAAAATCCGCCAACAAATTGGAACCGGACGCCGTAGCTGTTATGATGGGTGGGGGAAGTTCTGCCCGGGGCGCTGGGATTGCGCAGCCCGGATCGTGATTCTCATTTTCGACCTTCTTTCATCACGGCCGGAATTCGCCGCGAAGGAGCGGCGGGTTTCGCAGAGACCGACGCATGTCACAAGCCATCCTGAACGACGAGGCTGCGATCTCGTCCACCGAAGTCGCCGAGCGCATCGACACACCGTTGACCGCCGCGGGCGCCGAATTCCCGGCCGGGCGGGCCGACGAACGCTCCAACTTCGATTACAAACCGGTGCCCCCCTACGCCCCGGTCGCGGGGGTCATCGCGATCGTCTCCTCGACCGCCCTGTTTGCCGAAATCGTCGTGCTGCTGGCGTTGGCCGGCATCTTCGTCGGCGGGTTCGCCATGTGGCGGATTCGCAAGTCCAACGGCACCCTGGGGGGGAAGACCTGGGCTCGCGTCGGCCTGTTCGGGTCAGCCTTCTTCTTCGTCGCCAGCGTCGCCACCCACGCCTACGCCTACGCGACCGAGGTCCCCGAAGGGCACATCCGCGTCAATTTCAGCCGCGAAATCTCGGCGAAGCAGTTCGAATACATCAACGGCGTCCGCGAGCTGCATCCCGCCGTCGCCCCGCTGGACGGCCAGAAGATCTTCATCAAGGGCTTCATGTGGAACACCCAGAAGCAGACCGGGCTGGAAGACTTCGTGCTGTTGAAGGATAATGGGAAGTGCTGCTTCGGCGGCGCCCCTAAGCCCTACGACATGATGGTCGTCAAAATGAAGAACAGCAAAACGGTGGACAAGATCGAAGGTCTGGTCTCCGTCGCGGGGACGCTGAAGTGCTACCCGCAGTCGTCCGACGCGGTGTACATCGTCGAAGCGACCTACGTCGCCCGCGCTCGCACGTCGCATTGAGGGCGGCGGGGAACACATCCCAGGGCTTTTCTGAAATCCCTGGGATGTGGTCGTGGAGATGTGTCCGGAAGGAGAGCCGATTCGATGCGAATTCGACACGCTCTGTTGGCCGCCGCGACGATCGCCTCCAGCATTGCCGCCGGGTGCTCGAATCAGCCCGGCTCGGAATTCAAAGAGTACGTCGACGACGGCCCCAAAGACCGGCCCGCCGCGAAACTTGGACGCAGCGACCCGGGCGCTGCCAGCGTCCGGGTCGCTGGTCCGTCGCCGGGAAAGGCCAATCCCGCCAACGACCGCGATGTGCTGGCGAAAACGCTGCCCGCGGCGGTGGGCTTCAGCAGCCAGGTCATTCTCAGCGATGCGTTCGTGATCCCCGCGGAACACTGGCTGGCCCCCGCCGTCGGCCAGGCCGCCGCCATCGCGCTGCTCTCCCGCGTCGATGCGAAACTCGGCCCGAAGAGACAAACGAACGGCAACGCGGGAAATGCCGCCGCTTCCAAGGCCGTCGTTGTGCCGCGCGAGGTCCGCATCCTCGTCAAGAGCAAGGATTTTCGGGTGGAAGGGCCGGACGGGGCCGTTCGCGTCAGCTACGACGACCTCGACCTGCTCAAGGTCCTCAACATGGACCCCGTCACCCCCGACGCCCCCAAGCTGATGCCCACGTGGCTGAAAGAGCTGCACGGCAAGCGCATCCGCATTCGCGGCTTCATGAGCCCCGCCTTCAAGCAGACCGGGCTGGAAGGCTTCCTGATGGGCCGCGACAATAAAGCCTGCTGCTTCCCCGGCCGGGCCAAAATCTACGACCTGTTCCCGGTGAGGCTCAAGAAGGGGCACACCACCGACTACATCCAGAACCGGCCCTTCGACGTCGTGGGCACGTTTCAGATCAAGCCGTGGATCGAAGACGGCGAGATCCTGCGGCTGTACCAGATCGTCGACGCGGTCGTGGTACAATAGGCTTTCCGTAGGACGGATTTCCAATCCGTCCGTCATCGCTACGACTTGCCGCCTGGACGGGTTGAAAACCCGTCCTACGGAATCAACGAACTCAACGGGAGGAATCAACAATGCTTCGTCGGCACACACCCGTGGCGTTGATGGCCGCGGCAGCGATCGTTTCCCTGTCCGCAGCCGCGACCGCCTGCCCGTTCTGCTCGGCCCCGTCGCTGACGTTCTCCGAACAGGTTTCCCAGTCCGACGCCGTCGTGCTGGTGAAATGGAAGGACGGCAAGAAATCGGACGGCCGCCTGCCGGGGAGCACGACCTACGAGGTCAGCGAGATCGCCAAAGGCTCGCAGGCGACGCTGAAAAAAGGGAAGGACGTCGTGCTGGCCCGCTTCCGCCCCGGCAAGAAGGGGGACCTGTTCCTGCTGCTGGGGACGCGGGCCGTCAACGTCGAATGGGGCACCCCGGTGGAAGTCTCCTCGGCCAGCTACAAATACATCGCCGGCGCCCCGCATCCCAAGAAGCCCGCCGCCGAACGGCTGAAGTACTTCCTGCAGTATCTCGAATTCCCCGACGACGTCGTCTCGAACGATGCCTACGCCGAGTTCGCCAACGCCCCCTACAAAGACATCGCCAAACTCGCGAAAGACCTGCCGCGGGAACGCATCCGCAAGTGGATCGCCAGCTCCGACACGGCCCCCACGCGGCTGGGTCTGTACGGCCTGCTGCTGGGCCTGTGTGGCAAGGCGGACGACGCGAAGCTGATGGAAAAGAAAATCCTCGAAAAGAGCAGCGACTACCGCCTGGGGATCGAAGGGGTGATGTCCGGCTACCTGATGCTCACCGGCGAGAAGGGGCTGAAGGTGCTCGAAGACGCCAAGCTCAAAGACGAAAAGGTCGCCTTCAGCGAAACCTACGCCGCCATGCAGGCCATCGGCTTCATCTGGGACTACGCCCCGGGCAAGATCAAGCAGGCCCGGCTGCGGAAGTCGATGCGGATTCTGCTCAACCGCCCCACCACGGCCGACCTGGTCATCGCCAACCTCGCCCGCTGGAAGGATTGGGGCATCCAGCCGCAACTGATGAAGCTCTACGACGACAAGGAGTACAACATTCCCGCGGTGAAGCGGGCGATCGTGCGCTTCCTGCTGGTGTGCAGCAAGGACATGAAAGAGGGGACGCCGCCGGAGAAGGAGCCGCCGCACGTCAAACAGGCGAAAACGAACCTCGCCACGCTGCGGAACAAAGACCCCAAGACCGTCCGCGACGCGGAGCGGTTTTTCCTGTAACGAAATCGTTCAGCCGCGACTCGAAGTCTTCATCAGCCGCCGGGCGCTAGCCCCCGGTTCTCGCCAATCGCACCCAAACCGGGCGCTAGCGCCCACCGGCTGATGAATGATGCAGGCTGAACGGACGAAGCACTGACCATGTCCACTCTTTCGCTGATCCTGCTGGCCTGCTGCCCCGGCTGTGGGAATGTGCTGACGCCGACGCTCAGCGAGCGGTTCGCGCAGGCGGATGCGGCGGCGCTGGCGCGGTTCGTGAAATCGAACCGCGTCTCCGACGACGAGAAGACGCCGGCCTCGACCACGCTGGAAGTCCTGCAGGTCGCCCGCGGCAAATCGCGGGGCGTGAAGAAAGGGATGCGGATGACGCTCCCCCTCTTCCTCGACGGCGACTCCGGCTCCCTCTACTTCGTCACCGCCCGTCTGAAGGAAGAAAACGCGAAGGGGAAAAGCAAGGGGAAGGGCAAGGCCAAGGCCAAGGCCAAGCCGGAACTCAAATGGGTCGACCCGCTCGAGGTCAGCGAGACCGCCTACCACTACATCGCGCAGGCCCCCTCGCCGGAGGTCCCCGCCCCGAAGCGGCTGAAGTACTTCCTCAAGTTCTTCGAGTTCCCCGACGCGACGATCGCCGACGACGCCTACAACGAGTTCGCCAAAGCGGCGTACAAAGACGTGAAGGCCGCCGGAGACGCATTCTCCCGCGGCGACCTCCGCAAATGGCTGCTCGAAAAGAAGACGCCGCAGACGCACATCGGCCTGTACGGCATCATGCTCGGCATCTGCGGCACGAAGGACGACGTCCCGCTGCTGGAGCGGAAGCTGCGGCATACGAAAGACGAATTCCGCATGGGAATCGAGGGAGTCATCGCGGGCTACCTGATGCTCACCGGCGACGCGGGGATGGACCTGATCGACGAAACCAAGTTCAAAGACAAAAAAGCCCCCTTCGGCGAAACCTACATGGCGATTCAAGCCCTGCGGATCATGTGGACCTACGGCGAGGGACGCGTCACCGCCGAGCGGCTGAAAAAGTCGATGCGTCTGGTGCTCGACAAGCCTGCTTTCGCCGAGCTGGTGCTCCCCGATTTGGCCCGCTGGCAGGACTGGTCGGTCATCGACCGCGTGGCGAAGCTGTACGACGCCAAAGCCTACAACGCCGCCGGCTTCAAACGCGCGACGATCCAGTTCCTGCTGGCCGCCTCAAAAGCCGCCCCCGCCCCGCAAGTCGCCGCCGCGAAGAAGCACCTGGCAGCGATCAAGCAGCGCGACCCGAAGAATTACCGGGCGGCGGTGCGGCTGGCGATTTGAGGCAGACGATTACAGCAATCCTTGCTCTGGCGACTCCGACGACGCAGACTAGACGGACAGAGGGTCGAATTGTGAGAGCACCGATGATCTCCGAAGTTAGTTTCAAAAACTTCAAGGCGCTTCGCGATGTGAGCACGTCGTTGGAACGGTTGACGGTGTTTGTCGGTCCCAACGCCTCTGGGAAGTCGAGTCTGCTGGAAGGCATTCACTACCTTGCACAGGTCTCGCAACACAATCCCGAAACAGTATTCATCGGCCCGCCCGCTCCGGAGTTGTTGCGCGGCGGCGATTCGGACGGCAAGATGGAATTCTACTGCCGGATCGGAAATGTGCACTTGACGCTGCAAATCTGGTCCGGGAGCAGTTTGCCGGAAACTGTGCGGCGAAGGCTGCATAGAGATCCAAGGCGAGGAAGCGTCCTCCAGCCAGCGGGGGGAGTTGAGTGGGGTTATGAACGGCTTGTTCGCAGTCCGTTCGACAACGAACCCCTGCCGTTGGAGGCGGCTGATGAGACGACGCGAAGTCTCATTCAAGGGTGCGGCAAGGCAGTTCTCCTGAAACTTGAACCGTCGCGACTCGCGGCGCCGTCATATGTTTATCCCGGGGTTGCACCGGGCGTTGAGTCCGACGGTGACGGACTCGCGACGGCCCTCTTGTATCTGAAAGGAAACTGCGAAAACGAATTTGCGCAAGTGCAGAGCGAATTGCACGAGCTTGTCCCGGCTGTCCGAGGACTCCACTTCGACAAGGCAACTGTGTACAAAACGGAGCCCGAGTACCATGAACGTGACGGAACACGAACGCAAACTCAAACGCCTCGGGCGTATAACGGCGACGCTTTGAGATTCGACACGAGCTCGGGCAGCAATATTCCCGCGCGCCTGATGAGCGAAGGAACCCTAATGCTACTCGGGATTCTGACGGTCTTGCACAGCCCGACACGTCCCCAAATCGTGCTCATCGACGATATCGACAAGGCATTGCATGCCAAGGCCCAGAAAATGCTGGTCGGGTTGTTGCATCAACTTCTGGACCGCCACGAGGACCTCCAGATCGCAGCCACAACGCATTCCCCCTACCTGCTCGATGGGCTCGAACCGGAAGAAGTCCGGCTCACCACCCTCGACGAAAACGGCGACGTCGTCTGCGCCCCGCTGACCGAACATCCCGACTTCCCCAAGTGGAAGGACGAAATGACCCCCGGCGAGTTCTGGAGCGCCGTCGGCGAAGACTGGGTGCGCGAACAGGCGAAGGCGGGGGCCGCGTCGTGACCGTTTCGATCGCCGTGGTCTGCGAAGCGGCGGCCGACAAACGCACGGGCTGCGAACTCGCCGATCGCGTGATCTGCGAAGCGGCCGACTGGATCGCGGCTGAGGTGATCGAGTCGTACCGCCGATATCGGGGCTTCGAGGTTCACGATGAGTTCCTGCGATGGATTCAGGTGCCGGACATGGCCCTGGCCCTGGGAATTCGTGCTCACGGTCATTTTGACGGACTGCCCGGCGCGCCCGACGCGTTGGCCACCCGACGCGCACTGCTCATTTTGAAGCACGCGCCGACTCCGCCCGATGCCGTCATTCTGTTGCGCGATTCCGACCGCGAGCCGCAGCGCGAGCTGGGAATGAAGCAGGCCCGCGACGAGTATCGAAAGCGTTCGCCGACTCCCATCGTGATTGGTCTGGCGAAGGTCAAACGCGAATGCTGGGTGCTGGCTGGATTCCTTCCGGAGAATCCCGAGGAGCAAACCAAATTGGATGCGATCCGCGGTCGCGACCAACTCGGGTTCGATCCGATCCTGCGCGCCGAGCGACTCACCGCGAAAACGCCAACCGCGAAGAAGAACGCAAAGCGAATCCTCAAACTGCTGACGAAAGGCGACCCCGACCGCGAACGGCGATGCTGGCAGGATGCCCCGCTGCAACTGCTGAAAGATCGCGGCCGAAACGTGGGCTTGTCTGAGTACTTTCAGGAACTCGACGATCTGCTTCTGCCGCTCTTCACCGCGTGACCCGTCAACGGGAACTATCGCGGACGACTGCATGTGTCACCCGCGCGGAAACGAGCCGGCAACGTTTCAAGCCGCCCACTCGTTCCACTCGGGCATGCTGTCTGATCGGTCGTCCCCGGATTTTGCTCGCGACGCGCGGCGGCGGGGCTTCGGCCGTAGCAGCTCTTTCCGCAGCCGCGGCAGCGTGCCGTCCTGCTGCCAGCGACGGAAGTACGTGTAGATCGTCGTCCAGGGGGGAAAGTCGTGCGGCAGCATCCGCCACGCGCAGCCGACGGTCCAGCGGTAGCTGATCGCATTGACGATCTCCCGCGGGTCGGTCTCGCGACGCCGCCCGCGAGGACGTTCCGCCGGAATCAGCGGGGCGATTCGCTCCCACTGCTCTTCGGTGACGTCGCTGGGATAGGGCTCGCGAATCGGAAGAAGATACGACATCGAGCTTGAGATGAGTGGTGAGTGGTAAGTCGGGAAGAATTGAAAAATGAAAATTGAGAATTGCAAATTGAGAATTGTCCTTCGGCGTAGTCCCAATTTGCATTTTCTCAATTCTCAATTCTCAATTCCTTCCGCTGGCGGCGTTTCAGCTCTTCGAGATCGCGTTTCATCCACTGGCGGCAGAGTTCCGTCATCGGGATCCGCCGCCGGGCCGCTTCGAGGCGGATCGCCTTCCAGTCGGAGAGCTTCACGAAGATCGAGATCTGCTTGCGGATTTCGATGTCGGGCATGGGGGAGTCCAGAGTCCAGAGTCCAGAGTCCAGAGTTGAGAGTTGAGAGTTGAGAGCGGTGGAAGCGGTCAGCGTCGCCGCTTGCGGCTTAGCCATCGGTCACCGATCCCGCCTTCCGCTTTCCGCTTTCTGCCTGGCTCTCGACGCTCGACTCTCGGCCCTCGACTCCATCTTGTCGCCGTTGTCGGCGGCCGAGGTCGAGGCCGTCGAAGTCGAAGTCGTCGAGGTCTTCCAGCCCGCTGGAGCGGTCGGGGGCTTCGAAGTGGTCTTCGTCGTTCCAGGAGAATCGCGCGCTGCGGACCATGGGAGTGCCTGCCGGGAATGAGAGTGAAGAGGAACCGGAAGCAGCCGTCACGGGAGGCGACGTCCCTGTCGCGCGACCGGCTTCCTGCCTGCCCCCGTGCGGCGGCCCGTCCCTGGGCCGATCGTCCGTCCCTGGATTTCCGGCCGTCTGACGAAATCGGAAACGTTTCGTTTGACAGCCAACGCACAACAGTATACTATACAAAAGAACGCATTGCAAGGCGGATGTGTGGAAATGTTCAGTTTTTGTTCAACTTGTTGGAGCTGCGATGTGAACGCGATCTCTTCGGCGGAACATCCCGAAGCGGACGGCTGCGACTGGGGCCACCGCATCCGGCAAGCCTGCCTGCGGCGGGGGCTGAGCCGGGGGGCACTCGCCGCCCGGTCGGGGGTTTCCCGCACGACGCTGTACCAGCTTGAGCGGGGCGGGGTCGTTCAACCGCGGGCGACCACGCTGAAGCGGATCGCCGACGCATTGGACGTCGATGTTGCCTGGCTGACGGACTCCGATGGCTCGAATCCCAACGACGTCGATCGCCGCCGCTTCGACCGCGCCACAAATCCCGCGGTGCATGACGTTTACCAGGAGTGCCCATCGCTGTTCGCCGACTGGTCGGCGACCGAGTGGGACGAGCTGTACAGCACGTTTGGCACGGGCGGGCAGCTCACCGCGGAAGGCGTCGTTCAGACCGCCGTGCACATCAACCGCAAGCGGGAGGTCGGCCGCCGTTTGAACGTCCTGCTGGAAACCCACCTCGGCGACGTCGCCGCCGGGCTGGTCGACACGCTCTACAATCTCGTGTCGGCGGCCGGCAACGGCACCGCGACGCGAAACGATTCGTCCACCGGGTGAGCCGCGTTCCGGAATGTTCGGTTTGGTTCATCCTGCAAAGGGCTGGGGTCGGGTGTCCAGAATTCAATTTTCCGCGAATCGTCTCGTTGTGACATTTGGCTACCATCGGAAAATTGAATTCTGGACACCCGACCCCTTCCGTGATGCGATATCATCATCGACATGCTCGAACTGAATCGCGACAACGCCGTCGACTACCTGCGAACGCGGGGAGTGATCGCGCCTGGCGTAGACGCCGAGGCGGAGCTGCTGGAATGGGGCGTCTCGAACGTCGTGCTGCGCGTGACCCGCGGCGACGGCGAGGACCTTGTCATCAAGCAGTCGCGGGAGAAGCTCCGCACGCGGGTCGACTGGCGGAGCCGGCTGGAACGCATTTACCGCGAAGCCGAAGTCCAGCAGGCGCTGGCCGATCTGCTGCCGGCGGGCATGGTGCCGCGAGTGCTGTTCGAGGACCGGCCGAACTTCCTGTTCGCGATGCAGGCGGTCGAAGCCGACCACGTCGTCTGGAAGGCCGACCTCCTCGCGGGCCGCTGCGACGAGGCCGTCGCGACGGCGGCGGCGCTGGCGCTGGCCCGCGTTCACGGCGGCACGGCAGCCGACCCCGCGCTGCGGTCGCGGTGGGACGACGCGACCGTGTTCGATGAGCTGCGGCTCGACCCGTATTACCGGTTCACGGCTCAGGCCCATCCGGAAGTCGCCGACCGATTGCACGCGTTGATCGACGAGACGCTGGCCAACCGCGTCTGTCTGGTGCTGGGGGACTTCAGCCCGAAGAACATCCTGCTGACGCGGCGGGGGATCGCTCTGGTCGATTTCGAGACCGGGCACTTCGGCGACCCGGCGTTCGATCTGGGGTTCTTCCTCAGCCATCTGCTGTTGAAGACGATCCTGCACCGCTCCGTAGGACGGGTTTCCAACCCGTCCGTGCATTCTTCGATGATCGACAACACGGACGGGTTGAAAACCGGACCTACGGAGGTCTGCGACCGCGTCCTGAATCTGGCGACAGCGTTCTGGCGGGAATACCTCGCCGGCCTCGAACCGCCGCCGGGAGCCGCCGCGCTGTCCGCCCCGGAGATTTCCCGCCGCACCGTCCCGCACCTGGCCGGTTGCCTGCTGGCGCGAATCGACGGGAAAAGCCCTGTGGATTATCTCGACGAGCAGCGGCAGGAAGTCGCCCGGCGGTTCGCGCTGGGGCTGTTCCAGGATTTGCCGCCGCGCATCGTGGATGTCTTCGAAGGACTGCGGCGAACGCTGCGGGCCGCAAGGGAACGCAGATGAGGGGGATCAGGCGGATTTCCGCGGATTCAACGCCACGAATCGAAGCCTGACGCGCAAGCGAAGCGGACGCCGTGCATGTCCTTCGCTTGCGCGTCAGGCTGGAATCATCTGTCAGTACCCCCAGTTGCGAGAGCGTACGCGCTTCGCTTTGTACACCAGGGAAACGAAGTCAACGAAGTCGTGAACAACATATAGAACATTCGAACATTCAATCTTCCTTGCCTTCGTTCCCTTCGTTCCCTTCGTTTTGAAAAGAATGCGGGGCGGGCTTTCGCGTCGTTCCCCTGGGACTTTTCCGGGAACCATGCCCGATGATTGAACGAATGCTGCCGTGGCGGATAATCTAAAGGTATGAACGGCTTCCAACTCCGCCATTCGGCGATGCCATCCCGCGCATGAATCTCGACACGCAACAGACCGCAGCGCACACGCCGCCGGCCGAGGCGGCTTCCGGGAACGGGAGCGCCGCCGCGCTCCGGACCGGCCGCGAGCCGACGATCCGCATCAGCCACTTGAACCGGTTCTTCGGCAAGCTGAAGGCGGTGAACAACGTGTCGTTTCAGGCGTTCGCCGGGCAGGTGATGGGGTTCATCGGCCCCAACGGCGCCGGCAAGACGACCACGATGCGGATTCTGGCCACGCTCGACGTCCCCACCGCCGGCGATGCGTTCGTGAGCGGCTATTCGGTCGTCGACGACCCCGACCGCGTGCGGAAGATCCTCGGTTTCATGCCCGACAGCTTCGGCCGCTACGGCAACATGAACGTCGTCGAGTACCTCGACTTCTTCGCGCGGGCCTACGGTTTCCGCGGGGCGAAGCGCCGGGACGCCGTCGAACGGGTGCTCGTCTTCACCGAGCTTCGCAAGCTCGCCGAGAAAAGCATCGACACGCTGTCGAAGGGGATGACGCAGCGGCTCGGCCTGGGGCGAACGCTGATTCACGACCCCGACGTGCTGATCCTCGACGAGCCGGCCGCCGGGCTCGACCCGCGGGCGCGAATCGAAGTCCGCGAGCTGATCCGGCTGCTGGCGACGCAGCTCAGGAAGACGGTGCTGATCAGCTCGCACATCCTCACCGAGTTGGGGGAAATCTGCGATTCGGCGGCGATCATCGAAGCGGGGAAGATCCTCGCCAGCGGTTCGATCGACGAAATCCGCCGCGAGCAGCGCGAACGCCGCGGCCACGCCGACGCCGGCACGATGATCCTGCGGTTGTCGGCGGGGGTGGAAGCCGCCGAACGCTGGCTGGCCGAGCAGCCGCACGTCGGCCAGATCACTTCGGCGGGCGACCTGATCACCTTCGCCTACCAGGGGGACGACGACGCCCAGCACGCGCTGCTGAAGAGCCTGCTGCTGAACGAATTCCGCGTGACGGAATTCCACCGCAAGTCGGAAAGCCTGGAAGACGCATTCATGGCGATTACGAAGGGGATTACGCAGTAGGTCGGCGGCCTGAATTTCGGGGAGCTTAACCCGCGGCAGGCTCACCCGAAGATGCGGTCGACCGCGATGTGCCAACCCGGCACGGCCGGCTCGGCCTCAGCGGTCTCGCCGCGATAGTAGGCGACAGTATGGTCCGGATCGGTGTGGCGGTAGACGCGAACGCATTCGTTCACGGGATCGACGTCCCAGACGACGAGCGTGCCCGCTTCAAAGTAATCCGCCCGTTTTTCCGCCAGAATTCGTTCGGCCGCCTCGCCGTAATCGTTCTCGCTGCGGACTTCGGCGGCGAACGTCGGCGGTGCCTCGATGAACCGCATCTCGTCATCCGGGAACGGACCGGAATACAGCGAGGCGTCCGGGGAAAACGAGCGGCGACCGGACGGGAGTTCCGGGACGACGAAGCCCATGTTGTCGGTGTATGCCTCGCCCACGCCGGCATTCTCGGCATAGTCATCGAGACTGCGATAGATTCGCCCGGCAACGCGATTTGGCTTTCGTCCGGTCGGCATCAGTCGCACAATCCTCCCCCCGATCAGCTCCGCCTTGCCTTCGGTGCTGTAAAGATCCTCGACTGTTGCGTCTCTCTGCTCGACTGTAGCCATAGGACTCCCCAAGCATTCAGTGGCTCCCATGCTGATCTTAGCGGCGTGCGCGGGTTGTCACAATATTGGACCTCAAGTGGCGCTGGTCAGGCCGGGTGCCACGACGTGACGATCGCCACGTCAGTATCTTTTCTGTCGGCTTGGGTTCAATCGAGCCGCAGCCGCTTCCGCGCGAAATGCAGCGCGTCCACCAGCGCGTCGATTTCTTCCACCGTGTTGTACGCCGCGAAGCTGGCCCGCACGGTCGCCGGGACGCCGAGGGCTTCGTGCAGAGGCATCGTGCAGTGGTGGCCGTAGCGGACGGCGACGCCTTTGCGGTCGAGAAAGCTGGAGAGGTCCTGCGGGTGGGCGCCGGCGACGGTGAAACTGAGAATGGCGCCACGGTCAGAGGTCAGAGGTCGGAGGTCAGAGGTCGGAGGTCGGAAGTCGGCGGTCCGTGCAGGTTCGTTTTTTCCGACCTCCGATCTCCGACTTCCGTCCTCCGGTCCATAGATCCGCAGACCGGGAACCGTCGGCAGCACCTCCAAGGCATGTTCCAGCAGCCGGTGTTCGTGCTGGACGATGCGGTCCATGCCGAGGTGGCTCACCCAGTCGACGGCGGTCCCCAGCGCGATCGCCTGGGCGATGCAGAGCGTGCCGGCTTCGAATTTGGCGGGAAGCTCGGCCCAGTCGGTTTTCTGCTGCGTGACGCGGCTGATCATGTGCCCGCCGCACAGGAAGGGGTCCATCTCGCGGAGCAGCTCGCCGCGGCCGTACAGCACGCCGACGCCGGTGGGCCCGTACAGTTTGTGGGCTGAGAAGGCCAGGAAATCGACCGCCGGGTCCTGCACGTTGGTCGGCATCCGGGGCACGCTCTGGGCGCCGTCGACGAACACCAGCGCCCCGTGGCGGTGGGCGGCGTCGGTGAGTTCGCGCAGCTGGGGGACGGTGCCGAGGACGTTGGACATCCCGGTGACGGCGACCATCCTTGTACGGTCGGTGAGGAAGTCGTCCAGCCGTGAGAGGTCGAGCCGGTAGTCGTCGTCCAGCGGCAGGAAACGGAGTTTCGCGCCGCGCTCGCGGGCGATCTGCTGCCAGGGGACGAGGTTGGCGTGATGTTCCATGATCGTCAGCAGGATTTCGTCGCCCGGTTGCAGGAACTTCCGCCCCCAGGCATTGGCGACGAGGTTCACCCCCATCGTCGTGCCGGACGTAAAGATGATCTCCTCGGTGCTCCCCGCCCCGATGAAGTCGCGGACCTTTGCCCGGACGGCTTCGAGTTCTTCGTCGATCCGCACACCGAACTGGTAATCGCCGCGATAGGCGTTGGCGTAATACTGCGTGTAGACCTCAACCTCTTTGTCGATCACGCACCGCGGCTTCTGGACCGAGGCGGCGCTGTCGAGGAACACGAGCGGGGCGCCATTGGGGAGGGTCGTGTCGAGCACGGGGAACTCGGCACGGACGGCGGCGACGTCGAGGTCGAGTGGGGGTGCGGTTTGGAGCATGGGTCGGTGATCGACTTATGTGGCTGGTGGTGTCAGGGCATTCTAGTCCGCGCGCGCCCCCGACTGTAGGGGCAGACTCTGCGATGTCCCGCGGTTCCGGCCGATTCACCCCTCCACACGAAACCCCATAATCGACCCCGTCGCCTTCTCGTCGAACTGCGTCATTTCCTTCATCGCAGCGGTGAAGTCGGGGTTGCGAAGGCTGACGAGTTCCCCGTTGCGGCCGGCGTCTTCCAGGGCGATCTGCACGGCCCGGAAGATCAGCTCCTTCAGAAACGCCTGGCTGGTGCCGCGGGTTTCGGCGACGACGGCGTCGAGGTCGAGTTGCGTGGCGTCGTAGGGAAGCAGATACCGCTCGATGTACAACTTCCGCAGCGTGGCGTTGGGGGGGCCGAAGTAGATGCACTGGTTGATGCGGCCGGGGCGGTCTTTGATCGCCTGCTCCAAGCGGTCGATGGCGTTCGTGGTCAACAGAAACGTCACCGGCTCATCCGACTGAAAGCCGTCCAGCTCGTCCATCAGGTCGCCGAGGGCCGTGCTGTAGAGGTTGATCTCGCGGCTGGCGAAGATCAGGTCGACGTCTTCCAGCACCAGCAGGCTGGGCTGCAGCATGCGGGCGAGGTTGCAGATCGTCTTCACGTGCAGCAGCGATTGGCCGGTGACGACCAGCGTGGTGACGTTCGGCAGCGTGCTGTAGATGTACTGGCAGGTGTAGGTCTTGCCGGTGCCGGGGGGGCCGTAAAACAGAATGCCCTTTTTGCTGGGCACGCCGTGCTTCCGCAGGTCGTGCCGCTTGCGGTGGAAGTCGAACACGTTGCGTTCGAGGATCTGGCGGACGTCGTCGTCGAGGATGATCTGCTCGGAAGTGACGTTGCGGCGGGCCATGAACAGCAGGCTGAAGGGGCCGTTGGTGTTCATTTCGCCGTATTCGTCCTTCACGCCGGAATCGAAGCTGATCTGCAGAAGCTGGTTGCGGTAGATGCTGTGCGCGATGCTGTCTTTGATGATCGCCTCGGTGGCCCGCTCCGCCGCACCGCCGTCGAACGCGGCCATTTCGAGGGAAATCTCGCCGGTGTAGTCCATCACCCGCACGCGGAGGATCGCGAGGCCGGCCTTCGGCTCCGAGCGGTCCCGCTTGCGAACCCAGAAGCGGTCGGTGGGGAAGAACTCCTCGCGGTCGTAAGCGACGTCCTTGGGAACCTGCGTCGGCTGGCGGACCTGGCCCCCCTGCTGGCCGTAGAACTGCGAGTTGACGATCGAGTTCAGGTCTTCGGGGTGCTGCGAGTCGAAAACGACGAGTTTTCCTTCCTTTTCGCAGAACCGTTGGGCGGCGCGGTAGACGTCGACGAAGCGATAGCCGGGGAAGCTCTTGCTGAAGACGTGCAGCCCCTTCAGGCTGCCGAGGTTGAGCTGCCGGGCGAGGCGGGCGTCGATTTTTTCCGTCGCCAGCGACACGAAATGGGCCACCAGGAACGCGACGGCGACTCCGCCGACGACGAGCGCGGCCGGCTTCGCCTGCGGACTCGCGACGACCAGCCCCACGCAGACGGCCGCGGTGACGATCGCCAGGCTGAACAGCAGCTTGTACCAGACGGTCTGGCGGAAATAGGCGTAAGACAAACCGGACCTCGTGACGGTGTGAAGGCGCATTCGCGCGGAGCCTCCATTCTCGCCGATTCGACGCCGGTTGCAATTGCAGCAGGGGCACAGAGACAATGGGAGACTGCGAGAAAGCCGCGAGACCACTCACCACTCACCACTCACCAACATGAAAATCGCCTGGACCACCGACCTGCATCTCAACTTCGTGGACGATGAAGGCGTCGACCGCTTCATCGCCGACGTGCGGCAGATTCGGCCCGACGCGATCCTGATCGGCGGCGACGTCGGCGAGGCAGACACGTTCGCGGGATATCTGGAACGGCTCGCGGCCGGACTTGACGTGCCGATCCATTTCGTGCTCGGCAATCACGACTACTACAAAGGCTCGATCGCCGGCGTGCAGGATGCGGCGCGGAAACTCAGCCGGAATTCCGCCAGCTTGAACTGGCTCGCCGAATCCGACCCGGTCTGGCTGGGGGAGCGAACCGGGCTGGTCGGGCATGGCGGGTGGGGGGACGCGCGGGCCGGGGATTTTCTCGCTTCCGACGTTGTGCTCAACGATTACCTGCTTATCGCGGAGCTGCGGTCGGCGGCCGGGCTGACGACGCCGGAGACGATTCTCAATCCCGAACTGATGGAGAAGCTACACCGCCTCGGGGACGAGACCGCTTCCCATCTCCGCCGCGTGCTGCCGGAGGCCCTCGACCGCTGCGAGCAGGTGCTGGTGGTGATGCACGTCCCCCCGTTTCGCGAGGCCTGCTGGTATCGCGGAAGGGTCTCAGACGACAACTGGGCGCCGCATTTCACCTGCGTGGCGGCCGGCGAAGCGCTGCTGGAACAGGCCGAGCGGCATACGGGCCGGCAGATCACCGTCCTCTGCGGCCACACGCACAGCTCCGGCTCGGTGAAGATGCGGGACAACCTCGAAGTCCGCACCGGCGAGGCCGAGTACGGAGCGCCGAAAGTGCAGGAGGTGTTCGAGGCGGCGTGACGACGTTCGTAGTGACCGGCTTCAGCCGGTCTATGGGTGAGTCACGCTTCCGCCGCACTCGACCGGCTGAAGCCGGTCACTACGAACGCAAGCCGATCGCTGAAAGCTGATGGCTGACAGGTTTCAGTCACTTGATCGAGTTGATCATCTTCACGACGGCGGCCTCGTTGTACTCTTTCTCAGGGACCTGCAGCATCAGCATCACGGCCCCCTTGTCCCTGCCGGGAAACGAGCCTTTCACCTGGCGGTAGGCGGCCTTCGATTTCGGTTCGACGGCTTCCGAGAAGGTGAATTCCGCCTTCTGGCCACGGATCGTGAAGGTCTTCGTTTCCGTTTTCTTGACTTGCAGGTCGCGCACGTTCTGTCCCTGCCCCTGCTGGTTCAGGCTCCGTCTCAGGTCCTCTTCGCTGGCGTTGGGGGCGGAGACTTCCATCAGCATCATCATGCCGGTCTTGGCTTTCGTCTCGTACACGACGAACCGCATTTTCATGAAGAACATGTTGATATTCATGGTTCCGACCGGATGGAAACTCGCCGGGATATCAATGTCGGCGATTTTCTTCGTGACGTCTTTGACGACGACCGGGTCTTCGCTGAACGCATTCTTGAATTTATACGCCATGTAGACGCCGCCGCCGCAACACAGCAGCGCGAAGCCGCCGAAGACGCACAGCAGGATGATCAGCACCTTCATCCCCGTGCTCATGCCCCGTTTGGGGGGCGGCTCGGGCTGGTAGGTCTCGTCGAACTGCGGATCGGAGGCCATCGACCTTCCTTTGAGTCGGGAGTTAACGGGGACAGGTCCATTTTTCGGTAGAAATCGTGTTTCGCGAACGAAGCGTCAATCCGAAAAATGGACCTGTCCCCTTGTTGGGAATGCGCTGCGTTAAGGACGCGGCAGAACCGCGCCCGGATTGAATACAACACGCATTGTTGCGCCGAAACCCGCGAAGCGTCAACTCGCCAACGCCCGAAAGAATATCGAATCTCGAACACGGAATGATGAAGGCAGAAGGAAGAGGTCGTGTGAAGTCCACGTTGCCCTCCTTCATCATTCAACATTCTGTGTTCGATAATCGATATTCGAGCCGTCGGTACCTTCCAGTTCGGCGCGCAGACCAACGGCCGGGCGATTCGGGCCGCCCGGCCGTCATGGTCGCTGTGTTGTGGGTCGCAACACGCAGAGAGAGAGATGTTTCGCTTACAGATCGTTCCAGTCGTCCCCCCAGTGGGACTGTGTCTGGTAGACCAGGTCGTCTTCCGATTCCGACGGTTTCTGTTCGCTCAGCAGCCGGTAGCAGCCCGGCTCGTACTCTTCGAAGAACTTGCGGAACCACAGCATGCGGGCGACGTTGTCCTGCGGCTCGTAGACGTAAATCGCCACGCCCCGGTCGTGCCAGTCGGTGAGCATGCCGAAGAACCCGCTGGGGATGTACTTGACCCATTGCAGGTTGACGCCGACGGACCGGCACTTTTCGACTTGAATCACGTGGCTGAGCGTGTCCCGCAGCAGCGAGAGGTCGGCCCCGTCCCAAATATCCATTTCGCCCAGATCGAGGACCGTGACTCCGTTCCAGTCGTGGAGTGTCATGCGGTCTTTTCTGGAAGCCATAGTCCCCTGCGTCTTGTAGCAGCACGCGGCGGCAACGCGTCCTGCGTGGTGTGGAGTGGCAATGTCCCGCGACTTTCAGGGAAGCAAACCGCGGGCCACACCTCCCGGCGGAAGCGATTCCATCCGGTAAGGCCCGTCGCGATCGCGGTTTAGGGCGAAACGGCGTCGGTGAGGCGAATCGGGCGCGTGTGGCGTTCTTACAACGTTCGCGACCGGAACGTTCCGAAATTGCAACACGATCCGGCGAACGTGGCGGACGCTGCCAGCGTCCGCATCGAAGCCGGCAGGTTCGGACACGTTCCGATTCACGGTTTCCAGCGTTTGACCCGCCAGTCATAATGAAGCACCAAACCGGGGTAGCAGGCCTCGCAGGGGCGTGTGCATTTCCCTCTTTCATTCCGCCGGTCCGCACCGGCCGGGAATCATCAATGCCGTTGGAACTGCCGATCATTACCGAGCCACTCACGTGGAACGATGCGGATTCCTCCGCCGCATCGCTCAAGGGGACATACGCCTTCGTCTCGCTGGGCTGCCCCAAAAACCTCGTCGACAGCGAAAAGATGCTGGGGCATCTCGCGCTGGACGGCTACACGCTCGTTTCCGATCCCGACGGGGCCGATTTCGTCGTCGTCAACACCTGCGGGTTCATCGAGAGCTCACGGCAGGAATCGAAGGCCGTCATCCGCGAAATGCTCGACCTGAAACAGCGCGGCCGCACGCGGGGGGTGATCGTCGCCGGCTGTCTGCCGGAGCGGGTCGGCGGCAGCCTGATCGACGAGTTGCCGGGGATCGACCACATCGTCGGCGTGTTCGGCCGGGACGAAATCACGAGCGTCGCCGACCGGCTGTTCGGCGGGGCGGCCGAGCAGCGGGAATTGTTCCGCCCGGCCCCGATCCAGGCCCTCGACGACCGCGCCCGGCTGCGGATCACCCCGGAGCATTACGCCTATCTCAAAATCTCCGAGGGCTGCGACCGCACCTGCACGTTCTGCGCGATCCCCAAGATGCGCGGCAAGCACGTGACGAAACCGATGGAAGCGGTCGTCGCCGAGGCCGAGGAACTGGCCGCCGACGGCGTGCGGGAGCTGATCCTCGTCGCGCAGGACACGACCTACTACGGCCTGGACCTCTACGGCGAAGTGCGGCTGGTCGAACTGCTGCGGGAGCTGGAACGAGTGGACGGCATCGACTGGCTGCGGCTGATGTACCTGTACCCGATCCACTTCACCGACGAGCTGATTGCGACGATCGCGGGATCGGAACGCATCATTCCCTACCTCGACCTGCCGTTGCAGCACATCAACGACCGCATGCTGAAGCGGATGCAGCGCCGTGTAAACCGCTCTCAGACCGAAGAGCTGCTGGGCAAGCTGCGGGAGAGGGTCCCGAATCTTGTGCTGCGGACGACGTTCATCACCGGTTTTCCCGGCGAAACCGACGAGCAGTTCGAGGAACTGCGGAACTTCGTGCAACGGACGCGGTTCGAACGGATGGGGGTCTTCACCTATTCACTGGAGCCCGGCACTCCCGCCGAAAAGCTCGACGGGCACCTGCCGGAAGACGTCAAAGAAGCCCGCCGCGACGAGCTGATGGCCGTCCAGCAACAGATCGCCTTCGAGTTCGGCGATTCGCTGGTCGGGTATGAATTGGACGTGCTGATCGACGAGCCAGCGGAAGACGGGGTGTGGATCGGCCGCAGCTACGCCGACGCGCCGGAGATCGACGGGGTCGTTTACGTGGAGGGAGAAGGTCTGAGCGCGGGGGATTTCGTGCCCGTTGAGATCACGGGGCGGGACGATTATGATCTGCTTGGCATGGGCTGAACTGCGCTTTGTTCAACGAGCCGCCGCGAATCACCGAAGAGTTGCTCGATGGCCGTTGTCGTCAGTCTGATCAATATGAAAGGCGGCGTGGGCAAGACAACCATTGCAGCGCAACTTGCCCACCACGCAGACGCGCTGGGATGGAACGTCCTCGCGGTTGACCTGGATCCCCAGTCCAATCTGAGCCAGGCGCTGCTCGGACATTTCCGATACCGCAGGCATCTGGAAACTCAAAAGCCGACAATTGATGATGTCGTGCGAGGTTATCTTCCTCCGACGCGAAAGCGCGGCAGCCCGGCAACGGTTCGCGTGTCCGACGCCATCCTGCCAGGCATCGGAGTCCGTTTTGGCTCGGTGCTCGATCTGCTGCCGAGCCAACTCGAGCTCGCGCACACGATGAAGCGGTCAAAAATCGATCCTCAGTCGCTCGCACGCTCGATCGCCGAAGTCGCCGATGCTTACCGTCTGATTCTCATCGACTGCGCACCGACAGAGTCAATTCTGACCGAGACGGCCTATTACGCCAGCCGGCACGTCGTCGTTCCGGTGAAGCCGGAATATCTGGCAACGATCGGGCTTCCTCTGCTCGAACGCTCGTTAAAGGAGTATAATGGTGCCAACCGGAAGCAAAGAATCAGCATTGCGGGAATTGTGATCAACCACACGACCTACCAGTCGCAGCCGAATCCAGAGACGGAGCAGTCGATACGGGAAGTGCGCATAGAGGCGAATGAGAACAAATGGCGAATCTTCGATACGCAGATCCCTTACTCGCGCTCGTGGCCACGGGCGATTCGTTCCGGGAATCCGATTGGACGCACGAAGCACGCACGACCAAACGTCCGAGGGAGTTTCGGCAGATTCGCCACCGAGTGCTTCGCCGCCGTCGGGCTCGATGGAGGCAAATGACATGACGCACGATCGCAGGGCCGGAAGACGGACCACGGCCTTCAGCATCGAAGAAATCTCCGAGCGTTTCCCCGCAAAGGCCGATTTGCTGCGCGAACTGCACGAGCGGTTTCAGCAGCGTACATTCTTGCCAGCGCGAACGGACATCGACGCATTTCTGTATCGATACGTCGCCAACCCGGCGAAAGTCCGTAGCCGGGCTGCGGCGGAGAAACCGGTTTTTGAGACCCTTGCGGCGATGGAACACCAATCGCTTGAGCACATTTGTGCGGAGGCTCGACTGTTCGGCAAGTCGCAACTGGAAGTCGTCTCCGACGCCATTCTCAAGCGGACGGGCTGAAGAAAAGGTACGTGGAATGGCCGTGGTCCCCAAGTCCTCCGACTCAGCTTCGGCAACGTCGCGCGATGCTTTGCCGCTGCCGCTCGATCGCCGCACGCTCAACTGGCGCGACGCCCTCAACGGCCCGAACCTGATCACCATCAGCCGGCTGCTGCTGTCGATCGTGCTGTTCGCGATGATTTACGCCGAGGGGCTGTGGATCGCTTCGGCCGCGCTGTTCGTATTCGCCGCCTCGACCGACGCGCTGGACGGCTACATCGCCCGCCGGTACGGCATGGTCACCGTGCTGGGCCGCATCCTCGACCCGTTCGTCGACAAGATCATCGTTGGCGGGGCGTTCATTTTTCTGACGGCCGTCGACGGCTCCGGCGTCAACGCCTGGATGGCGATCATCGTCATCGGCCGCGAAATGTTCGTCAGCAGCCTGCGGGGGTATCTCGAAAGGGAGGGCTGCGACTTTTCGGCCAGTCTCAGCGGCAAGCTCAAAATGGGCCTGCAATGCGTGGCGGTCCCCTTCGCGCTCCTGTCCCTCGACGAGCACTTTCAACACGCGTGGTTTCTGCGGACGCGCGACATGCTGCTGTGGGGGGCCGTCGCGGTGACGGTCGTCAGCGGGCTGGTCTACGTCTACCGGGCGGCCATCCTGCTGAATACCCGCGACCGGGACGGCGAGGGATGAAGGATGCTGATTTCCTGGTGCTCAGTACTTGGTACTCAGTACTGAGTACTCCGTACTGGACCCCACAGGACCACGAGTCATCGATCGTTGCGCTTCCGACCTTCGACCTTCCGACCTCCGACCGTCCCCCTACCGTCCCGTCTTCAGATACCCGAACAGCGTCTCCTTCCCCCGCAGCACGTAAAACTTCAGCGGGCTGAAGCTGCCGAGTTGGGGGTGGTTCAGGACGTAGGACACGTTGTCGGCGGTGACGGTTTCCCAGATGTGCAGGCCGACGAGGATGTCGCCGCTGCGGATGCCGTTGATCGCCGCGGGGCTGTTCGGCCGCACGGCCGTGACGCGCATACCGCCGCGATAGTGGGAATGCCGGATGACGGCGGGGTTTTTGACCTTTTCGATTCGCAATCCCAGCGTGGTCCACGTGGGGGACGAGTCGTCTCCCTCGGCCTGCAACTGCTGGTTGTTGGCCCGCACGACGCTCGGCCCGTTAAAGGGCGCCAACGCCAGCGCGAGCGTCTTCTCCGCGTCGCGCCGCCGCACGACCACGCGGACCTGCTCTCCGGTCTTGCGACCCAGCAGCGAGCGTTCGAAATCGACGCGGTCGACGACCTTCCGATCGGCTACTTTCAGCACGACGTCGCCGGGTTGAAAACCGGCCTTGGCGGCGGGGCTCAGCGGGGGGGCCGTCGTCACGACCAGCTCGCGGCGGCGGGCCGATTTCGCGTCGCGGGTGACCAGCCCGTGGTAGCGCCCTTCCAGCCGTTCGATGTTCAGCAGCCGGGCGATGATCCGCCGGGCGTCGTCGATGGGGATCGCGAAGCCGATCCGCTGGGCGCCGGCCCGTATGGCGACGTTGATGCCGATCACCTCGCCCGCCATGTTGATCAGCGGCCCGCCGCTGTTGCCGGGATTGATGCTGGCGTCGGTCTGAATCAGGTTCTTGTACGACTGCTTCTCGTTGACCTCGACATCCCGCGACAGGGCGCTGACGATGCCCGACGTGACGCTGTTCTCGTAGCCGTAGGCGTTCCCCACCGCGATCACCGATTCGCCGAGCATCATGTCCGACGAGGTGCCGATCGGCATCACCTGCAGCGGCTTGCCCGGCCGGATGCGAATGATCGCCAGGTCCTGCTCGCGGTCGCTGGTGACGACGGTGGCGGAATACGTGCTGCCGTCGACCAGCGTCACTCGCAGCGACGCGACACCGTCGACGACGTGAAAATTGGTGACGATGTATCCCCGCGGGTCGACGACGATGCCGGTCCCCATGCCGTTGACCTTCCGCGGGCGGAGCGTGCCGAACACGGGGTCGCCGCCGCGCGAGATCTTCTCGCTGTGAATGTTGACCACCCCCTGCCGCGCTTTCTTCAGGGCGCGGACGACGGGCGTCTCCCGCGGGTTTTCACTTGCGACGCCCGCGGCGGCCCGGGATGGTTCCGCCGCCGCGGACGCATCCAGAGCGGCGGCGAGAGCCAGCACCAGAAAGGGTACGGCTGCGAAGGTTCGTGGGCGTTGCAAAACGGGAAGATGCTGCATCGTTGAGAGACTCAAGGAAGCCGTTATGACCGACCCGATCCGTGGCGCCACTCGGAGCCGTTCCATCGCTCCGCCCGTCGCTGTAGGACGGATTGGCAATCCGTCTTACGCTTCCCCTGAATCGGATGCGCCGTTCGTGCCGCTTGAAATCCCCCCGCACCCGGCGCACAGTTTTCCCCGCCGGAACAAAATCGTTGCGTTTGTGCGACTTGTAGCGATGGAACGCATCGCGCCCGGCCCGCGGCGGGGGAGTCATTCCGGCGGAATATCCGGTATGATCCGGGCATCTGGATGTTCCCGTTGGAGTTCAAGTCGTAGTGCGAAGTTCATTTCGCACGGTCCGCCATTCGTGCGAAATGAATTTCGCACTACGTTCCGTGGTCCAGCGAACGAACAGGAGTCCCCGTGCCCCGCCGCGAACAACTGCAGGCCCTGCTGCGCGACGAACCCGACGACGTGTTCCTGAACTACGCGCTGGCGAAGTCGTTCGTCGAAGAGGGCCGCGTCGACGACGCGCTGGCTCAGTTCCGCCGCACGCTCGAACTCGACCCCGACCACGTCGCGAGCTACTTCCAGATGGCCCAGGTGCTGGCGGCGGAGGGGAACACAGACGAAGCCCGCAGCGTGGTTTCCCGCGGCATCGACGTCGCGCGCAAAGTCGGCGACGCGCATGCGGAGATGGAAATGACCGGGTTCCTCGATTCCCTGTGAATCCCAACGCCCGCCAACGCCGCTTGCGGCATAGCCGGTCGCCCGAATGCGCCGGCTAAGCCGCAAGCGGCCGTTACGCGCCGGCTGCCGCGGCGGCCGCCTTCTGCTGGGCGATGATCGCCGCGGCCCCCGCCGAGCCGCTGTTGCCGCGCATCGACGCCACCGACGGCGACCCCAACCCCATCCCCTTCAGGTGGTTTTCCCACATCAGCCCGCCGGTGACCGCGTCGAGGCAATAGGTGTAGCCCTGCACCGAAGCAATCACGCGGTCGCCGTCGAGCAGGACGGCAACGAACCCGTCCCGGCCCTTGGGCGCCTTCCACTGCCACAACAGCTCGCCGCTGTCGCGGTGCAGGGCGATGACCCGCGAGTTGAAACCGAGGAACACCATGTCCATCACGGTGACCGCGGGGACCGGTACCAGCTCAGAGCGGAATCGCTCCGGATGATCGTATTCGTCGTTCATGGTTCGCCGTACTTTCCTGTTCGGGGCCTGCCTGTTCGGGGTCAGGTGTGGAAAATTCAAAATTGCGGAGCCAGCGATTCTTCTACAACGAGCGAATCAACTCCGCAATTTTGAATTTTCCACGCCCGACCCCTTTCCTGTAACGCAGCAACCGCCCCGGCGGATCACAAATGGACCGGAATCCACCGCTCGACTTCGCCGGGGACCGGCGTTTCGGGCGGTTCCTTCCACGGAATCGGCTCGCCGTTGCGGTGAAAATCGCCGACCACCGCCTTGAACGCCGTCACCACGCTCAACAGAGTCTGCCGCTCGGACGTCCCGCCGCCGGTCACGCCGTCCAGATTCGCCGCCCGCGCCCGGTACCGGCCGGCGTCGTCGGGGCCGGAAAGCAGGACGTGGCAGTCGAAGACGGGGACGGCGGGTTGATCAGAAATCGGAAGGTTCATTCACAATCGCTGAGATGGTACGCGGATTCTCGCTGATTAAGCGGATTTTCGCGGGTCAATCAACTACGGAGTCATACGCTTCAGTATCGCCGTCCGGAACGATGCTTGATAGAAACTGCTGAAAGGAAGGCGACACAAGTCTGATCGAAGAGTCGTCTGCATCGCGCTCATGGTCCCAAAACATTACCTGGCCGGCGTTTGGTTCGGTGAGCGTCAAGCAGAAGAAATTGCCTGCCCAGTCTTCAGCAATTGGCAATGCCCCACAAGGAAGTACGTCGGCAACAAGGCGGCAGACATCGTCGAGTTGACTTGAATCATCTGCTGCATCGAGTCGAAACGTGTTCCTGATCCGGCATTTCTCTCCATCAAACGGAATGCTGAAGCCACCTTCCACGATTGGTTCGTGTTGCTGCAAATACTCGATGTACTCGGCGGGAAGCCTCGACCCGATGAGTCGTTCCACCGCTTTTATCCGAGCAGAATTGAGAATACTCATTGTTGTACATCACGTCATCGCGAATCCGCGAGAATCCGCCCGGTCCGCGCTGATCCGCGTTCCCTTCTGTAAACGATGATCGAGCGAGTCACTCCGCCGTTCCCCGGATGCACAACACGCGCCCGTCGATCGTCGTCAGATACAGCCGGCCGCGGGCGGCGATCAGGCCGTCCCACACGGGGACGCCGGGGAGCTTCAACTCGACCAGCTTCTCGCCGGTCACGGAATCGACCGCCCACAACAGTCCCCCCTCTTTCCCTTCAATGGCGTCGTCCTGCCGCTGCAATAGTTTCTGGACGGCCTCGTCGCCGGCCATGAGTTGCTTGAATGTCTTCTCTTCGTCGATCAGATCCGGCGGCCCGGCCACGAACAGCGACGTGTCGGCCAGTGCCATCGCGCGGACCAGCAGCGGCAGGTCTTTGTTCCAGACGTGCTTGACGAACGAACCCGCGCCGCGGGCGTTGCCGCCGCCACCACCGCCGCCGAGGAACCGCAGGCCGCTGCCGATTTTCCCCTTCACGCTGCGGGCGACTTCAATCGTGCCGTGGTTGTTCTGCCCCGAACCGTCCCGCGCCTTGCCGTCGTCGAACGTGACGGACAGCACCGGCGTTGCGGTCTTCGGGGGCTTCAACGCCGGATCCTTGAACCGGGCGGCGACGTCGGCGTCGCTCAGCCTGCCGTGCAGCACCTTCACCTGGTCGATCACGCCTCGGAACGCATACGGCGAGCGGTACTGCCCGACGTTGCTGCCGGCGTCGGCGCCGATTTCCAGCGACTGCACCGGGTTCTTTTCCAGCAGCCCCGCGGCTTTCGACGTCTTTTCGAGCATCCCGTTGACGTAGATCTTCACCTGCTTATCGGGCGTCAACATGCCGACGACGTGCGTCCACTTTCCGACGATCTTCGTTTTCGCCGTCGCCGGAAACAGGTCGCCGTTGCGGCGGACGACGAACCGCGGATGGCCGTCCCGCAGGACGAGCGCGTACCCGTCGGCCGGGCCGCCGTGGGCCACGACCGTGCCGTTGGGCCGCTCGGCGTTGATCCACGCTTCGACGACGATCGCCTTGCCGGTCGGGTCGAGGCTTTTTGTTTTCGCAAAGCGGACCAGCGACGCCCGCCGGCCGCGGCGTTTCTGCTTGGCCGGGATGGGGGCGTCCGGGGCGGAACTCGGCGCGGCGAAGAGTTGGTGCTCGATCGTGGTCGTCCAGCGGTAATACTGCGGCTTGCGGGCGAACCCGTAGACGTAGCCCTCGCCCTTGACGACCATCCGCCCCGACGGCGTGTACTTCCCGGCCTGGTAGTAGCCGTTGTGCCCGCCGGCGAAGTTCTTCCCGTAGACCCAGTATGCGCGGTGAAACCACGTGTCGTCGAGGAAGCCCATCGGCGCGAAGAGGTGCCGGCCTTCCCCCTTCTGGGCCGCCCCCTGTCGCGGAGCCTGTCCGGAGACGGGACCGACCTGGGTCCGCTTGCCGGCGAGGTCGAATCGCTGCGACCGCATGTAGATGCTCTTGCCGTCGCTGGAGAGGATGTCGGGCAGCCCGACGGCCATCTGCAGGATCTGCAAGCCGTCCTGAATGCTCTTGCCCGTGACGGGATTGCGGTCGTTGATGACGGCTTCGGCCCGTTTCTTGCCGGACTTGAGATCGAGCTGCACCATCCGCAGGCCGCCGTCGAGGAAGTTCGACCGACCCGCGACCGCGAACACGACGCCGTCCTGCACGAGCACGCTGCCGTGCACCGGCCAGACCGATTCCAGTTGCTCAAACGCCATCAGCCGCCGGTCGAGCGGGGCCGCGCGGTATCGCCAGATCAAGGCGCCGTCGCTGGAACGCAGACAGTAGACCCAGCCGTCGGCGCAACCGAAGAGGACGCGGCCGGACTCGATCGTCGGCGGAGAATCGACCCGCCCGCCGGCGGTGAACGTCCACGCGGTCTTGCCGGAATCCGCATTCATCGCGTGCACCGTGTGCTGATCGACCTGCGCGACGTACAGCTTGCCGTCGGCAACCACCGGCTGCGTCAATCGCCCGCCCAGCTTCACGTTCCACGCGGACGCTAGCTTCCCTCCGACTTTGCTCTTCGTCACGCCACTGCGGCCGTTGTCGTGCCGGTACGTTGGCCAGTCGGCGTCGTTCGGTTTCCCTTCCGCCAACGCTTTACCAAAGGCCGGTCCCGTTTCCAGCCGGCCGGCTTCCGGCACGTCCAGCGGCAGCGGCCGGTCCTTCGACGCGGCGGCCAGTACGTTGAAGCCGAACAGCTTCGCCTCCGGATAACACGCGCAGTTGTGCGGCGGGGCGTAGAGCAGGCCGTTGGCGGGCATCACGCCGTACAGGCAGCCGCCGCGGACCCAGTGGTGAATCTCCCAGTTTTTCGCGGCCAGATCGACGAACTCGACGCCGGTGCGGGACGGGATGAGGAAGTTCTCCGTCGCCTTGGCGATGTAACAGCGGTGATGGAACCAGTACGTGGCGACCTTCGGCGCGAACTTCGATTTGACTTCGCCGGTCTTCGGGTCGAGGCCCGTGAGCATGCCGGTGTCGGCCGTGCGGGTGGTCGGCCAGGTCCAGACGAGGCCGTTGACGACCAGCAGGTCTTCCGGCGATTCGTACCCGCTGCGATCGTGTGGGGCCGACCACAACGTCTTGCCGCTGTTCGCGTCGAGGCCCGCCATCTTCCGGTCGCCACCGGCAAACAGCACGACGCCGGTAGCAGAATTCGTGAGAATTCTGGATGACCCGACGGCAGAATTCTTACGAATTCTGCTACGGCTTTCCTTTCCATTGTAAACCAGCAGCCGCGGGCCGAAGTTGAACGGGATCGTCTTCCGCCGGTCGAACTGGTTCGATTTCCAGACCGGCTTCCCCTCGCGCGACAGGCAGACGACTTCGCCGCCGTCGAAGAAGTAAACGTTGCGGTCATCGGCGGCCAGCGTGATCGGGGCGATCGTCGTCGTCGTTTTCCACAGTGTCTTCCCGCTGGCGACGTCGATCGCCAGCAGGTTTCGCGGTTTGCCGTTCCACAGGAATTCCGTCCGCACGCGCCCCTGGTCGCCGACGTTGAACTTCGGCCGGTAACCCGCCAGTTCCGAGCGGCCGGGATTGGAAACGACGAACAGCCGGCCGTTGTTGAGGATCACCTCTTCCGCCGATTTCGTCTCCGTCAGCTTGCGGATGGTCTTCCCGGTTTTCGCGTCGAACATCGTCAGCGGCGCTTCGAAGCCGAGTGGCAGGAAGACGTGGTCCTTCGTCGCCACGAGCCGCCGCGAAAGCTGCGTCGGCCCGCTCTTCAGCGGCCAGAGCGTGCTCTGCCAGTCGGGGATGTCGCGCTTCCACAGGATTGTGCCGTTGAAGGCGTCGCGGGCAATGAGCTTCCACTTCGGCGGCAACTGGATCGAAATCCGCGAGCCTTCGTCCATCACGTAGAAGATCCGCCCGCCCGCCGAAACGAGGGCGCTCATGCTGGCCATCCGGTCGTGGTGCCGCGACCACCGCGGCGTCCCCAGCCACTGCATGTGCCGCGGCGGGCCGACCTGCTTGTCCTTCGCGACGGCGTTGCCCGTCGAGTCGTGCAGGTAGTGCGTCCAGTCGTCGATGTCCTTCGGCCGCGGCTTGACGATCTTCGTCCACTTCCCGTTCTGTTTGACGTAGGCCACGCCGTCGGGCACCAGTACGCGGCGGACTTCGTCGAGCGACACGCCGTGCAGGTCGTCGGCGACGAGCAGGTTGACGAGGTTCACGATATACGGCAGCGTCTTCCCCCGCAGCCGGACGATCGCGACGTCGCCGTAAATGCCCTGCGACTGCACGTACTTCCGCGCGGCCGCGACGTTGGCGGGCTTCGGGTCGAGCCCCTGCACCTGGTAGGAATCGCTCGCCCGCAGCGCGGCAGTGAGCTTCCCGTCGCCGCAGCCCAGATGCACGACGAACCCGCCGCTGACGCCGGTTTCTTTGAGGATCTTCTTCGCCAATTCGGTGTGACTGTCGGCGGCGACGGCCGGCAGCGGCAATGCCGTCGAGATCACAAGCACGAACAGAAAACGCAGCGGCGAACGCGAGCGCATGATTTCACTCCCAGGTTCGGGTGTGTCGGATCGACGATCGGTGAAGTGCGAGGCTGTATCGGACCAGAATCGCCGCGGGAATTCAAGCAGTCCCATCAGAATCGCGCGCCCGATTCAACCGCTAATCGACGCTGATATACGCTGATTGAGGGCTTCAGATTAGCGAACATCAGCGTTCATCAGCGGTTTGTCGTGCATGGTGTGTTTCTGGTAAAAGGTGTCGAAGAGATCTTTGACAAGCGAGGACGCACCATGAAACTCGGCCTCATCAACTCCGCCTGGGCGCAAGCCGGCCGCGACACGGCGTGGGGAATTCAGAAAACGAAGGAGCTCGGCTTCGACACGATCGACATCTTCGTCGACCCGCTCGATGCCGGCGTGCGGGAACGCTGCCTGATCAAGCGGGAATGCGACCGGCTCGAGCTGCCGATCGTCTCCGTCTGCTGCGTGGCCGTGGGGCTGATCGACTTCAACCCCGGCGTGCAGCGGTTCCACGACGACCGCGTGCGGCGGTACCTCGACCTGTGCTACGAGTTCGAGGCGAAGAACCTGCTGCTTGTGCTGGGCGAATACATCTGGAACCGCGAGGTCATCCCGCCCGAGGAACAGTGGCGAACCGGCGTCGAGAACTGCCGCCGGCTGGGGGACTACGCCGCGTCGCTGGACCTGCAGATCGCCCTGGAGCTGGAGCCGTTCCCGCTGTCGCTGCTGAACAACGTCGACAACATGCTGCGGTTCATCGACGACGTGAACCACCCAGCCGTGCGGGCGAACATCGACGTCTCCCACCTGCAGCTCGCCCGCGTGCACCCCGAAGAACTCCGCCGGCTGCGGGGCAAGGCGATCCACGTCCACATCTCCGACTGCGACGGCAAAGTCCACGGCGACCTCCCCCCGGGCCGCGGGGTCGTCGACTTCGCCCCCTACCTGCAGGAGATCAAGCAACTCGACATCGACGGGGCGGTCTCCATCGAACTCGAATACTCGCCGCAGCCGGACAAGATCGAGGAATGGGTCGCGGAGGCGTATCGGGAGACGGACAAGCTGCTGGCGGCGGCGGGGCTGCGCGGGTGAGCGCGGTTTCTCCCTCACACGAATCGGAAACGGTTTCCATGGAAAACGGGGCCGATAGAGGGCTGCAGGAAACGTTGTAACGATATGTTACACAAACTGTTATGTCGTCACGTGAAACTGGAACTGGATTGTATTCACTGAATATGCAATAATCACTACGTAGTGAAAGTTGCATTTATGGTGAATTCCGAGCGCAATACTGTCCGACAGGCCGAGGAACTGCTCCGGCAGCTTTTCCTCGAATTCGCAGGCCTGTCGGTCTGGATTCCCCACGAATCGCCCAGCGATCCGGGACACGACGTCGTCATCGAGGCCGTCGGTCCGGAGACGACATGGCGGATCGTCGTCGAGGCCAAATCGCGCGTGACACCGCAAACCGCAATAGCGCTGTGCGAGAGGATGCAGACGCACTCCGACGAGTTCATCCCCGTCATCTTTGCCCCGGTGATTTCGCCGCGCGTGGCGGAAATCGCGAAGGCGTATGGGGTCGGCTACGTCGACGGGGCGGGCAACTGTTTCCTGCGCGGCCGCCGGCCGCCGCTGTTGATCGAACGCACGGGATTCAAGTCACCGTACCCGGCGCCGAAACGGGTGATCGACCCCTTTTCGCCGAAATCGAGCCGCATCGTCCGCGCGATGTTGAGCGAACCGGGCAAGGGGTGGAAGGTGCGCGAGTTCGCCGAAAACCCCGAGATCAACGTCAGCACCGGGCTGGCGTCCAAGGTCAAACAGGCGCTGGTGGAGGAAGGATATGTTGTTGAACGAAACCGCCTTCTCTACCTGCGCGACGCGATCGGCCTGTTGAATGCCTGGTCACAGTCGTACCCAGGACCGGCAGAAGAGATTCCGATGTACTTTCGCGGCGACACCGGGACCGCCGAACGAACCATCAGCCGATGGTGCCAAGACAATGCGCTGCACTATGCATTGGCGGGATATTCCGCTGCCTGGCGCCTGGCCGCCGAGGTGCGATACTCGGTTGGCGCTTTCTACGTCGAGGATCGCGGATTTGACCGTACGCTGCTGGAACAATTGGCTGTGAAATATGGCGGCAAGGGGGTGGACAGTGGCCCCAATTTGTTCTTGTGGCGTCCCTTCGATCGATCTGTTCTTGCTGGGCGAATGCAGGCGTCGTTCGACAGCTCCAGTCCCTCACGCCAGGTGGTTGCCGGCCAACCGACGCCGTGGGTGACCTCGCCACTGCAAACCTGGCTCGATCTCAAGCGTAGCGCGGGCCGCGGCGAAGAGGCCGCCAATGCCGTCTTCGAGAAACACCTCAGCCACGACCTGCACGCCGCAGTCAAACGTGATGAGGAGTGGCAACATGGCGCCGTTTGACCAGACGACGGCCAGCCGCGCCGTCCTGATTGAAGTAGTGAACGTGCTCGGCGCGTTTCGCGACGATTTTGTCCTCGTCGGAGGTTGGGTTCCAGAGTTGCTATTTCCAGACTGCAACCACCCGGGTTCGCTCGACGTCGACCTCGCAATTTCACCCACGGCTGCGCGCGGAAATGCTTACGAGTCTCTCTTGAAACGGCTACTGGAAGCCGGTTACAGCCACGAGGGAACCCCCACTCGCTTCATCAAGAACGTTGAGGGAATTGAAGTCAAAGTGGATCTGATCGCGGGCGAGTATGGGGGTGGCGACAAGGCGTTAATGCTCCGAGTCGATGAATTGCAATTCAACACCCTTCGGGGCCTCGACCTCGCGTTCGAAGTCTGCGACACGATCGAAATCTCCGGCGTTATGCCGGACGGAACGCACAACCGCGTCCGCGCAAGAATCGTACAGCCCGAGGCGTTCATTCTGATCAAAGCCTTCGCAATGGAGGAACGGGCGAAGCCGAAGGACGCCTATGACATTGCCTTCGTTCTGCGGAACTACAGCCCGGACGTGGAAGACCTGGGTGAAAAAGTCCGCCGGCTGCTGTCTAATGGTCTTGCCGCGGAAGGATTCGAAATCCTGCAACGAAAGTTCGAGCGGCTCGAATCGGTCGGGCCGACGTGGGCGGCTCAGGTGTCGCAAGAGCAGGGGGAAGTCTTCGAGCAATCACAGCGGGCGGCGTTCGAATATGCGCGGGTGCTGTTTGATGAAGTGGCGACTGGGTAGAAATCGAGCAAATGGACGCAACCAGATTCATTCGCGAACTGTCCGCGTTCCGCAGCAGTGTTGTGGCGGCTCCAATCCTGCTCCTCTCCCTCTGCTGCACTCCCACCCCCGCCGCCGACGCGCCCCGCCCCAACCTCCTCTTCATCTTCATCGACGACATGGGCTACGGCGATCTGAGCTGCACCGGCAACCGGGACGTCAAGACGCCGCACATCGATCGGCTGGCTTCGCAGGGGGTTCGCTTCACGCAGTTCTACGTCGCCTCGCCGATCTGTTCGCCGTCGCGGGTGGGAATCACCACCGGGCAGTATCCGGCGCGGCAGCTCATTCACTCGTTCCTCGCCGGCAGCAAACGCAACCGGGCGCGGGGGATGCGGAACTGGCTCGACCCGAAGGCGCCGTGCATCGCGCGGGCGTTTCAGAAGGCCGGGTACGCGACCGGGCATTTCGGGAAGTGGCACATGGGGGGCGGCCGCGACGTTGGGGACGCGCCGCTGCCCAGGGAATACGGCTTCGACGAATCGCTCGTCTCGTTCGAAGGGCTGGGGGACCGGCTTCTGCCGCCGGGCAACCTCGGCGACCAGAGCGCGAAGCTCGGCCGCGGAAGAATCCGCCGCGTGCCGAAACACCGGCAGACGCAGATTTACGTCGACCGCACGATCGACTTCATCAAACGCCGCGGGAAGAAACCGTTCTACGTGCACCTCTGGCTGAACGACGTGCACGACCCGCACATTCCCGACCCGAAATCGCTGGCGACATTCGGCCGCTTCGCGAAGACCCCCGCATTGCAAAAGCTCTACGCCGTGCTGGTCGAGATGGACCGGCACATCGGCCGCCTGCTGCGGTTTCTCGACGACGAACGGCTCGCCGAATCGACGCTCGTCGTGCTCACCAGCGACAACGGCCCCACGGCCTGGCCGCGGTATTACCGGCAGGGGATCGACCCGCCCGGCAGCACGGGCGGGTTCCGCGGCCGCAAGTGGAGCCTGTACGAAGGGGGCATCCGCATGCCGCTGATCGTCCGCTGGAAGGGGAAGATTCCCGCCGGCCGCGTGAATGAAACATCGGTCATCGCCGCCGTCGACTTCTTCCCCACGTTCTGCAAGCTGGCCGACGTCACTGCGCCGAAAGCTGCGTTCGATGGCGAAGACATGAGCGCCGCGTTTCTGGGCGGAACGCCGAAACGCACCAAGCCGATCTTCTGGGAATACGGCCGCGACGCGACGTATCTGCGGCCGGGGAAGAAATCCGATCAAAGCCCGAACTGCGCGATCCGCGAGGGGAACTGGAAACTGCTCGCCAACTCCGACGGCAGCCGGGTGGAACTCTACGACCTCGCGACCGACCCTCGCGAGTCGCGCAATCTCGCGGTGACGCGGCCCGCCGTGGCAAAACGGTTGAAAGCGAAGCTGCTCCGCTGGCGGAAGTCGCTGCCAGTGCTGCGGACGCAGTAACGCGGCAATCGACGAGCATTGTGTCGCGCTGTCGACAGGGAACGCGGTGATTGCGAACGGGCTGACAGAAAAATCGCAGCGAATTGCAGTCAAAGGTCATTTTTTTGTCATCAAACTTTCTGTCATCAGGACCGCGAGGGTCGATGCTGCTGCTGTTCGGATCGCGAGTGGAGAAAGAGAATTTTTCACCCCTCAATTTATTACCCGCCCTTGAGCAGAGTCCAAAAGAGGCGGGTAAAAGATTGGAAGGTGAAAAATGGCTCATTTCAAAGTTTGGTTGCGGTTTCGCCGCGCTGGGTCATCAGCGTTCTGCTGCTGCCAATGCAGCAATGGATTGCAAACTCCGTCGGGCACGCGGGCACCGTCACGTTCCGTCGCCCGCATTGCACAACCGCGGTCCGTGCCGGTAGGCTGGGCTGTTCGATGGAGTCCCTACGGGAGCAAACCGATGAAACTGCACGTCGCCGCGTTGGTCGTCCTCGTTTCCGTGGCGGACGCTGCCAGCATCCGCGCGGACGCTGGCAGCGTCCGCCACGAAGCCGGCAAATGGCTCCCGATCTTCAACGGCAAAGACCTCACCGGTTGGACCGTCAAGATCACCGGCCACAAGCTGGGGGACAACTTCGCCGACACCTTCCGCGTCAAGGACGGCGTGATGCAGGTCCGCTATGACAGCTACAAAAAATTCGACGGCAAATTCGGGCACATCTTCTACAAAGAGAAGCTGTCGCATTACCGACTGCGGGTCGAGTACCGCTTCACCGGAAAGCAGTGCACCGGCGGGCCGGGATGGGCGTTTCGCAACAGCGGCATCATGCTGCATTGCGAAGACCCCGCGAAGATGGCGAAAGACCAGAAGTTCCCCACGTCGATCGAGGTCCAGCTTCTCGGCGGCCGCGGCACAGGCAAACGCACCACCGCCAACCTCTGCACCCCCGGCACGCACGTCGTGATGAACGGCAAGCTCATCACACGCCACTGCACGAACTCCACCTCGCGGACCTACCACGGCGACCGGTGGGTGACGGTGGAAGTCGAAGTCCGCGGCGGGAAGACGATCCGGCATCTCATCGACGGCAAAACCGTCCTCGCCTACGAGCAGCCGCAACTCGACGACGGCGACGCGCACGCGAAGAAGCTGATTCCAAAGGACGGCAACAAGCTGCTGACGGCCGGGTACATCTCGCTGCAATCCGAAAGCCACCCGGTGGAGTTCCGCAAAGTGGAAGTGATGAAGCTCGACACTACGCGGTAAGCCGACGGCATGTCGTGCGAAATGAATTTCGCACTACCTGCCGGATGTCGTGGACACCGAAAACGCGACGCCGCCGAATCCCAGGCCGCCGGCCGGTGTGGCGCCCGGCTGCGTCCTGGAACCCGGGGCGACGAGCGACCGCAGGAAGGCGACCAGTTCCTGCCGCTGTTTCGGCTTGAGACGTTTGTAGTACTTCAGCGACAGCGTCGCTTCGCCGCCGTGCCAGCCGATCGCCTCTTCCAGCGTTTTCGCCCGGCCGTCGTGCAGGTAGGGGGCGGAATCGGCGACCCCCCACAGCGGCGGCGTGCGCCATTCCTGCTCGATGTTCGTCGTGATCTTGGCGATCGCCGGAATGCCGTTCCCCCCGTAGTACCCGCCCGACGACAGAATCGACGCCGTCTCGGCGGTGATCTCCGGCGTCGCCGGGGCGGGGTCGTACAGCCGCCGGCCCAGGTCGTGCAGCAGCATGTCGCTGTACAGCCCCTGCACCGAGCCGAGGTCCGGCTTGTGGCACACCGCGCAGCCGACAGCCGCGAACAGCTTCTCGCCGCTGGCAACGACCTTCGCCGTTTGGAGCGGCAGCTTCCGCGCGCGGCCGGGGGCGGGCAGGTTCGCGATAAACGCCGTCATCGACCGGCACTGCGCCTCGGTGAGGTCGAACTTCTTCTCGTCGGCCGTCGGGATCGGGATGCGGCCGTTCGACAGCGTGACGTTCTCATTGGGGGATCGCGGCTGGGCGTTGCCGGGGACTTCCAGCCCCAGCTCGTTGGCGCAGGCCCCGAGGACGAAGTCGTGCAGCGTCGCCGTCTGTCCCCGCCAGCCGAATCGTCCGACGGCCCCGGTGAACGTCTGCGGGACGCGGCCGCTGATGCCGGTCTTGCGTTTGCGCTTCCGCTGCTGTTCGGCTTCGTCGAGGATGACGGAATCGGGGATGGCGTCGATCTGCCCCGCCCCGAACAGCGCCGGCGTGTTCCGCTGCGAGAAGCGGACCGTCACCCGCCCGAACTTCCGCGTCGGCCGCTCGCGCGCCAGCAGCTTCTGGGTGACCCGCTTGCCGCGGACGACGAAGGTCCGCTCGCCGATGATGCGGTCTCGCAGCGCCGCGTAATGTTTGTCTTGCAGATTGTAGAACGGCGTCTGCGGCCCGATCTTGTGCAGGACCAGCGAGGTGACGTTGTCGGCGAATCCGGGGTGCACGTCTTTCCGCGCGCTGTCGAGGATTTTCGAACGGTTCGCGGCGCGGCGGTTGAGGTCGTGGCGGGCGATGCTCAGCAGGTCGACGTTGTTCTCGTCCGGCCCGCCCCCGCCGATCCCCTGCTGCTTGTGGCAGGCCACGCACGAGGCGGCGTTGTACATCGGCCCGAGGCCGTCGCCGGTCGGGTTCAGCCTGCCCTCTTTCAACCAGTCGCGCAGAAACAGCGTCTGCCCTTCCGCGAGCTGCGTCGCCCTGTCGACCGGCGGGGGCGGCTGCTTCTTCCCCGGCTGCTGGGCGGACGCCGTGGCCGCGAGGCCGACGGCAAGCGCCATTCCGAACGTACAGACCCCTCCCGTTCCGCGTCGACGCGTCATGGTCCCGTCTCCCCTACGGCCGGTGGTTGTCGCAGTCAGATTGTCGGGGCCGGGCAACGTCGTCATCGCGCGGCCCGAAGGTGTTGACGGAATCCCGCGGCGTGGATCAACAGCGATTCGTCTCGTTTTCAAAAAACAGAAATGAAACGTCGCTTCCGCCGCCGCGACGGTTACACTGACGATGCGGGAAACAGAGATCAGAGGTCGGAAGTCAGAGGAGACGCGAGATGTCCCGGTTGCTCGTCACGCCGTATTCGCTGTTCGCAATTCTCGTTTCCGCCGCCGTCGTGTTCGCGTGGCAGGCGCCGGCGGTCGGTCCGGCCGTGGTGCGAAAACCGGCAAAGCCGCAAGCGGCCGCCGCCGCTCCCGCATTGGCGGACGGCGTCATCCCGCTGTGGGAACTCTCGGCCACGAAGACGACATCGCAGGCAGCCGACGACGCGACCGAGCGGAAGCTGCAGGCGGTGGTGGATGTGGATTTCCGGAATGAGAAGTTGCGGGATGTGTTGACGAAGCTGTCGGAGGATGGGAAACGGTTTCGGGTGACAATCGACAATTGGGTGACGAACGCAGAGAAGGAACCGTTGGATGCAAAAGTGACGCTGAAATTGAAAGGATTTACGATCGATCAGATTCTCAGTCGCCTGCTGAGCCGGCGGGAATTGATCTGGATCATTCGTGACGGAGCCGTGCACATCACGACGCCCGAAGAAGACTCACGGTCCGTTCGCATCTATTCGCTCGCTGGCCTCGAAAGCCCGGAGGCGTCATCGCGACTTCGGCGGGCCACCGCGCGGACGCCGGAAGGCCGTGCTGAGAAATCGACGCTTCCCGGCACCGAATACGATTGGGTGTTGGATGCAATTCAATCGCACACCACAGACCCGTGGAAGTCAGACCATCCACGTGGAGGAACGGTTCTCCTGGTCAAATCATCGCTGATCGTCGACCAGACCTTCCACTCGCACCGCGAGATTTCCGAATTGCTGCGCGCTTTGCGCCTTGCCGCGGCGGGAAAGCTAAAGGGGGCAGCTTTCAACCTGCGACACCGAGGCTACCCCTACCGGCAGGATAGACACATTCGCCGCCAACTCGCGAAACCGGCGACGCTGCGGCTGAAGGACGTCCCGCTCAGCAAGGCGCTGCAACACATCGAACGGACGCTGGAGGTTTCAATTCATGTAGACGTTTCGCTGCTGAAAGATGTGGAATCGTCGCTGGAAACGAAACTCTCGATTGATGCGCGAGGTGTGAACTGGAAAACGGCGTTGCATAAACTGCTCGGATCAGCAGTTCTCGATTATTACATTGACAACGGAGTGATCGAGATCCTGCCGGCCGACGCGTGTGAGGGTCCGACAAGCAGCTATGTGTTCGACGTCCGAGATTTGTTGAACGCCGGGCTCCCGGTCGATCGGATCGAGAAGATTATCCGAGAGCAGTCCGGCCAGGTCTGGCGTGCCGACGGCGATCCGAACGCCGGGTCGCTCAACATCAACCCGGACCTCGGCGTCGTGCTGGTGAATCAGACGCGGGCCGGCATTCGCAACATCGCAGAGGCATTGCAACTGTTGCGCGCGCATCGCGCGACGGCGCGCAAAGGCTCCGGCGGAAAGCACACTGCGTCCAGATACCTCGATCGCGTCGAACTGCGTTACTACGAAATCAGCGACGGAGCGAAAGCGAATGAGCTGGCCGCGGCGATCCCGGTATTCGTCGAACCGCAGGCGTGGACAGCCGGCCGTTTCACTCCCGCGATCAAGGTCGTCGACGGGACGCTGATCGTCCGACAGTCCGTGAAAGTGCATCAGGCGATCCAACGATTCCTTCGCGAATTGGAACCGGAACCGATGCCGAATCCCTGGCTGGGCGGCCTCGGCGGGCTGGGCGGCGGACTGGGAGGATTGGGCGGCGGCGGATTCTTCTGAGCGGTCTCAATCCAATTGAGTTCCGGAGTCTGTTCCTTCAACGATCCGATAATCGACCGTCAGTTCCTCCCCGACTGCGATATCGCGCACCGCCCGGTCGACGCCGTAGCGGTCGTTCGCGAAGTCGGGCCGCAGGTTGGGGTCGCCGCTGTGATTCAGGAAGTGGGCGTGGTCGCAGCAGAGGATGTAGCGGTTCAAGCGGGGATCGACGTATCCGTAGTGCAGCAGAAACTCGCGAATGTGCCCGGATTGCCGTTCGATCGCTGAGAGTTCGAGATCGAGGTCGAATCCCGGCGCGAACCGCCATAACTCGCGGCCGGCGGGTATCGGCTCCGCGGCGAACACGTTGAGGCCGTGGATCGGGCTGCGGGCGACGTGAACTCGAACGAGCAGCATGGTTCGTCGTGAAGCCTCGTTGAACGACTACTCCAGCGATGCGAACTCCGCAGCGTATCGTACCACTCCGGCCCCGCGAGGCAGTTCGCCAGGCACGAGTTCGACGGCCTGAAATGCCGCCCCGCCGCCGTACTCGTCGGAAAGGCCGAACTCGGCGGCCGCACGAAATCCGAACCGCGCGTAATACCGCGGCTCGCCGAGCACGACCGCCCAGCCGAAGCCGCTCTCGCAACAGGCGTCGAGTCCGGCACGGATCAATTCCTCTGCAATTCCCTTCCGGCGGTACGATTCGAGAACGGCGACCGGGGCGAGCCCCGCGCCCTTCGCGCCAGTTCCCGCCGTGACCGGACTGAACGCGACGTGTCCCACAGTATTCCCGTCGACCTCCGCCACCAGCGACACGCACAGCCGGTCCGCATCCCGAAGCAGATCGACCAGCCGCGCCTCGGCGTCGGTCGGGAAGCTCGCGGCGTGCACGGCGTAAATCGCCGGGGAGTCGTCGGGCTGCTCGGGGCGAATCACCACTTCCGTTTCTCCGCCTGGGAATGCATCACGCGAAATTGATCTTCAACCCCATCTCCTTCATCCGCAGCAGCGCCTCGGCGTTGCCGCGGGCGTCGTCGACGGGGTGGTGGGTGTGCTTCGTTTTGCGGAGGTGCTTGAAGTTGACGAACGTGCTGTGCTGCATCCCCTTGTAGAGCGAGCCGAGGTTCGTCGAGCTGAAGCCGAACGGGTTCTTTCCCAGGAAGTGGTGGAAGTACCAGTTGATGAACTGCCAGTCGAAGCCGTTGTTGTCCGAAACGAACATCATCCGACCTTTGCAGTTCTCGGCGAGCCATTGCTGAAACTGTTCCATCACGCTCTTTGGATCGTCGAATTGCAGGCATTCCTCGCGCGAGAACCCACTGACGGCCAGTGCCTCGGGCACGAATGAGTCGGAGATCGGCCGCAATTGGCCGTAGAACGTGCGGTTCAATTCCGGCTCGACGATGATCGCCCCGAAGCAGACCATCGAGTAATCGCCGGGGATCGGGCCGTCGGCTTCGACGTCGACCATGACGTAGGGCATGGGGGAACCTTCATCCGGACATCAGCGATCCAGCGAGAATGTTTCGTGATTCCGGAGCGGGCAAATGGGGTTATGGGGTTATGGGGTGACACGCCTGCGTTGCTCACGATAGCGGAACAAGCAGCGAATCACGAGCCGCAGTTGTTACTCTGGACCGGTTGCCGTCCGTTGGGGTTCGCGGCAGAATGAGCGGATCATCGCCACAGCCGATCGGGGAGCGCGACATGAGCACCGTCAGCGACGTGATGGCCGAACTCGAAAAGAAGGGGAGCGAAAAGACGCGGGCGACCTACGCCCGGCACGGGATCGCCGGCGACGTCTACGGCGTCTCGGTCGCCGACCTGAAGGTGATCGCGAAGAAGATCAAAGGCAACCAGGCGCTGGCCTGCGAGCTGTACGAGACGCGGAATTACGACGCGATGTACCTCGCCGGCATCGTCGCCGACGGTTCGCAGATGTCGAAAAAGCAGATCGAAGCGTGGGCCAAAGGCGCGACGTGGGGCATGATGTCGGAATACACGGTCCCCTGGGTCGCGACCGAAAGCCAACATGCCCGCGAACTGGCGAACAAGTGGATCGACTCGAAGCAGGAGTCGCTGGCAACCAGCGGCTGGTGCACATGGGGAGGCATCGTCGCGACGCGGCCGGATGAGGAACTGGGCCTGGAGGAAATCAACGTCCTGCTGAACCGCGTCGTCAAGCAGATCGACGCCGCCCCCGACCGCGTGCGTTATTGCATGAACGGGTTCGTCATCTCCGTCGGCACCTACGTCAAACCGCTGCTGAAAGCCGCCAAGTCCGCGGCGAAGAAGATCGGCACGGTCTCCGTCGACATGGGCGACACGGCCTGCAAGGTGCCGCTGGCGACCGAGTATATCGAGAAGGTCGAATCGATGGGGCGGGTGGGGAAGAAGCGGAAGACGATGAAGTGTTGAGGGCGCGAAACATGAAGCTGCTCACACGAAGACCGAATATGTATCGTGACACCGGTCTGGCGATCACGCCATTATGAGGTGATTTTTATGGCACATCACGAAGACAAACACACGCTACTCAACGCCGCCTTGGAAGCCGCGATCTCGCTGCTTGAGAAGAACGGCGAGTTTTACCCGATTGGTGCGACGATGTCGCCGTCGGGAGAAATCAACTTCGCCGCAGGTTACGACGGAAAGGAATATCCGTCATCGCAGGACCTCATCGATCTCCTTCTCGCGGGCTTTCGTCAAGGTGCGGAGAATGGCGAATACGTGGGCACAGCAATCGCAATGGACTTTCAGTTTGTTGACGATGATGGGAAGTCTCAGTCGGCAATTCGTGTTTCCATTGAGCACGCAGAAGACGATCCGGTCGATTGTTTCCTACCGTACGATCAGACTGAGGCCGGTTACGAATACAAGGAGATCTTCGCGGAACTCGGTGAACGCGAGGTTTTCATGTAGCGACAACGGCCCGGCGCTGCCGACTCCAACCCCGTCCTCTGTAAAGGGCAGACCGATGGTCGGATTCTCGGAGGTCGTCGACGCAGCGGACAAGCTGTCAGTCGAGGATTTGAAAACACTGGTGGAAATCCTTCGCCGCCGTAATTGCCGAGCGAAACCGTGCCGATCTGGCTTGCGACGTCGCCGACGCTCGCGCGGAATTCCGCGCCGGCAACACGCAAACATCGTCTGTTGACGACATTATGGGCGAGGTACGCGGCGAATCGTGAGCTCATCCGCAGCAAGGCGTTCGTTCGGGCGGAGCGAATGATTTCAGGAGCAAGACATGCTGACCGCAAAACAAGAAGTTCGCCAACTGCTCGATAAGCTTCCGGACGATGCGAGCCTTGAAGACATTCAGTACCGCATTTACGTGGTGCAGAGCATCGAGCGAGGGTTGAAGGACCTCGAAGAACGTCGCGTCGTTTCGCACGACGAAGTCAAGCGTCGAATGGCGAAATGGCTGATTGCGGTCCTCATTGCGCTGGTCGCAATGCCGACCGCCGCCTCCGCCCAGCATCTCGGCATGGGCTTCCGCGTCGGCGAGGTCACGCAGAATTCGGCCATCGTCTGGGTCCGCGTCACGAAGAACAAAGAACGCAACTGGACCGGCTACCGCGAGCCGACGAAACGCGAACGGCGGCAGGCCGAATACGTGCCGTCGAAAGTGAAGGTCGCCGACCGCGAAGGGGCGATGCCGGGGGCGGTGGGCACAGTCCGGGTTCTGTATTGGCCGCCCGAAGGAGCGCGATCAGGATTCACGACCAAGTCGGTGCCGGTCAAAGCTGTGAGCGATTTCACGCATCAATTCTCCCTGACGCAATTGAAGCCGGGAACGCAGTACAGTCTGCGGGTTGATCTGATCGATCCCGCCACGAACAAGCTCATCGAACAGCGGACTGGTTCCTTCCGCACCCCGCAACCGAAAGACAAATGGCAAGACGTCGCCTTCACCGTCGTCACCGGCCAGTCCTACTGGGACCTCGACAACAAGCAGGGCTACAACATCTACCCCGCGATGGCGAAGCTCAAGCCGCAGTTTCTCGTTCCCACCGGGGACACCGTTTATCTCGACAGCGAATCGCCGCGGGCGCGGACGGTCGATCTGGCGCGGTATCACTGGCAGCGGATGTACTCGCTGCCGAGGCACATCGCGTTTCATCGCAGCGTGCCCGGCTACTGGGAAGTCGACGACCACGATTCGTGGGTCAACGACTGCTGGCCGACGATGCGGGCGCCGTGGATGAACCCGCTGACGTTCGAGCAGGGGTTCAACATCTTCCGCGAGCAGGTGCCGATGGGGAAGAAGACGTATCGCACCGTCCGCTGGGGGAAGGGCCTGCAGGTGTGGTTCGTGGAGGGCCGTCTGTACCGGTCGCCGAACCGGATGAAAGACGGGCCGGACAAGACGATCTGGGGCAAGGAACAGCTTGCGTGGCTGCAGAAGTCGATTCTGGCCAGCGACGCCGACTTCAAGGTGCTGGTCAGCCCCACGCCGATCGTCGGTCCCGACCGGGCCAACAAGGGGGACAACCACTCGAACAAGAACTTCGCCTGGGAGGGGAACCTGTTCCGCAACTGGACGAATGAGAAGAAGCTCACGAACCTCTTCGTCTGCTGCGGCGACCGGCATTGGCAATACGTGTCGATCGACCCGAAAACCGGCCTGCGGGAGTTCTCCTGCGGGCCGGCCAGCGACAAACACGCCAGCGGCAATCCGCGGGAGCAGCCCGACTGGCAGGTGTTCCGCCGGGTGAAGGGGGGCTTCCTGTCGGTCTCCGTCACGCGGGAGAAGGGGAAGCCGGCGATCGCGTTCCGGCATCACGGCGTGGACGGGAAGGTCTACAACACGTACCGCCGGACGCCGGCGGGCAAACGCTGAGGTCGTACGTCACTTTATCGGCTGACTGCCGGTGCGCTGGCTTCGGACGCCGCGCCGGCCGCCGTCGCCCGGCTTCCGTCCGCCGCGTGGGCCGCGGAAGCCGAAGGGGCGGACCGCGTAGTATTCCGTCCAGAACTTGCGATAGTCCTCGCCGTTCTCCCCGCCCCACGCGAAGTACCACCACTTCAACATGCGCATCTGATTCGGGCCCTGCTGCGAGAGGGCTTCCAGACGCTGTTCGGGGAGACTTGCGTAAAAGCGGCTGAGCTGCTCATCGCTCGGGTTGCCGCAGTCCTTGCGGCGTTCGTGATCGATCGTGTTCTTGATGAGAAACAGAATGCGGTAACCCGGCCCGCGGCGAAACCCGGGTTTGGGGGGGGTCGGTAGCAATCGTTGACGCAACTCGGGGTCTTTGACGGTGTCCTCCATCGGCTGTCTGAGATTCGCGTCGCTCAGAAATCCCGGCTTGCGCATTCCGGGTTCGCGCTTGCGCCGGCGCTTCGAGTGCTCCTGGAGGGCGGCGATCATGATTTTCAGACGCCGCTTCTGCGGTTTGAGCTTCTCCCATTCGGCGCGTTGCTCGGCGGACGGCTGCAACTGGTCGGCGATCACGTTGATCACGAGGTCCAATTCGTCAACTTTCAGCGTCGGACCCCAGCGTCGCCTCACACCATAGGCGTACTTTTCGCGAATCTGCGCCAGGACCTCTTTTTTCTTTTCAGGGTCCTTTTCGTTGTAATACTCGCGACGGTCGGTGCGAGAGGCGGACTGCAGCAGCCGCTCGTCGTCCTTCTTCTGCTTCGTCTGTGCGACGATCTGCCACTGGTCGGCGGTGGTCTTCGCTTCCTGGAGTTTCGTGCGGAGTTCGTCCCGTTCGACGACCGAGAGCGACGTCAGCCAGTCGTTGTATCGTTTCAGGACCTTCTGCAGCTCCTTCCCGTCGGGGGCGGTCTGCAGCGCGGAATGCAGCTTGCGAAGCTCTTCCCGGCGGGCGGCGCTGAGCTCTTCGAACTTTTCGAAGCGGCGTTTGATGCGGTCGCGCTCGGGCTGCGTCATCCGCTCGATCCGCTCGCGGTTGGAGTCGAATTCGGGCGAACTCGGGGCCGGCTCGCCGAACAGGCCCGGCGCCTGAATCAGCGCAAACACGCCCAGACCGACGGCGACCAGCAGCGCCGCCAGGCTGAGCTCAATTCGGCGGGTTGGGTTTGTCGTCATCGAAGACCGGCTGCTGTTTGAGTTCTCGCAGGAATCTGATGTCGCTCACGTCCGAGTACGCGTCGAGGTTCTCGATGACGGGCAGCTCGCGAATCATTTCGGTGTTGCCCCGCGGCGCGAGGCGGTTGGCGGCGTAGTACCCCAGCGACGCCGACAGCGCCAGCCCCACCAGCCACGCGGCCGCGATCGCACCGCGGCGAACGTTGCGATACCACGTTCGCTGCGGCCAGGGGAGCGCGGCCTGCTCCGCCTTCAGCGTGGCCAGCGTCTTGGCGGTGAATTCATCGGACGCCCCCGGCCGCGGCAGCGTGTCGAGCAGGGCAAACGTGCGGCCGAGCATGTCGACCTCGTGCCGCGCTTCGGCGCTCTCGGCCAGCACGCGTTCCATTTCCTGCGTGGCGGTCTCGTCGAGTTCTCCGTCGACGTAGGCCACCAGTTCGGCGCGCTTCTCGGGACTGAGGGGGTTGGAGTCGTTCATCACCGCACGTATTTTTCGAGGCGTTCCCGAAGGTTTTCCCGTGCCCGCGAGAGCAGCGATTTCACGGCCGCCGCGGACATCTCCATCGACTCGCCGATATCAGCATAACTCATACCCTCAAACTTGTGGAGCAGCAACGCCATTCGCTGCCGGTCGCTCAATTCGTTGAGGGCCGCCTGAACGACGCTCTGGACTTCGTTGCGGTCCAGTTGCCGGCCGGGCATCATTCCGGACTTCTCCGCGATCATCTTTTCCTCGGGCCGGTGCCCCAGCGGGCCGGAATCCCGGATGTTCAGCGGGACTTCCCGCCGGCGTCCCTTGCTGCGCCGCGAGTTGCTGGCGAGGTTGCCGGCAATGCGAAACATCCACGTCGAAAACTTGGCCGTGGGCTGGTAGGTGTGGCGGGAGCGGTAGATCCGCAGAAAGGCCTCCTGGGCGAGGTCTTCGGCGGCCTCCTGATCGTGGACAAGGTGAAAGAAAACCGCGATCAGGCGGTTCTGGTAGTTGTTGACCAATTCCTGGAATGCCGCCTCGTCGCCAGCCTTGGTGCGCAGCATCAATTGCACGTCAGGATCGCGAAGATAGCGAAGTTGACTGGTGCTCGAACTGCCCACGCGTTGCAATTCCGTCGTCATCTTGCCTCTGTGCTATTGAAACCCGCGGGAACGGGGAAAGTTTCGTTTCGAATGACCGCTTGCGGCGTAGCCGGGCCGTTTGTGTGCCGCGTGCGAAACTCGCGGTTGCCATCGCCCACGTCGCCCTGCATTATAGGAGTTGCGACGGCCGTTGTTGAGAATGACGCAGCGGCGGGCGTTTTCGAACCGCTTCGTGACCGACGGACGTCTCCCGGTGGCGATCCGTACGACCCCCAAATTCGTTCCACGACTGGACTTGTCTGCATGGCCCTCAGCCCGCTGCCGCTCGGTTATTGCACGAACGTCCATCCCGGCCGGAACGTCGCCGAGGTGCTCCGCGGGCTCGACACGTTTACACGCCCCGTGGCCGAGCGCTTCGGCGAGCCGATGGCCGCCGGTCTGTGGCTCGCCCAACCGGTGATCGCGGAACTGCTCAGCCACCCGGCCGGCACCGCGCGATTCCGCGACCAGCTCGCGGAGCGGAATCTGACGTGCCACACGCTGAATGCGTTTCCCTACGGCGATTTCCATTCGGAGCGCGTGAAAGAAGACGTCTACATTCCCGACTGGAGCGATCCCCGCCGGCTCGATTACACCCGCGACTGCGCGACGGTGCTGGCGACGCTGCTTCCCGACGGGAGTGAAGGGAGCATGTCGACCGTGCCGCTGGGGTTCAAGCAGTTCGCCCATCCGCCGGAGTTCAACGACCTCGCCGCCGGGAATCTGATTCAACTCGCCGGCTTTCTCTCGCGCCTGCTCGAGGAAACCGGCAAATGCCTCCGGCTGGCGATCGAGCCGGAGCCGCTGTGCCTGCTGGAAACGACGGACGAAGCGCTCGACTTCTTCGCGTTTCTGCACGACCGGGCCGATTCCGCCGGCGCGCCCGAGGCGGTGCGGGAGCACGTCGGCGTCTGTTACGACGTCTGCCACCAGGCGGTGGAATTCGAAGACGTGGCCGGCTCGATTCAACGCTTCGCGCAGGCCGGCGTGCGGATCAACAAGGTGCACATCACCTGCGCGCTGAAGGTCGCCGACCCCGCGTCCCGCCCGGAAGTCCGCGAGGCGCTGGCGCGGTACGTCGAGCCGCGGTATCTGCACCAGACGATCGCGCGGCACGCCGACGGAACGCTCGTGCGGGCGGTCGACCTCACGCGGGAACTGGCGCTGTCGCCGCCGCCGGAGTTCGCGGCGGCCGACGAATGGCGGGTGCATTTCCACGTGCCGGTCGACGCCGAGCAGCTCGGCCCGCTGGGAACGACGCGCACGGAATTGAAACAGGCGCTGCAGGCCGTCGCCGCACTCGATTGCGCGCCGCATCTCGAAGTCGAAACCTACACGTGGGAAGTGCTCCCCGACGGGAAGAAAACGGACCTCGTCGACGGGCTGACCGCCGAAATGACGGCGACGGCGGCACTGCTCGGCGATGTCGATGAGACAGAAAGATTGGTGACAAAAGAATGAGACAGTCGACTGCACCATTCTTTGTGCAGTGTCAGTTGGCTTCTCTCAGGTTCCTCTATGGTGACAGCGCATTTTTCTGTCACCAATGTTTCTGTCTGAATTCCATTGCGACTCAGCCGGGCTGGATGATCCGGCTGCCAGCGGGCGGATGGCGAAGTCGCGGAAAGCCGGACTCGGGTGCCTTCAGCTTTCCGCCTTCCGCCTTCCGCCCTCGCCTCACCACGGCGTCTGCATCAATTGCACGATCTGCCGGGCGAGGTTGTTGACGGCCCGCTGGCGGGCAGTGGCCATCGACTGGCCGAGTTCCGGGGCGAAGTCCGACGACGCGAGCAGCCTGACGACGTCGGGAGGAATCTCGATCTGCTTCGTGGGCATCACCAGCTTGTTGCCGCGGAGGTCCTCCCACGTCACCTCGACCGTCAGGTTCAACTGCAGCTCGCGGGGATCGTCCTGGGCGGATTCCGACAACGCGTGCTTGTGGATCGAAACGATGCGGCCGGTCAGCCGGGTGTCAGCTTCCCCCGCGCGGGCCAGGCGGAAGTGCGTCTGATTCTGAATCTCCTTGTGCACGGCTTCGGTCAACTGGAGCTCGACGTCGCGGCGGAAGGAGCTCGACCGGAAGATCGGCACGTGCACCGTGCGGATATCCTGCCGGTACGGGCCGCCGACTATGTAGCCGCAACCGGAGAGCGACAGCAGCGCGATAAGAAGTACGACGGCCTTGGAAGGCGGTCGTACAGACCGGTTTTCCGTTTTCTGATCGAGACGATTCGCGGGGGTCATGCGGGGCACCTGATGAGGTCCGGACGGGCCGCCCGGACCTACTTGATCGGCGAGGCGTCTTTGGGGATGTGGACCCGGCCCGGTTCCGACGACTGCGGCTTCTTCGCCGGCGGGGGTTCGCGGGGGACGGACGGATCGCCCATCTCGCTGAGCACTTTCCGGGCGCGGGTGGCGTAATCGGTGTCGGAGTAGTTTTTGATGATTTCGCGGCAGTAGATCGCCACCGACTTCGTGCGGCCTTTTCGCTGGTAGAAGCGGACCATGTCCCAGTCGGAGGCGGCCTTGGCCGTCTCGATCTTCCGCAGGTCGCGAAGCATCCGCTCGCGGTCGGGATGCTTCGGGTACAGCCGCAGCGTGCTCTTCTTCAGTTGTTCGGCCTGCCTGAGCACCTGCGGGTCGTATTCCGGCCCCTGGTACGAGGCCTGCTTGACGAACGAGCCCAGCACGTAGGCGTTCTCGGCGTGGCGGCTCTTCGAGTATTCGTCGCGGAGGATCGTGTAGATGCGGTCGGCTTCGAGGTAGTTGCCGCTTCGCATGTGGTGGCCGGCTTCGAGCATCAGCGCGTCGTCGGCCAGCGAACCGGTGGGGTCGCTCTGCCAGATTGACTTCAAGGCCTGCAGCGCGCGGCCTTCGGTGTCGAAGACGGGGCGGGTGCGGTCGGTGAAGTTGGGGAGGATCGGCACGGTGCGGGTGATGTCGAACCCGCCGGCGTTGCGGCGCTGGGCTTCCACCGTGGGCCGCTTCTGCGCGCCGGTCGGGTTGAACTCGGCCTGCTTGACGTTGTCAGCCGTCACATACTGCGGGTCCTGCAGCCAGTAGCGGGCGATGTTGAACAGCCGCTTGTTCCGCGTTTCCATGTAGCGGGTGGCGGGGAACTCCTTGACCAGCAGGTCGTAGCTGTCCTGCGCCCACGAGTAGCGTTTCTGTTTGAACTGCGCCTCGGCGGTGAGGAACAGCGCGTCTTCCCGCACGGGGCTGTTCTTGTACTTGTCGGCGACCTTTTCGGCCATCCGCTCGGCCGCCTTGTAGTCGCCGGCCTTGTACATCGCCAGCGCGCGTTCGTACTCGTCGCGGCCGGCGGCGGGGGCCAGCGATTCGCTCTTCTTGCGGCCGGAAAGCAACCGCTGCAGCGGCCCCTGCACGTTGCCCGTGTCGGCCAGACGGCGGATTTCCTCGTCTTCGCTCTTCGATTTGCCGAACCAGCCGTCAAACGGCGTCTGCAGCGACGCGCAGCCGGAACAGGCCGCGGCCAGCACGACCCACAATAGATATCTGGTCAATTCGCTCATCCGTGCTCGAATTGATGGCCGCTTGCGGCTTAGCACCGCGGCTAAGCCGCAAGCGGCGGGTGTGCGGTCAGAGTTGCAGATAGCGGGCCATTTTGGGTCGGCGGCCGAGCAGGTGGGAAATGACGGCGGTCACGATCGTCCGCAGTTCGCGGTGCTGTTCCGCCGAGACGGCAACGCGGTCGGCCAGGGGGTCGTCGAGCTGGGCCAGCCGTCGCAGGACGGCGATGGTTCCGGGGTGAATGGCAGTCTTTGCGAATTCCTTTCGTTGACACTGGGCACACAGCAGCCCCCCCTGCGAGACCCAGAAGGCCAGCGGGGCGGACTGCGACGTAATCGGATTTCGGCAGGCGACGCATTCGTCGAACGCCGGCAGATTTCCCGATTGCTGGAGCAGCATCAGTTCGAAACGCAGAATCGTAACGTCGGGGGGGGTTTCGGTTTCCAGCCGTTGCAGCGTGCGGACCGCCGCATCGTACAGTTCGGGGCTGGGGTCGTATTCTTCGGTGAGGTGGTTGAGCAGTTCGGCGACGTAATAGCCGCCGTAGAGGGACGCGAGGAGTTGGCGATTGGGTGTAAACCGCGAAATGAGCTGGGCTTCTGTCAGGAGGTCGAGTCCCCCCGACGATTTGCGGAGGAAGACTATCCGACAGCGGGCGAGCAGGTCAAGAGCAGCCTCGAAGGGACCTTTCAACCGCCGGCCCCCTTTGGCGATCGCCGAAATCGTGCCGAAGTCGCGGGTGAAGAGGCGCAGAATGCGACTGGTTTCGCTGTAATCCGTTTGCCGGATGACGATCGCCTCGGTTTTTTCAGCCGACACGGTGGGGCTCCCTGAATGAGTTGTATTCCCCGATCGGCAAACCTGGCAACAGATGGGGCGGGCGAGGATGGACGGACCGAAGCCGCATCCAGACTTTGAAATCAGCCATTTTTCACCCTCCAATTTATAACCCGCCTCTTTCTGATTCTGATCAACGGCGGGTTATGAATTGGAGCGTGAAAAATTCTCTCTTTCCACACGCGATCCCAAAAGCAGCGGCATCGATCTTCTAGGTCCTGCTGACGAAAAGATTGATGACAAAAGGATCACTCTCCACTCTGCAAATCTCTGAGACTTTTTTTGTCACCAATTCGTCTGTCTGCCCCGCTCCTGTGGCAACGTGTGTGCATCACAAAAATCGGTAATCAGCTGACGGTGCGTTTCCAGTAGGTGCTCCACAGTCTGCTCTTGTACATCGCCCGCAGTTGGCACAGCGACGT
>Ga0268386_10000005_pt1 | contig 105187 bp, 98 predicted proteins | sample RVTome_15_FD_200260 | JGI IMG/M metagenome (GOLD analysis project Ga0268386, IMG submission 200260) | Soil microbial communities from uranium-contaminated site in the Upper Colorado River Basin, Wyoming, United States - RVT150D86... ... | reverse complement strand
GCTCCGCCGCCACGTGGACCGCGGCCTCGGCGGCCGCCGCGCGGTCCATCGCCTGGCGGGCGAACGCCGCCATGTCGTCGGTCTTCGTGGAGAGGCTCGCGAGCTCCCGCTCGAGCCCTTCCATCCGCTCGTGCAGCCGGTAGCCGACGACTCCCAGTCCGGCCGCCGAGACGGCGAGGAGTGCGAAGACGAGGACGACGAGGCCGCTACCACCGCGTCGCTGCGGGGGCGGCCCCTCGGGTCCGAGGGAAAGGCGAGTCGTGCTCGGCATCTTCCCAGGTTAGGGCAAGTCAGGCTTCGGCGCGAGCCCGCTCCCGCGCTCGTGGCGCGACCGGGCTGGCGCGCCCCGGCCCCCACTACATCTCTGGACTTGACACTATATCGACGATCTATATATTTGGGGAATGGCGTTCGACCCGGCCTCCCACCTGCCCCTGACGCCGGCGTCGTTCCAGATCCTGGTCGCCCTCGCCGACGGCGAGAAGCACGGGTACGCGGTGATCAAGGAAGTGGCGCGGCGCACCGGGGGCAAGGTGAGGCTGCGCGCCGGCACGCTCTACACGGCGATCGCCAGGCTGGTCGACGACGGCCTGGTGGAGGAGTCCCCGGAGCGTCCCGATCCCGCGCTCGACGACGAGCGGCGCCGCTACTACCGGCTCTCCGTGCGCGGCCGTGCGGTCGTCGCCGCCGAGGCCGACCGTCTGGCCGAGGCGGTCCGACAGGTGCGCGCCAAGCTGCGGACCCGGCAGGCGTAGCCCCATGGGAGTCGAACGCCGCTCGCCGCACGACCGCGCGTTCCGGCTGCTGCTGCGGCTGCTGCCGGGGGACTTCCGAGCGGGGTACGCGCGCGACATGCAGGCGACCTTCCGGGCCGAGCTCCGCGACGCGAGCGGCGCGCCGGGGTGCTGCTGCTCTGGCTCGGCACGGCGTCGAGCCTGGTGCGGGCGGCGGCCGGCGAGCACTTGGACCTCCTGGCGGGCGACCTCCGCTTCTCCGCACGCAGCCTGGCGCGGCGTCCCGGGCACGCGCTGACCGCCGTCCTCACCCTCGCGCTGGGCCTCGGCGCCAGCCTCGCGCTGTTCTCGGTGGTGGACGCGGTGCTGCTCGCGCCGCTGCCGTACCGGGACGCGGACCGGCTGGTGGCGGTGCGTGCCTGCTTCCGGCGTGGCGCGCGGCGAGGACCGATCCCGCGGTGACGCTGCGCACCGAATAGGTGGGCGTCCGCGCCGGGATCGCGACCCGTGCCATTCGATCATCTGCCGGGTCCGTCGGGGAAGGTCGCGCGCTCAGCCGACAGCGCTCCCGACGCCTGGCGACGGCGTCGCCCCCCTGACACTGGCGCGTCCCCCGCAATTCGCATAGGCTCCCCACACGCGGGAGGTCTCGAATGCCGAACGGCTGCGCCGTCGCCGCCCTGCTCCTCGCCGGCTCCGTGGCCGTGGGCGGGGACGCGCGGGATCCCGACACCCCGGAGCCCGGCTCGCGGGAGGCGATCGCGGCGGCCACCACCGAGCCCCGCTTCCTCTCCCCGTGGGTGGCATCGGTTCCTGAACATCCCAACGTCCCCTCCCCTACCGACCACCTCGGCCATATCGTGGGAGCGCCCGGGGAGCTGTCGCGGACGAGCCAGATCTACGCCTACTACCGCGCCCTGGACGCGGCGACCGACCGCGTGAAGGTCGAGGTCATCGGGCGCAGCGAAGAAGGGCGCGACATCCTCCTGGTGTTCGTGGGCGACGAGGCCAGCCTGAACGACATCGACCGGTACCGCGCCGACATGGCCGAGCTGGCCGACCCGAGGCGCACCGACGCCGCGGCGATGGAGCGCATCGTGGCGGGGACGAAGCCGCTCTACATGCTGCACGGGGGCCTCCACTCCACCGAGACCGGCAGCCCCGAGATGCTGATGGAGCTGGCCTATCGCCTGGCCGTCTCCGACGCCGCCCAGGTCAAGGCCATCCGCGACCGGGTGATCGTCCTCATCAACCCGGTGGCCGAGCCCGACGGCCGCGACCGCGCCGTCGACTGGTTCTACCGCCACCTCAAGGGGAAGACCGACTACGAGCGACTGCCCCCGATCTCGCCGCCCTACTGGGGCAAATACGTGTTCCACGACAACAACCGCGACGGCATCCAGCGCAAGCTCGAGCTCACCCGGGCCACGCAGGATGCGTTCCTCAGGTGGCACCCGGTGGTGGTCCACGACCTGCACGAGTCGATCCCGCTGCTGTCGATCTGGACCGGCACCGGGCCCTACAACGTCAACCTCGACCCGATCACCACCACCGAGTGGCACGCCATCGCCTTCCACGAGGTCACCAGCCTGACCGCTTTCGGGATGCCCGGTGTGTGGACCTGGGGGTTCGGGGAGGGGTGGGGGCACTTCTACGCGGACTCGGTGGCGATCAACCACAACGCGATCGGCCGGGGTTACGAGACCTTCGGCAACGGCACCGCCGAGACGATGGAGCGCTACCTGGATCCGGAGCGCAACCGGTACACGGGAAAGCCGGTGACCGAGCCGGACTGGTACCGGACCTCGCCTCCCCCGAAGAAGTTCGAGTGGTCGCTCCGGAACAACACGAACTACATGCAGACCGGGGTCCTCGCCGCCCTGCACTACACCGCGCTGCACGGCGCGGACATGCTCCGCAACTTCTGGCGGCGGGGGCACAACGCGGTCCGCAGGGGAGAGACGGAGAAGCCGTACGCGATCGCCATCAGGGAGGACCACCCGGACCGCCGGCGCCTGGCCGCCCTGGTGAACCTGGTCCGCGACCACGGCATCGAGGTGTCCCGCGCGCGGGAAGGCTTCAAGGCCGGCGACGCCGACTTCGCCGCCGGCACGTTCCTGGTCCGGCTGGACCAGCCGTATCGCGGCTACGCCCTCGACCTGCTCCAGCCCCAGAAGTTCCCCGCCGACAAGGCGCCCTACGACCCTTACGACGACGTGTCCTGGGCCCTGCCCGCCAGCCACGGTGTCGAGGTCACGGCGATCGACGACGAGGCGGTCCGGCGCGTGCAGGTCGTGCCGGTCACCGAGCCGGTGCGCTACCCGGGCCGGGTGGACGGCGACGGACCGGTATACCTCTTGAAGGACGCGGGACAGGAGGCGCTGCTGGCCGCCCGGGTGATGCTGGGCCGCGTCGAGGTGGAGGCCGCCGAGAAGCCGTTCGCCTCGGGCGGCGTCGACTACCCCGCCGGCTCCTGGATCGTCCCCGACCAGGCCGGAGTGCGGCCGGCCCTGGAGAAGGCCGCGGCGGAGCTCGGCCTGGACGTGGAGGCTGCCGACGCCGTCCCGTCCGTGCCTCGGCACGCGGTCGACCTGCCGCGGCTCGCGGTGCTGCAGACCTGGAGCGACACGCAGTCCGCGGGCTGGGTGCGCATGATCTTCGACGCCCAGGCGGTGCCGTACACCCTGGTCATGGACGAGGACGTGCGGCGCGGAGGGCTGCGCCAGCGCTTCGACGTGGTCCTCTTCCCCAACACCGACGACGGCCTCAAGGACATCGTCAACGGCATCGACCCGCGGCATTCGCCCCTGGCGTTCACGAGGACCCCCCAGTTCCCGACCCACGGCTCCCCCACCTCCTCGCCGGACGTCACGGGCGGCCTGACCTGGCGCGGCGTCCAGAACCTCGAGGACTTCGTGCGCGCCGGGGGCGTCCTCGTCACGCTCGGCGGCGCCTCCACGCTCCCCCTCGACGGCGGCATCGCCCGCGAGGTGCGGCGCGCCCGCACCGAGGACCTGTTCACGCCCGGGAGCGAGCTGCGGGCCCGCTTCCGGCGGCCCGACCATCCCATCGCCTACGGGTACCCGGAGGTGACGTCCGTGTTCCGGGAGGCGAGGACGCTCTACGACGTGCGCCGGCACGACCGGGACCTGGTGGTGCTCCAGTGGGGCACGAAGCTCCGCGACAACGGCGATGACGATGAAGAGGACGAGGACGAGGAGGCCGGCGCGTCCGGGAGCGAAGCGGGCAAGGACGAGGAGAGCGAGCCGCTGGTGGTCAGCGGGGGGATCAAGGGAGAGTCCGAGATCGTGGGCAAGCCGGCCATCCTCGACGTCCCTGTCGGCAAGGGCCGAGTGGTCGCCTTCGACTTCGACCCGATCCATCGCTACATGACGCTCTCGGACTTCCGGCTGGTCTGGAACGTCATCCTCAACTGGAACGACCTGCCGGGCCGCTGACCGCCCCGCCCGCGGACCTGCCGGCCGCTCGGAAGGTCGGTTCGAGCGGCCTGGCCCCGGAGTCCACGCCGTGGGACCCCGAGACGTTTTGCGTTACTTCGGCCTTGACTTGCCGCCTGCGCTTGCCGGATACTCCAGACCGGCTTCCTGAACAGTCGTTCAACTGCTCGATCGCGCTCGCCCCCCCCTCCGCTGCCGAGCCGGGTCGAGTCCATACGAAACTGCCAACGGCCCGGGAGGGTTGCATGTTCTGTCCGAGGGGTCGTCAGTCGCTGGTCGTGTGCCTTTCCATCCTCTTGTTGGTCCCCGCCGCGGCCACGGCGGCCGGGAGCGGCACGGAGCGCATCCTGATCCGCGGTTCCAAGCCCTACTCCGGCCTCGTCGCACGGATCGCCCGGCTGGGCGGGAAGGTGACGCGCCAGTTCAAGTACGTCGACGCGGTCGCGGCCGAAGTGCCGAGCGCCGCGCTGGCCGCCCTCAAGGCGGAGCTCGGGGAGGCGGCCATCACCAAGGACCTGCTCGTCCCCGCGCCGGCACCCGTGGACACCACCCGCGGCCGCCCCGGGTTCCTCGCCGGCGCCGGAAGCAACGACCACGCCTATGACGGCGTGGAGGCGATCGGGGAGGCGGACCTCGCGGGCTTCGCCGCGGAGCACCCGAATGCGTACCTCATCAACAACTCGATCATGAACGTCGACCCGTTCCATGCCGGGGGAATCGCGGGAGAGGGCATCGTGGTCGGGGTCATCGACTCCGGCATCCGTCCCGGCTTCCCCCACCTGGATCTCGACGGCTCGGTCATCGGCTGCGAGGACTTCGTCGGCGACGGCCTGGGGTGCAGCAACTTCGCCAACGGCGGCCACGGGACCTTCGTGGCCGGGATGATCTCGGCCAACGTGGTCTTCAGCTTCGATCCCGCCAGCGCCCTGCGCAACTCGGTCCTGGAGCACTGCCCGAGCTGCTTCATCGACCCGCCCACGAACACCATGATCCCGATGATCGGCACCGCTCCCCTGTCGAGCATCTACGCCCTCCGCGTGTTCCCGCCGGTCGGGGGCGCCTCGACCTCGACGATCCTGGCCGCGGTGGAGCGGGCGATCGAGCTCAAGGAGAAGTTCGACGCCGGCGAGCCGGACGGCGTGAACATCCAGGTCGTCAACATGAGCCTCGGCGGCCCGACCCTGGTCTCCGGCTTCGACCTCTTCGACATCGAGGTTGGCGTGATGCTGCTCAAGGGCATCGTGCCGGTCGTCGCCGCCGGCAACGCGGGACCGTCCTCCCTCACCATGGGCAGCCCCGGCAGCTCGTTCGGCGTCGTGACCGTGGGCGCGGCCGGCCATGCGCACAACGAGCGGATCCTGCGCGACCTCCAGTTCGGGCTCGGCATCGGCTCGCTCTACCGCCCGTTCGACGGCACCCAGTCGGCGTTCTTCAGCTCCCGCGGACCGAACGCGGACGGACACGTCGACCCGGACGTCACCGCCAACGGATTCGCCAGCTTCGGTCAGGGCTTCTCCAGCACGACCCTGGGGATCACCATCGGGAGCGGCACCAGCTTCGCGACGCCGAGCGTCGCCGGCATAGCGGCCCTGCTCCGCCAGGCGTTCCCGGGCGCGCACCCGCTGAAGATACGGAACGCCATCATCGCAGGCGCCAACCCGTCGATCCTCCAGGACGGCTCGATCAACGTGGACCAGGGCCACGGGTTCGTCGACGCGCTCGCCGCGGGGCTCCGGCTGCTCAAGGGCAACGTACCGCTTCTGACCGACCGGTTCCGGATCCCCACCGGGAGCGTGGCCAGGAACGTCGAGCGCAACACCAGCCTCGACGTCCGCCACGGCTCGGTCAACGTGAGCGCCAGCAGCCTGCTGCCCGGCCAGAGGGAGGACATCCTCTACGAGGTCGGGCCCAAGACCCGCCAGGTGATGATCACCATCGCCGATTTCGTGGCCGAGCTGCCGCCCGCCGAGCAGAACCAGCTCTTCGGCGACGACCTGCTGCTGGCGATCCACTCCGCCAAGACGTCGTCGATCGGCGAGGGAGACTACCTGGAGTTCACGTTCACCACCGGTGGCGTCTTCATCATCGACGATCCTGAGCCCGGCCTGCTCCGGATCACCGTCAACGGCGACTGGACGAACGCGGGCCGCGTGTCCGCCAGCGTTTCGGTCGCCTCCACCGAGATCCCGCTCCTCGGCCTGACGAACGCGGGGAAGATCCGCACCGGCGACGTGTTCACGTTCCCCATCTCCGTCCCCGCCGGCGTAACCGAGGCCGAGTTCCGCCTCTCCTGGAAGGACGACTGGGGCTCGTACCCGACCAGCGACCTCGACATGGTTCTGGTCAGCCCGAGCAGCGTCGTGAACCAGGACGGAGCGACACTCGACTCGCCGGAGGTCGTGACCGTCGCGACCCCGGAGGCGGGCACCTGGCTGGTGCACGTCATCGGCTTCGAGATCCCGGCCAAGAAGGACTTCTTCAAGCTGCGCGTCGCGCTCGACGGCAACGTCGTCAACTAGGCTCTCCTGGGGCGCAGGCCGCAGGGCCTGCGCCCCACGTCCGTCACGACCCCTTCGGAGTGGCAGAGCCCCCCGGTCGAGCCTCGCAGGGAACGGCCCTGGTCCCATCCGACAGGTAGCGGTAGGTCTCGCCGGCCGCCGCCAGCTCGACGACGAAAGAGCCGTCCGCCTTCATCGAAGGATCCACGGCCGCCGGCCGGCACGCTGGATCGCCTCCTTCGCCGACCGGCCGGATCGAAGTCACGGCCACCTCGCGCTCGGCGATCCCGAGGCGCGCCGCCAGCTCGCGGCGCGCGGTCCGGTATGCGCTCCCGGTCGCCGTCCCCCGGAGTGTGCGCTCCGGTCGCGGCGCTCCGCGGGACCTCCCCGGGGCACAGACGACCACGCTCTCGCCGGCGATCCGGACGTCGTGGACCTTGTCGTCCAGCCGCAGCAGCACGCGGTATCCGGAGGTCACTACCTGCGCGTAGACCATCCCCTTCTCGGGGCATCCCAGGCTCGTGTCCCCCCATTCCGAGCGCTCGACGGAGACGAGCTCGAACGAGTCGGCGGGAACCTCGAGACGTTCCGCCAGGACGCGTCGGGCGCGGGTGTCCGCCTCGGCGCCGGCGTCCTCGCCCGCCGCTGCCATCGCAGCCAGGGCCGCCACCAACAGGGTCTGGAAGATCGCGTCAAGCATGGGACCACCTCCGCCGCATCCTCACCCTCGACAGGACTACGCTCGACGGGCCCGGGCGATTCCACCGGCCTCGATCGAACGGGGCGGGCTGTCGCCCCAGCTTCAGGCGGCAGGGACCACCGGCACCGTCTCCGTCCAATAGTCCCGCCGGCATCCCGACCTCGATGCCGTACTTGGCGCAGACGTGCTGCGCCACGGACTCGGCGGAGTTGGTGCCCAGGTGTGGAGACAGGACGGCAGCGATCCTGTTCGCGGCGGCCATGCGGCCCTCCCCGTCGCGGGAAGCCGTCCCGCGGCCGCGGCCGGGAATCATATCCCAACGTCCGGCGAACCAGGATAGACGGCCAGCCCGGCACGCCTGGGGCGGCGGACGGCGCGAGGCCGGCCCCGGAGAGCACGGTCGAGAGGGCGATCACGGGTATCGTGGTCCCGCATGGGCGGCCCGGTGGGCAGGGCGGGAGGTGTTGGGATCTCGGTCGGTACCGGATCCGGGAAGGGCTCCTCCTCGGGCCCGGGGATCGTGTCGGGAGCGGCGGTGGGTTCCGCGGTGGGTTCGGCGCCAGGCTCCGCGGTCGGTTCCGCGCCAGGCTCCGCGGTCGGCTCGATCGTCGGAACGATCGGCTCGAGGGGCGCCAGCTCGATCGTGGCGTCGTCGTCGAGGCCCTCGTCCTCCTCCACCGGCTCCGGAGGCGGCGGCTCGGCGCCGACGCCGGCCACGCTGCGCCGGACGTAGCCGGCGCGGGCCATCAGCCACAGCACGCGCTTCTGCGCGCGGGCATGCCGAGCGGGGCTGGCGGAGGGGTTGATCCGGCGGGGGCTCGGGATCATCGCCGCGAGCCCCGCCGCCTCCACCTCGTCGAGCTGCGCCGCCGGCCTGCCGTAGTACTGGCGCGCCGCCGCCTCTGCCCCGTAGAGCCCGTTCCCCCATTCGATGACGTTCAGATACAGCTCGAGGATCCGACGCTTGCCCAGGTCGGCCTCCAGCCAACGCGCCACCACCAGCTCGCGGAGCTTGCGGGTGACGCTCTTGTGGGTGGTGAAGAAGAGGTTCTTGGCGAGCTGCTGGGTGATCGTGCTGCCCCCGCGGACGAACCCGCGCCTCTTGACGTTCGTGTCCACCGACTCCTTGACCGCGTCCCAGTCGACGCCTTCGTGCCCGAAGAAGTTGGGGTCCTCGGCCACGACCACCGCGTGGATCAGGTGCCGCGAGACCTGCGACAGCGAGACCCACGCCTGCACGTGGCGTTGCCTGCGGCCCCGGGCGCGGGCCTCGGCCTCGCGCTGGCGCATGACCCCGGTGCGCTCGGGTCTCGCCTTCGCCAGGACGCGGACCTCCGCGCGCCGCGGGAGGCCCCAGGCGACGTAGACGCCGTAGAGGAGGGGCACGACCGCGACGAGCAGCAGCAGGAGGCGGCGCACGGGCCGGCGGAAGGCGCGTCCTATCGGAACGCCTCGATCCGCTTGAGGTACCAGTCCGGGAAGCCCATCTCGCGGGCCGGCTCCAGGATGCGCTCGAGGTAATCGGGCGCCGCCTTTCGCGGCGCCATCTCGGAGGCGACGTAGCAGAGGGCGGCCTGCCAACGGCCGTCCAGCGACTGGGCGAGCACCGCCTCCGGCAGGTACGTTTCCCCCAGCACGTCGCGGGCGTGTGTGTACAGGCGGTCCAGCTCGGCGTGGGTGGCGGTGGCGAGCACGCCGTACACGGTGCCCGCGTCGGAGCGCACGAGGTTGGCCCTGGGCGCGATGCGGATGTCGAAGCCGTGCAGCCGGGCCGGCTCGAAACGGCCGGGTTCGAGGTCGACCTCGAGGAGGACGCGCCGGCTCATGTAGGAGCCGTAGAAGAACGTCCAGACGGACCGGTCCGGCGGCGTGCCGGATCGGGTCATCGCGGCGGCACCGGCAGCGACCTCAACCACGCTTCGAAGCTCGACGCCAGCTCGCCCGGCCGGGGATCGGGGTGGGCGGCTTCCGCACGTGGTGCCGCGGCAGTCGCGACCTGGCCGGACGCCGGCCGGTTCTGCGGGACGGAAGAGGCGTCGAGGCCGGCCGCCCCGGTGCCCGTCGCCACCGGAGCGGGCGCCTCCAGGTATCGACGGAGGAAGGCGGCCGCCACGTCGGGCGCGAGCTCCGTGAGCCGCCGGTGGACCTCCATCGCGGCGGGCCGATCGCCCTGGAGCGCTGCCGCCATCCCCAGCCCGCACCAGGCGTGGACGTCCTGGGGCCGCAGCGTCACCGCCCGGCCGAACGCCTTCCGGGACAGTGCCAGATCCCCCTGCTCGACGTAGAGCACCCCCACATGATGCCAGACGACGGCGAGGTCGGGCTTCCGTCGCAGGACCTCGCGGAACGCGGAGAGCGCCCCCGCCGCGTCTCCGCGCTTGCGGAGGAGCAGGCCGAGGGCGTACCAGGCCTTGCCGTGGCCCGCATCGAACCGCACCGCCTCGCGCAGGGCCTCGATCGCCTGGGCCTCGTCGCCCTCCCTCCGGTGCATCATGCCGAGCCCATACCAGGCCTCGGCCGGCGACGGGCCCTCGTCGTCCTTCGCTCCCGGGCCGGGGCCGGGCAACCCCGGAGCCGGGACCGGCTCGTCGTCCTGCCACGGCGTCGAGGGGACGTCGAGCTTCGCCGGTGCCTCCCGGGGAGGCGTGAGGCGCTCGACGTACCGGTCGGAGAACTCCTCCGCGGCGGCGGGGTCGACGATCGCGAGCTGCTGGTACACCTCGAGAACGCCGTCGCGCTGGCCTTCCCGGGCGTAGGTCATCCCCAGGCCGTACCAGGCGTCCGTGTCGTGGGGCTTGAGACGGATCGCCTCGAGGAAGGCCTTCGAGGCGTCGCCGAGCTGGCCCTGCTCGCGATGGAGCACCGCGAGGTTGTACCAGGCCGCCGGGTCCTCGGGCCGGCACCGGATCGCCTCGCGGTAGGCACCGATGGCCTCGCCGTGGTCGCCGTGCTGGTCGTACAGCATGGCCAGGTTCAGCCAGGCCTTCGCCAGGTCGGGGTTGAGGCGGACCGCCGCGAGGAAGGCGGCGATGGCCTCCGTCCTCAGCCCCTGCGCGCTGCACGCGAGGCCCAGGCCGCTCCAGGCCTCCGCCAGCCCGGGCTCGACCCGCACCGCCTCCCGGTAGGCCGCCGCCGCGGCGGCATGCCTCCCCTCGCGCCGGCGCAGGACGCCCAGGTTGTACCAGGCGATGCCGTTCTCCGGTCGGAGACGGACGACCTCTTCGTACGCCGCGAGGGCCTGGTCCCGCCGGCCGTGCAGGTCGCACGCCTGCCCCAGGGCTCCCCAGGCCTCCGCGAAGTCCGCCGCCAGCCCGATCGCTTCGCGGTATGCGGCGACCGCCCCTTCGAGATCCCGCTCTCGCGCACGGGCGAGACCCCGCTGGTACAACTCCATCGCGCGCGGGGGGACGGCCCGTGCCGCGGACTCCCCGCGACCGCGGCGATCGGAACCCGTTCTCGCCGTGCTCGGACCCAGCCCCAACCGGGCACGCAAGGATCCGAGGAACCCTCTCACGACGGACGCGGCTGCCATCCAGGCACTCTCGGGGCTGGGGTAGTACGATGAAACTGAAGGGGTTTTACGCGAGTTCCAGGGTGATTGTAAAGCGCTGGCTCCCGGGCGCCCTGGGCCGCGCCGCCCCGAAGGGGCTCGGCGGCCGGGCCGGGCTGCCGACCGAACGGACGGACCGTCGCCGCTGCGTTGTCGCCCACGGGACCTTCGGCTAGCATCGAGGTCCCTGCCGCGCGTTTTCGCCCCCTCCCGGGGAGGTCAACCGTTGGATTTCTCGCTCACCGAGGAGCAGGAGCTCCTGAAGAGGACCGTCCGCGAGTTCGCGGAGTCCGAGATCGTCCCGCACTCCCGCGAGTGGGACGAGAAGCAGGAGTTCCCCCGTGAGGTCTTCACGAAGCTCGGAGAGCTGGGCCTGATGGGCGTCGTCTGGCCGGAGGAGTACGGCGGCTCCGGCATGTCCACCATGGACTACACCGTGGTCATGGAGGAGCTGGCGCGGGCCGACGCCGGCGTCGCGCTCTCGGTCGCCGCGCACAACAGCCTGTGCTCGGGGCACATCTTCCTGGCCGGGACGGAGGAGCAGAAGCGGACGTTCCTGGCACCCCTGGCGCGTGGGGAGAAGGTCGGCTGCTGGGGGCTCACGGAGAGCGGCGCCGGCTCCGACGCCGGCGGCACGCGCACGACGGCGGTGCGCGACGGGGCGGGCTGGGTCCTCAACGGGTCCAAGACCTTCATCACCAACGGCCGGGTGGCGGACACCGCCGTGGTCATGGCGGTCACCGACCGCAGCAAGGGCAAGAAGGGCATCTCGGCGTTCGTGGTCGAGAGGGGCACCAAGGGCTTCCGGTCCGGGAAGAAGGAGGACAAGCTGGGCGTGCGCTCCTCGGACACCTCGGAGCTGGTGTTCGAGGACTGCCGGATCCCGGCGGGCAGCCTCCTCGGCCAGGAGGGCCACGGCTTCATCGACACGCTGCGGATCCTCGACCGCGGCCGGATCGGGATCGCCGCCTTCTCGGTGGGGATCGCACAGGCCAGCCTCGAGGCCTCCATGCGCTACGCGAAGGGCCGCCGCCAGTTCGGTCACGCCATCGCCGAGTTCCAGGCGGTGCAGTTCAAGATCGCGGACATGGCGGCGAAGGTGGACGCCGCGCGGCTGCTCACCTGGCGGGCGGCCACCCTGCGCGACCAGGGCCGGGGCCACACCGTCGAGTCGTCGCTGGCCAAGCTGTTCGCCAGCGAGGCCTCGGTCGAGGTGGCCATGGAGGCGGTGCAGATCCACGGGGGCTACGGCTACATCAAGGAGTACCCGGTGGAGCGCTACCTGCGCGACTCCAAGCTCGGGACGATCGGCGAGGGGACCAGCGAGGTGCAGCGCCTGGTGATCGCGCGGGAGCTGCTGGGACTCCGCGGGATGGTGCGCTGAGCCCGCGGAGCCTGCCCGTGGGCCGCAGGGGCAGCCCGGCGGCCGGCGAGAACGCCGCCCTGGCGGAGGGCGTCCGCGCGGGAGACGTCCGGGCTCTGGCGCGGGCGATCTCGATGGTCGAGGACGCCCGCCCCGGCAACCGCGAGCTCCTGGCGGCCCTGTTCCCCCATGCCGGCCGCGCCCAGGTCATCGGGGTGACCGGCCCTCCCGGGGCGGGGAAGTCGACGCTGGTCGACCGGATGACGGCGGAGCTCCGGTCGGCGGGGCGCACCGTCGGGATCGTCGCGGTCGACCCCACGTCGCCGTTCAGCGGCGGGGCGATCCTGGGCGACCGGATCCGCATGCAGGCCCACGCGGTCGACCCGGGCGTGTTCATCCGGTCGATGGCCACCCGCGGACACCTCGGAGGGCTGGCCGCGGCCACCGGCGCCGTGTTGACCGTGCTCTCGGCCTCGGGCCGGGACGTGATCCTGCTCGAGACGGTGGGAGTGGGGCAGGACGAGGTCGACGTGGTGGAGGCCGCCGACGTCAGCGTGGTCGTGCTCGTCCCAGGCCTCGGGGACGAAGTCCAGGCCTTGAAGGCCGGGATCATGGAGATCGCGGACGTGTTCGCGGTCAACAAGGCGGACCGGGAGGGGGTCGACCGCGTGGTGGCCGAGATCGAGGCGATGCTGTCCCTGGCCTCCCACGACAGCCATCGTCCGGAGATCGTGAGGACCGTCGCCTCCGAGGGACGAGGCGTGGGGGAGCTGCTCGCCGCGGTCGAGGCGTTCCGGTCCGGAGCGGAGTCCTCCGGCCTGCTCGCCCGCAAGCGCAGGGACCGGCTCCGGCGGCAGTTCGAGGACGCGGTGCAGGAGGAGATGCGGCGGCGGGTCCGCTCGCGCGGCCTCAACGAGGCGGAGACCGAGCGGGTCCTGGACCGGCTCGTGGCGCGGCAGGTGGACCCGTACACGGCCGCGAGCGACGCGCTCGAAAGGATGGGCGTGTGAAGATCCTCAAGATCGACCACCTCGGCATCGCCGTGCCGAGCCTGACGGAGGCGGTGCGGACCTGGGAGGCGCTAGGGTTCCAGGTGGACGGGACCCACGACGTTCCCACCGAGAAGGTGCGCACGGCGTTCCTGCCGGTGGGCGAGTCGCACCTGGAGCTGCTGGAGCCCACCTCCCCCGACTCGGTGATCGCCCGCTTCCTCGAGAAGCGCCCGGGGGTCCACCACGTGTGCGTCACCGTCGACGACCTCGACGGCGCCCTGGCCGAGCTGAGGGCCCGCGGCGTGCGGCTCCTCGACGAACGTCCACGTCCGGGGGCGGGTGGCTGCCGCGTGGCCTTCGTCCACCCCAAGGCCGCGGGCGGAGTCCTCCTGGAGCTGAAGGAGCCCGCCGGGGGGCATGGACCCGGCCCCCACCCTTCGGGCGCCGAGGGGCGATGAAGCGCCTGGCCTGGGCGACCGACGTGCACCTCAACTTCCTCTCCGACGAGGCGGTCGAGGTCTTCGCCTGTACCCTCGCCGCCGCCTCGCCGGACGCGCTCCTCCTGACCGGCGACATCGCGGAGGCGCCCACGGTGGAGGGCTACCTCCGGGTGCTGGGGGAGCGGCTGCGGCGGCCCATCTACTTCGTGCTCGGCAACCACGACTTCTACCGGGGCAGTATCGCCGAGGTGCGGGGCCGGATGGCCGCCCTGACGCGATCGTCCGACTGGCTCCGCTGGCTGGCGGCGGCCGGCGTCGTGGAGCTCACGCCCGACACCGGGCTCGTCGGCCACGACGGCTGGGGCGACGGGCGGCTGGGCACCGGCATCGACTCGCCGGTCCTGCTGAACGACTTCGTCTTCATCGAGGAGCTGGCCTGGCTCGATCCTCCTGAGCGATTCCGCCGGCTTGCCGCCCTCGGGGACGAGGCGGCCGCACATTTCCGCGAGGTCCTGCCCGGCGCGCTCGAACGCTTCCCCCGCGTGCTGGCGCTGACCCACGTCCCGCCGTTCCGGGAGTCCTGCCGGTACGAGGGCCGGGTCTCGGCGGACGACTACCTTCCCCACTTCGCGTGCCAGGCGGTGGGCGAGGCGTTGCTGGAGGCGATGCTCGCCCGGCCCGACCGCGACCTGACCGTCCTGTGCGGCCACACCCACAGCGAGGGCTATGTGGAGGTGCTCCCGAACCTCCGGGTCTACACCGGCGCGGCCCGGTACGGCCAACCCGCCCTGCAGCCTGAGGTGCAGGTGGCATGACGGCCCCCGCATCCCCGATCCGCCTCGGCGACGTCGCCGTGCACGTCCTCAGCGACGGGACCTTCGCGCTCGACGGGGGCGCCATGTTCGGCGTCGTGCCGCGCGTGGTGTGGGAGAGGACGGACCCGCCGGACGAGAAGAACCGTGTCCGCCTGGGCCTGAACGTCGCGCTCGTCGAGACCGCCGGCAAGCGCGTCCTCGTGGACACCGGGCTCGGGGACAAGTGGGGCGAGAAGGAGCGGGCGATGTACCGCATCGAGCGCTCGCCCACGCTCCTGGAGGGCCTCGCCGCGCTCGGCATCGGGCCGGAGGACGTCGACGTCGTCGTGAACACGCACCTGCACTTCGACCACGCCGGTGGCAATACCCGCCGCACCGGCGAGGGAGCCCTCGTCCCCACGTTCCCGCGAGCCCGGTACGTCGTCCAGAAGGGCGAGTGGGAGGACGCCGTGCACCCCCACGAGCGGAGCCGCGCGTCCTACCTGGAGGAGAACTACGTCCCCGTGGCGGAGACCCGGCAGCTCGAAACGGTCCAGGGCGAGGTGGAGGTCGCCGCGGGCGTGCGGGTCGTGCCGGTGGGTGGGCACACGGCGTTCCACCAGATGGTGGTCGTCGAGGGCGGCGGGCAGACGCTCGCAATCCCCACCGACCTGGTGCCCACCGCCCGCCACATCGCCTTGCCGTGGGTGATGGGCTACGACCTGTTCCCGGTGGGGACCCTCGAGGCCAAGCGCCGCCTCCTCGCGCGCGCGTGCGAGGGCGGCTGGCGCATTCTCTTCTACCATGACACCCGCGGCCCGGTCGGCCGGGTGCGCCGGGACGGCGAGCGCTACGCGCTGGAGGAGTCGAGCGAGTGAGCGAGAAGGCGGAGATCGGGATCATCGGCGGCAGCGGCCTCTACGAGATGGAGGGGTTCTCGGAGGCGCGCGAGATCGCGGTGGAGACGCCCTTCGGACCGCCCTCGGACGCCCTCGTGGTCGGCACGCTAGCCGGGAGGCGGGTGGCGTTCCTGCCCCGGCACGGGCGCGGCCACCGGATCCTGCCCGGCGAGCTGAACTTCCGCGCGAACGTCTTCGCCCTGAAGTCCATCGGGGTGGAGCGGATCCTCTCGGTGTCGGCGGTGGGCTCGCTCAAGGAGAAGTACGAGCCGCTCCACATGGTCATCCCGGACCAGTTCGTCGACCGCACCACGCAGCGGCGCAGCACCTTCTTCGGGCGGGGGCTGGTCGCCCATGTCGCCTTCGCACGGCCCTTCTGCGGGGTCGTCTCCGGCGTCCTGGCGGACGCGTGCCGGGCGGCGGGCGCCACCTACCACCAGGGCGGCTCGTACGTCTGCATCGAGGGGCCCCAGTTCTCGACCCGAGCCGAGTCGGAGCTGTACCGCTCCTGGGGGATGGACCTGGTGGGGATGACGAACCTCCAGGAGGCGAAGCTCGCCCGCGAGGCCGAGGTCTGCTACGCCACCCTTGCCATGGTCACCGACTACGACTGCTGGCACCCGGACCACGACGCGGTCACGGTCGACCAGGTGGTGGCGAACCTGGGCCTCAACGCGTCCACGGCCAAGACCGTGCTCCGGGCGGCGGTGGAGCGCCTTCCCGCCGGAGAGCGGGAGTGCGAGTGCGCGAGCGCGCTCAAGTACGCCCTGCTCACGCCCGCGGACCTCGTCCCCGAGGCCGTGAAGCGGGAGCTGGCTCCCATAATCGGCAAGTACGTGAGATAGTTTCCCGCCATGTCGATCCTGGTCGTGGGCAGCGTCGCGTTCGACACCGTCGAGACGCCGTTCGGGCGGGCCGAGCGGGTCCTCGGCGGCAGCGCCTCGTTCTTCTCGGTGGCCGCCTCCTTCTTCGTGCCGGTGAACCTGGTGGCGGTGGTCGGCAACGACTTCTCGGAGAAGGAGCTGGCCGCCTTCCGTGACCGGCCGATCGACCTGGAGGGGCTCGAGCGCGCCGACGGCCCGACCTTCCTGTGGGAGGGGAAGTACTCCTACGACCTCAACGCCCGCGAGACGGTCTGCACCGACCTCAACGTCTTCGAGTTCTTCAAGCCGCGGATCCCCCCCGCCTACCGCCGCTCCGAACACGTGTTCCTGGGGAACATCGACCCCGTCCTCCAGCGCCAGGTCCTCGAGCAGGTGGAGAAGCCGAAGGTGGTCGCCTGCGACACCATGAATTTCTGGATCTCGGGCCGGCGCGACGAGCTGCTCGAGACCCTGAAGCACGTGGACGTCCTGCTGATCAACGACGCCGAGCTGCGCGAGCTGTCGGGCGAGTGGAACGTCGTGAAGGCGGCCCGGGCGGTCCGGGCGATGGGACCCCGCACGCTGGTGATCAAGAAGGGCGAGCACGGGGTCTTGATGTTCTCGGCCGAAGGGTCCTTCGCCGCCCCCGCCTACCCCCTGGAGGCCGTGTTCGACCCGACCGGCGCAGGCGACACGTTCGCGGGCGGGTTCCTCGGCTACCTGGCCAGCGCCAGGGTGGACGGCGAAGAGTCGCTGAGGCGCGCGGTCATCATGGGCAGCACGCTGGCCTCCTTCTGCGTGGAGGCCTTCAGCCTCGACCGCCTGCTCACGCTCACCCGGCCCGAGATCGACGAGCGCTTCCGGCTGTTCAAGCGCCTCACCCACTTCGAGGAGCTGTGATCGCCGGTCTTCGGCTGATCCGTCGCGCCGAAGACCGGCGGTGTCGAAAGGAGAGGGCGCAACACCCACGACACCCTCCCCGTTGGAGAGGTGGACCGGGACTCACCTCTCGAGAAAAGAGGTGCTACGGATCGGGCGAACCCGGCGATTGCAGCGTCCGCAGGTACTCGACGAGCGCCTCGATCTTCTGCTTCACCATCTCCTCGCTATAGCCCTCGATGGTGTTCTTGAAGGCGTCGCCCCACACGGGCATGTCCGGTCCGCCGTGGCCCTGCACGGGCTTTCGGCCGTCGATGATCCGGTACACCTGGCTGGCCGGGTAGGAGCCGCTGTTGCGCTTCGCGAGCTGGGTCAGGTCGGCGGGACGGTAGCGCAGCGCGTCGGCGAGGGGGCCGTTTCCCTTCGCCTCACGCCCGTGGCAGACGGCGCAGTAGGTCTGGAAGGTCGCCGATCCGGCCGGCGCCGACGGATCGACGATGGTTGGCGCCCCCCGGGCCGCCATCGCGGGCACGGCCAGGGCCGCGGCGATCAGGGCGGCTGACAGCGCTGGACGCTCGGCGTGACGCATGGCCACCTCCCTCGTCGCGCGGACGGGTCCTGCCCGTCCGCATGCCCCTCAGCCTCGCCCGGACGGCCCCATGAGCGCAATGAATCGTTCGATCCATGCGTTCTGACCGCACGGCCCGGTGGCGGCACGAGCCCATTCGTCAGGCCCGGAAGCGGGACCCAGCTTGCGCCGCCGCTTCGATGAGCTCCCGGTAGCGGGCCAGCACGACGTCCCAGCGGCACGTCTCGGCCACGTAGCGCCGACCGGACTCGCCGAGCGCCTGGCGGACACCGCCGTGGCTCACCAGCAGGTCCAGCGCCTCCACGAACTCGTCGGGGTCGGCGTAGAAGAGCCCGGCGTTCGACCGGAGGCAATGGTCCTTGAGGACGGCCGAGCGCGCGGTGGCGAGGCCCGGCGTCCCCAGGGCGAAGCCCTCGAGGAGCACGATCGAGAGGCTCTCGTACGAGCTGGGGCACACGATCGCGCGGGCGCCCGCCATGGCCGCGGCCTTGTCGCCCTCTCCGAGGTAGCCGAGATAGCGCACGCCCGGGACGCGCGGGGTCTCCATCGCCAGCTTGCCGATCAGGAGCAGCTCGGCCGCCCCGCGGCAGTCGCGCCGGTAGCGGCCGTAGGACGCGAGCATGTCGTCGCAGCCCTTGCCGGCGTCGATCCGCCCCGCGTAGAGGACGTAGGGCGCGTGCACGTCGTGGCGGATGCGAAAGGACTCCACGTCCGGCGGCTCCGGTACGTCGACGCCGATACCGGCCACCGCGGTGGGCACGTCCCCCAGCCGGAACCGCGACCGCACCAGCGCCTCCTCCGGCGGGGTGAGGAAGGCGATCGCCCGCGGCGCCGAGAAGACCTCGCCGTAGATGGAGAACCTCAATGGGGGCTCGTCGTGGGTGGTGGGGACGAGCACCGACCGCTCCGGCGCGGCTTTCAGGCCCCAGTACGTCGGGTAGTAGAGGTACGTGAAGAACACGACGGCGTCGTACGCCCCCCGCGACGTCTCGAGGTGGCGCACCAGCGCCGGCACGTACGGGCCCTGGCGGCGCAGCCATTCCAGCTCCTCGTCGCGGGTGCAGCGCCGGCGGTAGAGCGGCTCGGAGTGGGCGTTGAAGGCGGCGAGGTCGCGCTCCTCCTCCACCCGGAAACGGACGACCTCGACGCCGCCGGTCCGTTCCGCCCCCTCCGGCAGCTCGTTGCGCCAGGTGACGTAGTCCCGCGCGCAAGTGGTCAGCACGGTCGCGTCGAGCTCGCCGGCCAGCCGCTCGGCCACTGCCCTCGCGAGCGACTCGGAGCCGCCGGTGACGCCGGCGCCGTATCGCTGCACGACGAACGCCACGCGCAGGCGGGCGCTCACAGTGATGACACGTAGCCCTTCAGGGCCGACTCCACGGCGGCGGGGGCGAACGCCTGCGCCCGGCGTCTCTGTCCCTCGAGCACGGCCCGCCTCAGCCCGCCGTCGGTGGCGAGGCGATGGGCCAGCTCCGCGACCTCCGCCAGGCGCTTCTCGGCGAACTGCACCCCTGCGTCACCGAGCGTGTAGGGGACGGCGCCGGCCCGGTAGGCCAGCACCGGGACGTCCATGAGCATCGCCTCCACGAGCGGCACCCCGAACCCCTCGTGGTCGCTCATGGACACGAAGACCGACGCGGACGCGTAAGCGGCCAGGAGGTCGTCGTGGTCCACGTGGCCGGTGAAGACGACCTCCCACGGGGTGAAGCCCTCCTCGTACATCAGGGACTGGAGGGCGTCGAAGTAGTGCCGGCGCCGGGGCAGCTTCCCTACCAGGACCAGGCGCACGTCGGGGGAGATGAAGCGCTTCCAGTACGCGGCCAGGCGGATCAGGTCCTCGTGTCGCTTGTTCGGCGCCACCCGGCCGACGAAGAGCAGGTTCGTGGGGCCGTCGGAGAGGACCCGGCGGAGGACCGGGTTCGGCTCCTCGCGGTAACGCGCATGGTCCAGGTAGATGGGGAGCACGCCCGTCCGCTCGAAGCCCGCGGCCTCGAGGTCCTGGCGGTTGAACTCGCTGTCGGCGAGGCCGAGGTCCACGTGGTCGCTGAGGCCGGCCAGCTCCGCGCGCCCCAGCGCACAGATCCGGACCATCTCCGGGTCGTAGCCCACGAAGAACTCGGGTGGCGTGATGTTGTGGTGGAGGAGGACGCGGCGGCCGCGGTGCTCCTTGAGGGCCGCGGTCAGCGGGGAGGGAAGCGCGTAGTGCAGGATCACGGCGTCGCCGGACCCGCCCGGGCGCCACTCCGAGAACGGCCGCCCGTCGCCCTCGAGGTCGGGGTCCAGCTCGAGGGCGTAGACGTCGGCGGCGTGGCCCCAGGACCGGAAGGCGTCGCGCATCAGCCGCGCGGAGTCGCCGATGGCGTCCCCGCGGTGGAGCGCGGGCACCCACTGGTCGATCCTCACGGCGGCGGCGGCGGCGCCGGCCGGGCCGGGGCCTGGAGGACCGGCGCGAGCCTTTCCAGGAGCAGCGCGCCGAAGTCGATGCCGCGCACACGCTCCAGGGCGGCGGACTGGGTGGCGAGCACGCGCCGTCTCAGTCCCTCGTCTCGCAGGATCCGGCCGACCAGCTCGGCCACGACCTCCGGGCGCTTCTCCTTCAGGAGGACGCCCCCCCCGCGCAGCGTCTCCCGGACCGCCCCCGCGTCGTAGGCGACCACCGGGAGCCCGAACAGCATGGCCTCGACGAGCGGGACGCAGTAACCCTCGTGCTCCGAGAGGCAGAGGAACAGGTCCGAGACCGAGTAGTAGGCGACCAGGTCGTCGTCGTCTACGTGCCCGGTGAACACGACCTCGTCCAGCCGCAAGGCCCTCACCATCTCCTGGAGGCGGTCGTGGTAGCGCTCGTGGCCGCGGTGATCGCCCACCAGGAGCAGCCGGCTGCGCGGGTCCACGTATCGCTGGTAGACGGCGAACACGCGGACCAGGTCGTCGATCCTCTTGTTCGGGATGATCCGGCCCACGAACAGCAGGTTGGTCCGGCCGTCGTCGTACAGCTTCCGGACCACCGGCGACGGCGGGCGGGAGTAGGCGTCGAGGTCCTGGACGATCGGGAGGACGGCGGTCCGCCGGTAGCCCGCCTCCTCCAGCTCCCGGCGGTTGAACTCGCTGTCCCCGAGCGCCAGCTCCGTGCGCGGGGCGAAAGCCTCGAGCTCGCGCCGGCCGTGGTAGCACAGCCCGGCCAGGTGCGGATGGAAGCCCAGGAACCAGTGGGCCGGCGTGATGTTGTGGTATATCGAGACCAGCCGGTCGGGGGCGTGATAGATGAGCCGGCCGGCGGCGCTGCCGATCGAGAAGTGGAACAGGCACACCGTCTCCGGCGCCGACACCCGGGGGTACTCCCAGAGCGGCCGCGCCAGGTGGGCCATCCGCGGGTGGACCTTCTCCGCGAAGATGTCGGACTCGTACCCGGCGCGCCGCAGGTGGGCCTTGATGGTGAGCGCCTCGTTCCCGATGGCGTCACCGTACGACAGCGCCGCCAGCAGTTGGTGGATGCGCTTCACCCCGCAGCTCGATCGCGGGATGGATCGCGCGCCCTGTCGGGGCGGCTCGCCGGCTCGTTGGCCGAGCGGACGACGGCGATCAGGTCGTCGTACTTGCGCTCGATCACGTCCCAAGCGTAGTGCGCCTCGAAGTAGCGCCGTCCGCTCGCGCCCAGGGCGCGCCGGAGCGCCTCGTCGGACTCGAGCAGGGCCAGGGCCTCGCGGAACTCGTCGTAGGTCGAGTAGTACAGCCCCGCGTTGGCCCGGCGGCACTGTCCGCGCAGAACCTCGCACTTGCCGTTGGCGAGCACCGGGCGCTCGGCCCACCACGCCTCGAGCGTGACCATCGACAGGCTCTCGAAGAACGACGGCATCACCAGCACGTCGGCGGCGGCCAGCGCGTCCCACTTGTCCTGGTCGGGCACGAAGCCCAGGGGCACGATGGCGGGGTCGTCCGGCACCGGGAGGACCGGCTGGCCGGCCAGCACGAGCCGCAGCGGCGACCCCGTGTCGCGCCGGTAGCGGAGGAAGTGCTCGAAGAGCTGGTCGCACCCCTTGTTGCGGTCGATGCGCCCCACGTAGAGGACGAACCGCCCGTCGAGGCCGTTGCGGCGGCGGAACCGGGCCGGGTCCGCCGCCTCCGGCAGTGCCGAGCCGACGCCCACGACCTCACCCGGTACGGCCTCGTTGCCGGACACGGCCCGGATCATCTCTCGCTCCTCGACGCTGTTGTAGGCGATGGCGCCGGGGAGGCGGAAGAACGGGGCGAAGATCGCGAGGCGGTGGATGCCGTCGTCCTCGGCGGTCGGCACCAGCAGCGCGCGCCGGTCGAGGGCCCGCAGACCGTGGTAGGTCGTGTAGTACCGGTACGAGAAGAACACGAACACGTCGTGGTCGGCCCGCCGGGCCGCCACGTGGCGGACGAGGGCGGGGGAGAAGGGCCCCTCCTCCTCCAGCCAGCGCAGCTCGTCGGCCTCGTCGTGGCCGGGCCGCATCACCTGCCGCGACCAGTCGCGGAAGCGGTAGGGGTCGCGGGGACGCTCGACCGGGAAGCGGCGGACGCGGACGCCGTTGAGCGTCTCGGCCCCTTCCGGGTACACGTTCGCCCAGGTGATGTAGTCGCTGGCGCACGTGGTCAGGACCTCGACCTGCGCCCGGCGGGCGAGCCGCTCGGCCACCAGACGGCAGTGGTACTCGGCGCCTCCCGACACGTCCAGCCCATAGCGCTGGACGACGAACGCCAGCCTCAACCGGCGGCGCTCCCCCCCGGCCCGCTCCCGCCCGGTCCCGGTCCCGGCGGCGCCGCCCCCTCGCGGTAGACGACCATCGACTCCAGCGTCTTCTCGCGCCGGGCCTGCATCTCCAGCCGGCCCTGGAGCTGGAGGTTGCGGTTCTTGAGGTCCTGGACCTCGAGGTTGAGCCGGGTGATCTCGACCGCGAGGTTGTGCAGCAGGTGGACGAAGTAGCTGTTGAGGTCCGACTGGCGCGACAGCGCCGAGATCATGGGGTTGGGGTTCCAGAACAGCTTCTGCACCGGGGAGAGCAGGCCGCGGACCGCGCGCAGCGCCCGTCCCACCGCTCCCCGGCTGCTCCGGTATATCGTCTCGGGCTCGAAGCCGAAGTTCCAGCGGGCCGGCTCCGCCCGGAAGTCGGAAATGAAATCGCTGTTGAACTCGTGCGCGTCCAGCACCGCGTCCAGGCGGTGCTCGGCGATCTCGCGCACCTCCTCGTCGGTGTAGAGCCCCTGCTTCTTCTCCTCGATGCGCTTCCGGATGGAGCGCATGATCTCCTCGACGTCGACTCCCTCGGCGCGGATCTCGAAGGTCATGGCCGGTACGGCGGAGCAGGGCTCATCGGCCGATGGGCATGGGCGTGCCCGGCGCGGTGTAGACGATGGCCAGGATGGCCGCGGCCCAGAGGGCTACGTCGACGAGGAGCGGACGATCGGTGACCAGCAGGTCGGTCGGGCTCCCGCCCTGGTCCTTCTGATGCACCAGGTAAAGATATCGGAAGATCCCGTACAGCACGAAGGGGATGGTCCAGGCGAGCCGCTCGGTCCGGTACTTCTCGACCGTCTCCGGAGCCATGGTGTAGAAGGCGTACGCCACCAGGCACGAGGCGGTGACGACGGAGATCATCTGGTCCAGGAGGTAGGGGCTGTACTCGGCGAGGATCCGGCGGTGCTCGGGGGCGGAAAGGTTGAGCGAGGTCAGCTCGTGCCGGCGCTTGGAGAGCGCCAGGAACAGCGCCAGCAACAGCGTGCACACCAGCAGCCAGGTGCTGATCTCCACCCCCACCGCGAAGGCGCCCGCCACCGCCCGGATCACGAAGCCGAGGCTGATCGAGAGCACGTCCAGGATCACCACCTCCTTGAGCTTCACGGAGTACACGAGGTTCAGGAGGAGGTAGACGAGCGCACACGCCCCGAAGGCACGGCCCAGGAGAAAGGACGCCGGCACGCACGCGGCGGCAAGGGCCAGCGCCACGCCGATGGCGGCGCCGGTCGGGAGCGCGCCGCTGGCGACCGGCCTCAGCCTCTTCCGCGGGTGGAGGCGATCCCGCTCCACGTCGGCGACGTCGTTCAGCAGGTAGACCGTCCCCGACAGCCCGCAGAAGAGGGCGAAGGCCAGGACCGACCGCAACAGGGGGTCGGGCTCGAAGAGGTGCTTGGAGAGGGCCGGAGCGGCGAAGACTACGAGGTTCTTCGTCCACTGGTGCGGGCGCAGGGACGCCACCACGGCACGGAGCCGCCCGCCGGCCCCGAGGGCCGAACGGCGCTCGCCCCCAAGGGAGGCGTCCATGGCGTGGCTGGGAGGGGTGGGCTGCTCCACCGGTCCTTCGTCCGGCGCGGCGCTGCGGGGAGTGGGTCTCAGCGCCGCGCCTGGTTCCGGAAAGCTCGTCGTCGCCGGGGAGCGGAGGGCCGCCACCGCGGTGCCGGCGTCCCCCGGGCCGGAGCACGACCGCGGGAGCGCTCCGGCTGTCAGAAGCTCCGGACGGCCTCGTCTTCCGAGTCGTAGGTCTCGAAGACGGTGAGGAGCTTCGTGATCGCGAGTAGGTCCTGGATCTTCTTCGTCAGGTTGATGAGCTTCAGGCGGCCGCCCTTGCGGCTGACGGTCGTGTAACACCGCACGATCTCACCGAGGCCGGCCGAATCGACGTACGGCACGTCCGCGAGGTTCAGGAGTATCTTCGTCTTGCCGCCGTCGACGAGCTTCGTGACGGCGTCGCGGAGGGCATCGTCCCCCTCCCCGATCAGGATCTTCCCATGCAGGTCGAGTATGATCACGTCACCGACCTGACGCTCGACGATCTTCATGGCGGCGTTCTCCCAGCAGATGCAACTAGTTACAGAAGCGCTAAACCTAGCACACCGGCTCCAGCGCTGTCAACGGACGCGACCGACACCAACCGAGACACCGGCAGGACGCCGGCGGTTCCTCGCCGGCCGGCGCGAGACAAAGAGAAAGGGAGCCCCCTGACGGGCGACTCCCTTTCGGGTCCGGCACGGACGCTCTCAGAATGAGCTGACGGTCAGAGACTGGCGCCCTTGCGCTGCTGGAAGCACTCCTTGCAGTAGACCGGGCGCCCCTGGGTCGGCTTGAAGGGGACGGTGGTCTCCTTGCCGCACTGCGAGCAGGTCGCCGTCGTCTCGACCCGCTCTCGCGGCGGGTGGCTCAGCCGCGAATTCCGCTTGGCCTTGCAGTCCTTGCAGCGCTTCGGTTCGTTCTTGAAGTTCTTGTCGGCGTAGAAGAGCTGCTCGCCCGCGGTCCAGATGAACGGCTGATGGCACTCGACGCAAACCAGAGATTTGTCTCGGTACTCCATGGCCTCTCCTCTGAGGGCTCGGACCCAACCCCCGGCATCCCCCGGGGATGGCTGGCTATTCGCTCTCGCGGCGGATCTTCTTCCGGTTTCGCTTGCGGGCGAGCGCCTGCTTGGCGCGCCGCTTGTCACCGGGTTTCAGATAGAAGCTGTGCTTCTTGATGTCCTTGATGATGTCTTCCTGCTGGACCTTCCGCTTGAAGCGACGGAGGGCGTTCTCGATGGATTCGCCCTCCTGGATCTTGATCTCGGCCAAAACGCAAACACCCCCTGACTAGGTCTGGATTTTTCCGAACATAGGACCCCCTGCGTTCGGACCACGAGCTTGGCCTTGCCCATGATGGCGGAGATGCTAGGGCATGGTCCAGGGGGTGTCAAGGAAATAATGGATACTCATGGGTATACGAGCAGCTCTCGGCCGAGAGAACGCAAGAAAAGGTGGGGCTCTTCGGCGCGCCCGCCCCTAACCCGTAGAGGCGGGCAGGATACGCTCGCCCTCACTCCGCGGAGCCGTCGCTCGCCGGCGTCTCCGAGGCGCCGTGGGGCTCCAGCTCGGTGTCATAGCCGGAGACGTCCTCGAGCGTGACCCTCTTCGAGAGCGAGTGGAAGAGCCAATGGCCGGCGACCTCGGTCCGCTCGAACCGGCACCCCAGCGCACCGAGCCGCGCCTCCAGCGCGTCGGCGAGGTCGTCCCTCCACAGCACGTAGGCGTCCGGGCCGGCCTCCCGAACGTCTCGCGAATGTCTCACGTGGACCCAGGAAACGTCGGGTCCGAGCTCGCCGGACAGGACGAACCGTCCCTCCGCCAGGAACGTGTACTTGGCCGCGACCCAGAACCCGGAATAGCCGGTGCGCACCCCGCGCTCGGCCAGGCCCTGGACGAAAGCGCGGTCGCGGGCGTCGGCGGCCGCGCGGGCCCGCAGCCAGGGGACGAGCCCCGCCGCGTTCACCGCCACGACCGCCGCCCCTATCGAGAGCGCCGCCAGCCTCGACCGGCGCACGAGGTCGGCCAGCGCCGCGCCCCCCGCGACCGCGATCGACGTGTAGAGCGGGAGGAGGTAGCGCGGCCGCTGCGCTCCGCGATGGCTGAACTTCGAGACCGAGAAGATGCCCAGCACGACCGCCGCGAGCACGAGCGCGAGGAAGACCGGGCTCCTTCCCCGCCGCTCGCGCAGGTCGCGACGGCGCGTCCACGCGGCCGCGAGCACGAGCGCCGGGAGCACGAGCCCGGCGAGGAGCGCCGTCGGTCCCCCAAGGCCCAGGTCGGTCAGGCCGAACATCTTCGGGAAGCTGACCGTGGCGACCGCCTCGAGCCGGTCGGGCAGCCCGGCCAGGCGGTCGCCCGGGTTCTTGCCGCCGCGGCGGAAGAAGTCGAACGTGGCCCAGCCGTGGGTGGCGTTCCAGACCCACATCGGATACGAGCCGGCGGCGAAGCCGAGGACCCCGGCCGCCAGCGACGCCGGCCGGCGCAGGGCGGGAGTCAGAAGGGCCGCCAGCGCGGCCGCGGCCACGAAGTAGACGGCGAGGAGCTGCTGCCAGATCGCCAGCCCCAGCACGAAGCCGGCGAGGAGCAGGTCGCGCTGGCGGGTCAAGAGCAGCAGCGCGAGCGCGCCCAGGGCGTTCACCTCGGGGTACTGCCCCACGTTGTTCAGCGAGAACGCGGTCAGGAAGCGCGGGCTCACGGCCATGAACGAACCCGCGGCGGCGGCCGCCGGCACCCCGGCGGCGCGGTAGGCCAGGACGACCGCGGCGGCGCACCAGAGCAGGTAGAAGAGATGCGAGGCCACGGCGTAGAGCACCGGCGTCCCCGCGGCCGGGACGGCGAGCCCGAGGAGCGCGGTCAGGTGAGGCTTGAGGGTGCCCTCGTAGGGGAACCCGGGGGCGTAGATGGGGGCGGGGAGCTCCCCCGCGCGCAGCTCCTGCGCGATGAAACCCGCCACCGCGCTGTCGGACGAGATCAGGCCGGCGGGAGCGGCGAGGGCCGGGAGCCGTACGAGGGTCGCCGCGGCCAGCGCCGCGAGCACCACGACGGCCAGGCGCCGGTCCACGCCCGGCCGCCGTCCCCGGGAGGCACGCAGCTGCAGCGCCACTGCGGCGGCGACGCCGACGCCGAGGGCCGCGGCCCCGCGCCCCCCCGCGACCCGTCCCAGGAACGGTCCGCGGAACCAGGTCTCCAGGAGGAGCACCCACAGGCCCAGGGCCACGTACGCCCACGCGCGACGCTCCTGGCCGTCAGCGTGGGCCTCCACCGCGGCGGATCCTAACATGCGGCCGGACGCATAGAATCGAGGCGGAATGGCGGCCGGAAGGCTCTACGTGGTCGCGACACCGCTCGGCAACCTCGAGGACCTCACCCTGAGGGCGGCCCGGATCCTCCGCGAGACCGCGCTCGTCGCGTGCGAGGACACCCGTCGGACCGGCGTGCTCCTGAAAGCGCACCGCATCTCGACGCCCATGACCTCCTACTTCGAGCACAACGAGCGGTGGAAGGGAGAGCGCATCCTCGAGGCGCTCCGGTCGGGCCGCGACGTGGCGCTGGTCTCGGACGCGGGCACTCCCGGCATCTCCGACCCGGGCTACCGGCTGGTGCGCGACGCCCGCCGCGAGGGCATCCACGTGCTCCCGGTGCCCGGCCCGAGCGCCGCCGTCGCCGCGCTCTGTGTCTCGGGCCTGCCTACCGACCGGTTCCTGTTCGTCGGCTTCCTGCCGGCGCGGGCCGGCGCCCGGCGCCGGGCGCTCTCCGAGCTCGCCTCGGTGCGGGAGACGCTCGTCCTCTACGAGTCCCCGGTGCGGCTGGCCGCGGCGCTCGAGGACATGGAGGCCGTCTTCGGCGACCGCGAGGCGTTCCTGTGCCGCGAGGCCACCAAGCTCCACGAGGAGTACGTGCTGGCATCGATCGGCGCGCTGCGGCGGCTGGTGGCCGAGCGCGGCCAGGTCAAAGGCGAGGTCGTCCTGGTCGTGGCCGGGGCCTCGGCCGCCCCCGCCGAGACGGAGTCCGTGGAGGCGCTTTTCGACCGGCTTACCCGCGACGGCAGGAGCCGGCGCGAAGCGGTCAAGGAGATCGCCGCCCGCCTCGAGCTGCCCGCCCGCGACGTCTACGCCCGCGTCCTCGACCGCCGCACCGGCGGCAGGTAGGGATGCCAGGGCCGGTGCTCCGGCCACTGCACCCACCCCTTCAGGCCGGCCGGCCGGGTGCCCACGCCGGCCGCGTAGAGGACGACCTCGTCGAACCCGTCGACGCCGAGGTCCTTCTCGATGCGCGAGTCGGCCAGGGCGGCCGTGCAGAAGGGCGCCAGGCCCAGCCAGGTCGCGACCAGGCAGAAGGTCTGCCCGAGGTGACCGGCGTCCATGAGCACGGAGCGGTAGGCGCGGGCGAATGGGTAGCGCCACCGGGTGCGGTCGAGCCGGGCGGTCATGAACACGAGGGCCCCAGCAGGCTCGTACCACCACTGGTCGCACAGGTACGCCCGGAGCTGGCGCACGCCCGCCCCCTCGCGAACCACCTCGAGCGCGTGACGGTCCGGGGCGTAGTGATAGAGCCCGCACGCTGGAGGCCCTTGACCCGCAAGGCCAGGAGGTAGGCCTCGCTCGGATGTCGGGCGCCGGACGACGGCGAGGTCTTGAAGGCGACCCGGTCGCGGTAGCCCGCCTCGCCCCATCCCCTCACGCCCCAGGTCAGGTCGAGAATCAGGGCGAGGTCGCCCAGCGAAAGGGGCGCTCGGCCGAAGCCACGCCAGGTACGCCGGGACAGGAGCACGTCGGCGAACTCCCCATCGGGCGATGAACGCGGCAGCCGCACCAGGCGGGCCCCGCGGATGCGTTTGACCGGCGGGGGTGGAGGAGGCCCGGAGCGTGCGCGCCGGCGAAACCGCGCCTCCCCGGCGTTCAGCTCCCGGCCGGCTGCGCGCTCTAGGTCCTTGGTTGCGAAGTGGAAGAAGGACGCCGCCGGGTTCCAGCCGCCCCAGGCGTCGAGCGCCCGCTCCTCCGCCCGGCCCGGATCACCCGCGGCTACGAGGAACGAGGCCGCCGCCAGCCGGTCGATCGCGGCCCGAACGAGCTTGGCGGGGCCGAGCCAGGGCGCGGCTCGCGCGACGTCCTTCGCCGTACCCGGTCGCTGCAGCAGGTGCAGGACCTGCACTGCGCTCGGCGCGACGATCGCCCGGGCCTGAGTGGCCAGGTTGTGGAGGACGAAGTCGGAGCCGTTCCAGTAGGCCACGACGTGACGCGGCCGGCGGAAGCGGCGGGCCGCCGCCCGCCGGGCGTCACGCCGGCCCGTCACCGCCTTCGCTTGGATGCGCGCGTGGGCTGGAGGGTCACTTTCACGTTGGCTCCTTCCTTGAAGCAGCCGCTCGGTCCGAAGTGCTTGTCCGGGACCAGGCGGAGCGACCGGATCTCCTCGGCCGGAAGCTGGACGCTGACGCTGCCGGTGCTCGCCCGCCTCGCCGTCTTCTTCTGCCTACTCGCGACACCCGTCTTCTTCTTGCCCGCCAATACCGCCTCCCTGGCCCGTTTCGCGGGCCTAATGACCGTCGCCGATCAGGGTTGGGACTGGAGGTTCATCTTCGCCAGCAGCACCTGGAAGCGCGGATGCGCCCGCAGGCCGTCGAACCGGGGGTCGATCTTGAGGCTCACCATGGTCGTGTCCTGCTCGTGGAATCCCTTGTCGAGGAAGCGCAACGCCTCGTCGACGCGGCCCAGTCTCGCCTGGACGAGCGCCACGTAGTACGGAGAGACGTATTCGGTCTCGGGCAGATCGAGGAGCTTCTGGAGCTCCTGCTCGGCATCCTGGGACCGGCCGGCGGCGGCGTAGGCGTAGGCCAGCAGCGCGAAAGCCGAGCCCCGCGGCAGCTCGGGCGCCACCCGCTCCAGCTCGGCGATCCCTTCCTGGTGGCGTCCCTGCTCCACCAGCGCGCGGCCCAGAAGCGAGCGCGCGGCGGCGTAGCCCGGGTCCCTGGCCAGCGTCTCCTGGAGCTGCTCGACGGCCGCCTCGTAGTTGCGCTGGAAGAAGTAGTGCCACCCGAAGTCGCGGTGGACGAGGATTGAGAGCGGCTCGAGCTCGTGCGCCGCCTGGATCTCGCGCATGGCCTCCTGCTGCCGGCCCATGGCGTTCAGGTAGTTCGCGTACCAGTGGTGGGCGGTGGCGTAGCCTGTGTTCAAGGCGATCGCCTTCCTGAAACGCGCCTCCGCCGCCTCCCAGTTCCAGTCGTAGAAGAAGGAGAGGAAGGCCAGGGAGGCGTGGGCTTCGGCGAGCTGGGGGTCCAGCTCCAGGGCCCGCACGGCAGCCGCCTGGGCGAGCCGTCTCGCCTCCTGCGGACGGTAGGCGCCGAAGGTCGGCACGCCGAGGATGATGTAGGCGTCGGCCAGGCCCGCCCACGGCTGCGCGTAGGCCGGGTCGAGACGCGCCGCCTCCTGGAAATACCGGACGCTCGTGAGCAGGTGCTCGCGGGTGCGCTCCTCCCAGTGGACCCGCCCCTTGTGGTACGCCTCGTACGCCTCGAACTCCGGCGGGTGCAGGGCCAGCGCGGCGGCGGCGGGACGGCGCGGGGGGGCGCCCATCGCCGACGCCAGGTCGGAGGCGACCCTCGCGTGCAGCCCGCCGAGCGACTCGACCTCCTCTGTGTACCGCCGGCTCCACACCTCCGTGCCCGTCGGCTCGACGAGCTTCACGTCGAGGGCGGCATCCTTCCCGCTGACCGACAGCGATCCCTCGACGACGGCGCCGACGCCCAGTCGCGTCCCGAGATCGGTGGCCCCGATCTCGCCGAAGCGCGCCGACGAGCCCCGGCCCTTCACCGCGAAGCCGTAGCGCTGGAGCTGGCGGGTCAGGTCGTCGGCGACCCCCTCGGCGAGCGAGTCCCACTCCGCCCGGCCGGTGAGGTTCTCGAACGGGACGACCGCGAGGGACGCCGTCGACACTGCGGGCGCCGGCTGCGCGCCCGCGAAGAACTGCCGCGCCGCCGCGCCGAGGGCCACGGCGACGATCACGGCCGCGGCGGCGGCGGCGAGCCGCCCCGGCCGGCTGCGGAGGCCGGTGGTGGCCTTCGGCGGAGCCGGGGCCGTCACGCGCGGCCTGCCCTCCTCCTCCTCCTCCTCCTCGTCGTCGCCGACGTCGACGCCCAGCGCCCGGGCCAGGGCGGCCTGCATCGCGCCGGCGCTCCGGTAGCGCCGGTCGGGATCGACGTTCAAGGCACGCTCGACGACGCGCACGAAGGCGTCCGGAAGGTCCGGCCGGAGGTCCTGGAGGCGCGCGCGGGGGCCGATCCGGTGCGCGATCTGCAGGTCGTCGACGGAGGTGCCGCGGACGGGGTAGTCGCCGGTCACCAGGTGGAACAGCAGCACGCCCAGGCTGTAGAGGTCGCTGCGGGCGGTCGCCTCCTCCCCGGAGAGGACCTCGGGGGCGAGGTAGAGGGGCGTCCCGGCCATCCCCACGGCCGCCGGCTCACGGGTCGGAAGGCCCGCGCCGAAGTCCATGAGGACGACCCGCCCGCCCTTCTCCCGCATCACGTTGTTCGCCTTCAGGTCGCGGTGGAGGAGCCCGGCGCCGTGCACGGCCGCGAGCGCGCGGCAGAGCTCCTGGCCGATGAGGGCCGCCTCGTTGGCGCCGTAGGGACCGTGCGCCTGGAGGAGCTGCTCGAGGTTCGCCCCGTGCACGAACTCCATCCACAGTCCCACGCGCCCGCCGTGCTCCTCCGCGCCGTGGACGGTGACCACGCTGTGGTGTCGCACCCGCGCGAGCATCCGGCCCTCGCGCAGGACGCGCGCGGCGAGCTGGCTGCGGCTGGCCCGCTGCTGGAGGAGCTTGACCGCGACCACGCGGTCGAGGTTCCGGTCCAGCGCCATGAACACCTCGCCGAAGGCCCCGGTTCCGACCCGGCTGCGCAGCTCGAACGGTCCCCAGTGGCCCGGGTCGGGATCGCCCCCCCCGGACAGGAACCCGGCGTCGGCTTGCCCGTCGACCTCGGCGGTGGCGGGGGTCGACTCCGGGCCGGCGTCCTGAGCCTGGGACCGGTGGACCTCGGCGACTCTGGCCACGATGCGGAGGTTGTCGAGGAGCCGCTGGCGCCGCTCGTCCTGCGACTCCGCCGCCGCCCAGTCCGGGAGGGCCCCGTCGGCCACCGACTCGATGATGGGATCCAGCCCCGCGCGCTCAGCGCCCATCGTCCATCTCCTCGATCAGGCGGGCGACCGCCCGCGTGACCGCGACCCGGGCCGCGTTCGGGGTCGGCTTCGCCAGCGCCACCGCGAGCTCCTCGTAGCTGAGCTGCAGCTCGATGCGGTTCACGATGGCTTCCCGCTCCTCGGGGCGCAGGCGCTGGAGCGCCTTCTCGTAGCGCTCCACCCCCTGTCGCCCGATGGCCCGCTCCAGGGGAGACGGCGAGACGTCCGGCGAATCGGCCGGCAGCTCGGCGGTGGGGCGCCGCGCCGCGCGGCGCACCTCGTCGCGGATCCTGTTCGCCACCGCCTGACGGAGGTAGGCCTGCAGAGCGCCCTGATGTCGTGGCTCGAACTCCGCCAGCCGAGGCAGGGCGTGGAGGACCGTCTCCTGGACGAGGTCGCCCGTATCGAGCAGGCCGCGAGCGTGCCGGGGCAGCCGGCCGCGGGCCCATCGGCGCAGCGCCGGCAGACAGCGGGCACACAGCGCATCCAGCGCCGCACGGTCACCCGTCTTGGCCCGCGCCACCAGGTCGATCGTGCTCTCCGGGTCGAGAGGCGACGCGACTTCCGGCGAGGAGACACCCCGGGCGCGGTCCCCGTTCACGGCCTCAGCCCTCACCGGCGCGGTGAGCTGCGCGGGCCAGGGCATCGCCGCAAGAGGCCCCCCGGAGCCGGGCCGGCCAGGCCACGAAGGCAGCGCGTTTGTGCACCCGGCTAGGGCGGCGCTGGCCATCCGGTCCTCCTCTCCTGCACGCGGCAGACGTCTCGACGTCGGGCCTCATCCCCATCAACGACGCTGGAGCGGAAACCGCACAGACTGCTCGGCCGTCGACCTGAATCGAATATTCGAGAGTCGGATTGTGGATAGATCTGGACCCGAAGCTGCGTCGCCGGTCGCGGCCTGGTGGCGGACCTCCTGCCGACACAACCGCACCGGGCCTGTCGCTATGCCTCACGAACGAGGGACGTGCATCGCGCAGGAGGTGCGGGCGGACGCAACGGACGGGAGAGCGTACCGGAGAAGGAGCGTGGGATCGGGGCGCGCGGCCACGCCGGCGGGATCCGGCGACCGTTCCGGCTGAAGTGCGCCCGCGCTCGGGCGCGTGCCGGTCGCCGGCCTCGAGGCCGCCAACAACACCTCTCGCCTCCCGGGAACCGGGACACACTAGCGCGGGGAACGCTGGGCGTCAACGCGAACGTACGGCTTCCGTCGAGCGAATTGGACGTGCCCTCGGTCTCGCGCGCCTCCGGCCGGCCGCGTCGAATGAAGCACGCGCGGTCAAGAACGGCGGCACGCCGGGCTCGACAATCTCCGAAGGGAGGACGAGACATGAACCTGCGCAGCTACTATCCCGTGATCGGCACCAACGACGTGGCCGGCACCGTCGCCTTCTACCGGCGCCACTTCCCGCTGGCACCCGCATACGACAGCGGCTGGTACGTCCATCTCGTCTGGAAGGGCCGGCGCTCGGTGAACCTCGCCGTGATCGACTGCAAGCACGGGAGCATCCCGGAGGGCTTTCGCCGCCCGGCCCAGGGCCTGCTGATCAACTTCGAGATGGACGACGTGGACGGCGCTTACGAGCGCTTCCTGGCGGACGGGGCGACGATCGTGCTGACCCTGCGGGACGAGCCCTGGGGCCAGCGGCACTTCATCGCCGAGGACCCGAACGGCCTGCTCCTCGACGTCATCAAGCCCATCCCTCCTGACGAGGAGTACCGCGCCTACCACCTCCAGCCGGCAGTGAGTTGAGGCGTTGCGGCCCACGACGCGGACGGACTACATCGACCGCATTCGACGCGTGCTCCGGCACGTCCAGCACCACCTCGACGACGAGCTACCGCCTGCCGACCTCGCCGAAGTGGCGCACTTCTCGCGCTTCCACTTCCACCGGGTGTTCCGCGGGCTGGTGGGCGAGTCGGTGAGCGAGCACGTGCGGCGGCTGCGCCTGGAGCGCGCCGCCGGAGACCTGCGGCGCACGGACCGGAAGGTGATCGAGATCGCCCTCTCCGCCGGGTACGACGCCCACGAGCCCTTCACCCGCGCCTTCCGCGCCCATTTCGCCATGAGCCCTTCCGACTGCCGCGCCGCGGCGGAGCCCGTCGCGTTCCCCCCGGCGCTGTGCGCCGTTCACTACGGCGTGGACTCGGCGGTGTCCCGGTTCGTCCCGCTGGTGGAGGATTCGAAAGTGATCGAGGTGCGGATCGAGCCGCTACCCCGCCGGCGCCTCCTCGGAGTCGCGCACCACGGCGACTACCAGGGCATCGGACAGGCCTTCGGACGCATCGTGGTGCTGGGCCTGGCGCGCGGCTTGATCGGGCCGGGGACCGTGTCGCTCGGCATCTACCACGACGACTCGGACGTCACGCCGGCCGACCGCCTGCGCAGCCATGCCTGCATGACGGTCCCCGAGGATTTCGGCCCCGCGCCGGAGGGCTTCGAGCTGCTGGACCTCGAGGGCGGCGAGCACGCGATCGGCGTGCATCTCGGACCCTACGAGCGCCTCCACGAGAGCTACCGCTGGCTGTTCGGGCAGTGGCTGCCGACGAGCGGCCGCGAGCCGGCCGACCGCCCGGTGCACGAGATCTACGTGAACGATCCCCGCAGCGTGCGGCCCGAGGAGCTGATCACCCACGTCTGCATCCCGCTGGAGCCGATCGGCTAGCCCCGGCCGGCGGCGATCTCCGCGACCTCTTCGCGGGCGTCCACCTCGTCGCGGATGAACTGCAGGCGGGAGCTCAGCTCGGGAACGCCGAGGCCGCTGGCGGCGCCGCGTGACAGGTCGAGACGGAGCTGCTTCAACTGGTGCTCGGCCACCTCGCGCCGTACGCGGAGGCGCTCGAGCACCCGCACCGCCTTGGCGATCGCCTCCTCGCGGGCCTGCACCACCTCGAGCTGGCGCCCGAAGAGGCGCCGATCCTGCTCGAGATCGGCGCGCGCCAGCCGCGCGCGGGCCTCCGCGGCCGCGGCGGCCAGGGCGGCGCGCTCGCGGGGGGAGGTCTGCTCCTCCAGGTCGGCCTCCCGCGCGGCCAGCTCGGCGGTGTGCTTCAAGATGCCGTCCACCTCGGCGAGCAGGCGGGGCGTGTCGGGCCCGCCCCACTGCTGGACGAGCGAACGGACCCGGGCGGCCTCCTGCGTGACCGCGGAGGGCGCGGGGCTCGCGGCCGGCGGGAGCCCGCGCTCCTCGCGCTCGGGCGGTGGCGGCACCGCCGGCGGACGACCCTCGTCCTGGGTCCGCCGGAGCAGCGTCCAGGCGCTGGGCGCGGCGCCCAGCACCTGCACCGCCAGCACGGCGCCCCAGATCGCCATCCAGAACGGCAGCTCGCCCCGGGTCGCGAGCATCACCACGCCGGTGATGAAGAAGCCGGTGAAGTGCCCGCCCACCAAGCGCAGCAGGCGCAGCCGCGCCGCGTCCCGGGGGTCGCCCGCGGTGGGGACCTCGAGCCGGTAAACGCGGCTCTCGAACAGCGGCTGCCACCGCTCCTCGTCCTCGCGCCGCACCAGCTCCACGCCGGTCAGCTTGCCGCGCCGGATGCGGTGCGCCAGCTCCGCCTCGTCGTAGCGGCGGACACGGCGGCCGGTCTGCACGTGGTAGACCCCGGGGTAGGACGAGGGCGGCGGCGGCAGGACCTCGACCGAGACCGGCGGCAGGCGCGGAGGCGTGGCGGGGATCGGCGGCAGGGACGGCGGATCCAGGGCACCGGACCGCGATCGCCCCGCCAGCGAGGCCAGATCGGAGGCCAGCTCGTCGGTCCTCGCGTAGCGCCGCTCGGGGTCCTTCTGGAGGCACCGCGCCACCAGCAGCTCCAGGCCGACCGGGACGTCCCCGCGGAGCCGCCCCAGCGGCTCCGCCTCGCGCTCGATCACCGCCGCGAGCACCTGGGCCGGCGTGTCGCGCCGGAAGGGCGGACGCCCGGTCGCCATCTCGTACAGGATGAGGCCGAGGGAGAACTGGTCGGTCCGGTGGTCCAGCGGACGGCCGCTCGCCTGCTCCGGGGACATGTACTCGAGGGTGCCGAGGAGCATGCCCGCCTGCGTCCCGTGCCGCGTCAGGGTCTGGCTGTCGTTGAGGTCCGCCAGCGGCGCGGCCACGACCTTGGCCAGCCCGAAGTCCAGGATCTTCAGCAGCCCGTCCGGCGTCACCACCAGGTTCTCCGGCTTCAGGTCGCGGTGGACGATCCCGGCCCGGTGCGCCTTCGCCAGGCCGTCCGAGAGCTGGGCCCCCAGGTCGAGCAGCTCCGCCATGGGCAGGGGACCCGGCGCCAGCCGGCGGCGCAGGGTCTCGCCCTCGACGTGCTCCATCACGACGTAGTGCCCTCCCGCCTCGGCGGCGGCCTCGCCGACGTCGTAGATGTGCACGATGTTGGGATGGTTGAGAGCGGAGGCCGCGCGGGCCTCGCGATCGAGCCGCCGCAGCATCTCCGGGTCGGCCCCGGCGCGGAGGACCTTGATCGCGACGGTCCGGCCCAGGCGAGTGTCGCGGGCGCGGTAGACCTCGCCCATGCCGCCCGCGCCCAGGCGGTCGATCACCTCGTAGGAGCCGATGCGCGCTCCCGGCGCGAGCGCGTCCGTCATCGCTGCCCCCGTCCCCGGCCGACGCGACGGCGCGACCTGGGGTGAGCGTACCACGGGCGGCGATCCCGCCTCCCGGCGCGGACGCTCACGGCTCCGGGAAGCTCAGGATGCGGTCCCGGAACGCGAGGGCCACCGCTTCGAACCCCGGCTTCGTCGGGTGCAGCTCGTTCTCCCAGGACTGCTCGTAACCGGGAACGGCGTTGGAGAGCAGGCTCCTGAGGTCGAGGTAGCTGACGTGCCGCATGTCCGGCGGCCCCGGGATCGTCCTCAACATGGCGTTGAAGCGATCGATCAGCCTCTTCATGATGGCGGTGCACCGGGGGAGGTCCACGTTGCGCTCGGCCGCGTCGAGGTATCCCTTCTGGCGGAAGCCCGGCTCCAGCCAGGGTCCGGGCAGGGCCCAGAAGCCGCCCCGGTAGCCGCGGCCGTCCGGGACGGGGTAGCCGTAGCCGTGGAGGACCACCGGCACCTTCCTGCGGAAGTACGTCACCGAGAGCGTGGTCACCGCGCCGATCACGCTCACCATGGCGAAGCGCAGCCGCTCGTCGACGAGGCCGCTGACGATGCCGTCGTTGATCTCGGCGAGCGGCGGGGCGGCGGCCGCGTGGTTGAGCAGGAGCGCGAACTCGTCGCCGGCGATGTCGTTGCCGCCGCCGGAGAGGAGGATCGCCCGCGGCACCCTGCCGTCGGCGGCCGCCCTCTCGAACATGCGCGCCAGCCTGGTCCGCTGGGTCAGGTCGTGCGCCATCTCCTCGACGGTGTCCCCCTTGTGCGCGACGGACTCGACCCGGAAGTCGAACCTGTCCTCGAGCCGCTCGAGCACGTCGTAGAACGGGTAGTCGAACCACGAGTCGCCCTCGGCCACGACCAGCCCGCTCAGCCCTTTCGGGCCCTTGGCGCCCACCGCCCTCCTGCGCTGCACGACGATCGCCTTCGCCTGGCGCCGGCCGTGGGCGAGGGCCGCGCGGGTGATCCGCGCGGCCAGCGCGGAGCGGCGGGAACCGGCGCCGGGTAAGCGCGTCTTCGGTCGCTCCGGCATCAGGGCTCCTCCCGTATGGTCGAATCAGCGACGCAAGAGAGACGAACCGGAGACGTAGCGGCGCAGAAGAGGGCCCGCCGGGGATCCGGCGGGCCCTCTCGTTGCCATGCTGACACAGCCTTCCTATGCACAGTGCCACAAGAGGTGGGTCGCGGGGCTGCTCGTTCTGGCCTGGCTCGCGCCGGGTTGCGCGATGCGCCGGGAGCCGGAGACCACGGCGCGCCAGGATCCCGACACCACGCCGCGGCCGGATCCGGCGTCGGCGCGTACCTGGACGCTCAGGAGGAGAAGCTGGGCCGCATCGAGGGGACGACCGTCGAGCGCGTGGACGACGACACGCTGCTGGTCCGGTTCGACTCCGACCTGCTGTTCCCGGTCGACTCCGCGCGGCCGACGCCCGAGAGCCTGTCGACGCTCGCCGAGGTGGCGGACGTGCTCGTGAAGTACCCGAAGACCGCGGTCGTCGTGCAGGGCCACACCGACTCCACCGGGCCCGCGGCCTACAACCTCGACCTCTCGGAGCGGCGGGCCCTGATGGTGAAGGACCTGCGCATGGATCGAGGGGTCGCGGAGACCCGCCTGGCGGCGATCGGCCACGGCGAGGACTACCCGATCGCGAGCAACGGCTTCGAGAACGGCCGCCGGCGCAACCGGCGCGTCACCGTCCCGCTGAAGGCGAGGGCGACCTAAGACGGGGCCCTGGCCCGTCCAGGCAGTCCGCGAGCGCGCGGATCAGCGACGCGCCGTCGCCCGACCAGGCCGAGCCGTGCATGCAGGCGAGTGTCGCCGGAGCGAGGCCGGCCAGCCGCTCCAGCGTCGCCCGCGTGGCCGTGGAGTGCGCCCAGTAGTCCAGCTGCCCGCGCATGGCCTCGCTCGGCCCCAGGATGTCCCCGGTCGTCAGCGGGGCGTGCTCGGCGCCGGGCTGCGTGAACAGGTCGCCGCACAGGAGCGTGCGCGTGCGCTCCTCGAACAGGAAGCCGCACTCCCAGGCGTGCGGCACGTGCGGGGTGTCGAGCCAGCGGACCGTATGGCGGCCGAGCGCGAGCGCCTCGCCGTCGGCCAGGGCGCGCGCCGGCCGGTCGGCCACGTCGTCCACGGAGACCATCGCCGCGACCCGTCCGCACAGCGGAGCCGCCTGCGGCGCGGCCGCGAGGAACTCGTTGAGCGCGCCGCACTCGTCCGCCTCGAAGTGTGACAGTCCCAGGTAACGCAGGCGAGACACCGGCAGGACGGTCTCGACGGCCTCGCGGACGAGCGGGAACATGCGGCGCGGGCCGGTGTGGAACAGCAGCGGCTCCTCGTCCACGATCAGGTACTGGTTGAAGCTGAAGCCGCCGGGGACCTCCGTCACGGGCGTGCCGACCCGATAGATCCCCTCCGCGACCTCGTCGATCCGGGTCCCCGACGTACGGTTCGTGATCATCCGACTCCCTCCTCCGCCAGGGAGGTGTAACGAGCCGCCCTCCCGTTACACCTCCCCTGTAGTATCGGGGCCGGCTCCCGCGACGGTTTCGGTCGCGCCGGGAGGAACGTGCCGTATCCGCAAGATCGGCTGCGCGGCGCCGCCGACGGTTCCCCTCGGCCGCGGCGGAGCCGCGCCGCGGGGACTATGCTGGCCGCATGGCCGAGGCCGGGTGGGCGGCCGAGTGGAGCGATGCCGAGTTGGCCGGCCGGGTCCGGGCGGGGGACCGTGCGGCCGAGGCGGAGCTATTCCGCCGCCTGGCCCCTCGGGTGCGGCTCTACGGGCTCCGCCACCTGCGCGACCCCGCCGCCGCCGACGACCTGGTCCAGGACGTGATCCTGACGACGTTCGACAGCCTCCGCTCGGGCAAGGTGCGGGACGAGAAGCGGCTGTCCTCGTTCGTGCTCGGCACCTGCCGGCGCGTCGTCGCCGGCCTGCGGCGCGGGACCGCCCGCCGGAAGCGGCTGCTCGAGCGGTTCGGCCCCGATCTGGAGCCCGCGCCAGCGAGCCGCGACGAGGCGAGCCTGGACCTCGACCGCCTGGCCCGCTGCCTGGAGGCCCTCTCCGCGCGGGAGCGGACCGTGGTCGTCCTGTCGTTCTACGCCGAGCGCGACTCCGCCGGGATCGCGGCCGAGCTGGGTCTCGCGGCCGCGAACGTAAGGGTGATCCGGCACCGCGCCGTCGGGCGGCTGCGCGCCTGCCTGGAGGCTCGGACGTGAGCGCTCGCTGTCGAGAGCCGCTGTCGCGCGAGGCCCTCGCCGACTACTGGTTCGGGGACGCCCCCGCGACCCTGCAGGACCGGATCGACGAGCACCTCATCGCCTGCGGCGAGTGCAGCGCAAGGCTGGGCGAGCTGGCCGAGACCGGCGAGGGCGTGCGCCGGCTGGCGGGGCGCGGCGCCTTCGACGTCGTGGTCGGCCCGTCCTTCCTCGAGGCCGCGGGGCGCCAGGGGCTGCGCGTGCGCGAGTACGTCGTGCCGGCCGGCGGCGGTGTCGACTGCACCGTCACGCCCGACGACGACCTGATGATCAGCCGCCTCCAGGGCGACTTCAGGGGCGTCGCCCGCCTGGACCTGGTGGCCCAGGCGGAAGGCCGGCCCGAGCAGCGGATGGAGGACATCCCCGTCCCCCCCGTCCCCCCCGTCCCCCCCGTCCCCCCCGTCGCCCCCGTCGCCCGCGAGGTCGTCCTCTCGGGTGCCATGCCGGTGCTGCGCGCGCTGGGCCCCGGTGTCGTGCGCCTCCGGCTGCTCGCGCCGGAGCCGGGCGGCGACCGCCTGGTCGGCGAATACACGTTCCGCCACACTCCGTACGCGGGATAGTCCGAGCCCCAGCTCAGCGGCGCGACCGCTCCAGGTTCCGGATCAGGACCCGGCTGGCCCAGAGCGGCACGAATCCGAAGATCCCGAACGCCGAGTCGATCCACCGCCAGAAGAGCGGGATCCCGCGCAGGGGTCCGAACAGGTGGGCGAACACCGGGACGAGCGCGCACGCGACCAGGCCCACGTCGACCACCCACAGGTTGCGCACGGGGTCCCGGATCGGACCCCAGAGCATGGCCGCGATCACGAAGTGACCGAAGGCGAGCCAGTCGCTGCCGTACAACAGGAACGGGTGTCGCGCGCCCGCCTCGCGCAAGCCCGCGGCCACATCCTGCATCCAGGCTGCCAGCCCGGGAAGGTGCGCGGCACCGGTGGAGCCGGGCGCCAGGAGCCGGTCCGCCAGGAGCCGGGCTTCCCACTCCAGGGGGAGCGCGGTGAGGCCGCTCACGACGAGTCCCGCGACGACGAGCCCGAGCAGCCCGCGGATGTGACGAACGACCGAGGCGTCACCGCTCATCGCACGGTCCTACGCGGCCGCCGTGTCGGCCGGCCCCGGTAGCGCCGGGGAGCGCTGCGGGCGCGAGCGGCGTGCGAGCCCGTCGAGCACGGTCTCCAGGACCGGCAGGGCGCGGCAGACCCGGCGCGTCCGGATGATCCAGTCCCAGAGCGGCTCGAACTTCTTCCACCCCGCCGCGTAGGCGGCGTGCCGCAGCCGGCCCGCCCAGGCCGGCTTGGTCGCCGCCCCGCGCAGGATCGAGCCCCAGCGGTAGAAGTCCCGGTACGCGCGCCAGTAGCCGGCCTCCAGGGCCTCGGCGCCCATCCCGCGCGTCCGGAACACGACGTGGCGCGTGTCGTAGAGGTCCCAGTCGCGATGGAGGATCCGCCCTTCCGACTCCATCCGCCGGTAGAGCGCCGTCCCCGGGTACGGCGTGAGGATGTGGAAGGTCGCCGTCTCGATCCCTTGGCCGATCGCCCATTCGACGGTGCGATCGAAGACCGCGGCATCGTCCTCGTCCATCCCGAAGACGAAGCTGGCGTTCACCATCACCCCGAGGCCGTGGAGCCGCCGGACCGCGGCAGCGTAGTCGCGATGGAGGTTCTGGACCTTCCCCTGCGCCCGCAGCGCCGCGGGGTTCAGCGTCTCGAAGCCGACGAACAGGCTCCGCAGCCCGCACGCCACCGCCTTCTCGAGGAGGCCCGGCCTGAGGACCGATTGGACGGTGCCGGCCGCCTGCCACACGCGGCCCATCCCCTGCATGCCATCGAACAGCGCCGACGCGAAGCGGACGTCGCCGAGAAGGTGGTCGTCGAGGAAGTAGAGGTGCCGGCCCGGCAGCCGGCCGATCTCGGCCAGCGCCGCGTCCACGCGCTGCGTGTAGAAGCCGCGGCCGCCCTCGAAGAACGCCTCCTTGTAGCAGAAGTCGCAGGTGTGGGGGCAGCCGCGTGAGACCACGATCGAGTTGGGCACCAGGTAGTGATGGCGCTTGACGAGGTCGCGGCGGATCGGCGGCAGCCCCTCGAGCGTCCGCACCATCGAGACGTACCGCCTCCGTGGCCGTCCGGCCCGGAAGTCGGCGAGGAAGGCCGGCCACGTGTCCTCGCCCGGGCCCAGGAAGATCGCGTCCGCGTGGGCGGCCGCCTCCTCGGGCAGCGAGGTCACGTGCAGGCCGCCCAGCACCACGAAGGCGCCCCGCCGGCGGTAGTGGTCGGCCAGACGGCAGGCGCGACGGGCCGAGGTGATGTACACCTGGATCACCACCAGGTCCGGCTCGTCGTCCAGGACGAGGCGCTCCACGTGCTCGTCCTGCAGGTCCACCTCGTCGTCGGGATCGAGGAACCCGGCCAGCGTGGCCAGCCCCAGAGGCGGAAACAGCGAGTACTTGATCGGCCGGAAGAACGGGCTCACCGCCTCCGTGAGAGCCGGCAGGATCATCTTGACCTTCACGAGCGCCGCTCCCGGAGCAGGCCTTCCGCAGCCATCGCTTCCTCCATGCCGGCCCGCGACCGCGCGGACCCTGCACGTCAGTTTGCGAAGAGCTGAGCCGGAAGGAATGCCGGAAAGGTGAGATCAACGTGAGCAGCGGGTGAGCATCGGACGGCGGACTCCGATCCTGACGTTCCTGGCCTGGCACTTCCTGTCGAAGCTCTAGAACAGCGGCGCGCTCGGCTGGCGGCCCAGCAGCACGCCGCCGGCGTCCTCCCAGACGTGCGGGGCGACGGTGAAGTGGTGCGTGATCGCCTCGGCGTCGCGCATGTGGCGCTGCAGCGACGACGTAGCGTAGATCGAGCTGCCGCCGGCGTGCACGTGCGCGCTGCGGGCGACCGAGGCGCCGGTCTCCGCGGCGTTCGCCGCGGCGATCCGGTTCAGCGCCACCTGGCGAGGCGTCGGCTCTCGTCCCGCGTTCAGGGTCCTCCACAGATCCTCGACGCTGTCGTACAGGAACGAGCGCGCCGCCCCGAGCGCCGCCTCCGCTCGAGCCAGCTCGAGCTGGGTGGCCGGCCGGTCGGCCAGCACCGCCGTGCTCAGCGTCGGGACCTTCGTCTGCGCCACCTCGACGAGCTCGTCCAGGGCGGCGGAGCTAACGATTTGAGAGCCCCATCATTCCCGTGGAGGACGTGGCCGCCGTCGAGCCGCCCGCGGGAGCGACCACGCCTCGCGTGCCCAGGCAGCCGCCTGGTCACCGTCCTCGAGGACGCGGGCCGGCACCTCGTGATACCCCTTCATGACGTGCCCCGGCCACGGCTCGAACGGCTTGGAGCCCTCGGCCGCGTACCGGGCCACCGTCGTGTCCGACACCCGGAAGTAGAGCCGGCCTTCGTCGATCAGCCCGAAGATCCGGTCCTTCCAGTAGAGTCCCCGGCCCCCGAACATCCGCCTCGCCTCCACGGTCCCGAGGCCACGGAGCTGATCGATCACGAACGTCGTGAAGGACTCGTCCCTGGTCCCGGCCTGCCGTCGTGCGCTCATTGGTAGCCTTGGGCCCGCGGCTTTGCTTCCGCTCGGATGGGCATACACCCACCCTTCGGGCTTTCGACGCTCCGCTTGGGCGGCTGGATTCCGCCGGACACCTGGAGCCTGCTAGGCGGCGCACCGGCATGCTTACCGCGACGGGACTTGCACCCGCTGGCTTGGTACAGCATCACGGCCGAGTTATCGGTCGTGGTCAGGACGCACCATGACCGGGAGTGTAGCAACGGTAGCCGCCCGATCGTGGGCGATCAGGGCGACGCGCATCCGCAACGGGCGGCGCGAGCCCTTGGATGTGATAGCCTCCCGACGTCCATGGAGTCGCCGTGCCGAACGGCTGGCGGGGCCGCCGCAAGGGCGGCAGATGGAGCGAGACCATGACCATGCGAGCAGCCACGCTGGCCGCGGCCGTGACGGCGCTCTGCGCCGGGGCCGGAGAGCCGGCGCAGCAGGAGCCGCCGAAGGGGGCCGAGGGCGGGAAGGTCATCTACCGGACGATCTGCGCCTCCTGCCACGGGGAGGATGCCCGGGGGGGCGGACCGGTCGCGGAGAGCCTGAAGACGAAGCCCGCCAACCTCCGCCTGATCGTCCGCCGCGGCGGCGGCAGCTTCCCCGAGGACGAGGTCAAGCGGCACGTCGACGGCCGCAAGGCCACTCCGGCCCACGGCACCCGGGAGATGCCCGTCTGGGGCGACAGCCTCGCCACCGCCGTTCCCTACCTGGAGGAACGGGAGGAGCGGATCGAGCGGGCCATCGCCATGCTGATCGACTACCTGAAGACGATCCAGGAGTAGGCCGGACCGCCGGGCGGGGACGATTCTCGGCGATGGTCGGCCAGGACTGGTCCGCGATGTGCGGGGGAGGGTCGCGGCTCAGGGACGCGTCCCAACCCAGCCCTCGCCCAAGGCGAGGTCCACCGCGGCGCGGGCGAGCAGGCGCGTGGAGTCGAGCGTCGGCAGCGGTGAGGCCTCCGGCGGGACGAGGATCGGGATCTCGGTGCACCCCAGGACCACCCCGTCGCAGCCGACGTCGCCCATCCGGGCGATCACGCCCTGGAAGCAGCGGAGGGCTTCCGGCGTGAAGCGCCCCTCCACCATGTCCTCGAAGATGTGGCGGTCGATCTCGCGCCGCTCCGCGAGCTCCGGGACGCGATGCTCGATCCCGGCGGCGGACAGCGCCTCGGGATAGACGGGGCCGTCCATGGTGAGGCGCGTTCCGGTGATCGCCAGCCGGCGCAGGCCGCGCCGCTTCGCCTCGGCGGCCACGACCTCGGCGATGTGGAGCCACGGCAGAGGCGTGCGCGCGGCGACCTCGGGGAACGCGATGTGGATCGTGTTGTCGGGGCAGATCAGGAGATCGGCCCCGCCGGCCTGGAGCTTGCGGGCGGAGGAGAGCATCAGCTTCGCGACGCCGGCCCAGTCGGAGGCCTCGATGGCGGCCATGTAGTCGGCCAGGCAGTGGGTGTGGACGCTCAGCTCGGGATGGCGATACGTCCCCGCGCGCTCGCTGCCGTAGAGCGAGACCGTGCGGTAGCAGAGGGCGGCCCCCTCGGTGCTGCACGCGACGATGCCGACGTGGAGCGGTCGCTCGCGGGAGCCTGTCCGTCGCGAATCCATTCCGATAGTCTACCGGCTGCCGGGCCGCGAGGTCGCCCTGACGCGACCCCGGCCAGGGACCCGACCAGACGTGGCGGACGGGCGGCGGCCTGGACTACAGTGGCAGGATCGACGTCGAACGGAGGTCGTGATGAGGACTCTTCCCCGGCTCTCGATCCTGGCGGTGACCGCCGCCCTCGGAGCCACGGCCGCACCCACGTTCGCGGGAGGCGAGGTGACGTCCCTATACGAGATGACGACGACCACGCTGCAGGGCCGGCCGGCCGATCTCTCGCAGTACCAGGGGAAGGTCACGCTGGTCGTCAACGTGGCCAGCAAGTGCGGATACACCCCGCAGTACGCGGGCCTGCAGAAGCTCCACGACGAGCTCCAGGGCCGAGGGTTCTCCGTGCTCGGATTCCCGAGCAACGACTTCGGGCAACAGGAGGCCGGAGCGCCGGAGGAGATTGCGACCTTCTGCAAGCAGAACTACGGCGTCTCCTTCCCCATGTTCGGCAAGCTGGTCACCAAGGCGGGTCCGGAGCAGTCGCCGATCTACGGGTTCCTGGGGAAGAGCGGCTCGCTGCCGGCCTGGAACTTCTCGAAGTACCTCGTGGGCCGCGACGGCCGGGTCATCGCCTTCTACCCGAGCAAGGTCGCGCCGGAGTCCGGGGAGCTGCGCGAGGCCATCGAGACCGCGCTCACCGCCGGGGCCGCCGCGCAGCGCTGACCGCCCCCCTGGCTACCTCCCGGCGGCCAGCGCTGCGATCTGGTCGTCCAGGCCGGTGATCTGCCAGCGGATCAGCGACACGGGGATCAGGCCGGCGGCGTTGACCTCCTCGAAGTAGCGCTTCAAGGTGAAGCCTTCCCCTAGCTGCCCGGCCCGCTCGCGCATGAGGTCCTCGAGGAGGTGCTTGCCGGTGACGTAGCAGGTCCCGTACCCCGGCTGGCGCAGGTACAACTGCTGCTCGAAGCCGAGCAGGTCCAGGTCCTCGCGCATCCAGCCCCGCGGCGTCCACTGCACCTGGAACTCCTTGGCTTTCCTGATGTCGAGCTCGTTGGCGTGCGCCAGGAGCGAAGCGAGCCCGCGCGCGGCGCGCTGCGCCAGCATGATCCACACCAGCTCGCGCTTGCGCGGGGAGTCGTCGAAGAGCCCCGCGTGCAGCATGAACTCTTCCATCGCCGTCGCCATGCCTTCCGCGCGGCTGTCCCAGATGTTGTAGAGGAGCGGGCCGCGCCGGATCGGGCTCGGGTGGGGATCGTCGCGCATCTGCGCCAGGTCCCACCAGTGGTAGAAGTGCGTGTACAGCGCCAGCGGCTCGTGGTGCGCCACGATCGCGAAGAAGTTCCGCGCCTCGACAGGCGCGTACTCGCCCATCTGCGCGCGCAACGCCGGATCCATGTAGTCGCGCATGGGAAACAGGTCCCGGTCCTTGAGGAACCCGACGAATCGGGTCACCGCTTCGTTCGCCCGCCGCTCGTACTCCTCCGGGCTCGAGATCGCGGCCAGCGGCGGCAGGCTTCGGTTGCGCTCCTCCTCCAGCTTGAGCGCGGCGTGCGAGCGCGCCAGCTCGCGCCTGAGCAGGTCGACCTCCTCCTCCCACGACATCGGCACCAGGTGAACGTTGCGCAGGCTCCAGGTGTAGTCATCCTTGCCGATGCCCGACGGACCCGCCTTCGACGGCGCCTGCTCCTCGAGCCACGCGGCGAAGCCCACGGTGGCCTGGCGGGCCTCACGGATCGACCGCTTCAGCCCGGCCCCCGCCTCGGCGGCCTTCCTCCCGAGGTCGTCGAGATCGGCGATCTGCTGCTCGATCGTCCCCGTCCCGGTGATCCAGAGGTCGCGGGCGTTCCCGGTGAGGTTCGAGCGGGCCTGCGCCAGGAGCGGCGGGATGACGCGAAGATCGCCGGCCAGCTTCGCCTCGGCTGCCGGCGCCAAGGGGAAGGAGTAGGTCCACAGCTCGACGAGCCCGTGAGGCGTCGACCCCTCGTGCGCGGGCGTGTCGCTCCGAGCCGTCCAGACCGTCCTGTAATAGGCCGGATCGCGCGCCCACGGCTGGAGTACCCGGATGTAGAAGTCGAGCCCGTTCATCTCGGCGCGCAGCAGGTGGTAATCGACCTGGCGCTCGACCGGCCAGCCCGCCGGATCGATGCCGGCGAGGCGTGCCTGGTATCCCTTCAGCTCGGCGTGCTTCATCGCGAGGGCGGCCGCGCTGTAGTCGGGCGCGCCGTCCCGCGTCGGCGGCCGCTCGAACGCCCGCCAGTCGGCGAAGAGCGCGACCAGGTCCTCGTAGCTGCCAGGCGCGGCGCCGGCGCCGCCGGTGGTCGTGATCATGACTGCCAGGAACGCCGCGACGAGCCGCCGAGCCCGGCTATCGACCTGCATGCCATCTCGCTCGTACGGAGGCAGGCTACCCCCGCTCCGGGAGGGCGTGCAAACGGGCACCGCTGCCGCGCCGCCGGCGAGGGCCAAGCGCGCACTGGGCTGGCAGCCGCGGTAGCGGGGCTGGCGCGACGGCTTCCGCCGGCCGCAGATCGAGCGGCCCGCGGCCCGGGAGGCGGCGACCTCCCGCTGAAACGACCCCGGGATCGGCGCCCCGGGGAAGGCCAGCTCCGGGAATGGGCCGCGGGTCCCCGGCGTTACCCTGGATGTGGGAACATGGTCCGCTGGGGGGTGCCGATGAGCGTCCGAACCGGTCGTGGTCCCCTCCTGGCCGGCGTTCTCGTCCTTGCCGCGGCGGCGTGGGGCGGGAGCCAGGCTCGAAGCCGGACCCAGGAGCGGGATGAGGGCACGTCGAAGGATCAGGCCTCGCAGGCCGTGAAAGCGAAGGGGCAGCGGGTGTTCGAGAAGCCGAGCGACGACGAGCTGAAGAAGCGTCTGACGCCACTGCAGTACCAGGTGACGCAGCACGACGGGACGGAGCGGGCCTTTTCGAACGAGTACTGGGACAACCATCGTCCCGGCATCTACGTGGACGTGGTCTCGGGTGAGCCTCTGTTCAGCTCGCTGGACAAGTTCGACTCCGGCACCGGCTGGCCCAGCTTCACCCGCCCGCTCGAGAAGGACAACGTCAAGACCGGCACCGACTTCAAGATCGGCGTGCCGCGGACCGAGGTCCGCTCTGCCCACGGCGACTCACACCTCGGGCACGTCTTCACGGACGGCCCGCCGCCCACCAGTCTGCGCTACTGCATGAACTCCGCGGCGCTGCGCTTCGTCCCGGTGGAAGAGCTGGCCTCCCAAGGCTACGAGCAGTACCTGCCGCTTTTCGAGAAGGCGGCGAAGAAGAAGTAGCCGCGCCAGGCGCGGGCCGGCGATTTTCAGTCACCGGCGCCACAAGCCGACCACGACAGTGATGAGCAGCAACTTCACCAGCCAGTCGCCGGCATGGATGGCGGCGAGCTTCGGCGGCACGTTCTCCCAGACGACCGCGCCCGTCCAGAGCACGAAGGGAAACCCCACCCACATCCACAGGCCGAGCCGGATCGCACCCCTCCAGTCCACGACCCCGAGCAGCACGACGAACCGCGAGAGCACGTAGGCGAGGATCAGGCTCCGGACGACCTCGACGAGCATCTTCCACGCGGGCGGCCTCATGGCGGCCGCGGGGTCCGCGTAGGCGGGGTGCAGCTTCGCCATGTCCTGGCCGAACACTCCGTACCACACCGCGCTGAACACGAACGCCGCGACTGCCGCCACGACGATGGCCAGGTAGTTCATTCGATGCACCGCCTCGCGAAAGACCGCCCGGGCGATCGGCCGGGCGCTAGGCCCCGTAGCGGTCGTGGGGGAGGTGCCAGTTCGCGCCGTCGAAGTGATCGGCCAGGAACGAGCAGCTCGGGCAGCCCTGCTCCCAGTCCGGCCCGAACATGAAGTGGTAGACGAGGAGCTGGCTCTTGGCGCCGAAACAGGTCGGCCAGGGACTTCTTCCCGTCCGGGGAGTCGAAGAGGTAGCTCTTCTCGACCTTGACCCAGGGAAGCTCACACCGCAGCCGGGCCAGCTCGTCGCGCCGGCGCGTGAACTCCTTCTCTTTCCCGAGGAGCGCCTTGCGCGCCTCGAGCCACTGCTCCCTGGACACGACCTTCGCCGTAGCCGTCGCGGTCCCTTCCATCTTCGTCTCTCCCTTCCGGCCGTTCGCCCGAAGCCTCTTGGCGACGAATGCGACCGCGGCGCCACCGGAGGCGGCTCCCACGATCACGGGCACCGTCGCGGCGAGGCAAGCAGGACACATGGAGCCCCCAGCTTCCGGACGCCCGGCGGGCCTCCCGCGAGGCGCGGGGCGACCACAGCGTCCGTTCGGTAGTGGAGACTCCGGCGGTAGCCGATTCTCGTCGGCTGCGACGCTACTTCTTCGGGGATCCCAGAGGGGGCCGGGGACCGAAGCCGAACGCGCGCACCAGCCGGCCGTCCAGGAAGCTGACGATCCGCGTGACCCGCTGCCGCGCCAGCCAGACGACCTGGATGCTGTGCGGCTCGAAACCCTGGCTGGCCGGCTTTCCGGGAAGGCAGGGACCGCCCGACTTGTAGATGGCGAACGCGGGACGGCCGTTGGCGAACGTCGGAAGAAGGCGAAACGCCCGGCCGTCGGCGAAGGGGCCGGCTGCGAGCCAGCGCTCGATGGCGGCGCGCCCCCGATACCAGGTCGCGTACGGAGGCATCGAGGCCACGGCCTGATGGCTGAGGAGCGCCACGATCCCGTCGACGTCGCCCGCCTCCCAGGCCGCCACGTATCTCCGGAGCTGCTCCCGCTGGCTGGCGGTCAGCGGCGCGATCCTCGCCTCGGCTCCGTGGCGCTCCCGGGCCCGGGCCACCCGTGCCCGCGCGCGGATGAGGGCGCTGTGGACCGCGGAGGTCGAGGTCTTCAGCATGGCGGCGACCTCACTGGCCTCGTAGCCGACCACGTCCCGCAGCAGGAGCGCCGCCCGCTGGCGCGGCGGGAGGTGCTGGAGGGCCAGCACGAAGGCCAGCGTCACCGACTCGCGAGACGAGGCCAGAGCTTCGACGTCCGGCCCGGTCGGGAAGGGCTGGATCCAGCGGGCCTCCTCCAGGGGAGGCGCCAGGGCTCCGCCCGCCGGCGCCGCCGCCACCGTGACTTCGGGCAGGGTCCGCCGGGACCGGCCCCGCAGCGCGGTCAGGCAGGCGTTGGTCGCGATCCGGTAGAGCCACGAGCGGACCGACGAGCGCGCCTCGAACCGATCGAGCCCCCGCCAGGCTCGCAGAGAGACGTCCTGGAACACGTCCTCGGCCTCGGTCCACGAACCCAGCATCCGGTAGCAATGCACCAGCAGCTCGCGGCGATGCGCCCGCAGCAGGTCCTCGAAGGAGACCGAAGGCCGTGGGCCGTCCTGGATCTCGGGCGTCGCAGCCGGCGAACCGCTCATGATCTCCCTCGTTCCCCTAATACGTCTCCGTTCGCGATTCGTTCATCGTCCTCATCCTAGCGCCTCTCTCTCGGCCCGCTCCCGGCCCTGCTCCCGCCCGGTTCGCGGCGCCAGGCCGCCCCCGGCCGCCGCAGCGCCCGATACGCCTGCCAGAGATCCCAGGTCGTCTGGAGGTTGAGCCAGAGCTCGGGCGACGTGCCAAGCAGGTCCGCGAGGCGGATCGCCGTCGCCGCGGTCACGCCGCGCTTTCCCCGGACGAGCTCGTTCAGGCGGTTCACGCTGATCCCCATGCGGCGGGCGGCTTCCGTCTGGGTGAGGCCCATGGGGCTCAGAAACTCCTGAACGAGAATCTCGCCGGGATGGGTAGGCGGGCGCTTCATCCGCCGAACGTCCACCCGCTCCTCAGGGGTAATCCTCACAATGCACCTCCCATGCCCCATCAGCCGCGAAACGGAACGTGATGCGGTGCTGGTCGTTCACGCGTATGCTGTGTCGCCCCGCTCGGTCGCCCCTCAGCGCTTCCAGCCGGTTACCAGGGGGCACCGAGAGATCCTTCAGGGACGTGACCCCGTGCAGAAGGTCCAGCTTTCTCCGCACCAGCGGCCACGGCGCTTTCGGCAACCGGCGAGCGGCCTTCGTGTCCTCGCCGCAGAAGACGTCCTCGGTCGCTTTGTCCGCGAAGGACCGGATCACCTCGCTAAGCTACACGGATACCGTGTAGGTATCAAGCTCGCTACTCGAGCGTCTCGGCAAGCAGGTGCTGGAGCCCCTTGGGATGAGATGGATACCGCTGACGCCGGGGACGGGCGGAGTTACAGTCGGCGCGCGGTCCGGGGGGCCAGCACTCGCGAGTCGACGGGTGGCCGGAGACGCGCGGTCGTTTACCGCAGCCCCTCGGCGACGTAGAGGTCGGTCAGCAGCCGCGAGTAGCTGTGCAGCCAGTACCGGCCGTTGGGGGTCATGTAGACGGAGCTCAGCCGCAGGCCCGCGGTCTCCGCGGGCGCGATCTCGGTCCAGGGCGTGCCCCGGCCCGTGCGGAGGTCGTGGCGGCGTACCTGCCACGTCGCACCCGTGCGACGCCCCACGAAGACGACCGCGGGGTCCTCCGTCCATCCGAGGACCTTGTCGGTCGGCGTGAGATCCGGAACGTCCTCGGCAGCGCCCCCGGCCAACGGGTAGACGCGGAAGACGCCCGCCTCGTCTACCAGGACGATCTGCTCGCCGCCGGGTGAGATCGGCACCGGCTGCTCCCATACGCCCAGCGTCCCTTCGGGCGTGACGGGGCGCGGCGGTCCTCCCTCCACGGGGAGCACGTATGCCCGGGAAGGACCGGAAGCCGTCGGGCCCACGATGACGACACCGCGCCCATCGGGGAGCCAGCGCGCGCTGGACACGACGACGCCGTCCGGGTTGGGCAGTTCCCGGGGCTCCCCCGCGCCGGTGGGATGGAGCCAGATGCGGGTCACCGGGTCCGGCGTGAGCGTCAGCACCCACCTCCGGTCCGGCGACAGGTCGTACCCGTCGCCCGCACCGAGGGGGATGGGAGGCGAACCGTCGGCATGGTGGAGGAACACCATGTAGCCCCGCGGGCCCTGGTCCGTGATGAGGAACGCGGTGCCGTCGGGCGTCACGTACCGGCCGATGGACTGCTCGCGCAGGGCGACCTGGACCGGGCGCGTCGACCCGGCGGCCAGGACCTCCACCTGCCGGACCGGAGTCTCGCGGCCCAGCAGCACGCGTCCTTCCGGCGAGACGTCGAAGAGCAGCAAGTGGGTCAGCCCGCTCATCAGGGAGCGGATCGTCCCGTCGAGGCCGACCGCGCGGAGGGCGGCGTTCTCGCTGCCCGCGTTGGCCGTGAACCAGACCTCCTCGCCGCTGGGCGACCAGGCGATGCCGCGCAGGGAGGTCCAGTCTTCGGTCAGTGTCGTCTTCTTCCCCTGAAGGTCCACCACCGCCACGGACCCGAAGTCGTCCGCCCAGATGGGATGCTCCGCGAACGCCACGCGGTCCCCCCGGGGCGACACGCGGATGTGGCTGACGTATCCCGCGGTGTCAAAGAGGACCGTGCCCATCGGGAACTCCAGCCGCTCCCGATCCCCGACCCTGCGTACGACCGCGAGGGCCGAGCCATCGGGTGACCAGTCCGCTTCGCGGACGCCCTCGGCGACGGGACGTGCGGCGGCCCCCAGCATCGGGGCCCGAGCCAGCGTGCCGGCTCCCATCCACCCCTTGAACGTGTGGCCGAGGGAGACCGCCAGTTCCCCGCTCGCGGACACCGCCAGGACCTCCGCGTCGCCGAGCGGGAGCGTCTTGGCGTCGGCGCTCTCCACCCGCGTCAGGAACAGGCGGACGGGCTGGCCCTCCCAGGCGGCGCCGTAGACCACGGTGCCTCCGTCCGGCCCGAAGCGCGCCGACCGGATCGTCCCGTCGCCGAAGCTCAGGCGGGTGAACACCGGGTTCGAGCCAACGAGAGCTGCCCGCGTATCCCGGCGGCCCCAGGCGTAGCCCCCGGCGATGGCAGCGGCCACGGCCATGGATGCGAGCAGGAGGCCGACGAGCGGCACGCGCCGGCGCCGGCGCACGCGGGCGGCCAGGGGATCGCTGCGCCCGCTCCCCTGGAGCGCGGCGTCCAGGTCGAACGCCAGGTCCCGGGCCGACTGGAACCGCTCGCCCGGCGCCTTCTCCAGGCAGTGGCGCAGGATGCGCGCCACCGCGGGCACCGCCTCCGCGATCGCCGCCGGAATCTCCGGCGGCTCCTCCCGGAGGATCGCGGTCATGCTCTCCGCGGCGGTGCCCCGGCGGAAGGCGCGGGCGCCGGTGAGCATCTCGTAGAGGATGCAGCCCAGGGAGAAGATGTCCGAGCGGTGGTCGACCGCAGCCCCTCGGACCTGCTCGGGGGACATGTACCCGACCGTCCCCATCACCGTGCCGGGGTCCGTCTCCCGCGTCAGCGTGGGCGAAGCATCATCGTTCGCGCGCGGCGGCTCGTGCCGCGCCAGCCCGAAGTCGAGGATCTTGACCCGCCCGTCCGTGGTGACGAACAGGTTCTCCGGCTTCACGTCGCGATGGACGACCCCCTTCTCATGCGCGGCCGCCAACCCCTGCGCCATCTGCCCGGCGAGCTCTACCGCCTTCCGCAACGGCAGCGCCCCGCCGTCCAGCCGCTCCCGCAGGCTCTGCCCCTCCAGCAGCTCCATGACGGCATAGGCAATCCCGTCCTGCGTTCCGAAGTCGTGGATGGCCAGGATGTGCGGATGCGACAGCGCCGCCACCGCCTTGGCCTCTCGCTCGAACCGCGCTCGCAACCCCGCGTCCCCTGCCAGGTGCACCGGCAGGACCTTGACCGCCACCGCCCGGTCCAGCCGCGCGTCCCGCGCCCGATACACCTCGCCCATGCCTCCGGCCCCGAGGGGACCGAGGATCTCGTACGCGCCGAGGCGGGTTCCGGGGGTGAGGGGCATGGGCCGTGGACCTGCGGATCATACGCGCCGGCACGCCAGCCGTGCCGGGCGCCCATGGTTCGTCGAGGACCTCGAGACAGCTGACCACCAGCGGGCGCGCGCGGCGACCCTCGTCGACACGCCCACCCCCGGTGATGCGGACACGCTTGTCCAGGGCGTTAGGTCGACGTCGCCCGGGTTGGGCTTCGAGGTCGTGAACGCTGGCAGATAGCCGTCGGCAGCGAGCTCGGGGATCGCCATCGATCTCGCCGTGGACGATTGTCCACCCATGGGCCGGCATGGTGGGTCCGATCGCCTTCAGGCAACGACCCTTCGGACCCGAGGACGCCTCGACTCGTGTACGCCGACCAGGAGACCTCGCGGCGGTCGTCGGCCACTGCGTAGGGGCTTTGACCCGCTCTCCAAGGCGCAGTACCGTGGCCCTGCTGCCCATGCCCGCCTGGACATTCCGCCCCCACCGCGCCGACGAGAAGATCCGGAACCCCATCCAGGGCGAGTTCTTCTCCGAGGAAGCGGTCGAGAAGCCCGCCCAGGCGCTCGTGCGCGAGGTCATCCAGAACTCGCTCGACGCGCGCGCGGGAGCCGAGCCGGTCGAGGTGCGCTTCACGGTCTCCGGCCCGGACGGCCTGGGGCAGGACGAGGCCCAGCGCTGGTTCCAGCACGCGTGGGCGCACCTCCGCGCCGAGGGCAGCGGCCTGCGCTCGGTCCCGGCGCGTCCTCCCGCCTGCCGGTTCCTCGTGGTCGAGGACTTCGGCACGACCGGCCTCGACGGCGAGCCGGGCGAGCTGCGTCCCGTCGACTCCCCGAGCCGTCTCTTCGCCTTCTTCCGGGCGGAAGGCGTCTCGCAGAAGGGGGGCCGCGACGGCGGACGCTGGGGCGTCGGCAAGACCGTGTTCCTGCGCTCGAGCGACATCAACACGATGCTCGCCCTCACCGTCCGCCGCGCCGACCGGCGCTGCCTCGTCTTCGGCCAGTCGGTCCTTCGCTATCACTGGCTCGGGGACACCTACTTCACGCCGGACGGTGCCTTCGGGAAGATCTGCGAGCAGAGGGCCGTCGTGCCGTCCGAGGAGCCGGACCTCGCCCGCCGCTTCCGCCGCGATTTCGGCCTGTCGCGGGACGCCGAGCCCGGACTGTCGGTCGTGGTCCCCTACGCCTCCGAGGAGCTGACCGGGACCGCGATCCTCGAGGCCGTGACCCGCGAGTACTTCTACCCGATCCTCTCCGGCCATCTCGTGGTCTCCGTGAACGACCCCGCGCTACCGTCGCGGCCACACGTCCTCACCGCCGACACGCTCCTCGAAGAGCTGCTCGAGATGACGACCGACGCCAACGCCACGGTCCGGCCGCTGGCGGCGCTTACCATCTGGCTCGAGCGCGAGGGCCTGGCCCGCGCCACGGTCCTGAACCCGCCCCGGGCCGGCACACCCGAATGGTCAGCCGACATGTTCGCCTCGGCCGCGCGCGAGGGCCTCGCGGACGCGTACCGCCGCGGCGAGACGATCCTGGTGAAGGTGCCGGTCCCGGTGACCCCGGTCGGCGAGCCGCCGCGGGAGTCCTTCTTCCACGTCGTCCTCCGGCGCGACCTCGCCGACCGCGGCGCCGCCCCGGCCTTCGTCCGCAACGGCATCCAGATCCCCAAGGCCCTCGAGCGCCGGGTGCGCGGGCAGAGCCTTTGGGCGCTGGTCGTCATCGAGGACCAGCCGATCGCGACGCTCCTCGGCGACGCCGAGACGCCGGCCCACACCCACTGGTCCAAGGACACCCAGAACTTCCGGCACAAGTACCGCTACGGCACGGCCACGATCGACTTCGTCCGCGGCGCGCCCCGGTTCATCGCCGAGACGCTGGCCGAGAGTGGGCGCGAGCGGGACTTCGTCTCGCTGGTCGACTTCTTCCCGATGCCCGCGGACGGCCCCGCCCGGGCGCCCTCGCCCCGCCCCCGGCCGGGAGAAGCGGAGGACGCGCCCGCGGCGGCCTCGCCCGACGTCTCGTCGAAGGCGGACGCGTACCGCGTCGAGCGGCTGGAGGGCGGGTTCCGCGTGACCGCAGGCCGGTCGGCGCCGGAGCGAGGTGTCTTCTCGGTCGCGGTCGCGTACGACTGCACCCGCGGGCACCCGTTGAAGAAGTGGGATCCCCGGGACTTCGACGTCGCGGATCTCCCGCTGCAGCTCGACGGCGCACGTCTCGTCCGCAGCTCGGGGAACGAGATGACCGTCGAGCACGAGGCGCCGGGCTTCCGCCTGGACGTCACCGGCTTCGATCCCAACCGCGACGTCTTCCTGCGGCTCTCGGCCCGCGAGGGTGGCGATGATTCGGCGCCTTAACTTCACCAGCCGCCGGAAGCTGGCCCGCAGCGACGTCACCGTGCGCGTGACGCCCCGGCCCGACGGCCGGTCGCAGCTCGCGGTCACCCTGGCCCTTGAGAAGTACCGCCTTCCCCACGACGCGCGCGTCTTCGTCGAGGCCTATCGCCAGACGACCTGGGAGCGCTTCGACTACGGCACGGCGGGCGCTCCCGGCCCGAAGGCCCCGACGGTGTTGAAGCAGTTCGGGACGGCGCAGGGCGTGCGGTTCCGGGTGCGGGTGGTCGAGCCCGCCGCCGACGGACGCGCCCCGCGCATCCTGGCCCTGGTCGACGACCTCCGGCCGATCGCGCCCCCGGCGCCGCAGGGCGGGTTGTCCCTGCTGCCGATCGACTGGGGCGACTTCGAGGGGCACACCTGGAAGCTGGAGATCGACGACGAGACCGGGCCTCTGCTGAAGGTGAGCCGGACGCTCGTGCCCGACCGCGAGGCGTTCGTCGGCTCGCGCGAGTTCGTGTCCCTGGTCCTCCCCGTGGTCCTGCGCCAGGTGCTCGAGCGGGCGCTCCTCCAGGCTGCGGACGACGAGGACGAGGGCTGGGCCGCCGACTGGTTGAGGCTCGCCCAGGGCCTGCCGGACGCCGGCCCACCCCCGGAGCGCGGGGCGGGCGAGTGGCTGTCGGACGAGGAGGAGGACTGGATCGACGACGCGGTCGAGTCCTTCGCCAGCGCCCGCGGCGTTCCGGATCGGTTCCTGGCGTGGTGGAACGCGGGGACCGGGTGAGGCTGAGCCGGTTCACGGCCGCGGGCCTCCGGCGCTTCGAGGAGTTCCTGGGGGCGGCCGCCTCCGGGAACGCGACCGCGGTCCCGCCGGATCTCCTGGCCGGGCCCGGCCTCGCCGAGGAGCTGGCCGGTGCCCCGATCGTGGACCCGGACCACCTGGGTCCCACCCGGCTGGAAGCCGCCCGCAACCTCGACGCGCTCCTCTCCGCCGCCGGTCTGGCCGAGCCCGAGCGCGACGCATCGCTCTGGGCCTGGCTGTCGGCCCTGTGCTTCGACGCCCTCTGCCCGCGCGACCGGCAGGGCCGCTACCGGCCCGGCGCCCGCGCGCGGTACGTGCCGGTGATCGGCGATTCCCGCCGCGTCTATCGCCACCGGCTGCTGGGCCCGTACCTCGTCCTCCGCGCCCACCGCGACGCTCCCGCTCGCGCGCTGTGCCTGCTGGCACAGCCGCTCGCGAGGCCCGGCCAGCTCGTCGAGCGCTTCGCCTCGCGGCCCCGCCTGGTCGCCGCCCCCGCTGCCGTCGGGGCGGCGACGCTCCTGTACGTCGGCCGCAACGGTGCGATCCGCCACGGCGCCGCGGCCAACGTCGACCGCCTGTCCGCCGTGCTCATGCAGCTCGACCGCACGTACGACGTCTACGGCATGACGTCCGAGGCCCTCCTGAAGCTGCTCCCCCGCGAGTTCGACGCCTTCCGCAACAGGGCGCGGGCGCCGGCGCTGCCGTTCGGCTCCGAAGCCCCGGCGCGAGCGCCGACCGAGCCACGGGCCCGCCCGTCGGACTGAGCCCCGTCCACGAGACGACCGCATGAGCCGGCTGATCGTCCTCCCCTGCGTCGACAGCGAGAAGCTGGCAGAGCGCCGCCGCCGCGAGCTGGACCTGCCCCGCGAGACCGCCGCCGCCCTCGGCCGATCCGCGGTCCTGGCGGCCCAGGACGGCCGCTATCAGACGGCAACCGGGACGGTCGTGGAGATCGGCCCGTGGGTACAGGCCGCCATCGCCGCCACGCTGAGCCTCGCTCCCGGCGCTCCCCTCCCCGCCGCCGGCGACTTCCGCCAGGCCCTGCTGGGCCCCTACTGCGGCGCCTTCCGCGAGGTCGTGTTCGCGATCACCGACTGGTCGCCGGAGCGCCGCTTCCTGGGCCCGTTCCGCGACGCGTTCGCCGGCGTGAGGTGATCAGCCGGGGTCCCGGCCCGCCGGCCGGCTATCGAGATCCCGGGTTCCCGGCTACCAGGCGGAGATCGTCGCCCCCGCCGCTCACTACCCGATGCTGGAGGACCCGGCTGCCTTCGGGCGGGCGCTGGACCGCGCGCTCGCGGGGGTGCTCGCCGAGTCGATCTGGGACGCCAGGCGTCACTCTGGCCGAGGCCCGAGCACGGCGAGCCTCAGGCCTGCGTCAGGCGGCGCAGCGGAACGTAGAAGCGCTGGTACCGGTTCCCGTCGCTCAGCAGCTCGCCCTGGGGATGGGGCACGAGCACCGTCGCGCGCTTGGTCACGCGGCTGAGGATGCCCTGGTGACGCACGCCGTCGAACTCGAACGCGACCCGCTGCCCGAGCTCGAAGCCGAGCCTTCCCGCCCGTTCGCGCGGCGTGACCAGTTCATGCCGGTGTGCCCGATGGCCGAACACCGCCCCCGCGATCCCCTGGTACCGCGCCCCGGAGCAGTTCGTGTCACCGAAGCGAAGGTGCTCGACCAGGTGGACGATCTCGTGCTCGACGACGCGCTGGAAGGCGTCCAGCCGGTCGGTGCACTCCTGCCCCGCCGCCGTCGCGAGCCGCTCGCCGTCGCGGAAGCTCTCGAACAGGAGGGTCGTCGAGACGGTCATCTCGAAGCTCTCCGTCCGGGTCCCGTCGGGCTCCCGCCGGGACGAGATCCGCAGGCTGCCCGCCCGCCGGCTCGCCCGGGTCGAGAGCCGGAACCCTAGGGGACGCTCACCCAGCACCGACCGCAACGACCCGTCGAAGAAGTGGGCGTCGTAGCCTTCGAACGCGATCGCCAGATCCCCGGAGCCGATCCGCACGAACTGCGGCGAGCAAACGTACGGCGACCTCTCCATGATCCCCGCCCGGACGACCCGCCGCCGTGCCTCGATCTCGGCAGGCGCGCGGACCTCGGCGAGATGCGGGTCGAGCGCCTCGGCACTCCGCTGGATGACGCATCCTTCCATCGCCATGGGCAGCCGAGCCCGACCGTAGCACCCACCCCTGGCACGGGAGGTCCGGACGAGGAGTGGCTCCGGAGGGGAGGGTCGTGAGACGTCGCGACGCCGAGTACCAGGTGATCGTGGCCGGCCTCGGGCGAGTGGAGGAGCGGCTGGCCCTCTTGCCCCTACGCGCCCCCGCGAGGATGCGGATTGACACCCGAAGCGCCCTCGTATTACCTACCGCTCCGGAAGCCACGCTCCCCCCTTACACAGCGTGGCCTGCGGAGCGTCCGCGGCCGCGCCCTTCGTTACCAATGGAGAACTCGCGCGCATGATGCACCCACCTATCGCTCGAGCTTCGTGTCTGTGGCGCGATAGACCTCGGCCATGCCGCCAGCGCCCAACGGCATGGCGATCTCGTACGACCCCACCCGGGTTCGCTGCCGACTCGCCGCCCCTGAGCGAACCCTCAATGAGATCCCTTGACAAGGACCTCCTCTTGGCGGGAGCATGGGCCCATGCAGGCGGTCACAATCCGTGAAGCAAAGGCCCGGCTGAACGCCCTCGTGGAGGCGGCGGAACGCGGCGAGCAAGTCGTACTGATGCGGGGCGCGAAACACGTCGCCTTGATCGTACCCCTCACCGAGGCGGACCTCGAAGTGTCTCCGCGGCTCACCGACGCGCAGGCGGAGCGGCTCTGGCGCCAGATCGCGGCCGAGCGAAGGGACGGAGCCAGCGTCGTGATGGAGACCGCAGCTAAGGCCGTTGCGTTCCTCGGAAAGCCAGTGGCCCGGTCCCGAGCCCGCCGGCGGCGATGAGGATCGCGCTCAGCGAGCGCTTTCAGCGAGACGTCCGAGATCTCGATCCCCAAGCGCGGGCCACCGTCTTCCAAGCGCTCCTGGCTCTCCCGGTCGCGCTCGGGGATCCGCACACCCACGCCGGTCTCGGGATCCGGAAGCTGCACCGATCCGGCATCTGGGAGGCCCGGGTCGGACTCGGCTTGAGGCTCGTCTTCGGGCTCGAGCCGAGCGTCCTCATCCTGGTGCGGGTGGGAAGTCACGAGGATGTGCGGCGGATTCTTCGGGAGCTGTAGTCCGCGCGAGCGCGGCGGGGTGCGGATCGGCTCGCCCGGTGGCCCGCGCCGCCTTCAGGACTAGCGGAAGTCGCCCCGACGGCCTGATGCGCATCACGCTGAAGGAGGCGTACGCCGACGGAACCGTCGCGGTCGACATGGACCCGCTGCCGTGCCGGCTGGCCACCAGCGTGCCACCGCGGTTCCACACCGTGAAGTTCACGGGAGTGCTCGCGGCGGCGAGCCAGTGGAGACCGCACATCGCGCCGAAGCCGCCCGCGGAGCCGGCCGCTGCGACCGACCCGAGACGCCGAAGCGCGACGCGATAGACAGGAAGCGAAGGGCCCTGAATGCTTAGTTCTGGATGGGGTGTTCACCTGGGCGCGGCAACCAGATCGGAATCGACCCGGGCCCTGGGCGCCCTCCGATTGAGCCCCGCCCCGGGGGGGGATCGCAGCGTCATGCCGGCAAATAGCCGGCCGGCCGCTGGGTACGTTCATTTACGTGCTACAATGCCGCCCTGACCCCGTGCGGGCACCCAGACTCGAGGCGAGTTCCTGTCCAGAGTCTGCGTAATGGTCCTGAGACCGCCGCCCTCTTCCCGCGCTCGGCCTTCGAGGTAGATTCATGAGTCGGCTGTTAGGGAGAGCCTTCGCTACGCTACGCGTCTGGCTCGGCTTGAACGATCCTTCGGAAAACCGGCTGCACCAGCCTCACGGCTGGCTCCTGCCTCCGGTCGCCGCCGTGCTGGCGCGTACCGCTACCGCCCTCGCCGCCATCAAGGGGCTCGCGCGGTCGCAGGACGGCCGTTGACGACGGCCCCCGCCGTCGAAGCCGCCCCGCCCTCTGTCCAGAGCATCTCCGGCGGCAACCCGCTACAGAACCGCCTCCTGGTCTCGTCGGTGGCGTTCCTGCGCGCGAGACAGCTTCACTGCGGGTCACGCCCGCGGGTCGAGGCCGACGGCCACAAGACGACGCACCTCGCCGTTCTCGAGGTCCTGGCGGACACGATCTCCTGGAGCGTACCCGGACCGGTCGAGCCGGCCTGATCACTCCGGGCGTCAGTCGGACTTCGCCGGTGTCGCCCCGCTGGACCACGTAGACCGTCCGCCGCGAGCAGGACGAAGCCAATGATCCAGACGGCACCCGCGGTGGGTCCGCCAACGCCCTCGACGGCTTCGCCCAGCACCGCGGCCGCCATTCCGGCGGGCATCCAAACAACCACCAGGAGCCAATACCTGAGCTTTCGCGTTCTTTCGGAGCAGAAGACCGCCACGAGCCGCTCGGGATCGGAGTACGGCAGGGAGCGCAGCAGCACGCAGTAGACCGCGCTGAAGATCGCCGTGTTGGCGCCGATCCCGAGGCCAGGGTGACGACGGCGGCCGCGGCGAACCCGGGGCTGCGGGGCTGCGGACGAGTCCTTGACGGGTGCCCCGCCAGGGGCGTACCGTGCCTTCACGGACCATCGCACGAAAGTTGGTGAGAGCATGTCGTCCCTCTCACACACTCACGGAGGGGGTTCCACTGTGGAAGTCCCTCGGACTTCCTCGGCAGGCTGCGGACCGTCGAGACGCCGTCGCACGCTTCGCTCGGTCGAGAGACGGCCCCTCCACCCCCCGCTGCCCGAAGACCTGGCGGATGGGAGACGCAAGTACGCGCACGTGAAGCGACGCTGACACCCTCAATCGCCCGTGCCGTGCGGGGGGGGACGATGCGAACTCGTAACGGATTCTCGTTGCCGTCTCTCCCTTCATTCGCGGCGCCTGCCGCGTGGCTCGCGGCGGCACGGCTTGCTTCCGTCTGGATCCTCTGCGCGCCATGGTCTATCGCGCATGCTGGCGCCGCGACGATCGACTTCGACGATTTCGCCTCCGGCACGCTGCTCACCACGCAGCTTCAGGCCGGCGACGGCGTGGTCTTCCCCAGTGGCGTTGTCGCAATGGCGAGCGTGCAGGCTCGCTCGAGCCCCAACGTCTCGGTTGCGCTGCCACTGAACGAGTTCGCACGCCGAGGCTGGATCGCCCGATTCACGAGCGGCCAGTCCGAGGTGACCGTCCATGTCGAAGCCGAGACCAGTGTCGGCGTCGCCCACTCCGCGCTCCTCGTCGCCTACGACGAGCCAACCGGTGGCCGCACGGTCGCCTCCAGCAGGGTCAACTGGACTGGAGGTGGCGGTTGGCAGTCGATCAGCATCTTCGACCTGAGCGGGACGGGTCGGATTCGTCGCGTCGAGCTCAGCGGCGGGCCGTCGGGTTTCGAGACCAGCAACCTGCTCCTGGTCGACGATCTCTCGTATGCGGGCTCCCCGCCTCCGCCTCCGCTTCCGCCGGACACCGCAGCTCCGGCCCTCGAGATCGACGCACCCATCACCGGCGCCGTGGTGTCGGCACCGGTTGTCGGAGTCAGGGTCTCGGCGGAGGACGACCGTGACCTGTTCCGGGTCGCCGGCAACGTCGTCCACACCGCAACCGCCATCGAGGTCGGTCTCGTGGAGTACTGCGGCTCGTCCGTCTCCGGTCCGTGCCCCAACCCGCTCTCGGCATCCCGCATCGTCTCGCTGTCGCCGACGATCGAGGGGATGCATCGCATCACGATCACGGCCTGCGACGGCAGCGACAACTGCACGACGCGAGCCCGCGACTTCTCGCTCGACCTTCCCGAGGCCCCGCCGCCAGTGACGGCGGTGAGGGCCGAGCTGAATCAGGGCGTCCAGACGGAGCTCTCCCTGCTTCCCGATCGTGGGCTCCCGGGTTTCGCCTCCGGCGCGGTCCGCCTGGTCGCGGGACGCGACACCCTGGTCCGGTACTACATCTTCGGCCAGGGGGCGCCGCGTCCGAGCTTCACCGCTCGGCTCAGGCTCCGCATCGCCTACAGGGACGGCACCGCGATACAGCGAGCCACCGCACCCAACCTGCGGGACTCGTCCACCGTCGACCTGATCGCGCATCCGACCGCCGTGCTCGAGGAGCTGCAGATGATGCGCGTGGAGCTCTCGCGCACGCTCAACTTCGTCGTGCCCGGCGACCTGCTGCGCAACGCGACCAGTTTCGAGCTGGTGCTCGATGACGGGACGGTCGGCGGCGACCTGACGGGCCGGCTGATCGCAGTCCTCAACCCCGAGGTCCGGTTGGCTGTGCACCAGTTCGAAGTGGCAGGTCCGGCCATAGCCGCGGGGTCGGGCGACGCGACACCGGACCAGATCGAAAACAGCTACCTCTATCTCGAGAAGGCCTATCCGGTGAGCGAGGTGGCCGTCGACGACGCCGGCAGCGCGATCATCCTGCCGGACCCCTATTGCGAGCTCATCTTCAGCATCGGCGGTAGCTCCGACCCCGGGCTGTCCTGCGCGCTCTGGCACTTCTCGCACTTCGGGGCGCCGGGCCCTGCGCCTCTCGACCACATCCCGACCTACGAGGTCGCGCTCGGCATCGTGCCGTTCGGCGCCTTCAGCCGTGTCGGGATCGCTTCGGGTCGCCACGTCCTCGTCACGGGATACAACGACGCAGCGTTCGCCCACGAGATCGGCCACGCCGCCGGCCGCCCCCACGCTTCGAGCGCCCATGACGAGGCTGGCGGAGAGGAGTGGCCTCACCCCCACGGCCTCGCGGGAGGCGACGCCTGGGGGGCGATCATGAAACGAGACGTTGAGCCCGGCCCGTTCGACCTCGGCGTCTGGGAGGCGTTTCTGATCGATCCGTGCCCGGCGACGAGCTTCGAGCTGCGAGGACCCGACTGCGCCGCGCCCGCGGAGGGAGTCGGCACGCACGACTTCATGAGCTACGGCCGCAGCAGCACCGACCTGGGCATCCTGAACTTCGCCTCCTTCGGTCGGAACTGGATCTCCCGGGAGAACTGGAACCGGATCTACGACCGTCTCCTCGATCAGGGCCGGACGGCAGAGAGTGGGCTCACGTCCAGCGGTGTGCGCAGCGCCACCGCCATCCAGGTCAGCGAAGCCTCTGTCGATGCGCTGCTCATCGACGGCGTCATCAGCGAGGACGGCAGGGTGGAGCTCCTTCCCGTGCTGCGCCTCGCCGTACGCCCGGATGCGCTGCAACCCCCGGCCAAGGGACCCTACCAGCTCGAGCTCCGGGACTCGGCGGGCAAATCGCTCCTGGTGAGGCGCTTTTCGCCCGCGGAGCAGCACGATTCGGGAGCTTCTCAGGTCTTCCTGATGCGGCAGTTCGTCCCCCTGCTGGCGGACCTGGCACGCGTGCGGGTCCGGCACCGCGGCAAGATCGTGCTCGACCGCTCCCGCTCCGCGAGCCCCCCGCTCGCAGAGCTGATCGAGCCAAACGGCGGCGAGATCCTCGCCGGGGGCCTCGCCACTCTGGCGTGGTCGGTCGAGGACGCTGACGGCGACCCATTGCTCTCGCGGCTGGAGTACAGCTCCGATGGCGGCGTTACGTGGGTGGGGCTGGGTGTGGTGAGCGGTAGCGGCGCACTTGCGCTCGAGATCGACACCGGGTCGCTGACCGCGAGCAGTCGGGGCCTGTTCCGCTTGCTCGTCAGCGACGGGATGCGCACCGTCGAGGAGCGCTCGGACTGCTTCGTGAGCGTCCGCTCCGATCCGCCGCCCCCTTGCGAGCCCGACGCGGATCAAGACGATGTGCCCGATGCGCGGGACCGGTGTCCCCAGACGCCCCTGGGCTCGAGAGTCAACGAGGGCGGCTGTTCGATAGCCCAGTTGTGTCCGTGCGATCGCGACTGGAAGAACCACGGAAGGTACGTGAGGTGCGTGGTCCGCAAGAGTGCGGCCTTCCTGTCGGCTTCGCTGATCACACGTGCGCAATGGCGCTCGATCGTCCTTGCGGCAGTCCGATCGAAATGCGGAGCGAGTCGGCGACGAGCCCGCGGTAGGTGATCGGCCGCGTGACCAGGCCGATTCGGATGCTCGGGACGAACGGAGGAGCAGGGGCTCCTCTAGCCGCCCGCGCGCGGCGACGCCCACGGCGACTCCGCCAGCCACCGGTCGAAGTCCGTGGCCTTCATCGGGCGATGTGGTAGCCCTGGGCGGCGTCGCAGCCGTAGCTGCCGAGCAGCTCGAGCGTGGGCTCGTCCTCCACCCCCTCGGCCACCACCGTCAGGCGAAGGTTGTGGCCGAGATCGCTGGTCGAGCGCACGATCGTCGCCTTGCCGTTGCCGCTGCCGGCCATCCCGATGCCGGCGATGCGGAGCTGGCGCAGGCTGAGCACGGCCCGGCCCGGGTCCGACGTGACCGCGCTCTCGGTCAGCTCGACCCGGAGCCGGTCGGCGGCGACTCCCTGCGCGGCGAGCAGCACCGAGATCTGCGTCACCAGCGACGTGTCCTGGAGGTTACGGGCGGAGAGGTTGACCGCCACCGGCAGCGAGCGGCCGCCCTGCTCCCACCGGCGGCACCGTCGCACGGCCGCCAGGACCCAGCGGGTGAGGGGCTTGATCAGGCCCACGCGAACCGGAGGTCCTGCGCGACCGACTCGAGCCGGTACCGCATCCCGCCCCTCCCTGATCACACCCTCCGCCGGGCGCCGCCTCCCGCGCCGCGTGAGCCATCGTCGCGCCCACCGCGGTCCCTGCAACCGGCGGGACGGCCCGCCCACTCCACAAGCTCAGGCATCGACCCGACGAGGACGTCCGCTCCTGCGGCCTCGAGTTCAGCCCTTCCGCCGTACCCCCACAGGACTCCGATCGCCTGGAGACCGTTCGCGTGGGCCCCCTCGACGTCGTGCCGGCGGTCACCGACCATGTATGGGAGCGTGTCCCAGCGCTCCGCGCCCAGGACGTCGCGAAGCAGGAGCCCTTTGTCCGAACGCTCGCCGGACAGCTCCGAACCATGCACCGCCACGAACAGGTCGAGCAGGCCGAAGTGCGCAAGTATGCGTCGGGCGTATACATGGGGCTTCGACGTCACCACCCACAACTGGTGCCCGGCATCCCGCAGTTCCACCAGGCCGCCGCGCACATCCGGGTACACCGCGTTCTCGAACATCCCGACCGAGGCGAACCGCTCGCGGTAGAGCGCCACCGCTTCGTCGATCAGAGAGGCGTCCGAGGTGCCCAGGAGCCGAGCGAAGCTCTCCCGCAGCGGCGGGCCGACGCACCACGCGAGCTCCGATGCGCGCGGCGCCGGGCGGCCCAGGCCTTCGAGGGCGTGTCGAAGGCAGCGGGTGATCCCACTGCCCGGGTTCGTGAGGGTCCCGTCGAGGTCGAAGAGCAGCCTCACTCGCCCGCAGTCACCTGGATCCGCTGAAGATCGAGATCAGCCCGAGGGCTGTGGCACCCGCCCGTTCGTCCGCCGAACAGCCATCACCAAGCTGCGGGCTCTGCAGCCAATCGCGCGAGATCAGCTCTGGCGCCTTGTTCGACGACATGCGCGCCCTCAGGAAGCCTTCAGGAGGGACACCTGCACTGCCTTTGGTAGATGAGACCGGCGATCGACGCGCCGGCCAGGCCCACGCCCGCACAAAGGCCCTTCAAAACGTCCCGCCGTCCGGCCATGCGCACCTCTCGTGCCTTCTTCCGGCGACCTGATTGAGCGGATGGAGTCGAAGGGGACCGTACCACCCTTCCCCCGCCGATGCTATGAGCCACGGAGCGGATCGACGATCGGCTCCGACGCAGCCGGTCGACCCGCGGCGAGAAGGCACGCGAGGACGGCCAGCCCACTCGAGGCGCGTTGACGTCAAGTCGGCGGTCGTCCGCTCGTCGCCGTCGGTAGCGTCCCGGTTCGGCCCTCGTTCCGCCGGGGCGCGGACGGCTCCATTCGGTGGCAGAATCCCCTCGTTCGCGAACGGCCGACTGACGGCCGTCAGGGTGGGAGCGGGATGGACTCGGGCAGCGTCGCACGGCTGCTCCAGGACTGGCGCCGGGGCGACGAGCGGGCCTACGATTGCCTGATCCCTTCGTCTACGGGGAGCTTCGGCGGTTCGCGCGCGCGCAGCTGCGGCGGGATCCGGCCGGCCGGTCCCTGCAGCCCACGGCGCTGGTGCACGAGGCGTACCTGCGGCTCGTCAAGGCCGACGTCGACTGGAGGGACCGCACCCATTTCCTGAGCGTCGCCGCCAGGGTCATGCGCCGGATCCTGGTGGAGCGCGCCCGGGCCGGGCGTGCGCGCAAGCGCGGCGGCGACGACCTGCGGATCACGCTCGCCGGACCTATACCGGCCCCCGAGGCGAGGCCGATCGACCTCCTCGCGCTCGACGAGGCGATGGACCGCCTGTGGGGTTTCGACGGACGCCAGGCCCGCGCCGTCGAGCTCTGCCACGTCGGCGGCCTCACCTACCCCGAGGGCAAGGCGCTCGCCCACGTGGGGCGCTGCCAGGAAGCGCTGGCCGAGGAGGCGCGGGCGGAGGAGATCCTGGGCGCGCGGGAGCACGAGACCGCCGGGTCGTGGATCGCGTTCGCCTACGGCAAGTGCGACCGCCAGGATCGTGCCCGGGAGTACCACCGCCGCATGGAGGAGCTGGAGCAGCGTCGGTTCGTTTCCGCTGGCCATGGCCGTCGTCCACGCCGCGCTGGGCGAAGAGGGACGGCTCCTCGAGCGCCTGGAGCAGGCCTACCCAGCGCGCTCGCCGACGCTGTCCTTCGTCAGCGGCTTCCCGGGCGTCCACGTGATCGAGTGCCTCGCTGCCAACCCCAGGCTCAGGAGCTGTGCCGGCGCGTGCTCCCAAAGGGCGCCGAGACCTTAGGGCCTGAACGGAGCGCACGTCGCGACGATCGGTGGTAGGCTCGAAGCTCCGCCAATAGAACTGACGGAGACAAGGAGCGCACCATGTCGACGAAGCTCTTCCGGGTGGCCGGCTTCGCGCCCACCCTGCTGGCTTTCACCCTCCCGGTCATGGCCAGCGAACGAGGGACGCCCCAGGAGGCCCAGACCCTGCTGGACAAGGCCGTGAAGGCTGTGCAACAGGACGAAGCCAAGGCACTGGCCGCCTTCAACGACCCCAAGGGCGGGTACCAGGACCGGGACCTCTACGTGTTCTGCGCCGGACCGGACGGGAAGACCACGGCCCACCGCGACTCCAAGATGCTCGGCGGTGACACCGCCGCCATCAAGGCTCCCGACGGCCGGATGGTCGGCAAGGAGATCGCCGAGCTCGGGAAGAAGGGCGGGGGCACGATCGAGTACCAGTGGCCCAACCCGCTCACCGGCAAGGTCGAGGCGAAGGTCAGCTATATCAAGAAGGCCGGCGACCAGGTCTGCGGGGTGGGCGCGTACAAGCAGTGACCCCACGTGCGCGAGCGCCTGTCGCTCGCGCACGTCGTCTCCCCACACCGATCGGTGTCGTCGGTGCCTGTCATCCCGGTTGTCCGAGCCACTCCCGCTGGGCGCGGCTGGGCTCGTGGCCGGCCACGAACCAGGTCGTCCCGGAGCGGCGCGCGAGGACGGCGTGGCGCCCCGGGTATCCGGTGACGAACCGAAGGTCGTCCCATGCCGGCGGGATGGACCTCAACATGTCGACGACGAAGCCGGGCGCGGCGGCGACTTCGGTGGGCGTGAGGCCCAAGTGCTGGACCCCGGACTCGAACAGCACCGCCAGCTGTTCTTCGGCTTCACCGCCCACATCGTCCCGCGTGCCGCCTACCGTGCCGACGTGGGTGCCGGCGAGGTTTCACGCTGGTGGCATCACGCCCGCCTCCAGCGCCACCGCCGCCTGGTGGCTGGAGCAGGGGGGTCTACGCGGTGGCCAACCTGCGTTGTGGGGGGCGAGTTCGGCGAGGAGTGGCACCGCGCGGGGATGCTCGACAACATCGGCGGGGGCGGGGACGCCGTCTCCACGCGAGATCGACGAACCGGGAGGGCGGGCGGCGCGGTCGTCACAGGGGACGTTGTCGCGCTCCTGGGTGAAACTCGGGACCGGGTCGTCGGCCGCGCGCGCTCAACCCGCCAGCCCCTCCACCAAGTAGAGGTCCGAGAGCATGCGGTGGTAGCCGAAGACGCACGTCCGGCCGTCGGGCGTGATCAGGATGGGCCCGATCGTCTCGACTCCGGCGGCGTCGGACGGCATGAGCTGCCGGAACGGCGTGCGGCCGCCGGTCTCCAGGTTCAGCACGTGGACTTTCGCCGGCAGCTCTCCGGGACGATGGATGTAGAGGGAGCGCCCGTCGGCGGCCCAGCTGATCGGCTGCTCCCCGCGCTCCAGGGCCGCCAGGGGGCGGGGCGGCCCGCCTCCGACGGGATAGAGGTATCCCTGCTGGTCCGCCCCGATCGCGGCCACCGTGCGGCCGTCCGGAGAGACCGCGAACGCGCTGGCGTGGACGCCTTCCGGTGAGATGGGGGCGGTCCTGCCGCCCTCGATCTCCAGCGTGTACAGCCGGGTCCCCTCGCCCTCCCGGTTCCCGGAGAAGACCAGGCGCTTGCCGTCGGGATGGAACCGGGCCCAGCTGTGGTTCATCTCGTCGCGGGTGAGCGGCCGGGGCTGGCCGGCCTTGGTGGGCAGGAGCGTGAACTGCGAGCGCGCCCCTTGCGTCTGCGAGACGACCCACCGGCCGTCGGGGGACAGCGCGGTGGCTCCTCCCTCCCCCAGGAGGATCGCGGGAGACCCGTCGGTCTGGCGCAAGTAGACGGCGTATGAGAGCCCGCCGGTCTTCGAGTAGGAGAGCCCGCCCCCTCCCCCCTCCTCGTCGAACAAGAGCACCTTGCCGTCCGCGCTCAGGTCGGCGGGGTAGGAGTAGTCGAGCCACGACAGGTCGTGGTCGCGCTCGTCGCCGGCGAACACCCCGACCAGCTCTCGCCGCCAGCTCGACCGGGTGAGGAGCACGCGGCCGTCCTTCCAGATGTCGAGCAGCATCAGCGTGCCCGGGACGCGGGCGACCAGCTTCTGGGTCCCGGACAGGTCCACCGCGTAGATCGTCCGATCGACCCCGGTCTTGCTGGCCGTGAACCACACCGTGGAGCCGTCCGGCGACCAGGCCAGGCCCTGCACCGTGTACCAGACGTCGGTGAGGGTCGTCTTCCTGCCCTTCGTGTCGACCACCGCGATGGAGCCGCTGTCGTCCCCTTGGACCGGATGGTCGATGAAGGCCACCCTCTCTCCCCCTGGGGAGACCCGCGGGTGTCCGATCCAGCCGCCGGTGCCGTAGAGCACCCGGCCGATCGGGTACTCGAGGCGGTTTTGCCCCTCCAGGTCGCGGACGACCGCCAGGGTGCTGCCGTCGGGGGACCAGTCCGCCCACTGCACCCGCTCCAGCACCTCCCGTGGTGCTCCTCCGACGAGCGGCGCCCGGGCCAGCGTGCCCATGTTGACCCAGGTGCCGATGGCCTGGCTGTTCAGGAGGACGGCGAGCTCGCCGTTCGACGAGATCGACATCAGCTGCGTGCGTGGGAGCCCCATCGATCGCGACTCGGGAGCCTCCGGACGCGCCGTGAAGACGTCCACGGGGCCGCCCTGCCAGGCCGCGGTGTAGAGGATCGTCTGTCCGTCGGGCGCGAAGCGGGCGGTCCGGATGCTGCCCCGGCGGAAGGTGAGCTGCCTGTAGAGCGGGGGCGGTCCCGGTTCCGACTCGAAGAGTTCCCGGCCGGCGAGAACGCCGATGACGGTCCCTGCCGCCAGCGCGATGGCCAGGGTCGCCATGGACCGTCGCCGCCGCTTCGCCGCAGGGCTGGCCGCGGTCTTCTCTGGAGGCGCGGCGCCCGCCGCCGACGCGCGCCCGGATTCGCTGTCGCGGGCCAGGCGCTTGAGGTCGCCGCGGATCTCGGCCGCGGACTGGTAGCGGAGGTCGCGGTTCTTCTCGAGGGCCTTTTCGATGATGCGGAGCAGCTCTGGGGGCAGCCCCGGCTTCAGAGCGGCTGGCGACTCCGGGGGCTTGCTCAGGATCGCGTTGAACACGGCGGCGGAGGTGGCGCCCGGGAACGGCTGCTTCCCGGTCACCATCTCGTAGAGGACCACGCCCAGGGAGAACAGGTCGGTGCGCGCGTCGAGCTCTTCCCCCAGCGCCTGCTCGGGCGACATGTACGAGACCGTTCCGATGGTCGAGCCGGCGCCGGTCAGTTCGCCGGGCGACGTCGAAGTGGGGAGGTCCGAGAGGTCCTCGCCGTCGGCCTTGACCTGCGGGAGCAGCTTGGCGAGCCCGAAGTCCAGGACCTTCGCGTGGCCGCGTTCGGTCAGGAAGACGTTCGCGGGCTTGATGTCGCGATGCACGATACCGCCGGCGTGGGCGGCCTCGAGGGCGTCCGCGACCTCGATCCCGATCTTCAGGATCTGGTCGAGCTTCTGCCGGCCGCCCTCCACGAACCGCTTGAGGGTGCGCCCCTCCAGGAACTCCAGGACCAGGAACAGCTCTCCCTCGTGCTCGCCGATGTCGTAGACGGTGCAGATGTGCGGGTGGTTCAGGGCCGATGCCGCGCGCGCCTCGCGCTTGAACCGCGCGGTCGCGTTCTCGTCCCGTGAGAGCCCCTGCGAGAGGAACTTGAGCGCGACGAAGCGGCCGAGGCGGGCGTCTTCCGCCTTGAACACGACTCCCATGCCGCCGCCACCGAGCTTCTCGACCACGCGATAGTGCGAAACGATCGTTCCGATCATGGAATCAGGACTCGATGGGTGCGCGGATTCTAGGTTGAGGGCCGTGGCGGGTCAACGACGAGAGCCTCGAGTCGACCCCCGCGTCCGAGGAGCGAAGCAGTCCCCGGGTGCGAGCAGGACGCCGCACGGCGAGCGCGACGACCGGCGGTCGCGAGTCCTCCGACCCCGCAGCCACGGGAACGCGGTCGTGCTCCCCGCCGGCGGGTGGACGTGCGGAAGCTGGAGGACGCCCCGTATGCGTCACGACCGGGCTGCCGCCCTTCGGCGTGAGCCGACCGCTTCGGCACGAGAGCCATGTGAGCAGAGCTCCGCGCAAGGCCCCATGCGCGCCCCCGCGAGGATGCGGGTTGACACCCGAAGCGCCCTCCGTATTACCTACGCTCTGCCTGACACGACACGAACCCAATAGAGCTAGTCTTATACTGTGTCATAGGATGACCTAGGACTCGCTCGGCGAGAGCCCCATGAGCGCCCTCCTGTCGGCCACGCGGGTCGACACGGAGATCCTGGGCTGGTCGGACCGCGTGGGCACCGTGGAGGCCGGGCAAGTGGGCCGACCTCGTGGCGGTCGCCGGCGACCCCCTGCAGGACATCACGCTCACCGAGCGCGTGGTCTTCGTGATGAAGGAGGGAGTCGTGTTCAAGGATGAGTTGACGCGCCGTTGACCCCGCGCCGGCCGAGGACGAGATCGTGGTACGCCCGCCCTGCGGCGTCCGCGTGGCGAGCCACGAACCTGCCGGACTTCGAGCAGATCTTCGGAGAGACGGTGGCGCGGATCCCGGGAATCACGGTCGGGCGGTAGGCGTCCGGCATGGCGCGACCCATCCGGCACCTCCGCTGGTACATCGGCGGCCTGCTGTTCCTGTCCACGGTCATCAACTACATCGACCGCCAGACGCTCAGCGTCCTGGCGCCGTACCTGAAGACAGAGTACCAATGGACGAACACCGACTTCGCGTGGATCCTGATTTCCTTCCGCGTGGCGTATTCGTTGGGCCAGACGCTCGCCGGCCGCTGGATCGACCGACTGGGCACGCGGCGGGGCCTGAGCCTCGCGGTCGCGTGGTACTCCGTCGCCGCCATGGCCACCTCGACGGCCGTCGGCCTGCGCAGCTTCGCCTGCTTCCGTTTCGGCCTCGGCCTGGGCGAGGCCGGTAACTGGCCGGGGGCGACCAAGGCGGTCTCGGAGTGGTTCCCCCGCCGGGAGAGCGGATGGGCGGTGGCCCTGTTCGACAGTGGCTCCTCCATTGGCGGCGCCCTGGCCCCGTGGATCGTCCTCTCGCTCTACCACGCGTTCGCCAGCTGGCGCCCCGCCTTCATCATCACGGGCATCCTCGGCTTTCTCTGGCTCCTGCTCTTCCGCGCGATGTACCTGAGACCCGAAGACCATCCCCGGCTGTCCGCCGCCGAGCGCGCCTACATCCTGTCGGACCGTTCCAGCGCGGCTGCCGCCCCCGGCCAGGAACGCCGGCTGCCCTACTCCACTCTGCTCCGGCTGCCGCAGACCTGGGGCTACGTGCTCTCCAAGACCTTCACCGATCCCGTCTGGTTCTTCATCACCGATTGGTTCGCAATCTACCTGGTGTCGAAGGGATTCAAGCTGGAGGAAAGCCTGATGGGGTTCTGGGTGCCGTTCCTCGCGGCCGACCTGGGGAACTTCTTCGGAGGCGGCTTCTCGAGCACTCTGATCCGCCGGGGCTGGAGCGTGGGAGCGGCCCGGAAGTTCATCGCGGTTTTCGGTGGACTGGGAATGGGTCTCCTGATCCCGGCCGTGTGGGCCACGTCCTTCGGGACCCTGGTGACCTGCTTCGCCGTCTCCACGTTCGCCTACGCAGCTTTCTCGACGATCATCCTGAACCTGCCGGCGGACCTCTTCCCCAGCGGTTCCGTGGCCTCGGTGAGCGGGCTCGGCGGCACGGGCGCCGGGATCGGCACGATCGCGGCCATCTACCTGACCGGATGGGTCTCCGACCACTACTCCTTCGAGCCGGTCCTGATCGGGGCCAGCGTCATCCCCATCGTGGCCATGATCGCCGTGCTCACCCTGGTCCGGAACAACCGCGCCACCGAAGAGGGCATCGTCAACCGGATCTGATTCGCATGGAGCCGAGCTACGTTCGCATTCGCAAGTCACCACTGAACGCCGCTGCTGAGCCTGCCGAGCACCAGCGTGTTCGAAGTACTTCCCGGGCTGCTCCCCAGAGGCGGGGAACGTTCACCGACGCCACCGACACGCCAACGTGCGCGAAGCGGGAGGCACCACTAAAGAAGCGGGACTACTCTTCGGCTTGCCCTCGACGCCCGCCGTCTGCGCGTTCAGCGCGACATTGTGAACTGTTACCGGTGGGGTGCAGCGCGGGGACGCCCCGCTCGCCCCGCGCGGCGGTGCTGCTCGAGGAGGAACTCGGCGAGGAGATCCGCGTCGCGGCGACGCGGAGACGTGCGCCGCGTCACCAGGGCCAGCGTGCGCGACGGCGCCGGCGGCGAGAACGGGCGCGCGACGAGCCGGGTGCCCCTGAGGATGCCCGCCTCGAGCGTGATCCCCGGCAGCAGCGTCACCCCCAGCCCGCCTTCGACCATTTGGATCAGCGTGGTCAGGCTGGCGGTCTCGACTCGGGATTCCCAGGTGCCGCGGCGCGGACCGCAGGCGGCGATCGCGTGGTCACGCAGGCAGTGTCCCTCCTCGAGCAGCAGCATGTCGCCGGTGTCGATCCTCCCCAGCGCGACGTCCTTCTCGCGGACCGCGGGATCGGCTCCGCGGGCGACGAACCAGAACTCGTCCTTGAAGAGCTCGCGCACGTAGAGGTCCCCGGTGTCGAAGGGCAGCGCGATCAGGGCGATGTCCAGGCCGCCCGCGCGCAGCCGCTCGAGAAGGCGCTTCGTCAGGTCCTCGCGCAGGTACAGCTTCAGCTCTGCGTGCGTGCGCCGCAGGGCCGGCAGCACTCTGGGCAGCAGGTAGGGGGCGACGGTGGGGATGGCGCCGAGGCGCAGCGGCCCGGACAATGGACGGGTCGCCGAGCGGGCCGCCTCCGCCAGGTCGGTGGCCGCCGCCAGCAGCTCGCGCGCGCGCCCGACGACGTCCTCCCCCACCGCGGTGAGCCGCACGCTCCTGTGGTCCCGCTCGACGAGCTGCACGCCCAGCACCGTCTCGAGCTCCTTGATCCCGGCCGACAACGTGGACTGGGTGACGAACTGCGCTTCGGCGGCGACGCGGAAGTTCAGGCGCTGGGAGAGCTCGACCAGGTATCCGAGCTGGCGCAGCGTGGGGAGGCTGGGCATCAGGCGCCTCATGGATCGGGTCCAGGACCCATCGAGAGTTTCGATCATTGTAACCAAGATAAGTCGTTGGACCGATCACCGCCGCTTCGGCCAGAATGCCGCTCGACAGGACGCGCGAGGGCCAGGCGTGCATGGGACGCCGTTAACGCACGCAACGGCCAGGTTCGCCATAACATTGGCGAGAGACGGCCAACCGAAGGCGTGCCCAGAGAGGAAGGATCACGTGCCCGACAAAGAACACACGAATAGCGCCAGCGAGAGCGAGAACCCTGTAATCCCCGCCCCGACGCCCAAGCGGAGCCGGCCGCGGACGAACAGCGACTGGTGGCCGAATCAGCTCGACCTGTCGGTGCTCCACCACCACTCGCACCTGTCCAACCCGATGGAGGAGGACTTCGACTACGCGGAACAGTTCAAGTCCCTCGATCTCGACGCCCTGAAGCGCGACCTCGTCGAGGTCATGACGAAGTCGCAGGACTGGTGGCCGGCCGACTACGGCCACTACGGGCCGTTCTTCATCCGCATGACGTGGCATGCGGCCGGGACGTACCGCATCGCCGACGGCCGCGGCGGGGGCGGTGAGGGACAACAGCGCTTCGCCCCCCTCAACAGCTGGCCCGACAACGCGAACCTCGACAAGGCGCGGCGCCTCCTCTGGCCGCTCAAGAAGAAGTACGGCCAGAAGATCTCCTGGGCCGACCTCTTGGTCCTGGCCGGCAACGAGGCCATGGAGTCGATGGGCTTCAAGACGTTCGGCTTCGGCTTCGGCCGTCCCGACGTCTGGGAACCCGAGGACATCTTCTGGGGTCCCGAGGACGCCTGGCTCGGAGACGCACGCTACAGCGGCGACCGAGACCTCGCGCGTCCGTTGGGAGCCGTGCAGATGGGCCTCATCTACGTGAATCCCGAAGGGCCCGGCGGCAAGCCGGACCCGCTGGCCGCGGCGCGCGACATCCGCGAGACCTTCGCCCGCATGGCGATGAACGACGAGGAGACGGTGGCCCTCATCGTCGGCGGCCACTCCTTCGGCAAGACGCACGGTGCCGCCCCCGGGACGAACGTCGGCCCGGAGCCCGAGGCAAGCCCCGTCGAGGACCAGGGCCTCGGCTGGAGGAACAAGTACGGCAGCGGCACGGGCAGCGACACGATCACGAGCGGCCTCGAGGGCGCATGGACTAACAACCCCACCAAGTGGGACAACGGGTTCCTGGAGAACCTGTTCAAGTACGAGTGGGAGCTGACGACGAGCCCCGCCGGCGCGAAGCAGTGGACTCCGACGAACCCCGAGGCCAAGGGCACCGTGCCGGATGCACACGACCAGAACAAGCGGCACGCGCCGATGATGCTGACCACGGACCTGGCGCTGAAGGTGGATCCGGCCTACGCCCCGATCGCGAAGCGGTTCCACGAGAACCCGGACCAGCTCGCCGACGCTTTCGCGCGCGCCTGGTTCAAGCTACTCCACCGCGACATGGGCCCACGGCCCCGCTATCTCGGCCCATGGGTTCCGGAGCCTCAGTTGTGGCAGGACCCCCTCCCGCCGGTCGACCACGAGCTGATCGGCGAGCAGGATGTCGCCGCCCTCAAGCGCAAGATCCTCGACTCGGGCCTGTCCGTCCCGGAGCTCGTCAGTACGGCCTGGGGAGCGGCGGCCTGCTTCCGCGCGACCGACAAGCGGGGCGGTGCCAACGGAGCGCGCATCCGCCTCGAGCCGCAGAAGAGCTGGGAGTCCAACGAGCCGGCCCGGCTGGCCAAGGTGCTGAAGGCCCTCGAGCAGGTCCAGCAGGACTTCAACAAGTCCGGCGGGAAGAAGGTCTCGCTGGCCGACCTGATCGTCCTCGGCGGATGCGCCGCCGTCGAGCAGGCGGCCAAAGCGGCCGGGCACGACGTCAAGGTCCCGTTTGCGCCAGGCCGCGGGGACGCCTCTCAGGAGCAGACCGACGTAGACACCTTCGACGTGCTCGAGCCCGTCGGTGACGGCTTCCGCAACTACCTGCGCGCGGGCGACCCGCTGTCGCCGGAGACGCGGCTCCTGGACCGGGCCAACCTGCTGAAGCTGACCGCACCCCAGATGACGGTGCTCGTCGGGGGCATGCGCGCCCTCGACGCGAACCACGGTCAATCGAAGCACGGCGTCTTCACCGACCGGCCGGGGACCCTGACGAACGACTTCTTCGTGAACCTGCTCGACATCCGCACGGCGTGGAGACCGTCGGCTTCGGCGAAGGACGTGTACGAAGGAAACGATCGCGCAACGGGCAAGGCCAAGTGGACCGCCACGGCCGCCGACCTCGTGTTCGGTGCCCACTCCCAGCTCCGCGCGCTCGCCGAGGTTTATGCGAGCGACGACGGGAAGGAGAAGTTCGTGCGTGACTTCGTGGCGGCCTGGAACAAGGTGATGAGCCTCGACCGGTACGACCTTCTCGCCAAGGCGCGGAGCGCGCGTCCGCGCGCCTGAACTCGTTCCGACACCGCTACGCGCGGGCGACCGCGGAGGGTCGCCCGCGCTATCGGCTCAACCACCCGGACGCGCACGCAAGCCATCCCTTCCAATGGTGCAGCGTTGCGCTAGGCTCTCTTAGCTTGCCTCTCCAAGCGGGGAGCCGTCTCGGCCGCTACGAGATCCTGGCACCGCTGGGCGCGGGCGGCATGGGCGAGGTCTACCGCGCGCGCGGCGGATCCGGGACCACGAGGGCGGTGGCATCGCGCGCAGCTTCCTGGCCCAGATGACGTTCGCGAAGGGGGATCCGGCCCGCGCCCTGGCGCTCTACGAGGAGGCGGCCGCGCTGTTCCGCGGTGTCGACCACCCCGAGCTGGCTCGCGTGCAGGGAGAGATGGGCTGGACGGCGCTGGCCGCCGGATACCCGGATCGCGCGGCCCGCTGCTTCCGCGAGGCAGTGAGGACCAACGAGGCCGTCGGGAGCGCTCGCGGAACCGGCCTCGCGCTGATGGGCCTCGCTGCCGTGGAGGCGGCCGCGGGGCGCGCCGAGCGCGCGGTCTCGATCGCCGCCGCCGCGCGCGCCCTCTCCGAGCGGGCGGGCATCGTCGTCGCCCACCCGCTGCTGCCCCGGGATCGTCGAGCGCATCGACGCGCTCAAGGCGACGATCCCGGGGGACGCGCTCGACGGCTTGGTGGCGAAGGCCGCGGCGCTGACGCCCGCCGCCGTGCTGGCGATGGTCGACAAGTAGGAGCCGTCCCGTCAGCGAGATTCGACTTGCCATCCGCCGGTCGATGTCCGGGCGGGCCGCGATGGGGTTTCCGTTCTCACGCTCGCGATGGCCCTCGGCGCCGGGGCCGCCACGTGGTCGTTGCTGTCGGCCGTGCTCTTGGATCCGCTTCCTGTTGGGTCCGGAAGGCCTCGCGATGGTCGGGGCCGTGCGTATCGCCGGTGCCGACCGGCCGCCGGTGATGTTCGTGAGCCGGACGTTCTGCTGGTGCGGACCGAGGCGAGGAGGGTTGAATTCGCCACCTGTCTTGCTCTCGGCGCAACGCGCGCGCAGCTTGCACGCGGGATCATCATGGAAGGCGCAATTCTGACGACCGCTGCCGCGTCTCTCTCACCGCTGGTGGCGCGGTGGCTGTTTTCGGCCGTGAGTACCTTTCAACTCCCGGGCGGAATCGCGCTCGGGTTGTTGGACCGACACTTGATCGACGAGCTCGGGCCGTGATCGTTGGTGATGCCGCAGCAGCCACGCTGTTCATCGCCATCTCGCAAGTCGCAAGACCGGCCTCCTGACCATCACTGCTGCTTGCTCTCCCTGGTGGATGGGCCAAAGCCGAAACGTTCGCGCACGACTTGCCGGAATCGCTCCCGCTCCTCAGTGGTGCGACGGCGGGAATGGGAACGACTGAAACCGTGGCCGCCGAAGAGGATCCGGCACAGCGCCAGGATTCCAAGCGCTTGCCAGAAGGTCACCTGGGGCCAGCCGAAGAGCGGCGGCAGGAGCCAGTTCCACAGTAGCCGCACGACTTCGCCGCCGATGAAGGCGAATACCAGAATCCCCAGAATCGCCAGGGGAGCCATGAAAAGCCATCTCCTTCTCATTCTCGGTCCTCATGCTTTCGTGAAGTCGTCGTACGTGCGCTGCAATCGCTCGCGCAGACGCCGCACCGCATACCGCTTGCGCGAGAGCAGCGTATTCACGCTCACACCGGTCTCGGCGGCCATCTCCTTGAAGCTGTGCCCTTCCAACTCGTGCGCCACAAACACCTCGCGCTGCTCCTCCGGCAGCTCGTCGACCGCCAGCTCGAGTTCATCGAGAAGCTCGTGGCGGGAGTAAAGCGCCTCCGGTCCGGCATCGGGCGAAGGCAGCAGGTCTTCCAGCAGCAGCCGTTCGTCGTCCTCGTGCGCGACCGCGGCATCGCTGAAGCTCTCCGGTTTCCTCTCGCGGAACAGATCGGTGATGCGATTGCGCGCCACGCGAAACAGCCAGCAGGTGACGTACTCGATCGGCATCAGCAGGCGGTTCGCTTCCACCAGCTCGTAGAAGACGTCCTGCAGGATGTCCTCAGCGTCGCGCGGGTCGGGCACGCGCCGCCGAACGAAGTTGCGCAGCCGGGACTGCTCCCGCCTGACCACTTCTGAGACCTGTTCGAGTGCCATCGGCTCCAGGCTCGCCGCGTCCTTCATCTACGGTTGTAGACGAATGAGGGGTGCGGATATCGTAGGGTCCCGCTGCACGCCGCGCATCGGTCGGGATGCTATAGTGAAGGCCTCCCGGCCCGGCCGATGCTGCGTTTCTTGCGACGATCGGTCGCCACCGCGTTCCTGCTGTTCCTCGCCGTGGCCGCCGGGCAGGCCCAGCCGCGGTCGCGTGACGACTGCGAGGTCGCGTACCCGGAACCGTGGGGACACTCCGGGAAGGACGTCCCGTGGGTGCCGACGTCCGAGACCGTCGCGCTCGCCATGCTCTCGATGGCGCAGGTGACGCCGCGCGACCTCGTGCTCGACCTCGGCGCCGGCGATGGCCGCGTCGCCATCGCCGCCGCGAAGGCGCCCTTCGGCGCCCGAGCCGTCGGCATCGAGTACGACCCCTATCTGGTGAAGCGCGCCGCGTGCCTGATCCAGGCGGCGGGCCTGGAGGACAGGGTCCGCGTCGTCGAGGGCGACATCTTCAAGGAGGACTTCGGCGCCGCGAGCGTCGTCACCCTGTACCTCCTGCCCGTCCTCAACCTCTGCGTGCGGCACCGCCTGCTGGCCTTGGAGCCAGGAACGCGCGTCGTCTCGCACCAGTACGCGATGGTGGACTGGGAGCCCGACCAGTCCGTCAAGATCCTGGGGCGCGACGTCTACCTGTGGGTCGTGCCCGCGCGCATGGACGGCGTCTGGGAGTTTGACGACAGCCAGGGGACGGAGTTCACGGTCGACCTGCGCCAGACCTTCGGCGCGCTCGCCGGCGACATCACGCGCAGCGGCGTCCGGACCGCCATTTCCTCCGCGACGGTGCGCGGCGCCGAACTGCGCTTCACGTTCGACGCGGCCCGGGTGACCACGAAGTTCTGGGGCACGGTCCGCGGCGACGAGATCACGGGGGTGCTGTCGACGGGCACCACCGCGCGCACGGCGGTGGGCCGGCTCCACGGCGAGCTTCGAGGCGGACCGTGGGCCGAGATGCCGCCGGACTGCGGGCGCTACTACGACCGGTAGCCGGGCCGGTCGCTGAGCGACCCGAAACGAGGTGGCTCCTCAGGTAGGATTCGAGCCGAGGGAGAGCCGCCTACGCCAGCCGACTCGGACCCACTCGATCCTGATCTGGGACGAAGGTCCTTCACCGCGCAGCGACGAGCAGCTAAGCAGCGCGACCGGCGGCCCAAGCAACACCGAGAAGAAGAAGCGCTGCCCGCCAAGCTGGGCACGCCTCATCCACAAGGTCTACCATGCAGACCCTCTCGTCTGCGGCGAGTTGGACCTGGGCCGCGACGACCGCGCGCTGCGCCAGGAGCATGTCCTCAGGGGCCAGATCGATCTGGCGGCCGACGACGATGCGCTCACCCCACGCCGGTGGTGAGCGAGCGGACCTTTGCACAATGTGCCTCGACAGCCCTGCCGGGATTGGCCTCCGGGCCTGCAACTTGAGGTGGCGCGCGCGTTGCTGACTAGCTGGGGAGCGGGGATCCGCCTGAGGTCGCGTCAGCGAATGGGAGGGTGCATCAGGCCCCAGGCATCCCGTGTCACGCCCTCGCGGCTGAGGATGGGCGCGACCTGCGAATCCTGGAGCGCGTCGTAGATCGAGCGGGGTCGGCCGTCGACGAGGACGGTCGTGCTGACGAGGCGGACGCCGTGGCTGTAGTCGGCGTAACGGGCTCCGTGGACGGTGCTCAGCGGCTGAATCGGATCGCCCGGGGCCCTGTGCCACCCGTAGATGGCCACCCGGCCGGGGAGCTGGCGCAGCCGATTGCTCAGCACGAGGTCCTTCTTGTGACCTGAGACGAGCTCCCCGAGAGGTAGCCCGGCGCGCTGTGCGTCGATCCGCTGCTGATGCCTGGACAGGTAGAGGTTCGACTGCATCAACGGGCCGGCAGGCAGTGGCGTGGGCGTCAGGTGGTGCGCCGACTGCTCGTAGATCGCGTCGACCATCCGCGCGGTCGGCAGGACGGTGCCGAAGCGGTCCGCGATGATCGTCGCCGAGTAGTAGGTGAGCGGCACGTAGAGGAAGTCGTCGTCCGACCCGATGGCCAGATAGTCGGGCGTCACCCAGATCGTGGCCGCCACCGGCTGCCCGTCGGAGGCGGTCAGCTTCACCGGCGTCAGTTGGCCGAGGAACGACGGGATGTTGCCGCGTTTCAGCTCCGCGACGACTTCCCGGTCCCGGTCCACGCTCGAGAGGCCGCGCGTGCGCCGGACGAACTCCGATCCCGCGATCGCCCCTGCGGGGCGGGGGGGCAGGCTCAGCTGCAACTGTGAGGGCGGGGCGGCGCGGGCGGTGCCCGGACTGGAGACGAGGGGACCGAGAGCGCACACGAGCACCCAGCCGACGCCGACCGTCACTTGCCTGGACACCGGACTGCTAGCCTGGGTTTGTTCGCCGGAGGTGTCAAGTGGCGGCTGGCACGATTACTGCTGGTGTATCCCGTGAGGTGCTGTCTTGCGGAGAGTCCCGGCGAGCCGTCCGGCCCTGCAAGGAGTGGCGCGCCCCCGGCGCCCCGCTTCCCCTCGCCTCGTCATCATCCTCTGCCTGGCCCTGACGGAAGGGTGCCTGGACGGCCGGAGGGGCATCCACGCCGATCTGGCGGCTCACGCGGGATCGGTTCCCGGCCCGCAAGCCACGCCAGTGCGAGCTCGCGTCGCGGATGAGATCGCCTCCGAGCGGCAGCCCGCTCGACTGCCGTCCCGGGGCCAGATCGAGGCCTACCGCGCCAATCGCGCCAAGTCGGTCGTGGAGCTCCAGCAATTCCGCGAGCTCACGCGCCTGACGGTCGAGGGCGTCGCCGCGGGCCCGTCCACGGCCACTCTGATCGACCTGAACCCCCGGATCGGAGCCTGGTACCTGCTGCGCCTGGAGACACCCGACGGTCGCAGCGCCACCTATCACCTCGAGAATCCCGGCGATGCACGGCTTCGGTTCGATCCCGCATACCGCTCGGGGATCGTCATCGAAGGGGGAGGCGGGGAGTCGGGCGAGAGGCGGCTCTGCGAGCTCTGGCCCGATGGGGCGGCGTCTCCGTTGGCGGCGGCGCGCGATTCCCGGCTCGCCTACGCGCCACTCTGCGGCGGCATGCTCTACCTGCGGAACCCGGTCAAAGGCCACCGGACGCCCAAGGAGCGCGTCGTCGACCTGCTGCGGGATCAGGTGTGGCAGGGCGAGCAGGTCACCGGGTTCGTCCGCGACCTCTTCTACCAGGACGCCTACCTCGCCACATCGAGCCTGGTCGCGTCACACGTCGAGCCGGCCGCCGACTCGCCGCTTGCCCCCGCTTCGAGGGGGAGCGGTCCGGTTCCGCCTCTGGTGAGGCCGGCCGCCTTCGATCAGCTCCTCGAGCCGGTCAACCTCGAGCTGCGCGTCGATGGCGAGGAAGACGGCCGGGTGGCGGTCGGCCGCTGGTATCCGGCGCAGGACAACCCGGGGATCTTCGTGACCACCCTGCGGCCGGATCTGGTCTCCGCGGATGTCATCGAGGAGCAGAAGGGCCGTGTCGCGGCGCTCGATCCGGTCGAGTCCGCGGCGCTCGTCTACCTCGTGGCCTTCGACCTCGATCAGTTCGACCTCGGCTTTCGACTGGGCACCGACCACCCGCGTGTCGGCTGGTCGGACATGGTCCTCCCCGCCGTTCGCGACGAGTCGCTGACCGGACCGGACGGCATCGACACCATCGAGCCGCTGGTCAGGACCGGAATGCTGAGCCCGGTGGAGGTCGCCAGGGTCGCCGCGACGTTCACCGGGGGATTCAAGCGGACACACGGCGCGTTCCGGATGTCCGAGCTGGCCACGACCGGCAACGGCAGCCATTACGGCTTCGTGGAGAACGGCGTCGTCCTGAGCAAGCTCAAGCCGGGGCTGGCCACTGTCGTCGTCTTCGACGACGGCAGCGTCAACCTCGAGACGTGGACCGCGCAGGACGATGCCGACCTCCCGCGGATTCGCCACGCGCGCCAGAACGGCGTCCCGCTGCTGGAGCCGGCCGTGGGTTCGCTGCGACCCGTCCCCGGCGCCCGCGTCCGGGAGTGGGGTCCCGGCAACTGGTCCGGCTCCGCCGCCAAGAAGCTGCGCACGGTGCGCGGCGGGCTCTGCCTCCAGGAGGCGCAGGGGAAGCAGTTCCTCGTCTACGGCTACTTCTCGAGCGCCACGCCTTCCTCGATGGCGCGCGTGTTCCAGGCCTGCGGCTGCCGCTACGCGATGCTGCTGGACATGAACGCGCTGGAGCACACCTACATGGCCGTCTACACCAGGCAGGACTCCCGGCTGCTCACGGAGCATCTCATCCATGGGATGGACGCCGTCGACGGGTCCAGGGACGGCGAGCCGCTGCCCCGCTTCGTCAGCGTCGCCGACAACCGGGACTTCTTCTACCTGCTGCGGCGCAACCCCCGGTGAATCGGACGGCGCGTGTCGGATCCGGTGTCATCGTCGCGATGCTCGCGATCACGCCGTCCGCTACCTCCGCTTCCCAGCGCAACGAGGACCTCCTGCGCGAGCTGCAGCAGGTCCACGGCTTGAGCGACGAGTCGATGCGGCGGATCCGCGAGATCTTCGCAGGGTCCGCCGTCATCGGCCAGGGGAATCCGGCCGTGACCGAGCATCCCGCGACTCCGGAAGCGTGCCTCGCGAAGCTCCGCGACGCCGGAGTCTCCTACGAGGAACCCGAATGGGATCGCATCTGCGGCGCCCGCTACATGGCCCCGCTCTACGATGCGGCGCGGGAGAAGCCGCAGGACGCGCGCGCGTGCATCGACCGCTTCGAGTTCCCGAACGTTCCCTGCGCCTACCCGGTCGTCTGGGTGCGGGCGCGTGAGGCGGCGCTGCTGTGCGAGGCCGAGGGCAAGCGGCTCTGCGACGCCCACGAGTGGGAGGGCGCCTGCGCCGGCAGCCTGGAGGAGCCCGACTATCGCTTCGACCTTGCCAAAGGCCGCGATCGGAGCTCCGCCGTCGCGACGATGGCGGCGGCCCACAATCGTGCGCACGCGGCGCGCAAGAGCTGGAGCTACGGTCCCGCCTATCAGGCGGGTGTCTGTGCGGCCTCGAGTCGGAAGACTCCGGGCTGCGGCGGTGGCGAATGGGCGCGTTGCGGATCGAACACCTTTCCCGCCGGCTTCTTTCCCGCATGCCGCAGCCCGTCAGGCGTGTTCGACATCAACGGCAACGCAGCCGAGCACATGAGCCTCCCGCTGGACGAGAGCCAGATGTCCAGCCGGGGCAGCCGGGAGCTGGGCGTCACGGAGATGAAGGGAAGCTGGTTCATCTTCGACCGCTACCGTGCGCACGAGGACTGGTGCCGCTGGCGCGCGCCGTTCTGGCACGGGAGCCGGGTGATGGATGCCAAGAGCCACGAGAACTACCACCTCGGGTTCCGCTGCTGCAAGACGATCCAATGACCGGGCTTGGGTGCCCGCGCCTCGACCGGATCTTTGCCAGGCCCACACTCGCCGGAGGGAGTTGTGCTCCCCCGGGAGATCCAGACGCCATGCCGTCACTCTTCCCTCCATGCGAAGACTGAGCTACACGCTCAGGGCTTGCGGTTCAGCTCATCCAGCGTCACCTTCAGGACGGGAATGACCGCCACATCCTTTGGCCGTCCCGAGCGCTCCTTGCACCGCCCGCGACCTTGGCCTTACTTGACTCTCGAATCTCTGTTACATGACACTAGCGATCGCCGTCGATTGGAATCGAGCCAAGCGCATGTCCTGGCATTGGCTAGCCGTTGGGGCGTGCCTGGCGCCCTTCGTTCCGGCCCAGACTCCATTGGCCTGGGCCGCCTGGCTGGCACCCGTCTTCCTGGTACGCTTTTCCCGGACCACGCATCCCGCGGTAGCGCTCCCCGCAATCGGAGCCGCCATGTTCCTGGCGAATCGGATGGCCTTCCGCGGCGGCTTCATGCCGGGCTCCGGCGGCGACCTCTACCTCGTGCTGGCGGGCATAGCCCTGGCGTACGTGGTGGTCTTCGCGTTCGACAGGGCGCTCTGGAGGCGCTTCGGCTCCATCGTATCCACGCTGGTCTTCCCCCTGGCTTCGACCGTCGTGGGCTTCCTGGCCACCGTCGGCAACCCCCTGGGCACCGCCGGCTCGGAAGCCTACTCGCAGTCCGAGCGCGGCCTCCTGCAGATCGTCTCCATCACGGGCATCTGGGGCCTCGTCTTCCTCATGGCCTGGTTTGCGTCGGTGATGAATGCCTGGTGGGAGCAGGGCTTCTCTGTCCGGCATGCCCGAATGCCGCCGCCACTCTTCACCGCCGTTTTCCTGGCGGTGGTGGCGTCCGGCAGCGTGCGGCTGGCGTTCTTCGCGCCCGCAGGCGAGACGGTCCGGGTAGCGGCCATGGCGCCCGATCGCGCATCAACCGGGCAAGGCACCATCATCCGGCTGGGGACCGAGCAGGAGCGCACCGAGAGTCGAGCTCAGGTGGCGCCGCTGATCGACGAGTTGTTCAGGCGCTCCGAGCGGGAAGCGCGGGCGGGGGCCGAGATCATCGCCTGGTCGGAGGCGGCCGCCCGGATCCTGAAAGAAGATGAAGCCAGCTTCATGGCCCGCGCGCAGACGCTCGCCGACGAGGCCAACATCTACCTGCAAGTAGGCCTGAGCACCTATCGTGAACTGGCCGGATCCATCCAAACGGAGAACCGCGCCATCCTGCTGACTCCTGAAGGCAGGGTCGCCTGGGACTACCACAAGGCGAAGCCCACCCCCGGCGATGCCGACCAGCCGGGGCCCGGGCTCGTGCCCACCATCGACACACCCCATGGCAAGCTGGCCACGGTCATCTGCCAGGATGATCTGTTCCCGGGATTGGTGAGCCAGGCGGGGCGATCCGGCGTCGACATCCTGCTCCTGCCTTCCAACGACTGGCCGGCCGTGGCTGAATGGCACAGCCAGGTGGCGACGTTCCGGGCGATCGAAAATGGCGTTGCCATAGTTCGCCCTACGGCACGGGGCATCTCGTCGGTGACGGACCATACCGGCAGGACGCTGGCCTATCGAGCTGACTACGCTGGTGGAGATGAGCAGACGTTGGTGGCCGCGGTGCCGACCAAAGGCGCGGCGACGGTCTATCCATACACCAGGGACGCGTTTGCCTACCTGTCCGTAGCCGGGCTCGCCGGACTGACGGGGTTGGCCCTGATCCGCGCGCGCGCCGCCTATCCGCCCGAGAGCGCGTAACCGCCGTCGGAGACGATCAGCTGTCCCGTGATCCAGCGGGCCTCGTCGCTGGCGAGCCATGCGACCAGTCGAGCCGCATCGTCCGGGTGGCCCCAGCGGCGCTGCAGGCTCCGGCGCTCGACCAGCGCCCGCACCTCGGCGGTCGCATAACCGGTATCGGTGGGGCCGGGGTCTATGCAGTTCACGGTGATCCCGCGTGGGGCGAGGTGAGCGGCGAGACTGGCCGCAACCTGATGTAGGGCTGCCTTGCTGGCGACGTAGGGCAGCTCCGCCGGCATCGCGCCCTGGTGCTGTCCCGACGTGAAGAGCACGACGCGTCCCCCGGTGCGGCCGTCGTGGTGCGCCGCGAACGCCTTGACGAGGAGCAGCGCGGCCCGGGTGTTCACCGCGCAAGAGAGGTCTAGCTCGGAGGCGGTCAGGTGCTCGAGGTCCTGGGACGACGAACGGGCGTGATTCACGACCAGGATATCGACGCGCCCGAACGCGGCCATCGTCGCTGCCACGACGCCTTCCGGAGCATCCGGGTGCGCGAAGTCGGCGGGCCGGTGCGCCACTCCATGGCCGGCCGCACGCAGCTCCGCGATCAGCGCGTCGGCGCCGCCTTCGTCGGAGCCCCAGGGTTGCTCCGCGTCGTGCGGCGACCAGGAGTGCACGAAGACGCGCGCGCCCTCGACCGCCAGCCGGCGGGCCACGGCCGCGCCGATGCCCATGCGGCGGCTGGCACCCGTGACCAGCGCGACCCGGCCGTCAAGTGAGGGCACCTGCGGCATCTCTACCATGCACCCTCGTCGCCGACAAGCTCACGGCACCGATCCCCGGACTCAGGCGAATCGCCGGGCGATGGCCTCGAAGGCGAGCTTGGGCTCCCAGTATCCGCTTTCGTACGAGCGTGGCGAGCCGGCCGGGTGGACCTTCACCACGGAGTAGCAGGCCATGTCGAGATCGTACCGAGGATCCGTGGAGTAGGGATGACTCGGCGAGATGAACTCGAACACGAAGGCTCCATCAACGTGCTCGGCTGCGAACAGACCGAGCAGTTCGTCGATGTAGCCGGCCTGGACCTGCTCGTCCCGGACATGCCCGTTCCGGATCTGGGGCCGGGCGCCGGTCCAATCGATGATCTCGTGGCCGGTGGGCCCCTTCTCCGCCGCGCCGCGGTGGGCCGCGCACCCGAACTCGGTGATCAGGACGGCCTGGCCGTGCCGGTGCAGGCTCCGGAGGTCCTGCCGGTAGGTCGCCTCGTTGGCCGCGTCCCGGTACAGGTTGGAGGCCACCAGGTCGAACTCGCTCCAGTCGACGTTCTCCCACGTTCCCGACGAATAGCTGAGCGAGCCGCGGAAGGCGCGCCGCGCTACGCCGCGGGCCTGGGCCAGGAACGCGCCGAGACGGGCGTCGTAGCCGGCCGCCTCCGCCGTCCCCAGCGCCGCCGCGCGTTCCTGGAAGCCGTGGCCGGGCACCAGGCCGGCCATGAAGATGGTGAGCTCGCACCCGAGGAGCAGACCGATGCCGTCGTGCTCCCGCCTGAGCGTCTCCGCGGCCACCGCCGTCTCCGCAAGGTGCCGCAGGGTGTCAGCCGGGGAGGCGTCGACGTGGCGAGGCGAGAGCCAGACCCGCAGTTCGAGCTCGGCCGCGATCCGAGCCGCCTCGGCGAGTCGATCGATCTCGAACCCATACAGGAGCACCGAGTTGCCGCGCAGCTCGTCGCGGATGGCGGTGAGCTCTCGCCGCACGAAGTCGGGGCGCCAGATCGCGCGGGAGTTGAACCCCGGCGCCCAGGGGATTCCCACGTCGTAGTTGACGCCCTTCTGGACCAGCCCCCCGGACGGCGGCGCCCAGGGCCGGGTATCGGATGCGCCGGTGGGCGCGGGGCGGCCGGCGGTGCTGCACCGCGCAGTGCCGGCGGCGGCCACGAGCCCGCCAAGGAAGGCACGGCGGTCGATGGTTCTGGTGCGCATGGTGCCCTCTCAACCTCGGTGTGCGTAGTAGACGGCCGATGCGGCGCAGGAAGCGGCGTGGATCAGCACCAGCGCCGACAGCTTCGGGTCGTGCTCGCCGCGAAACACGGTGACCAGCCACCAACTGGTGATGACCGCCCACAGCACCGTCCCGGCGAAGGCGTTCACGCGCGTGTAGAGGTCGCGGTTGCGCTCGTCCCCGGCGCCTCCCACGATGCGGACAGCGTCGATACGGCTCCGGCCGAAGTGAACGAGGCCGATCACGAGCAGCATCCAGCCGCCCACGATCAGGGCCGACGTCAGGCCCCGGCCGATCCCGAACGCCGCCGTCATCACCACGGCGATCCCGATCCAGACCACGAGCTCCCCACGCCATTCGTCCGTCCTGGAAGTCATCGGGAATCTCCTTTCTCCGGGCAGAAGAGCGCCTCGATGGTGGTGCCGAAATACCGGGCGAGCGCGAACGCCAGCGGAAGCGACGGCAGATAACGGCCCGTCTCGATGGCGTTGATGGTCTGGCGTGAGACTCCGAGGGCCTCGCCCAGGGCACCTTGGGAGATCCCCCGCTGCATCCGCTGCTCTCGGACCACGTTCTTCACACAGTCAAGGTAACTTGACAGCGGCTTTCTGTCAAGCTTCCTTTACAGGCGGTCCTGGGTTTGCGGCGAACGACATCGGGTTCATGGAGCGCGTCCCGGGAAAGCGGCGGCAGCGGGCACAGAGGACGGAAGCGCCGCCTCCGCGTTCTCGGTGTCCTCTGTGGCTTCGCTTTCCGTTGTGTCGTGAAATCGCCTCGTGCCCGTCACGCGCTTGGAGTGCACGAAGTGCGAGCGGTCGTACCCGCCGGGGGAAGTCCTCAACCTCTGTCAGTGCGGCGGGCCGCTGTTCGCCCGCTACGACCTGGAGCGAGCGGCCAAGGACATGCGGCCGGGGCACCTGGCCCTGCGCGAGCCGAACGCCGCCGCACCCGATGCCTACCGGCGTCATCAGCCCGAGACGACGGCGCTCTACGAGGTGGTACGGGACAACGTCGAGACGCGGTACGGCGCGATCGACGACGGGGCACTCGCGGTGCGCATCCCCAAGCACGCCCGCAAGGAGCTGGAGGCCTACCTCGAGTGTGGGCTGCTGTGCCGGTTTCGCGCGGCTGCGGTGCGGGCTGTGCGGCGAGAACCTGCTGGTGGCCTTTTCAGGTGCAAGGCCGGGGGTTCTGCCCGTCGTGCATGGGACGGCGCATATGGTCACCGGCCCCGCGAGCATCGCCCGCTACCTCGCGGCGGTGGGCGAGGCGACCGAGGTGCGCGCGCTCGCGGAGCCGCGGCCCGCCGTACTGGAAGAGCCGCGTCCCTCGCCGGCATCCTCGGTGACGAGGACGGATGCGGGAGCGACAGCGGCGGGCGAGGCGAGGCGCTGTAGCGGCGGGGCGAGAGCGCGGGGCGTCCGCGGCGTGGACCTACCCTCTGAACGCGGCCGCCCACCCCGAGGAGGTCCTGAAGGACCTCTGAGTCGTCCGACTCCCCAAGAGGGCGAGCGACCGCCGTGCTCTCAGCTCAACGGGCCGGCCAGCCAGGCCTCCGCGAGCACCTCAGCGTACGCGGCGAGCATCGCGTCGAACGTGCCGAGCGACTCCAGGGTAGGCCGGGACGCTGCCGCCAGGTGCCGGCGCAGGTCCTCGTCCTCGATGAGCGCTCCGAGATTCGAGGCGAGCGCGGCCGTATCGCCCGGTGGATAGAAGAGCGCGTTGACGCCTTCGCGCACCTGTTCGACGATGCCGTAGACGGGCGTCGTGACGACGGGCAGGCCGTGGGCCATCGCCTCCAGGACGACGCGCGGGTAGCTCTCGATCCGCGACGTGCACAGGAAGACGTCGGCGGCCTGCAGGAAGGGCGTGGGATCGAGGACCTCGGGGTCGATCCTCAGGGTGGCGCGCAGGGCCTCCGGCAGGGCCTCGGCGCGGCGGCGCAGCTCGAGGCCGTAGGGCAGGCCCCGCTCGCCCACGATCACGAACCGGGCGCGTTCGGCGACGGACGGAGGGAGCCGGGCGACGGCCTCGACCAGGTCGAGCTGACCCTTGCGCTCGCAGACGGTCCCCAGCAGCAGGACGACGACCTCACGGGAGACGGCGAGCCGGGCGCGGGCGCAGGCGCGCTCGGCCGGCGTGGCGAGGCGGACGCGGCGCGGGTCGAGGACGTTGCGGACGACGGTGCCGCGATGGGCGCGGTCCAGCGGCGCGAACGACGCCCTGGCCGCCTCCGAGACGAAGACCGTCCGGTAAGGGCGGGCGAAGCAGGCCTCCCCCCGCCCCTCGAGGCCGGGGGGCCAGCACCCCGAGCGCGAGCCCACGTACACCTCGTGAACGTTCCATACGCACGGCAACCCGGCCCGGGCGGCGGCGTCGACGGCGTAGAACGCCTCCAGAGTGTTCACGTGCACGACGTCGGCGCCGGACCCCGCCAGCTCCTCGGCCAGCCGGGACACCGCGGCGTCGTATCCCGCCGGGCTCACCTCGGCGAGGGGATGCGTGCGCACGTCGACGGGCAACCGCACGCCCGAGAGCGCCTCGCGCAGGGGCCCGTCACGAACGACGGTCACCCGCGGCACGGCCAGGCCGCGGTCACGCAGCCCCGAGAGCAGCTCGAGCTGGTGCAGCGGTGCGCCGGTCAGGGTGAGGTCGGTCCCCCAGGACAGCACGCTCAGGCGCGGCCGCGGCCCACGGAGGAGGCGGCGAGGAACGATCTCGAAGCCCCGACCGTCGACGGAGAGGTGCGGGTTGACGTAGCGGTCTCGCGGGACCGGCCGGCACCGCCTCATCTCCTTCCTCTCGTTCGCGTCGTCGCGCGGGCCCCGTGACGCGCCCACGCGATGGCGGACGACCGCCGACGGGCAGTACACGACGCGCCGGCCCGCGGCGCGCAGCCTGTCGCAGTAGTCGACGTCGTTGTAGGCCACGGCGAAGCGCGCCTCGTCGAAGCCGCCATGCGCCAGGAACAGAGCGCGCGGCGTGAGCAGGCAGGCCGCTGTGACGCCCGAGCAGTTGCGCGCGACGTCGGCCAGCGCCATGTAGCCGCTGTCGGACTGCGAGAGGCCGCGGAACGCGTGGCCGGGCAGGCCGGCGTCGGCTCCGTGGACGATGCCGGCATGGTCGATGCGGCCGCCGGGACGGACCAGCTTGGCCCCGACCGCGCCCACGCCCGGCAACCGCGCGTAGCCGACCATCTGGCCGAGCCACTCGGGCGCCAGCACCTCGGTGTCGTCGTTCAGGAACAGCAGGAGGTCGGCGCCCGCGGCGGCGGCGGCGGCGCGGTTCATCACCGCCGCGAAGCTGAAGCGCTCCCCGGGGTTGGGAATCCGGAGCACCTCGGGCAGGCCCGCCAGGAGCCGCAGAGTCTCCGCGTCGTCGCTTCCGTTGTCCACGACCACCACGCGGTGCCGCCGGTAGGTTGTGCGGGCCAGCGCGCGCAGGCACGGGCGCAGCAGGTCGGCGCGGTTGCGGGTGGGGATGAGCACCACGACGTCGGGCCCGTCGTCCGGGAAGCGAGGCGTGAAGATGCCGATGGCGCGGCGCCGGGCCCAGGCGGGCCGTTCGACCGGCGCCGGGACCGCCCGCCGCGCCAGCGCCTCCTCGATCGCGCGCCGGGCCGCGGCGAAGCCGGCGGGCTTGGCGTTGCCCGAGGTGGCCACCGACCCCCGCCAGGCGCGCCAGTGGTAGAGCACGAGCGGAACGTGCACGACCTCGCGGGCCCGCTCCGCCGCCCGCAGCGCGAGGTCGTGGTCCTGGGCTCCGTCGAAGCCCGGCCGGCAGCCGCCGATCTCCGCATACAGCGACCGCCGAATCACCCGCAGGTGGCCCAGGTACATATAGGAGAGCAGCAGCTCCGGCGACCAGCCCGGCTTGAACTGCGGCGCCTGCCGGCGCCCGCAAGCGTCGATCTTGTCGTGGTCGGTGTAGAGGATGTCGGCGTCGGGCCGCTCGGCGAGGGCGAGCGCCACTTCGCCCAGGGCCGCGGGATGCAGGAGGTCGTCGTGGTCCAGGAAGGCGAGGTAGTCGCCGCCGGCGAGGCCTGCGGCGGCGTTGGTGGCGGCCGCGATCCCCTGCCGCGCGTCGAGACGGAGGAGCCGGATCCGGCCGTCACTCGCAGCCCGCCGCTCGAGGCACTCGCGCACGGCGCCGTCGCGGCTCCCGTCGTCGACCAGGCACAGCTCGAAGCGGCCCTCGACCTGGGCGGCCACGCTGTCGAGGGCCTCCTCGAGGAACCGCAGCGGCGGATCGTGCACCGGCATCACGATCGAGAGCCGCGGACGTCCGGGCGACGCGTCGAGACGACGCCGCAGCAGGCCGGCCTCGCGCTCGCTCCACACGTTGACCGCGAGCCAGGCATCGTAGTGGTCCATGGGCGGCCCGGGGCCGTCCCCGGACTGTCGCGCCCACCATCGCCAGAAGCCGGCCGCGAGCCGCTCGTAGGAGCGCGCGAGGGGCGTGTGTCCCACCACCACCCGACGCACGGCGAGCGCGAACCCGTCGAGGACGCGGACCACAGGCTCGGGCGGGCGCCTCATGGCGCGCGCCAGCTCGAGGCCCACGCGACGTCGTTCCCGAGCCGGAGGCCGCGCAGCTCGAACGGACCCCGGCGCTCCATGGGATCGATGCGGATCTCCTCGATGCGGCCCGAGGCCACCCAGCGGGGGTCGGCGAACAGCGGGAAGCGCACCTCGTTCCAGCGCCCGTCGAGACGCACGGACCGCGACAACGTGTGCGACTGGCGGAAGCCGGCGTCCTTCCCTCGGAAATAGACCGTAGTGCCGGCCGCCCCGCCTCCCCAGCCGCGCAGCTCGTAGCGCAGGACGCCGTAGTCGAGGGCTTCGACGCCCACCCGCACGGTCACGCCCGGGTCCGGACCCGAAGCGATGGCCTCCAGGGTGCCGCCGGCGCCCGTGACCTCGAGCTGGCGCACGCCCGCGACCGACCGCCCGTCGAGCGGGACGTCGAGCGCGGGGACGTGGGCCGTGCCCTGCCGCCGCAGGTAGGCGGCGCGCGCCGCCTCCGGATCCTCCCAGGTCCAGACGATGCCGTTCTCGGTGCGGTCGAGACGATACCCGCGGAAGCCTTCGGGCGGCGAATGGTCTCCGAGCGGCGGCCAGGGGACGCGGATCGGCCGCTCCGCCCATTCCGAGAAGATCCGCGCGCGGGAGTAGTAGTAGACCCAGACCCAGGGCAGGTGGGGCCTGTGGAGCGCGCCCGGAATCCCGTACGGCAGGACCGCGCTGCCGGCGGGCAGCGTCCTCAGGAACGGCGTGAGCGCGGCGCGATCGCTCTCGAACAGGCGGCCACCCTCCACACCGAGCGCGACCGCCCCCTGCTGGGCGACGAACGCCGCCGCGAGCCAGGCGATGATGGTCGCCGCGAGCACGCCGCGGCCGCGGGACCCGAGCGTTGCCGAGAGGCGGGCCAGGATCGGGCCGGCCAGCAGCGCCAGGTACAGCACTGGGTAGTACTGGTGGTAGGTGCGGTCCATGCCCGCCCGCGCGATCGGCTCCTTGACGACGAGCCAGTTCGCGTTCATCTGCATGAGCGCGTACGTGGCGAGGGCCAGGACGGGCAGCGCCTCGGCGCGGAGGACGCGCCGGGCGGGCTTCCAGGCCACGGCGGCCGCGATCGGGGCGCAGCCGAGGGCGGCGAACAGCGCGAGCGCGGCGGGGCCGTGGCGGTCGGCGTCCGGGGTCGGCAGGCGAAGCGGGTTCAGGAGGACGGCCGCCTCGTAGGCCACGTTGTGCGCCCAGGCGCCGAGCAGCGCGCCGGCGGTGGCTGGGCGCTCGACGTAGGCGCGCAGCGATGCGGGACCCATCGCGGCGATCCGCAGGCTCGCGTAGGCCGCTCCCGCGAGGAGCGCGGGGAGGAAGACGAGCGCCGACCACCGGCGGTCGCGGCGGCGCCAGGCGTGGAGGCCAAGCCATAGGATCACGGCACCCGTGGCCGCCGCGCCCGGCTCGCCGACCAGGGCCATCAGCAGCACGACCACGCCGGCGGTCGTGCCGCGCCAGGCCAGGGAGCCGGCCGGCGGCGACCGGACGCAGGGCTCGTAGAGCCCGAAGGCCACCAGGAAGAGCAGCCCGACCAGCACGGTCCACCAAGCGGTATTGCAGATGAGCGATGGGGGCAGGGACGGGTGGATCCCGAAGCCGACGGCCGTCGCGGCCGAGATCATCGGCGGACACCGGCCGCGCAGGTGCACGAACAGGAGGGCGAGGCAGCCGAGGTGCAGCGCCAGCACGATAGCCCGGTCGCGGAACGGCCGCGGCTCGGCGCCGCCGAGCGCGTACCAGAGCTGCTGGGCCCACTGCGTCGCGGGCCGGTAGTACCGCCCGTGGGTATCGAGCACCTCGCCGAGTCGGAACCCGGCGGAAGCGCGGTCGGTCTCGAAGTACCACTCGGCGAAGTGCGGTAGCCCCAGCGTGCGCCAGTACGCGGCCGCGACGAGCACGACGCAGAGGAGACCGCGCGCGGCGTCCGCTACCCGTAGCCTCACCGGCGGGCGCTCAACCCGGGTCCCGGACCCCACGCAGCCACCGGCGCGCGCGTCCGCGCCAGCCCGGGGTGGTCCCTGCCGCCGGCGGCGGAGGCTGAGCGGGCGGCGCCACCGGCGCGGGATCGGGACACGCCGGAGCACCCTCGGCAGCAGGAACGGCCGGCTGCGCCGGGGCGGGCGGCGAGTCCGTCGCCACCGCCGGAAGGCTCTCGACGGTCAGGCTGCGGATGGCGACGCGGCCGGGGTGCACGGCGGGATCGAAGCGCAGGCGGCCGGTCGGGACGATCTCGGGCGTCGAGAGCTGGACCACGTTCGGCCCGCGCAATGTGAGACCGCGGACGCTGTCCTCCTCGGTGTAGCCGTCGCGCCCCTCCGAGATCCAGAAGAGCTGGGCGAGCGACGAGCGGTCGCAGTCCATCTCGACCACCACCCTCAGCGCCTGCCGCCCCGGGGGGAACGCCAGCGCCGGGAGCAGCAGGATCGGGTCGGGACCGGTGGAGACCACCTCGAGCGCGGCGGCCGTGGGCTCGACGGTCGCCTGCTGTACGGCCTCCAGCGCGCCGTCGACCCCCCCGCCCGACAGGGACAGAAGGGGGACGCTCGGGCCTTCGGCCGGCGAGACGGGAAGAGCCGGCATCTGGCCGACGTGGGGGTGCTCGGAGCTCCACTCCAGGTCGACGAGCAGGGCGAACGTGTCGCGCAGCGCGCCGGGAACGCGTTCGAGGAAGGGCGACCAGCCGGCGCGCATGGCCCAGCGCGGGGGGCGGGCCGACGGGACGGCGACTTCCGGCACGTGGAGGCGGTACAGCGGCAGCGGCACGCGCGCCACCCGGCCGCCCTCGAGCAGCAGCCGGTTCAGCAGGTCCCAGTGCTCGTTCCCTTCGAGAGACGGGTCGTCGCGGAACCCGCCCAGCGTCTCGAACGCCGAGCGACGGATCAGGAAGCAACATCCGCCGAACAGGTTCTCGTGGGGGGCGAGGGCCAAAGGTCCGGCCGGCGACCACGCACGGGCGAGGGCCCCGCCGTGAGCAGACCCCGACGACGATACGAAATGGTCCGAGACGGCCGCCTGTGCCGATTCGGTGACGCACGCACGGAGCAGCAGGGCGGCCAGCCGCACGTCGCCTACGGCGTCTGCGCGGCAGAGCAGCAGGTACTCGGCCTCGCTGCCGCGAACCATCGCGTTCGCGCGCTCGGGGGCGCCGCGGACGTCCGAGACCGCCACCCTCCGGACACCGCGGCAGCCCTTGCTCACGCGCGGACCGCGACGCCAGATCCGCGCCGCGTCCGCGGGCGTCAGCGAGTCGTCGCCCACGCGCAGCTCGAACTCCACGCCCCTCTGCCGCGCCATCGCCTCGGCGGCCGGCACCGCGTAGCCGCCCTGCGGATCCGATAACACGACGACGTCCAGGGAAGGCTCCGGTGCCGTACGGACCGCGTCGACCGACGGGATCTCGCGCTCGCGCCTGGCGAGCCTGTCCGCGTGCCAGGCCAGGAACTCCCGCTCGACGTCCTCCGGGCGCCGCGCCGGCCGCGCGGCGGCGTGGCCCTCGTCCACTGCGCGGCGGATCGCTCCCGCGAGCGCCACCTCGTCCGGCAGGACGAGGACGCGCGCGTTGTCCTGCTGGTGCACCATCTCGGGAATGCCGCCCACCGCGGTCGCGAGGAAGGGTATGCCGGCCGCGACGCACTCGAGGACCGTGTACGGGTGGTTGTCGGCGCGCGATGGCATCACCGCGAGCCGGCGTCCTTCCGAGAGCAACAGGACCGCGTCCGCGGTCGAGAGGTTCTCGTGGAAGACAACGCGCCGATCCCACCGCTTCGCCCGTTCCTCGGCGTAGGAGCGCCACTCGCGGGACGCCGGCGCCCCGAGGAACGCGGCCGACACGTCCGAGCGCCAGCCGGCGAGGCGGTCGAGGGCATCGCAGAAGAGGTCGAGACCCTTGCGCGGCTCGAGCCGGCCGAAGAACACGATCTCGCCGAGACCCGGCCGTCCCTCGGCCGTCCAGGGGGGGAGGTCGCCCCGGCGCATGTCGCTGCCGATCACGCTGGGAAGGACCGATCGGCGGTCCGGCAGGCGGCGGCCCTCCCGATCGAGCAACTCGAGCATGAACCGGCTCGGTGAGACGACCCAGTCCGCCGCGGCGAGCTGAAGGTCCTCGGCGTGTCCGAGGCGCAGCTCTTCGAGAGTGCGCGGCGAGCCGTTGGCTCGGGTGTGCCACCCGACGCCCCCGTGCAGCGTCACCACCGTCGTCGTCGAGGCGAGCAGGAGACCCTGCCGCCGGGCGGTCGCCGCTTCCGCGCCCAGGCCCCCGCAGTCGGCAAAATGGACGACGTCGAAGGCGCGTCCGTGGAGCCACGCCGCGATGCGCGCCCCCGCCCCCGGGTCGCCGAGGGGCCGCCCCCCGGCCGCGTCGGCGAGGCACTCCAGCTCGATCCCGCGCCGCCGCCAGACGTCTCGCCAGGACGCTTTCTCCGGCTCGGACAAGGGGCTCAGCAGCGCCACAGTTACCGCATGGCCCGCGGCGGACAGGCTCTGGGCCGCGGCGGCGACGTACGAGCCGATGCCTCCGGTGCGGCTCGGCGGGGCCAGCTCGTGGGTGACGAACGCCATGCGTCCCCGGCCGGACGAAAGTCCCGGTTGGCCCCCGCCGCGACGCCTTCGGGGAACGCCGGGAGGGCCGCCGGGCTGCGCCGACCGCGAACGGCGCAGGCGCGTCAGGAGCGCCGCGTGACGCCTCTGGCCACGGTCGGGACACCGCAGGAGGCCGCGCTCGAAAAGGGCGTGCCGTGAGCACTCGAACGCCCCCTCGATCGGCAGGAGACCGCCGGTCTCCTCGAGCGCGCCGGAGAGGGCCAGGACCTCGTGGGCGTTGGTCAGCGGCTCCCGGCATCGCCGCCGCTGCGACTCCACGAGTCCGGCGCGCCACTTGAAGTGGTGCACCACCGCTCGCAGGGGCAGCGGAGAGCGAGCCAGGCCGTCCGGCGGAAGGTGGTGGCCGAGGGCCAGCTCCGTACCGTCGTGCACGAGGAACAGCGGCGCCTTCTCGAGCCAGGGCGGCGATCCGGGAAGCAGGCGCGCGGTCAACGATACCGACGCCAGCGGATAGGTGCGATGCGGGTCCGCTCCGGCCTCGAGGGCGGGCCGCGTTCCGCCGGCAGCGACCCGCTGGACCAGGACGGCGGGGAGGCTCGTGGCGCCCGCCAGGGAGAGCGCGCGGATCGTGCGGGCGAGGCCCCCATACGGAAGCTCCAGGAACTCGTCGGCGTCGGCGACGATCGCCCACTCCCCGTCATGACCGCGGGCGAGCCGGGTCAGCCGGGCATACGCCTGGCGATCGTCGAACGGACCGCCGTCCTCCTCCTCGACCTCGACCGGCTGGCGCCCGATCGCCTCGCGCAGCGCGCGGCGGCCGTCCTCGGACCCGTGGAGGACGAGATGGAACCGACGGACGCCGAGCGCCAGGTAGTGGTCCAGGAACGCCGGCAGGATGTCCCGGTCGGCTTCCCCGACCTGGCCGAACAGGCGCAGCGGGGCATCGCGGCGGTGCCTCCATGCGCTCGGCGGCGGCGGATCGGCGAGCGGCAGGTCGTCGTCCAGCTCCCGCCCCATCGGCGTGCCCTGGAGCCGCGTCCGCAAGGACCTGGCGTTGACGATGCTGGCGCCCAGCGACTCGGTGCCCTGGCGCGCGTATAGCGGCCGAAGCGCCAACTGCCCGACGCCCAGGAACTCGAGCGCGCGTGTGGCCTCGCGTTCGGGGTCGCGCGCCAGGCTCTCGTAGACCACCTCGAGCCGCTCGTGGCCCGACAGCCGGGCCAGCGCGCGCTCGCGGTCGCGCTCGACGATGGCCGCGGCCTCGAGGAGACGTTCCACGTCCACGAAGACCGGGGGAGGAGGCGCCTCCGAAGGCACCGGCTGCAGCCAGACGTCCGTCTCCATCGCCTGGAGCAGCGACACGTAGCGCCGCAGCTCTCCCTGCCGCCGCAGGTGCACGACCTTGAGGCCGGCCAGACCCGCGAGGAACGCCCAGACGCGCTCCGCCCTCGGCCCCGGGGGATGCTCGTAGAACAGCCGGAAGCCGCAGGCGTCGCGGGGCGTCGTCGGGTCGTGGAAGACGCGCTCGAGCAGGAACCGCTCCGGCTCCGCGGTGAAGTCCCGGGCCAGGGCTTGCTGGGCGGCGGCGTCGCCGACCAGCTCCGGGTCCAGGTCGCCGGCCAGCGGGACCTCGTGCAGCAGGACCTCGTCGAGACAGCGCACGCGTGGGTGCTGGTTGAGCATCCCGCGGAGCAGGTTGGTGCCGCTGCGCGCCGCGGACAGGATGATGAAGGGCGTCGCGCCCCGTTCGCCCGGCACCGCGTAAGTCTACCTTTGACCGGCGGGCCCGGCGGCCGATACCCTGGCCCATGCGCCCGCTCCCCCCGCGCGAGCTGCTCGAGCACATCGGCTGCGGCGCCGGCCCGGAGTCGTTCGCGGCCACGTTCCCGCACGTGCGCGACGAGGTCACGCGGTACCTCGGCCGGGCCGGCCTCGAGCTCTCTCGGTTCCGCGAGATCCTCGACTTCGGGTGCGGGCCCGGCCGGTTCCTGCTGGCTCTCGAGCCGGCCCTCGCGTCGGGTCAGCGCCTCACGGGTTGCGACGTGTGCCGGGAGTGCGTGGACTGGTGCCGCGACAACGTGGACTTCGCCCGCGTCGAGCAGAACGGCATCGAGCCGCCGCTTCCGTTCGCCGCCGGCCGGTTCGACCTCGTCTACGCGCTGTCCGTGTTCACGCACCTGCGCCTCGATCTCCAGTTCCGTTGGGCGCGCGAGCTGTACCGGGTGCTCCAGCCGGGAGGTGTGCTGTTCGCCTCGCTGCACGGACCCGGCTTCTTCGAGGTCTTCGTCGAGGAGTTCCGCCGGAAGGCCGCGGGGCGCGTCGAGATCGCGACGGTGTCCGACGACGGGCTGTTCTGCTACCTCGACGTCCGGGGTCGCGCCGAAGACCAGGGGCAGACCCGCGTCGCCGCCGCGCACTCGCCCGGGCTCGCAGAACACGTGTTCGCGCCCCTCGAGAGGGTGGCCCGCTTCCCGCAGAGCCTGATGGCCGGCGGACAGGACGTCTACGTCTGGCGGAAGCCGGCCTCGGCCCGTCCCGTGGTCCAGCCGGCGGCCGCGGGCCCCGTCCGCTCCCCGCTGGGGCGCGGCCGCCAGCCGGAGCCTGCGACGCTGGTGCTCGTGCTGGACGGACAACGGACGTTCCGCGTCTACCCGTCGGTCTCTCCCCCTGGCGTCTACTCGGTCTCAGCTCTCGTCGAGGTGCGGTCGGCGGGGGGAAGGACGCTGGCCTCGCGCGAAGTGGCCCTCAACGGCAACCGCGTGTTCGGCGGCAGCCACCGTGGGTTCGTGCAGACGGAGGTGGCGGAGCACGCCGGTCCGGCGGTCGTCCGCCTGCTCGCCTTCGTCACCGACTGGGGCACGATGCCGGACGACGCCTCGGCCGAGGTCGCGTGGGACTTCCCTTGCTTCAGTTGAGCCCGGGCGGGAGGGCGGCCTACACTGTCGGGGTCGGCTGACGTGAGAGAGGTGCGATGCTCGATTCGATCAAGCGGTTCTTCGAGGACCGGATCGACCCGGAGGCGGCCGGAGCGGTGCCGGACGCGCGCGAGCACGGGCTCCGGCTGGCGGCGGCGGCCTTGCTCTTCGAGGTGGTCCGGGCGGACGCGGAGGTCAAGGACGAGGAGCGGATCGTGATGCGCGCGGCCATCCAGAGCACCTTCGGCCTGGACCGCTCGGAGGCGGAGGAGCTGATGGCGCTGGCCGAGGAGGAGTCGCGCAGCGCAGCGTCGCTCTACGAGTTCACGACCCTCGTCGACAAGGGCTTCGACGCCGGGCAGAAGAAGCGCGTGGTCGAGCTGCTGTGGCTGGTGGCCTTCGCGGACGCGGAGAAGCACGCGCTGGAGGAGCACATCGTGCGGAAGGTCGCGGGGCTCCTGCACGTGCCCCACTCGGAGTTCATCGACGCCAAGATCCGGGCGCGGGCCGAGAGCGGCGCGGGAGCGGCCGGGCCGGCGTAGCTCCCTGCTACGGCGTCTTCGCGGTCTTGCAGGAGATCGAGATCCCCGAGCGGCTGGTCCGGTCGATCTTCGTCTCGTAGCCCGGGCGCGACTGGACGTGGTCCAGGAACTCGCGGATGCCGCCCATCCCCTGCAGGACGTTGTGGGCGGTGAAGCACCCCCCAGGCACCAGCTTGGGGTCCACGTCCTTGAAGTACTGCGTGTACCACTCCTTGTCCGCGTCGGAGAAGACGAAGTCCAGGGGCCCGGGCAGCTCCTTGACGAGCTGGTGGGCGTCGGCCAGCCGGGCGTCGACGTACGGAGCGACACCCGCCTCCTCGAGGTTCTGTAGTGCCGCCTTGTGCCGCCTCTCGTCGATCTCGATCGTCGTGAGCTTCCCGCCGGTCTTGCTCATCGCCCAGGCGATCCAGATCGCCGAGTGGCCGGTGGAGGTGCCGATCTCGAGGCCGCGCGTGAACCCTTTCTCGACCACGAGATCGTAGAGGACCTGGCCGTCCTCGTAGGGGACGTTGAGGTCGCGCCAGTCGTTCCGCGACCGGTCGAGGAACGCGCGCACGCGGCGGTCGAGGTCCCGCTCCGCCTCCTGGCCCCGCACCGCGGGCGGCGCGAGAGCCACCAGCGCCACGAAGGCACCGGCAATCCTGGTCACCGTCGACCGCCTTGGCAGCATCACACCCCCCCCTCGACGACGGTACGGTCCTCCTCCCGTCCGGGTCAAGCCGCTCGACCGGTTTCGGCGCCACCCGATGAGGTCCCCCACGGCGCTCGGGACGTCAGCGCCAGTCGTAGCGTACCCGGTAGCTCACGACCCTCTCCTGATCGGCTCGACGCCGACGACGAACTCGACGCTCTGCGCGTCCGTCTTCACGAAATCGTCGCTCTTCTCGACGATCTCCCAGTTCAGCCAGCGGTAGAGCCGCTCGGCGACGCGGACCCGGACCGACTCCTTCTTGCGGTTGCGGATCCTGATCTCGAACGCCTCTTGCATCTGCCTCTGGTCCAGCACGTCGCCCTTCTCGGGGGCGACCAGGTTGTAGGCGGCCTCCCAGCGCATGCCGCCGGTGACGTAGCTCAGCTCGGCATCCAGCCTGGCGGCGCGGTCGCTCGAGAGCTGCCAGGTGAGCGTGGGGTAGAGGATGGCGTCGCTGCCCAACTCCGGAAACAGCGGCTCGCCGGGCAGCCTGAACTGGAGCTTCCCGTCGACCTGCACGATGGGCGACCCCGCCCCGCCCTGCCCGCTGGCGGTTCGGCGGCACGGGCGGGCGGCGCCACGACCAGGAGGAGGAGGCACGGCCAGGTCTTCTGCATACGCGGAGTTTAGGCGAGGACGCCGGCGCCGGACACGCCCGACGCGCCCGACGCGGGCCGCGCTTGACAAGCCGGGACCGGGCCCGATAATCGGGCGTCATGATCTCGACCGTCAGGGCGGCCGGATTCGCCTTTACCCGCTCCAGTGGAGCGGGCGCGGACGCCTTCTAGGCGGCGTCCAGCCGAACGGCCGAGTGAGGCCCGCTCCCGGAACCCGGGGGCGGGCCTTTCGCGTTTCGAGGGGGAGAGCATGGGCGAGGGTGGGAGGCTGGCGGTGGCGATCCAGGGCGAGCTGGGCTCGTTCAGCCACTCGGCAGCGCTGGAGGTGCTCGGCGCGGACGTCGAGATCGTCCCGACGCCGACCTTCGACGGGCTCTTCGCAGCAGTGGTCCAGGCGAGGACCGACCGGGGCCTCGTGCCGATCGAGAACTCCCTGGCTGGATCCATCCACGAGAACTACGACCGCCTGAAGGCCTCCCCCCTGCACATCGTCGGTGAGACCCAGCTCCGGATCCGCCACTGCCTCATCGGGCGGCCTGGAGCCGAGCTGGCGTCGATCCGGCGCGTCGCGTCCCACGCGGTGGCCCTGGCGCAGTGCCGCCGGTTCTTTGCGGAGCGGCCGCACGTCGAGGCGGTGGCGGTCTACGACACCGCCGGCAGCGTCAAGGACCTGCTCCGGGACGGACCCGCCACCCACGCCGCCATCGGCTCGCGACTGGCCGCAACCCTGTACGGCGGCCAGGTCCTCCTGGAGGAGGTCGAGGACGATCCGCAGAACTACACCCGGTTCCTGGTCCTGGCCCGCGAGCCGGGCCCGGCCGTGGCGGCCACGAAGACGAGCCTGGTGTTCCACCTCCGCAATGCGCCCGGAGCGCTGCACCGCGCCCTGGGCGTCTTCGCCGGCCGGGGCGTGGACCTCGCGAAGATCGAGTCGCGCCCGCTGCGGGGCCGCCCTTGGGAGTACGCGTTCTACCTGGACGTCCTGGGCGATCCGCGCGGCCCGGCCGGCGAGGCGATCGAGCAACTGGGGGGCCTGACCGAGGAGCTGAGGGTGCTGGGCTCCTATCCCGACGGCCTGCGGCAGGGTGTGGCGGGGTCGTGCTGAGAGAAGGACCGGCGGGCGGGCACCGATCTAGCCGCGGGAGTCCCTCTGGGGACTACCTCATGGGCGCGGGCGCATCGCCCGGCCGCTCCCCCTCCGCGCGCGCCTTGACCGCGCGCAGCCACATGCGGCGGATGAGGGCGCTGCCGGGGTAGATCACACGCCAATAGCTGGCGAAGCGCCGGCGGGCGGCGGCATCCGTGGCGTAGACGCGGGTCTCGGTGGTCAGCCGGGTCCAGCCGCCGGCCTCCTCATCGAGGCGGAAGTTCATGGCAGCCTTGGCGACGCCCGGGTCGGCGAGCCCGGCGAAGCTCTCCGGGCCCTCGGCCCGCAGCCGTGGGAGCAGTCGCGCGGCAGCGCCCGGACCGCAGCACACGATCGCGCCGACCACGATCTCACGCCCCGGCTCCTCGGCCAGCGCGACGAAGCCGGAGCGCAGCGCCACGTCGAGGATCGGCTCGCGGGGCGGGGGCGCGACCATGCTCTCCCGCGGCTCGTCCCACGGGAGCCGAGGGTGCCGTATCCAGGTCAGCGTGCGGAACAGCCGGATCTCTTCGGCCGTGACCTCCTGGACCGCGCGGAAGACACGCGTGGGGGCGGCCCGAACCCGGATCGAGTGGTGCTCCGAGAACTGCCAGACGGGCACTAGACCGTCGAGGCGAGATCCGGCTTCCGATCGCGTCTCACGCGCTGGCAGCACGAAGCCGGCCGCCGCCAGCAACGCGCCCGCACCGAGCAGCGTGCCGCCCGCGCGCCGGCGGCGGAGCCGGAGGATGGGCACCGGCCTGAGCGCCACGGCCAACCCGACGAGCGCCGCCACGAACCCCGAGTAGACCAAGCCGCTAGCGAGGATCTCCAAGATCATCTCCGCCCATTCCGCCGCGCGTCCGGGGCGCGGCTGCCGAACCCGGGCCAGGAAGGCTGCGACGCCGCCGTCCCGCCGCGGTCCGGACCCCGCAAGTCCATTCGTCTGTATCCGTTATTTCTGTCCTTACAGAAAATACAGCAAGGTCGAGCCTGAGGTCAAGGGGTGGCGCATCGGCGGCCACGGTCGACTACTACGGGTCGGCCGACGTCGCCACGGCGTCGCGGAGTACGCGAGTGACGAGAACCAGGCGGTGCAGGTGTGCCCGCCCGCCGCGGATCCGGTATCGCCATCGTTCCCCGGCCACGGAGCCCGTATGATGTCACCCGGAACGCCGGGACGCCGGCGGCAGGAGGGACGGATGAGCGACGGGCTGCGGAGCCGTACGGTCACCGGCGGGTACGAGCGGGCGCCGAACCGCGCCATGCTGCGGGCGGTCGGCTTCGGGGACGGCGACTTCGACAAGCCCATCGTGGG